>Ga0207657_10006329_pt1 | contig 12297 bp, 12 predicted proteins | sample KBSC33metaG_FD_184316 | JGI IMG/M metagenome (GOLD analysis project Ga0207657, IMG submission 184316) | Corn rhizosphere microbial communities from Kellogg Biological Station, Michigan, USA - KBS C3-3 metaG (SPAdes) (version 2) | ecosystem: Host-associated > Plants > Roots > Rhizosphere > Soil ...
TTCGCCAGCTCATGTGCCGTGATGGCGTCGGCGAGCTCGGCGGCGGCGATGGCCGGCACCGAAATCTCGAACCCGTCCTCGCCGGTATAGCCCGAGCGGCTGATCCACAGGCTTCGGCCATTCCACTGGAACGCGCGCCCCTCCATGAAGCTGAGGCCGCTGACGCCCGGCACGATGGTTTCAAGGACGTCGGCCGCCCTGGGGCCCTGTAGCGCCAGCAATGCCTGCTCCTTCATGTAGTCGACGACCACGCTGCCCGGCAGCCGATTCTGCATGACCTGGATGTCGCCATGCTTGGTGGCACCGTTGACCACGACGTAGAAATCACTGCCGCGCCGCGTCGCCATCAGGTCATCGATGATCCCGCCGTCGTCGTCGAGCAGCAGCGAATATTTGGGCTTCATGTCGGCGGCCGCCTGGAAGTCGCCGGGCATCAGGGTCTCGAGCGCGGCATCGACGCCCTGACCGTGTACGAAAAGCTGACCCATATGGCTGACATCGAACAGCCCGGCATTCTCGCGCGTCCACAGATGTTCGGCCATGATGCCTTCGTACTGGACGGGCATTTCGTAGCCGGCGAACGGGACCATCCGGCCGCCGCGTGTCCTGTGCCAGGCGTCGAGCGGAAGATTGTCGAGCTCGGCCGGGCGCGTGCCCGCGCCGCCCTCGGGATCGCCGCTATAGGGCGTGCCCCGCGCCTGGGTCTCGTCCGTCGGGCCGCTGTGGGTTTCGCGGTTCATTGTGGCCTGCTCATTCACTAGGCTCCAGCATAGGGTGCGACGACAAGGCTCATCGAAGAGCCCTGCCAGCCGCCCCCGTCTGTCTCTAGCGCCTGAGAGCTTTGCCCCTTCGGCGGCCCCATCGCTGGGACGCTTTCCAGACTGTCAGGTCCGCGCGGTCCCTGATGCCTGAGAGATTCCGGGGGCGGTTGCTCCTTCGGCGGTGGCTATTGCCACACTCTCCCGCGCGGCCATTCCGGGAGCAAGCTCCCGGCGACGCGGCTGCCTTGGCCGCGCCCTCGCGCCAAGTCAACGCGACTTTGGGTGAAAACCTAACGGGTTGCGTTGTACTTCAGCTGGTCCTGGGTGAGCTCGAAACCGACCAGATGCTCGAAGGTCGCGTTGGCGACGGCCGCGCGGACGCCCGGCTCGGCAAGCGGATCGATCGCCGCCTCGGCCTCGCCGGCCTTGCGCGGGCGGGTCAGGATCTGGCGCACGTTCTCCGGCAGGCTTGCGGCGGCGCGGTTCACGCGGATGGTGGCGCGGGCCCTGCCGGTCGCATGGACGCTGCCCGCCGGGAAGTTCAGCGCAACCGCGCCGACTTCCTTCGCGGCAACGGTGGCTCCGCCGCGAAGGGCGACGTCGAAATATTGCAGGATCACCTGGCGCGCCGGCCCCGCGTCGCGCCGGAGACCGGTCACGGTGAAGGTGACGGTGGAAACCACGTCGCTGCCCGAATCCTGGCAGTAGGATCGCAGCTGGGTGATCGCCGCCGTCACATCGATCGCCGCGGAATCGGTGCTCGCCGGCGGGTTGAACAGGGTGATGTCCCCCGTTCCGGTCGGGATGCCGGCGATCGGGCAGGCGCTGCGGACCGCGTAGATTCCGCCGCCGTCCTCCGACGTCACGTCGCCGGCGTGGCGGCAGCCGGCAAGCAGCGTCAAGGCAAGAAGAGCGGTGGTGCGAAGCTTCACGGGGTGCGGGTCCTTAAGCGTAACGGCAGCCAGCGTCATAGGAAGCCCCTTCTATGGCTGCAAGCGATGGCTTACATGGCCTGCATCGTGAATGAATACCCTCCCCTACGCGTCCTGATTGCCGCGCCGCGCGGCTTTTGCGCCGGTGTCGACCGCGCGATCCAGATCGTCGAGCTGGCGCTCGAGCGGTTCGGGGCGCCGGTCTATGTGCGCCATGAGATTGTCCACAACCGCTTCGTCGTCGACCGGTTGCGCGGCCTCGGCGCGGTGTTCGTCGACGAGCTCGACGAGGTCCCCGACGACCGCCCGGTGGTGTTTTCCGCGCATGGCGTTCCCAAGTCCGTGCCGGCCGCCGCGCAGCATCGCGGCCTGACCTATGTCGACGCGACCTGCCCCCTGGTGTCGAAGGTCCACCGCCAGGCGCAGCGGCTGATCGAGGAAGGGCGGCACATCCTGTTCATCGGCCATGCCGGCCACCCCGAGGTCATCGGCACCTTCGGCCAGGTGCCGGAAGGGTCGATCACCTTGGTCGAGACGGTCGTGGAGGCCCAAACGGTCAGCATTCCCACGGATGCGGCCCTCGCCTTCCTGACGCAGACCACGCTGTCGGTCGACGACACGGCCGCGATCGTCGAGGCGTTGAAGCTGCGCTTCCCGGAAATCCGGGCACCGCGCAGCGAGGACATTTGCTATGCCACTTCGAACCGCCAGGCAGCCGTCAAGGCGATCGCTGGCGAGTGTGAGCGGCTGCTGGTCATCGGCGCGCCGAACAGCAGCAATTCGCTTCGGCTGGCGGAGGTTGCTGAACGAATGGGCGTGCCCTCGCGCCTGATCGAGCGCGCTGACGACATCGACTGGGAGTGGCTGGGAACCCCCGCCACCGTCGGCCTCACGGCCGGCGCCTCGGCGCCCGAGGTGCTTGTTCGCGAGGTCGTCGATGCCCTCCGCTCGCGATTCGACGTGACCGAGGAGCTGGCGGACCACACCCCCGAGCGCATGACCTTCAAGCTGCCGCGCGAGCTGCTCCCTGACCGCGCTGCCTGAAGTCGAGTTGTTCACCGACGGCGCTTGCCGCGGCAACCCCGGCCCGGGCGGCTGGGGCGTACTGCTGCGGATGGGCGCCAAGGAACGCGAGCTATCCGGGGGTGAACCGCTGACCACCAACAACCGGATGGAGCTTCTGGCCGCAATCAGGGGACTTGAGGCCTTGAAGCGCCCGTGCCGGGTTCGGCTCCACACCGACAGCATCTATGTGCGCGACGGGATCACCCGGTGGGTTCACAATTGGCAGCGCAACGGCTGGCGAACGTCGGACAAGAAGCCCGTCAAGAATGCCGAGCTGTGGCAGGAATTGATCACCGCTTCAGCGCCGCACCGAATTGAGTGGCACTGGGTCAAAGGACACAGCGGTCACCCGGAGAACGACCGGGTCGACGCGCTGGCCTGTGCTGCGGCGGACAGCCAGCGAACGCACCATCGTCTTTGAATGAACGCGAGTTCACTTTAGATAGGTCCACGCTGACGCTAAAACAGGCTCACCACCGACTCTCTCGTTCCCCTGTTGGATGGTTGGTGAGGGGAGGCGTGACCCGCGCCTCCCCGTTTCATTTGCGGCTCAAATCAGCGCGCAGCGGGGAAAATGCAGCAGCGTTTACGTCCGGAAGCGACGCAGCTGGGTCGTCGCCGAGGAGCAAGGCGGCGCACAGCCTCGCGGCCGCCGGCGAAGTCTGGATCCCGAATCCGCCCTGCCCCGCGCACCAGAAAAATCCGGGTGTCAGATCGAAGCCGAAGACCGGCAATCGGTCGGGCGCGAAGCTCCTCAGCCCGGCCCAGCTGCGCTCAACCGCCTCGACCGGCCAGTCCACTACCGACTGAAAGCGGTCGATGGCGGTGGCGATGTCGATCTCCTCGGCAGCGGCGTCGCAAGCATCGCTCGCCGTCTCGTCGTGCGGGCTGACCCACACGCGATTGTCCGCCTCGCCTTTGAAGTAGAATCGCTCGAGTGCGTCATTGATCAGGGGAAGGTCGCGCAGGCCGGTCCGGCCGATTCGCAACTGCGTGATGGTTCGCCGATAGGGCTGGATTTCGAGCGGCCGTGCGCCGCAACGGCGTGCCACCTCGTCAGCCCAAGCGCCAGCAGCGTTGACGATGATCTTCGCCGTTAGCCGATGCCCGGTCGCCTCGACCACCCACCGGTCTCCAGTGCGGATCGCGGTATTGAGCGTTGCCGAGCACAGGAGTCGCCCTCCGCTGCGTCGGAATGCGGCGATGCAAGCCTGGTGGAGACCAGCGACGTCGATGTCCGCGCAGCTCGGATCAAGGACTCCATGGTCCCAGCCCTTCCGTAGACCCGGAATCCGCTGCTCAAGCTCCTTCCGCTCGATCTCGGTCAACGGAGCGGCGGGCGAGTCCAAAGACAGTTCGTCGCGCAGATCCGTGGACTTGTCTGCTATGGTTATCGAGCCTCGCCGTCGCAGCCACGATCGTTCACCGGTAGGCCAGCCCTGCTCGAGCAACGGGCCGGATGCCAGCGTTAGCGGCATGACTTCGCGGCCGCCGTAATGGGCCAGCCAGAAGGCCGCCGAACGACCCGTCGTGTGATAGCCGCACTGGTCCTCTGCCTCGATGATCAGCGTGCGCCTCTTCGCCGCAATCTCGGCACCGAGGCTTGCTCCGGCGATCCCGCCGCCGACGATAATGACGTCAAATTCACTCATTCGCCCGGCTGGTTACGAATTGGAAAGCCGCACCGTCTAGGGGTGACAACATGTTCAACGGGGGGTTTACCGATCTGCTGCTTCTCGCGCTTGCGGCGACGCTCGTCGTCGCTGCCGTGATCGACATGCGGACATTCACCATCTCCAATCGCCTCAACGCGGCCGTCGCGGCGGGCGCCCCGATCTACTGGTTGTCGATTGCGCTAAATCCCTGGCCGGGCATGGCGATCCAGCTCGCGGCGGGAGCCCTTGTGTTCGTGCTGATGGCCGGTGCCTTTTACGCCGGAATGATGGGCGGAGGCGACGTGAAGCTAGCCTCGGCGCTTGCGCTTTGGTTTTCGCCGGCCGGTACCGTGAAGTTTTTGGTGCTGATGTCGCTCGCCGGCGGCGTCCTGACTCTGGGCATTCTTGGGTGGCATCGGTTGCAGCGCCGCGAGGGGCGACCGGCGATTCCGTACGGGGTCGCCATCGCATTCGGCGCGCTGGCGATTCTCACCCAACGGTTTCTTAACCAATTTGTCTGATTTGTGAGGCTGTTCAAGTGGCCCGTTTGGGGGAGGCGATCTCGCCATGGATGTGAAGAAGCTTGCGCTGCTCGTAGGAGCGCTGGTCGTCGCGGTGATCACCGCGGTCATGGCCAAGAACATGTTCGCCGGTGCCGGCTCGCAGCAGGCTGCTGCGCAGGCTGTGCCGGTCGGACCCAAAGTGCTCGTCGCGAAGAAGGCGCTGCCGGTCGGTACGATCATCGATGCCGACAGCTTCACCTTCCAGCCCTGGCCGAAGGAGCTCATGCAGAGCGCCTATTATGTCGAGGGACAGCCTGACGGCGATCCCAAGAAGCTGCTCGGCACGGTCGTTCGCTACCAGATCACGGCCGGTCAGCCGGTAACGCGCGGCTCGCTCGTCGGCCCACAGGACCGTGGCTTCCTCGCCGCGGCGCTTGGCCCCGGCATGCGTGCCATCACCGTTCCAGTGAACGTCTCGTCGAGCGTCGCCGGCTTCGTTTTCCCGGGTGACCATGTCGACATGGTTCTCACGCAGACGGTCAGCGGCGGCGGCGACGGCCCGCCCCTCAAGGTCTCGGAGACGATCATCCGCAACCTGCGCGTGCTCGCGACCGACCAGCGCGTCACCGAAAAGAATGACGACGGCAAGACCGAGGTGAAGACCTTCTCCAACGTCACGCTCGAAGTCACTCCGCGCATCGCCGAGAAGATCTCGGTCGCGCAGAGCATCGGTACGCTGTCGCTGTCGCTGCGCTCGATTGCCGACAACACGTCGGACCTCGAGCGGGCGGTTGCCGCTGGGGACATCAAGGTCCCGGCGGGGGCCAATCCGGCTGACGAGAAGCAGATGCTCCTCGCGATCGCGAACCGTCCGTTGGACAGTAACACGACCTTCTCGACCGGCGGCGACGTGTCGCGCTTCCAGCGCCGCACCGTTCCCGCTTCGTCGAACGACAAGGTGGCCCAGGCCAGCAAGGCCATGGGCCAGGCTCTGGGCGCGGCATTGGGTGTGCCCCAGGGGCCGGTCGTTCGTGTCGCTCGCGGCAATAATGTCACCGTTGTTCCGGTGGGAGCTCGCTAACATGAAGACTCAAGCCATCAGTCGCCGGGCCCGTCTCGGTACCGCACTGGCCGCCCTGGCCATTGCCCTGGGCACCGTCAGCGCCGCGGCGCCGGCCATCGCCCAACCGACCTCGGCCAAGCCGGCCGAGACTCTGACCCTGAGCAAGGGCACGGGCACGCTCGTCCGCCTGTCTGAGCCGATGAGTGACGTGTTCGTCGCCAACGACACGATCGCCGACGTCCAGGTCCGCTCGTCGACCCAGCTCTACGTCTTCGGCAAGGGCGCTGGAGAGACAACGGTCTACGCAACCAGCAAGGGCGGACGTGTCGTCTATGCGGCCAACGTCAGGGTTGGAAACAACCTGAGCTCGGTCGGTGAGATGCTCCATGTCGCAATGCCGGATTCGAGCATCCAGGCGACGCCGATGAACAACCTAGTGCTGCTGACCGGTACCGTCGCAAATCCGGACGACGTCGCGGAAGCGACGCGCTTGGCCCAAGCCTATGTCGGCGACGGCACGCAGGTCGTGACCCGCATTCGCTCGGCAACGCCGTTGCAGGTGCTGCTCAAGGTCCGCATTGCCGAAATCAATCGCTCGATGCTGAAGAAGGTAGGCGTCAACCTGCTCAACCGCGACAGCGGCCGCACCCTGTTCAACATCGGCCAGGGCAGCCCGGGCACGATCAAGGTCGCTCCAGGCACGATCGACGCGAGCGGAAACATCACCGGTTCGATCGATCCCAGCGGCGCGCTGCCGGGACAGAGCGTCGTGACGTTCAACAACATTATTGGCGGTACTACGCTGGGCCTCTTCGGGCACATCTTCGGCACCGACCTGCTCGGCACCCTCGACCTAATGCAGAACGACGGTTTCGTGACCACGCTCGCCGAGCCGACCCTGACTGCGCTTTCGGGTGAAACCGCCAGCTTCCTCGCCGGCGGTGAATTCCCGATCCCCGTCAGCCAGGCGATCGGCGCGGTCACCATTGAGTATAAGCAGTACGGCGTCGGCCTCGCCTTTACGCCGATCGTGCTTGGCGACGGGCGGATCTCCATGCGGGTTCGCCCGGAGGTCAGCGAGCTCAGCGATGCCGGGTCCGTGAAGCTCAACGGTTTCATCGTGCCCGCGCTGACCACGCGCCGCGCTGAGACGACGGTGGAGCTCGGCTCCGGCCAGTCGTTCATGCTTGCCGGCCTGCTTCAGAACCGCAACAACAACAGCATCAGCAAGGCGCCCTTTCTTGGCGATCTGCCGATCCTCGGCGCGCTGTTCCGCTCTACGAGCTATCAGCGCAACGAAACCGAGCTGGTCATCATCGTGACGCCGTACCTCGTCCGTCCGGTTTCGAGCCAGCTGGCTGTGCCCACACAGGGCTATCGCGCTCCGACTGACGGCCAGATGATCCTTGGCGGTCAGACGTTCACCGGCGTCAGCGGTCCCGCTGCCGCGGTGCCACCCGTGGCCGCGGTCAATGCCCCGGCTCCTGGCGGGCCGGTCGCCGCTCCGGGGTTCAAGCTGTGAGCCGCCGCTTCATCGTGAAGGATGCTACCATGCGCTCGAAACTGACCCTCATCGCTTTGAGCTCCGCGTTGGCGGGTTGCGCCACGCCCGGAGTCAACCAGGCTGACCGCGGCGTCGCATCGGTCAACGTGCCTGTTGTGACGACGGCGGACTACACCTTCGACGCCGCAGCGCCTGGCGGAGCACTCGCGCCAGGTGAGGCCGACCGCCTCGGGGGCTGGTTCCAGGGCCTCGGGCTTGGCTACGGCGACACCGTCTATGTCGATGGCAGTGCGCCTGCAGCCCGCTCGCAGGTTGCCGCGATCGCCGGCCGCTTCGGCATGCTGGTCAGTCCGGGTGCTCCTGTCACGGCCGGAATGGTCGCGCCGGGCTCGGTCCGCGTCGTGGTGGCTCGCCGCCGCGCCGAGGTCCCGGGTTGCCCGAACTGGAGCCGTCCGGCGGCCCCAGACCTGGCCAATCACTCGATGTCGAATTTCGGCTGCTCGGTGAACAGCAACATCGCCGCGATGATCGCCAATCCCGAAGACCTGATCCACGGCCGCGAAGCGACCGGTGTCGCCGACTCGTACACTGCGTCGAAGGCAATCGAAATGTACCGGAACACGGCTCCGACCGGCACCAAAGGCCTTCAGGACGTCACGCCAAAGGGAGGCAAGTAATGAATGCTCCGTTCCAGGCGCGCGCCGGTCTGCGCGATCCCTTCACCGCCTTCGTCTGCGACGATGCGACGGCCGATATGCTGCGGCCGGTGGCAGTCGAGCACGGGTGGTCGCCGGAAAAGGTCAACAAGGGCGGGCTGCGCAACGCGGTTCAGTCACTGTCGGTTTCGGCAAGCCCGAACATCCTGTTCGTGGACCTGAGCGAGTCCGCCGACCCGCTGAACGACATCAACGCGCTCGCGGAAGTCTGCGAGCCTGGCACGATCGTGATCGCCGCCGGCACCGTCAATGACGTCCGCCTCTATCGAGACCTCGTCGCCAGCGGCATCCACGATTACCTGCTGAAGCCGTTCACGGTAGACCAGCTGCGCGACACCTTCGCGCATGCGCAGATGATCCTGTCCGGACCGCGCGGGGAGGCTCAGGCCGACAAGCCGCACGTCATGGCCGCCGTGATCGGCGTCCGCGGCGGCGTCGGCGCTTCGACCATCGCGACCTCCCTCGCATGGATGTTCGGCGAGAAGTCCCGTCGTTCGACCGCGCTGCTCGATCTCGATGTCCACTTCGGCACGGGCGCACTCGCGCTTGACCTGGAACCTGGACGCGGTCTGACCGACGCGATCGAGAACCCGAGCCGCATCGACGGGCTGTTCATCGAACGCGCCATGGTTCGCGCCAACGAACGGTTGTCGGTGCTCTCGGCTGAGGCGCCGATCAATCAGCCGCTGGTCACGGACGGCACCGCTTTCTTCCAGCTCCAGGAAGAGATGCGGAATGCCTTCGAGTCCACCGTGCTCGACCTCCCGCGCCACATGCTGATCCAATATCCGCACCTGGTGCATGATGCGCATGTCGCTGTGGTCGTGGCCGAGCTGACGCTGGCCGGCACTCGCGACACGATCCGCATCCTCGCGTGGCTCAAGTCGAATGCGCCGCAGACCAAGGTTATCGTCGTTGCTAACGGCGTCCCGTCGGGCGGTGCCCTCGAAATCAGCCGCAAGGATTTCGAACAGTCGATCGAACGTAACGTCGACGTGGTCTTCCCGTTCGACGCCAAGGTCGCTGCCCAGGCGGCGAAGCTCGGCAAGCCCATGGCGGAAGTCGCCAGCGGCAAGGTCGCATCGCCGTTCAACGCCCTGTCGGGCATGGTCCTGAACCACGCCAGCGAAGAAGGCTCGGCGCCGGAAGCGGCAAGCGCGAGCGGCGGCAAGCCGTCGCTAGTTGATAACCTGAAGTCGATGCTCGCCAAGCCGAAAGACAAGGCCGCGTAAGCATGGGTCGATCGGTCGCCCACGGGGTGACCGAACGGAAGAAGTGAGAGGCGAAGGCTGGTATGCTCTTGTGGCTACTCATCATTGGCGGTGTCGGTACCCTCGCCCTCGGCTACATGGCGATGCGCGGGCCGTCGGCGGGCAAGAATCTCAAGCGCCGGATGGAGCTCATCAAGGAGCGCCACGGCGACGTGCTTGTGGGCAACGCCCAGGCGCAGATCCGCAAGCTGTTCGCCGAGCGCGGCAGCAAGCTTGAGAGCTACGCCTCGACGCTGATCCCGAAGCCCGCGCTGCTGCGCACCCGGCTCGAGCAGACCGGCAAGGACATCACCCTCGGGCGTTACGCCATGGTGTGCGTTGGCATCACCGGCGTGATCGTGCTGCTACTGACCTTCCGTGGGGCACCGCTGATCCTGTCCCTGTTGGTCGGCCTCTTCTTCGGCATCGGCGGGCCGCACTTCGTCATCGGCAAGATGATCAAGCGGCGCATCAACAAGTTCAATTCGAACTTCCCTGACGCGATCGAGCTGATGGTGCGCGGCCTGCGTTCGGGTCTGCCGATCACCGAGACGCTCGGCATCGTCGCCGGTGAAATCCCCGGCCCGGTCGGGATCGAGTTCCGCATGGTCGCCGACAAGATGAAGATCGGCCGCACCATGGAGGCAGCGCTGCAGGAAACCGCCGATCGCCTGGGCACGGCCGAATTCCAGTTCTTCGTCATTACTCTTGCGATCCAGCGTGAGACCGGCGGCAATCTCGCCGAGACGCTGTCGAACCTCGCCGACGTGCTGCGCAAGCGCGCGCAGATGAAGCTCAAGATCCGGGCCATGAGCTCGGAGTCGAAGGCTTCGGCTTACATCGTCGGCTCACTGCCGTTCGTGGTGTTCACGCTCGTGTGGATGATCAACCCTCACTACATGGGCGGGTTCTTCACCGACCAACGGCTGATGGTTGCCGGAATCGGCGGCATGATCTGGATGGGCATTGGTGCCCTCATCATGGCCAAGATGGTCAACTTCGAAATCTAAGGGGAGGCTGAGCGAGTATCATGCAGGTTACGGCGCCCCCTACCGGCCCACACATCCTGGGTTTCGACGTCATCTGGATCGCCACGATCCTGAGCGCCGTCGCGACCTTCGCGGTGATGCTCGCCATCTATGCGGCGACCACGGTCAAGGATCCGATGGCCCGGCGCGTCAAGGCGCTGAACGAGCGGCGCGAGCAGCTCAAGGCCGGCATCGTCGCCTCGACCAACAAGCGCAAGAAGCTGACCAACCGCAACCAGGCGGCGGACAACGTCCGCCAGCTCCTGTCGCAGTTCAAGATGCTTCAGGACGATCAGGTCAAGAAGACCCAGCAGCGCCTGATGCAGGCGGGCATCCGGACCAAGGACCTCGCCTTCTTCATCATCCTTGCGCGCTTCGTGCTCCCGGTGGTCCTGGGCCTCGTCGCAGTGGTGCTGATCTACGTCCTCAATCACTGGCCCGACTGGAGCTGGTTCCGGCGGTACGGGACCGTCGCCGGCATCCTGATCAGCAGCTACAAGGCGCCGGACATCTGGCTAAAGAACAAGGTCAACAAGCGCAGCAACGCGATTCGCAAGGGTCTTCCCGACGCGCTCGACCTCCTCGTCATCTGTGCCGAGGCGGGTCTGACAGTCGATGCCGCTTTCGGTCGCGTGGCGCGCGAACTCGGCAAGGCCTATCCGGAGCTGGGCGACGAGTTCGGACTGACCGCGATCGAGCTGGGCTTCCTCAACGAGCGCCGCCAGGCCTTCGAGAACCTCGCCAATCGCGTTGACCTCGAAGCCGTGCGGGGCGTCGTCACGACCATGATCCAGACCGAGAAATACGGTACGCCGCTCGCCAGCGCCCTGCGCGTCCTTTCGGCCGAATTCCGCCACCAGCGCATGATGCGCGCGGAAGAGAAAGCAGCCCGCCTGCCGGCGATCATGACCGTGCCGCTGATCCTGTTCATTCTGCCGACGCTGTTCGTGGTCATTCTTGGCCCGGCCAGCTGCTCGATCAACGACAGCTTCCTGCACGGGAAATAAGCTTCGCTTCCTGATATGGGGAACGCGGCGGCGCGCTCAGGCGTAGTCGCCGCGTAACCGTTTTCGTTGGGGACGCGACATGAGCTTCACGACCGATCCGAACGTCCTGCTGATCTATGGGCTGATATTTGTACTCGGCCTGCTCATCGGCGTGTTTCTGACCGCTGGCGGACGCCGCAAATGGCGCGAGCGGTACAACAGCGAAGTCGGCCGTCGCAAAGAGCTCGAAAAGGCGCATGTCGACCGCGAGCGGGACTTCGAGGCTCGCGAGAAGGAATGGCGTGAGCGCGACAGCCTCCGCGCGGCCGCGATCAAGGACCCGCGCGAGCCTGGCGACCAGGAGATTCGGGGGCTTTAACCCTCGACCTTCGAGAAGTCGGCGACGCGGTTCACGGCATCGCGAAAACGCATCAGCAGGTTGAGCCGGCGCTCGCGCTTGGCGGGATCAGGGTCGTTGACCGTCACGTGGTCGAAGAAATCGTCGATCGGCGCGCGCAGCGACGCAAGCGCCGCCATCGCGGCCGTGAAATCTTCGGCGTCGATCGCTGCGGAAGCCTTGGGCTCGGCGGCATCGAGCGCGGCGATCAGCGCCTCCTCCTCGGGCAAGTCGGCGCCGGCGTGACCTGACGCCATCTCCGCGACCGCCTGCCCGACGATGGGATCGTCGACGAGCACCAGCGGGTCCTCCTCGCCGGTCTGCGGGATTCCCTGCTCCTTCGAGGAGCTCAGGACTCCGCCGGTCCAATTCTCTTTCTTGAGGATATTAGCCGCGCGCTTGTAGGCCGTGAGCAGGTCAGCACCATCGTCGGTCTC
>Ga0207657_10006331_pt1 | contig 12296 bp, 11 predicted proteins | sample KBSC33metaG_FD_184316 | JGI IMG/M metagenome (GOLD analysis project Ga0207657, IMG submission 184316) | Corn rhizosphere microbial communities from Kellogg Biological Station, Michigan, USA - KBS C3-3 metaG (SPAdes) (version 2) | ecosystem: Host-associated > Plants > Roots > Rhizosphere > Soil ...
GACGATCCCGGAAGCCGTCTCGCTCGTCGTGCAGGCCGGCGCCATCGGGGGCCGCGGCCAGGTGTTCGTGCTCGACATGGGCGACCCGGTGCGAATCGTGGACCTCGCGCAGAACATGATCCGCCTCTCGGGCAAGCAGCCGCGCCTCCCGGACGACCCGACGGCGGGGTCGCGGGACATCCGCATCGCCTTCGTCGGCTCGCGGCCGGGCGAGAAGATCCACGAGGAGCTCTGGAGTGACGACGATCGGGTCGGCAACACGTCACACCCGAAGATCATGCGGTTGAGCCGGCCGCCGGTCGATCCCGACTGGCTCGCCGGGCAGCTCGCCGAGCTCGAGCGCCTCGCCGACGAGGGGGACACGCTCGAGGTCGTGGGGAAGCTCCGCACCATCGTGGAGAAGCCGCAGCGCGTCGAGCGGCCCGACCTCTCGGACACCGGCAGCTACGTGCTCGACCTCAAGCCCCAGATCGAGCACGGCGTCGATACGAACCCCTGACGGTTCCGTCACGGTCCCCGGCCGACGGCGACGCTAGCCTCGGCGACCTGGATGCGGACCGGATCCTCGCTGGGCTGAACCCCGAGCAGCGCGCTGCCGTCGAGGCGACGCGCGGTCCGCTGTGCATCCTCGCCGGGGCGGGGACGGGGAAGACGACCACGATCACGCGCCGGATCGCGCTCCAGGTCGCGAGCCGCGCGTTCCAGCCCGGGCAGATCGTGGCGGTGACGTTCACCGACAAGGCGGCGGGCGAGCTCCGCTCGCGTTTGCGGACGCTCGGCGCCGACGGCGTGCGCGCCTCGACCTTCCATTCCGCGGCGCTCGCGCTGCTCCGCCACTTCGAGGGCGATCCGGGGCGGATCCTTCCCTCGAAGGCGCCGCTTCTGCGGCGGATCGGCAACTCGCTCCCGGGAGCGTTCCGCTTCCGGCCGGCCGGAGACCTCGCCACGGAGATCGAGTGGGCGAAGAACCGGCGCCTGACTCCGGAGACGTACCGCGACCGGCTCGGTGACCACGAGCCGCCGATCCCGCCCGACCTCTCGCTGCGGGTGTTCCGCGAGTACGAGCGGCGCAAGGCCGCCGAGGGGTTGCTCGACTTCGAGGACCTGCTCGAGCGGACCGTACGCCTGCTGGAGACGGACGATGCGGCGCGGGCCGCGGTGCACGACCGGTGGCGCGCCTTCACCGTCGATGAGTACCAGGACGTCAACTTCCTCCAGCAGGCCCTGCTCGACCTCTGGCTCGGACAGCGCGACGACCTCTGCGCGGTCGGCGACGACTACCAGGCGATCTACGGCTTCACGGGCGCGAGCGCGGAATGGCTGCTCGCGCTGCCGGGCCGCTTCCCCGCCACCCAGGTCGTGCGGCTCGAGCGGAATTACCGCTCGACCCCGCAGGTGCTGGAGCTGGCGAACCGGCTCGTGCCGCGGCTCGGCGGCTCGGCGAAGTCGCTCGCGCCGACGGTTCCGGACGGGCCGGAGCCGCTCGTCGGGCCGGCGCTGGACGTAGCCGCGCACGTCCGGCAACTGCACGCCGACGGCCTGGCCCTCGAGGAGATGGCGGTGCTCGTGCGCACGAACGCGCGCACGAGCGAGTTCGAGGAGGCGTTCCACGCCGCCGGGATCCCGTTCCAGGGCGCGTCGCTTCTGGCGCGCGACGCGGCTCGCCGGCTGCTGAAGGCGCTGCGCGGCCGGCGGGGCCCAGCGGGCGAGATCGTGCGTGAGCTCGCGGTCGGTCAGGGGCTCCTCGCCGAGGTGCCGGACAAGCTCGGCGAGCGCGAGCAGACGCGCCAGGCAGACCTGAGCCGGCTCGTGCGGCTGGCCGAGGAATTCGGCGGCGAGGTCGACGGGTTCGTCGAGCTCCTCCACGAGCGCTTCGGCGAGAGCGCCGGGCGCGGCGTCCACCTGCTGACGCTCCACCGGGCGAAGGGGCTCGAGTGGGAGGCTGTCTTCCTCCCACGGGTCGAGGAGGGAGAGCTCCCGGTGCGACGCGGCGACGTTGCGGAGGAGCGGCGGCTCTTCTACGTCGGGCTGACGCGGGCGAAGCGGCACCTGCTCGTGACGTGGGAGGGCAAGCCGAGCCGGTTTCTCGACGAGCTTGGCGTGCGCGCCGCTGCGCCGGCGCTCCCACCGCGGGAGAAGCCGAAGCTCGAGCAGACGCCGGCGGTGCAGGCGCTCAGAGAATGGCGGCTCGAGCGGGCGCGCGCCGACGAGGTGCCGGCGTACGTCGTCTTCAACGACCGGACGCTCGCCGAGCTGGTGGCCCGGACGCCGCGGACGCTCGCGGAGCTGGCAGCAGTGCCGGGAATCGGGCCGGCGAAGCTCGAGCGCTACGGAGCCGAGCTGCTCGCCCGGCTCGCCGACGTCGCAGCCTGAGCAATGCGTTCTGTCCGCCTGCCCTGGCAGGGTCAGGGTCGGTCATGAGCGAATCTTCGTTCGATCGCGTGATCTCCGAGCATCTCGCGCTCTGCGAGCGGAACAAGCGGCTCGAAGGGCGAATGCCGCTCGATCGCTACCGCGATCGCGACACTCCTGCGCAGGAGGAACCCGCGGCGGCCACGGACAGCCGGGAGCACTGGCTCGACCACGAGTCGTTCTGGGACACCTCCGCCGAGCGGCCGTTGCCCGAGTTCGACTGGGGCGACGACTGAACTGAGCAGCGGCTACTCCGTCGACGCTGACTAGGGCATTCTCAGCGGAAGAACCCCCCGATCAGGATCTGCTGCGAGCTGCTGATGTCCGGCAGGGCGCTGTAGACGCGGACGTCGTCGTTCGACACGCCGAAGTCGCCCAGGTTGTAGGTCGCCATCGTTCCCGATCCGCCACGGAGGGTGATCGTCCCGACCGGGCCGAAGTCGAGCGTCACCCAGAGGACGGTGCCATCGGGGAGGGCGACATTCTTGACCTGGACCGAAAGTAGGCTGAAACCGCCGCAGCCGCTGAACCTCGTCTCGTCGGCCTGCGCCTGGCCGCTCGGCGTCTTGCCGCCGAAGGACGGGCCACTGAGCGCCTCTTTGAGCGTGCCTCCGGTTTGACAACCGGACGGGCTCGGCGGCGGCGGGTTCGTCACGACAAGAGAGAAGGTGCCTGTAGACGTGGCTCCGCTGGCGTCGGTGACGCTGACGCGGAACGTCTGCGTGCCGAGGACCGTCGGTGCGCCGAGTGCGAGCCCACTCGGGCGGAGCGTCAGTCCAGCGGGAAGCGTTCCCGACCATGTGTAAGGCGCTGTCCCTCCCGTTGCACGGAAGGTCGTGGTGAAGAAGTTGTTGACGAAGACATTGCTGCCGGGGGCGACCTGGCAGACGCCGCCCGCGCAGGACATGAACTGGGTGTCGATCGCCAGACCGGGGGCAGTCGTTCCGGCCGGCGTGGTGCCCGTGCCGCTGAGCGCCGCCTTCTGCGGACTGTTCGGCGCATTGTCGGTGACGACGAATGAGGCGCTGAGGCTGCCGGCCTGCGACGGAGAGAAGACGATCGAGACGCTGCAGCTCCCGCCGGGAGCGAGGGTGAGGCCGGAGCAGCCGTCCCCGACGACAGTGAAGTCGAGCGTGTTCGGGACAGCCGCGCTGTTGATGAACAGCGACGCGCTTCCGGTATTGGTGACAGTGACCGACTGCGGAGCGCTTCTCGTGCCCGTGTCTTGCGAGGCGAACGTGAGCGCGCCGGGCGACAGCGAGACGGCCGGTGCCGACGTCGTGCTCGTCGTCGACGGCGTGCAGCCCGAGAGCGAGGTCGAGACAGAGGTCGTCCCGTCACTGACCGTCACGCGGCACGTGGGCGAGCTGTAACCACTCGCCTCGATCCTGAACGCGCCCGTCGAGTCGCTGCTACCGACCACCGATCCTGGAGACACGGTGACGGTGTGATTGGGCAGAGCCCCTTTGCCCTCCACCCGCAACTGTGTGCCGTTTAGCTCCGCGCGCGTCAGCCCAATCGCCGCCTGCGCGCTCACGGCGACAACTCCGAACGCAACGAAGGCTGCGATCACAATCCCCACCCGCAGCACACTCGGCCGCCATCCTCGCCTCGTCATCTCGTGTAACCCCCTGGCGTAGCTGATCGGTGACCCTGTACTACGGGCGGTGCGCGCGAGCGGATTTCGACGCGGTGCGACTCCTCGAAACGTCTGCGCGAGCCTCAGGCGTCGAGCGCCGAGAGAAGGAACTGCAGCATCTCGGCCGGGTCGCGCCGTACCCGTCTCGACTCCGACTCGTCCCGCTTCGTCAGCTCGAGCGCCCGCGGGTCGGTGAGCGGCTTGAGACGCCCGTCCCGGATCAACGCCTCGTCGACCCCGCCGAGCCGGCCGCCGTACGTCGTGTAGACCGGCACGCCGAGCGCAGCCGCCTCGCGGTTCATCGTCCCGCCGGCCGAGACGACGAGATCGGCGCACGCGATCAGGCTCTGCGCGTCTACGGCACCCTCGGGGAGGATCACCGACGGCAGCGCGAGCCCCTTCACGTACTCCCGCTGCTCCTCCGTCCGCGGCAGGACGAACGCCTGCACGTCCCCGGACCGGCCGAGGTGCTCGAGCGTCTGCGGGAACAGCGGGTTCGAGTGCCGGTGGTAGAGCGACACGTCGGGCGGCGGCCGCAGGACGACGAGCACGCGCGCCGGGTCGACGCCGAAGCGGTCGAGCAGCGACCGGTCGGGCTCGAAGTCGGCGAGGTAGTACTCCTCCTTCAGGCCGGGGTACTGGACGAGCTTCGGCGGGCGGACGCCGTACGGCCGCAGCCGCTCGGGAGGGATCGCATCCGGCACGACGACCCGCGTCGCCGCGCGGCAGCCGAGCTGATGCTGCAGCGTCGCGAACTCGTAGTCGAACGTGGTCGAGCTCGGGATCCCGAGCCGGCGCGCGGAGATCGTCAGCTCGTGCGAGCCGTGGGCGAGGGCGACGTCGAAGCCGCGGCCGCGGGCCCAGCTCCGCAGCGCGCCGAGTCGGTGCGTCATCTGCCGCGCCTTCTGCAAGCGCGACCGGCCGCCGTGCCGCCCGACGACCTCGTCCGCCTTCAGGCCGTGCAGCCCGAGGAGCTCGAGCGTCTGTGCGTAGTCGCGTGCGGTGATTTGCACCTCGTCGCCGCGCCCGCGCATGATCTCGATCAGCGGCCGGAAGACCAGCACGTGCGCCGGCGCCGTCATGTCGATCCAGACCTTCACGCGGCGAGCGCTTCCATCCGCGCCGACTCGAGCCGCGGCGGCTCCTGCTCGACGTGTCGCTCGTACCAGAGCGTGAACGCGAGCAACCCCCACAGCTGGCGGCTCCAGTCCTCGCGGCCGGCGACGTGCTCTTCGATCAGCCGCGTCACAGGCGGGGCCTGGAAGAAGCCCTGGCGCTGCAGATTCTCGGGCGACAGTGTCGCGCGCGCGAACGGTTCGAGCTCGCCGCGCAGCCAGGCTGCCGCCGGGATCGAGAAGCCGCGCTTGCGGCCGTGCACAACCTCCGACGGCAGGAGCGGCTCGACCGCCTTCCGCAACAGCACCTTTTTCGCGAGCCCGCGCACCTTGAGCCGCGTCGGCAGTGCGAAGGCGAGGTTCGTCACGAGCGGATCGAGGAACGGGACGCGCGCCTCGAGCGAGTGCGCCATCGAGGCGCGGTCGGTCTTCACGAGCAGGTCGTCGACGAGATAGACGCCGAAATCCACGTCCTGCAGCCGCGCGAGCTGGGGCGCTCCCGCCGTCTCGGCATACCGCGCGCGATAGACGTCGACCGGATCGAACGCGGCGCGCCGGCCGGTCAGCTCCGCTCGCGCGTCGGCGGAGAAGATCTCCTTCCAGCCGTGGTGCCGCTCGAGGGGCGGCAGGTGCGCGGCGCGCACGAACCGCTTCGCCTTGTAGTCGAGGCTCGCCTTGCGGGTGGAAGCCGGAAGCGCCTCCACCAGCGGACGAACGGCCCGCGCGAGCGGCGCCAGGTGATCGGCCCAGAGATCTGCGGCGTACGTGTAGTAGCCGCCGAACAGCTCGTCGCCGCCCTCACCCGACAGCGCGACCTTCACGTGCTCCGCCGCGAGCTGCGAGACGAGGTAGGTCGGCAGCGCGGACGAGTCCGCGAACGGCTCGTCGAACGCCTCGGCGAGCGCGCGCAGCAGCAGCTCCGGCTCGGGCCGGACGAGGAGCTCGTGGTGCTCCGTTCCGTACCGCTCCGCGACGAGCCGCGCGTCGTCGCGCTCGTCGAAGCTGCGCTCCGCGAAGCCGATCGTGAACGTGTGCACCGGCTCGGGCGTCTCCTGGGCCGCGAGCGCGGCGAGAGCGGCCGAGTCGACGCCGCCGGAGAGGAGGACGCCGACCGGCACGTCCGAGAGGAGATGCGCCCTGACCGAGTCGCGCATGCGCGCGCGCAGCTCCTCGACGAGCTCCGCCTCGTCACCGTCGCGCAGCTCGCCCTCGGCCGCCGGGCCGGGCCGCGCATACCGCTCGAGCGAGACCTCGCCGTCCTCCCAGACGAGCACGTGCCCGGCCGGGAGCTTGCGCACGTCGCGGAAGATCGAGTACGGCGCCGGGATCGAGTTGAAGGCGAGGAACGCCTCGAGCGCGTCGAGGTCGATCTCGCCGCGTGGCAGCGCCCTCAGCTCGGACGCGAAGCGCAGCTCGCCGCCGACGTGGCGGTAGTAGAGCGGCTTGATCCCGTAGCGGTCGCGCGCGAGCACGAGTCGGCCGCGCCGGGCGTCCCAGATCGCGGCCGCGAACATCCCGCGCAGCCGCTCGGCGAAGCCGGGCCCGTGCTCCTCGTAGAGGTGGACGAGCGCCTCCGTGTCGCAGCGGGTCCGGAGCCGGTGGCCGGCGCCCTCGAGCTCTCGCCGCAGCTCGGGGTAGTTGTAGATCTCGCCGTTCTGGACGACGACACAGCTTCCGTCCTCGTTCGCGATCGGCTGGTCGCCGTGCTCGAGGTCGATGATCGAGAGGCGGCGCGCAGCGAGGGCGACGGCGCCGTCGACGTGCTCGCCGTGACTGTCGGGGCCGCGGTGGACGAGCAGGTCGCTCATCGCACGCAGCGCGCCGACGTCCGCGGCGCCGTGTGTCGTCGCGATCCCGCAGATCCCGCACACGGCTCTACCTTAGGCGCGGCGGCCGGTGAGTCCTCCGATCGACTGCCTCAGCACGCGCCAGCCCGTGGCGAGGACGGTGCGGAGGTAGAGACGCACCGACCGGTCCGCGATCCACTCGAGATCGTGCGCGAGCTTCTCGCCCATCGACGTCTCGTAGCCCCGCCGCACCTGCGCGAGCCCGGTCAGGCCCGGGCGGACGACGAGCCGCTGCCAGTACGACGGCAGCTCGTGGGCGAGCTCGTCGAAGAAGACCGGCCGGATCGGCCGCGGCCCCACCAGGCTCATGTCGCCACGGAGGACGTTCACGAACTGCGGGATCTCGTCCAGCTGCGTCGCCTTGAGCCACTTGCCCATCGGCGTGAACTCGGCCTGCGTCCGCTGGACGAGCTCCTCCCCGAGGTACGGGCCCAGCCGCCGCTCCGCGCCGCGCCGCAGCGTGCGGAACTTGTACATCGTGAAGACGCGCGCGCCGCGCCCGACGCGCTCGCCCCGGTAGAGGATCGGCATCCCGCTCGTGACGAGCACCGCCAGCGCGATCAGGAGCGAGATCGGCAGCGAGACGAGCAGGAACAGCGATGAGAGGAGGATGTCGAGGGCACGCAGGACGACGTCGCGCGGCCGCGCCGGCGTCTCGAGCGCGAGCTGGCGATAGCCGCGGACGAGCGTGTCCTCGATCCGCGTCGAGTCTGGCACTCGCCCGATCGTAAAGCGGCGGCGCATGCTGCGGCGAGGAGCGTCGGCTATAAGTTCGCCTTATGGATACGAAGCAGCTCGCGGCCTTTTGTGCGGTCGTCGAGCGCCGGAGCTTCTCGCAGGCTGCCGACCAGCTCGGCGTGACGCAGCCCGCGGTCAGCCTGCAGATCCGGTCGCTCGAGCAGCGCGTCGGCCAGCGGCTCCTCGACCGCTCGGGGCGCCGCGTCGAGCCGACCGAGGCCGGCATGCGGCTGTACCGGGGAGCGCAGCGGCTGATTGCAATGGAGCAGCAGCTGCTCGCGGATCTCGGCGAGGAGGCAGAAGGGGAGCTCAAGGGCCGGCTCGAGATCGGCGCCTCCACCGGGCCGGGCGGCAGCGTGCTGCCCGTCATCCTCGGGGAGTTCCAGCAGCTCCATCCGCTGGTGCACGTCGCGTTGACGGTGTCGGACACGCACACTGTCGTCGAGCACGTCGGGCGGCGCGAGCTCGAGCTCGGGATCGTCGGGGTGGCGGGCCGCCATCGCGGCGTCACCTTCGAGCCGTTCTACCGCGACGAGGTCGTTCTGGCCGTTCCGGCGGGGCACAGCCGCGCCGGCAAGACCATGACGCTCGAGGAGCTGAAGACCGAGCCGCTGGTGCTGATGCAGGAGGGGGCCGGGATCCGGCAGATGATCGACGAGGAGCTGCGAGAGCTCGGTCTGCGCCTGCGCGACCTGAACGTGAAGCTCGAGCTCGGCCTGCAGGAGTCGGCGCGCGCAGCCGTGCTCGGCGGCTTCGGTGCCACGTTCATCTCGCGCATCGCGATCGAGGACGACCTCGCCGCCGGGACGCTTGCGCTCGCACGCGTCGAAGGGCTCGAGCCTGCGCGGGAAGTCCAGCTCGCCCGCGCGACAGGTCGTGCCGAGACGCGCGTCGCGCAGGAGTTCGTCGCCTTCGCGCGCGAGCGCCTCACGTGATCGTCCACTGGGGCCTCGACTCGCTGCCGGCGGCTTGCGCCGAGGCCGGCGTGTCGGCGCCGCTGCTCGTCGCGAGCCCGCGCTGGGACTCGCTGGAGCTGCGGGTCGAGCCGGCCGCGCGGTGGCGAGAGGTCCCGTCGGATCGCATCGCGGAGGCCGTGGTCGCAGCACGTGGCGCGGACGGGGTGCTTGCCGTCGGCGGTGGCAGCTCCATCGACCTCGGCAAGGCGATCTCCGCTGCGACCGGCCTGCCGCTCGTCTCGGTGCCCACGACCTATGCCGGAGCCGAGTGGACGAGCTACTTCGGCGTCCGCGACCCCGGCCGGCGAATGCGCGGCGGTGGGGGCGGGGCGCGACTGGCCGCGATCGTCTACGAGCCCGAGCTGACGCTCGAGCTTCCGGCGGAGACGACGGTCGGGACGGCCATGAACGCGCTCGCCCACTGCGCCGAGGCGCTCTACGTCCGGGGACACAATCCCGCCGCCGACGAGCACGCGCTCGCCGGCGCACGGCTCATCGCCGAGCGGCTGCCGCGCGTCGTGGCCGCGCCGGGCGACCGTGCGGCGCGCACTGAGCTACTCCGCGGCGCCTGCCACGGCGGCGCCGCGCTCGCGGGATCGATGCTCGCTCTTGCGCATGCGATGGCCCAGGCGATCGGCGGGACCTACGGCCTTCCGCACGGGACGCTCAACGGGATCTGCCTGCCACCCGCGCTTCGCTTCAACACCGCTTTCGCCCCCGACGCCGTGGCGCGCTTCGGCGAGGCCGTCGGCGCCACCGGCGATCCCGCGGGCCGCGTCGAGACGTTGGCAGCGCTCGCCGGACCGACGACGCTGCGCGAGCTCGGCGTGCCCGAGGGCGACCTGCCCGCACTCGCGGCCGACGCGGCGGGGCGAGGCGGGAACCTCGCCAACCCGAAGCCCGCAAGCCCGGACGAGATCGAGCGGCTGCTCCGCGAGGTCTATTAGCGATCGCTATGCGAACGATTAGGTATCGTTCCGCCGATGCCGGGCTTTGAAGACGGATTCCTCGGGGTGCCCGTGCGGCCCGGCAAGCCGCGCAGCAACGGCTTGACGCACGTCATCGACAAGGGGCTGAACCTGCGCGAGATCGAGGGGCTCTTCGACACCGCGGGCGCCTTCGTCGACATCGTCAAGCTCGGCTGGGGCACCGGCTACGTCACGAACAACCTCGAGAAGAAGATCGCGCTCTATCGCCACTTCGAGACGCCCGTCGTCTGCGGCGGCACGTTCTTCGAAGCCGTCTACGCGCGCGACAAGATCGACGAGTTCAAGAGCTGGCTGACCGAGTACCGCTTCTCGCACGTCGAGATCTCCGACGGCACCATCGAGATCCCGCGCGACCGCAAGCTCGAGCTCATCGCCGACTTCGCCCGCGACTTCACGGTGCTCTCGGAGGTGGGATCGAAGGACGCCGAGGTGAACATCGCGCCGTACCTCTGGGTGCAGTGGATGCAGGAGGAGCTCGACGCGGGCGCGTGGCGCGTCATCGCCGAGGGCCGCGAGGGCGGTACCGCCGGTATTTACCGGCCGAGCGGGGAGCTCCGCACCGGCCTCGTCGACGAGATCGAGCACTCCGTCCCCTTCGAGTCGCTGATCTGGGAGGCCCCCACGAAGGAGAGCCAGGCCTGGTTCATCAAGCATTTCGGCACGAACGTCAACCTCGGCAACATCCCGCCCGACGAGGTGATCGCGCTCGAGACGTTGCGCCTCGGACTGCGCGGCGACACGCTGAAGGAGGTGCTGCTCGGTGGCGAGCCTGCAGCTGCCGGCTGACGTCGAGACCTGGCCCGCGCAGCGGGTCGTCGAGTACGTGCTCGGCGAGTTTCCGGGTCGTGTGGCGCTCGCGTGCTCCTTCCAGAAGGAGGAGTCGGTCCTGCTCGACATGCTGTTCGAGCTCGAGCCGAACGCACGCGTCTTCGCGATCGACACGCGGTACCTGTTCCCGGAGACGTACGAGCTGTGGCGCGAGGTCGAGAGTCGCTACGGCACGACCATCGAGCGGTTCGAAAGCGGACCGGTCGAGGACGGGCTCTGGGAGACGAACCCCGATCTCTACCTCGCCATTGCCAAGGTCGAGCCGCTCAACCGCGCGCTGCTCGATCTCGACGCGTGGGTCACCGGCATCCGCCGCGACCAGTCGCCGCTGCGCGCGGACGCGCCGAAGCTCGGCTGGGACGAGAAGCACGAGCTCTGGAAGGCAAACCCACTCGCCGACTGGAGCGATGAGGACTGCTGGACGTACATCCGCGAGCGCGACCTTCCGTACAACAAGCTGCACGATCAGGGCTACGAGTCGATCGGGGACACGCACTCGACGATTCCCGGCAAGGGTCGGGAAGGTCGCTGGGCGGGAACGGAACGCACCGAATGCGGGCTGCACACATGAGCGGCTTCGTCCTCTGGTTCACCGGCCTCTCGGGCGCGGGCAAGACGACGATCGCGAACAACGTCGAGCCCGAGCTCGAGCGCCGCGGGTTCGTCGTCGACCACCTCGACGGCGACATCGTCCGCACGCACCTCTCGAAGGGCCTCGGCTTCTCGAAGGAGGACCGCGACACGAACATCGCACGTATCGGCTGGGTTGCCTCGCGGCTCGCACGCGCCGGCGCGGTCGTGATCGTCTCGGCGATCTCGCCGTACGAGGAGATGCGCCGCCACGCGCGCTCCCTCGTCGAGCAGCACGCGCCGTTCGTCGAGATCTTCGTCGCCACCTCGCTCGAGGAGTGCGCGCGCCGCGATCCCAAGGGCCTCTACGCGGCCGCGTTCGCCGGCGAGATCGAGGACTTCACCGGCGTCTCCGCGCCGTACGAGGAGCCCTTCGACCCCGAGCTGCGGCTCGAGACCGCCGGCCGCACGCCGACCGAGTCGGCCGCGACCGTCATCGAGCGGCTCGAAGAGCTCAACCTCCTGCCCGAGCGCGTGGAGTCCCAGGCGTGAGCACCTCCCGCGCGATCCCGACCCTGACGCACCTCGACGAGCTCGAGTCCGAGGCCGTCCACATCTTTCGCGAGGTCGCGGCCGAGCTGGAGCGTCCGGTGCTGCTCTTCTCCGGCGGCAAGGACTCGATCGTCCTGCTCCGTCTCGCCGAGAAGGCGTTCCGGCCGGGGAAGTTCCCGTTCCCGATCATGCACGTCGACACGGGGCACAACTTCCCGGAGGCGATCGAGTTCCGCGACCGGCGCGTCGAGGAGCTCGGCGAGCGCCTCGTGGTCGCGTCGGTGCAGGAGTCGATCGACAAGGGCCGCGTGGTGGAGGAGACGGGCCCCCGGGCGTCGCGCAACCGCCTCCAGACGACGACGCTGCTCGACGCGATCGAGAAGCACCAATTCGACGCCGCGATCGGCGGCGCGCGCCGCGACGAGGAGCGCAGCCGTGCCAAGGAGCGGATCTTCTCCTTCCGCGACGACTTCGGCCAGTGGAACCCGCGCGCGCAGCGGCCCGAGCTGTGGAGCCTCTACAACGCGCGCGTCCGCAAGGGCGAGCACGTGCGCGTCTTCCCGATCTCGAACTGGACCGAGCTCGACGTCTGGCAGTACGTCGCGCGCGAGCAGCTCGAGCTGCCGCCGATCTACTTCGCGCACGAGCGC
>Ga0207657_10006332_pt1 | contig 12295 bp, 12 predicted proteins | sample KBSC33metaG_FD_184316 | JGI IMG/M metagenome (GOLD analysis project Ga0207657, IMG submission 184316) | Corn rhizosphere microbial communities from Kellogg Biological Station, Michigan, USA - KBS C3-3 metaG (SPAdes) (version 2) | ecosystem: Host-associated > Plants > Roots > Rhizosphere > Soil ...
ACATTGGGGCGCATCAGCCGGTACGGCGTGATTCCGATCACTGCCGAGCACGACACCGCCGGCCCGATGGCGCGCACGGTGACCGACGCCGCGATCATGATGGGCGCGTTGGAGAGCCCGGCGCCCGATCCTCACGACGCCGCGACCACGGCCTGCACGCCGCCGCCCGGGCGCGACTACACCGCGTTTCTCCACGCGGACGGCCTGAAGGGGGCGCGCATCGGCATCCCGCGCGCGTTCTACTACGACCGGATGACGCTGCCCGGCGAGTCGCGTCCGCGCGGCGGTCTCAACGCCGAGCAGGCGCGCGTGATGGCCGACGCGATCGCCGTGCTGAAGCAGCAGGGCGCGATCGTCGTCGATCCGGCGGACATCCCGAGCTTCGTCGACAAGGACGCCGACAAGAATTTCCTGCTGTTCGACTACTGCTCGGGCGCCGATCAGGCGAGAGGGAAGGACGAGCACTGCTCGATCAATTTCAAGTACGGCATGAAGCGCGATTTCAACGCGTGGCTCGCGAGCCTGGGGCCATCGGCTCCGGTGCATACGCTGACCGAGCTGCGCGAGTGGAACCTGAAGCACGAGAAGGCCGGCGCGATTCGATTCGGTCAATCGCGGCTGGACATCTCGGACGAGATGGATCTCGATCGCGATCGCGCGCGTAACGACGCGGATCACCGGAAGGATCTCGCGCTCAGCCGCGCCGCCGGCATCGACGGCGTCCTGCAGGCGCACCACCTCGACGCCATCCTGACGCCTGGAGGCTCCGGCGCCGGCCTGGCGGCGCGCGCCGGCTATCCGATCATCGTCGTGCCGTTCGGTCTGGTGCCGAACGCGCCGACCACGCCGTTTCCGGACGGGTTCGATGCCAAACCCGCGCCATTCGGCGTGGGGTTCACCGGCGCTGCCTGCAGTGAGCCCCGATTGATCGAGCTGGCGTACGCCTTCGAGCAGGCGACGCACAAGCGCGTGCCGCCTTCATCAACGCCATGATCGTGACGGTGTTTTCGCGGCGCATCCGAATCGGCCGGGTAGTGGCGCTCAGTTGTTCACGTCGACGCGCATGACCGTGTATTTCTTACGGCCGGACTTTTCCAGATAGATGATCGCGGTGCCGTCCAGCGACCACGCGGGAAGCGTCACCTCGCTCGAACCGGCGATCACGTGCTTTTCCCGCGAGATCACGTCGAGCAGCGACAACTGTCTGTCGTGCGTCACGTACGCGACGGCGTGCAGCGCTTCCGGCGACCAGCCGAACGTCTGACCCGGGACGAGCGGGGCGTTCTTGAACTCGCCGATGGCATCGCCGTTGAGCACGAGCGTACGCGTCTGCGTGCCGTTCTCACCGGCGATCGCCTCGGTGGCCGCGCCCTGCATCGCCACCGCAGCGTTCGACATGCCGTTGGCCTTTTCGCTCAAGCTCTGATTGGGGATGCCGGCTTTCTCGTTTTTGGTCGTGACAGCGATCAGCATCTCCAAGTGGCCCGGCACGTTGCGCGATGATTTCCAGTTCCAGTAGGAGACGGCCCATTCCGGTTCGGCGGGAATGACCTGCGGCTCGGCGCCCGCGCGGAAGGTGTAGTGGCGAACCGTGCCGTTGTCGACCGTCTGCAGATAGTACTCGCCCTGATTGGGAGACCAGGTGAGCTCGGAGGGCACGCCTCTCAGCTTGCCCATGTCGATGTCGGTGAGCGGCCGTGGCTCGGATACCGTCAGCGCCGGACCCGCCAGCGCGATCGCGCGTCCAAGCACCATCATCGTTACGCACCATCCCGCGACTGATCGCATGACCGCACCTCCAGTGGCCGGATTGCCGCGAAAAGGCCTTGGCACGCAGGCCGTGGCCGCTGGGATATTAGCGCGTTTGGGGCCCCACTCGACGTCTCGCGCGTCTGCGAGAACGGCCGTGCTTGTATTGATCGTGCGGTGCCGTTAGTCTCGACGTTCCCTCATTGATCACAGCGGAGGTTGTGAATGCGCTTTGTGCGGCATCTGCTTTGGCTCGGCGTTCTCGTTCTTTTCACGGCGCACGACGCGCGCGCCGAGCAGACCATCGTGTTTTTCCGACACGCGGAGAAGCCGTCAGGCGGCTACGGCCAACTGACCTGTCAGGGGCTGAATCGGGCGCTGGCGCTGCCTGACGTGCTCAGCACGTTGTTCGGCAAGCCTGACTATCTGTACGCGCCGGATCCCGCGGGGAAAATCAACGACCCCGCCGGCAGCTTCTATTACGTGCGTCCGCTGGCGACGATCGAGCCCACGGCGATTCGCGCGGGGCGGTCGGTCAACACGCACTATGCCTACACGGAGGTGTCGTCGCTCCGCTCGCTTCTGATCTCGCCGGCCAAGGCCGACACGACCATCTTCGTCGCATGGGAGCACGAGTACCTCGTCAAGATCGTGCAGAGCATCATGAACTCGTACGGCGGAGGTGTCGCCGTGCCCGCGTGGAACACGGGCGACTTCGACAGCCTGTACGTCGTGCGGGTGAACTACGGCAACACGATCACCGCGCGATTCGAGCGCGAACGCGAAGGCTTGAACGATCGGCCCACGACCTGCCCCTGAAGAACGAGCACAGCAGGACGCGCCGCCGCCCCAAACGCCTCGCTCCCGCCAGGACGCTGCTCGACTCGACGAGCTCGTCCACGCCGTCAATCGTGCGGACCGATGTCCGCACCGGCGGCGTCCAAGTGCCCGTGACGTTTCCTTCGTCGCTGTCGCACAGCGCCATCGCAGACCAGCTCGTCCACGCTCCGCAATTGCTGGCGGTCGACGATGAAATGTGTGCAAGCGGCGTCTGATGGTAGTCGTGCACGGCGCTATAGTGCACGGCTTCTTTCGGAACATCTTTCAGTGACTCGAGAGAATTCGTCGATCGAGCCATCGGCAGGCTTGGTGTCACGGTTCATCGAAGGGGAGAGCCATGAGTGCACTCTCGAAGATGTGGCGCATGCAGGCGCGAATCCGTGTTCTGGTGGTCTCGTCGGACGACGAGATCCGTTCGCTGTGCCGGGAACCGTTCGCCGCGGCCGGCTACGAGATCATCGAGGCGAACGATGGACGGCAGGCGCTCGTCGACGCGTTCATCCAGACGCCGTCGCTGATCGTCACCGAGCAGAGCTTGCCCGATTTCGACGGCTGCGCGTTGTGCGAAGTGCTCAGAGCGGACGCGGCGACTCGAGAGCTGCCGGTTCTCGTGATCGCGAGCGGCAATTGCCCCGCTGATCTCGATCGCGCGCGTGCGGCCGGGGCCAATGCCGTGCTCATCAAACCTGTCGCGAGTCAGACGCTTGCGAGCGAGGTCCGACGGCTGCTCACGCCGGCGCCCGCGCCGGCGAGGGGCGAAGCGGCTGCCGCGTCGACAGCGTTCGCCGCCGGTGTTGATGGATCGGAACGCCGGCGTAAATCGGACGTCCGAGCGCACCTTCGCTGCGAGACGACGATGCCCCCGGAGCGTCCGCCGGCGTTGTACTGTCCGTCATGCCAGGGTCCGCTGCGGTACGAGCGCAGCTATGTGGGCGGGGTGAACACGCGTCACGCGGAGCAGTGGGACATGTTCAGATGTCTGCTCGCGTGCGGCACGTTCGAGTATCGGCAGCGCACGCGGCGCCTGCGACGCGTCGGGTGATTCCAATCACTATCAATTCATCGGGGTAGAGGCAAGCGCGCAATCGCACGTGCGGCGGCCTCGGCGACCGGCGGACTGGCGTCTTTCACGAGCGCATCGAGGATCGGCCGCGCAGCGGGATCGCCGGCGAGGCCGAGGATCTCGGCGACATCGGTGCGCACGCGCGAATCGGGATCCTGCGCATAGTGCGCGAACGCCGCGCTCCGGCCTGGGGCCAGCGCGATGAGGTATCGCCGCGCTTGATCGTGCAGTTTGGAATTCGTCAGCACGTCGCCGATCGGCGTGAGGCTCGCGCCGCTCAGGCACGCCGCGGCGAAACTGCCGGCGAGCAGCACCGCGTCGCTGCGTTCGCCCTTCAGCGCGGCCGCGATCTCCGGCATTTTCGAGGGATCGCCCAGGCGGGCCAGACCCTCAATCGCGATGCCGCGAATCGCGGCGCTCTTGCTGGCGAGCTGCGACGCCAGCAGCGGAGCACTGGACGGGTCGCCGATGTGCGCGATGGCGTCCAACGCGGCTTCGGCCGCCTCGCCTTTCTCGAAATGCTGAAACAGATCCGAGAGGCCCTGCAGCGCGCGTGCGTAGCGCATGGCGCCGAGGGTCTGCATGGCGGCGGCGCGGATGGCGCCGTCGCTGTCGTTCAGCCCGGTGATGACGGCGTCGCCGACCAGCGGATCGACGGGCGGATCCTCGCGGCGCCACTCGAACAGGCGGCCGAGCACGCGCAGCGCCGTGAACCGCAGCGCGGGATCGGGCGCACCGAGCATCGACGCGAGATCGGGTCCGCTCGCCGCGAGCAGCGTACGCCGCGCTGCGCCGGCCGGCTCGATCGACAGCGTGCCGAACGCGTACAGCGCTTCGAGCGCAACCCTGGGCGTCTCGTCGCGTGCGGCCGCACGCAGCGCGGTCAGTACTTTCATCGGCACATGGCGTGGACCGAGCGCGAGCGGTCCCGCAGCATAGGCGGCTGCGGCGGCAATCGTGTTGCGCTTCTCGATCACCAGGCCGACCTTTCGGCGCGGGACGATCTTCTCGGCGAGAAAGATGTTCAACTCCGCCGCGATCGCTTCGAGCTGCACCTCGTCGACCGCGTCGGTGACGAGCGCCGCGAGCGGCACGGCGGCTTCGGGATAGGCCGCCGCTTTCAGCATCTGCGCGGCGCGCAACCGCGTCCCCGTATCGCTGCTGGTCAAATCGTGCGTCGCCTGCTCGAAAGTGACTTGCGGGTTGGGAAGGGCAGGAGGGGCAGGAAGGGCGGGATCGGCAGGAAGCGCCAGGACGCCAGGCGCCATAATGCCGAGGAGCACAATGCAGATCGTGCCAGCACAGAACGCGCGCGATACGCCCATCCAGCCCTTACCGCCCTGACGCGTACGCGTGCGACCGGCCTTCGGCGAGCACGGTGCGGAGATAGCGGCCGGTGTGCGACGCCTCGATCTGCGCGACCTGCTCCGGCGTGCCCGACGCGACGATCTCGCCGCCTTCCTCGCCGCCTTCGGGTCCGAGATCGACCACGTAGTCCGCCGTCTTGATGACGTCGAGATTGTGCTCGATCACGAGCAGTGTGTGTCCCGCCTCGAGCAGCTTGCGAAACGCGGTCAGCAGCTTGGCGATGTCGTCGAAGTGCAGACCGGTGGTCGGCTCGTCGAGCACGTACAGCAGGCGCTCGCCCCCGTGCGACGACAGGTGCGCCGCGATCTTGATCCGCTGCGCCTCGCCGCCCGACAGCGTGGTGGCCGGCTGCCCGAGGCGCAGATAGCCCAGACCGATCTCGTCGAGCACCTGCAGCCGGCGAAGCACTTTCGGCGAGCTGCTGAAGAAGCTGAGCGCCTCGCGCACGGTGAGATCGAGCACCTGATGAATCGAACGCCCGCGGTATTTCACCTCGAGCACCTGGGGCTTGAAGCGCTTGCCGTCGCACTGGTCGCACGGCACGAAGACGTCGGCGAGAAACTGCATCTCGACCCGGACCTCGCCCTCGCCCTGGCACGCTTCACAGCGTCCGCCCGGCACATTGAACGAGAAGTGGCTCGCGCTCAACCCCCGCGCGCGCGCGTCCTTCGTCGCCGCAAACAGCTCGCGGATCGGATCGAACGCTTTGAGGTACGTCACTGGATTGGACCGCGGCGTGCGGCCGATCGGCGCCTGGTCGACGAGCACGGTGTCGGTGATGTACTCGGTGCCCTCGAGCGACGTGAACGCACCGACGCGCCGATCCCATCCGCCCTTCGCCCGCTTGATCGCCGCGTAGAGCACGTCGTGGACCAGCGTGGACTTGCCCGATCCGCTGACGCCCGTGACACACGTGAGCGTGTTCAACGGAATCGTGAGCGTCACATCCTTGAGATTGTGCTCGCTCGCGCCGATGAGCCTGATCTTCTGCCCGGTGCCCCGGCGGCGGGTCGTCGGCACCGGAATCGCAAGCTCGCCGCGCATGTACTTCGACGTCAACGAGCGCGGCTCGAGCATCAATCCGTCGAGCGTCCCCGAGTACACGATGCGGCCGCCCTGCTCGCCCGCGCCGAGGCCCAGATCGACGATGTGATCGGCGACGCGAATCATGTCGGCGTCGTGCTCGACCACGAGCACGGTGTTGCCTTGATCGCGAAGCTGCCGGAGGATCGCAATCAATCGCAGGTTGTCGCGCGAGTGCAAGCCGATCGACGGCTCGTCGAGCACGTACAGCGTGCCGACCAGCGCCGACCCGAGCGAGGTCGCGAGATTGATGCGCTGCGCCTCTCCGCCGGAGAGCGTCGACGACAAGCGATCGAGCGAGAGATAGTCGAGGCCGACGTCGCTGAGGAAGGACAGCCGTTTCCGGATCTCCTTCAGCACTTTCTCCGCGATCGCGGCTTCCTTCTCGCGCAGGTCGAGGCTCGTGAAGAACTCCTGCGCCTGCCGCACCGTGAGCGCCGACACCTGATCGATCGTGCGATCCGCGACGCGCACCGCGCGCGCTTCGCGCCGCAGCCGCGCACCGCCGCACTCGGGACACGTCAGGTATCCGCGATAGCGGCTCAGGAACACGCGCACGTGCACTTTGTATTTCTTCTTCTCCAGCCAGCGGAAGAATCCGCGGATCCCGTCGAAGTCGCCGCTGCCCTCGATGACGAACTGCCGCTCGGCGTCGGTCAGATCCTCCCAGGGCACGTCGAGGCGCGCGCCGCCCTTCTTCGCCGCGCGCTTGAGCTCGGCGAGCTGCGCGCGATAGTGCGGTTTGCTCCACGGCTCGATCGCGTTCTCGGCGATGGTCTTGGTCGGATCCGGCACGACCAGATCCATGTCGAGCTCGATGATGTTGCCGAAGCCATGGCACGTGGGGCAGGCGCCAAACGGGTTGTTGAACGAGAACAGGCGCGGCTGCGGATCCTCGTAGCCGATGCCGCACGTGCGGCACTCGAAGCGTTCGGAGAACAGACGCACTGTGGGGACGGGATTTGGGACTCGGGATTCGGGATTCGCGACTTCCAGGGCCCACGCGGCGCCGCCGCCCTCGAGATAGGCGGTTTCGATCGAATCGGTGAGCCGCTGCCGGAGCTCGGCGTCGCCGTCGTGCACCGCGCCGATCTGCACCCGGTCCACCACCACCTGCAGCACCGGCCGATCCGCCAGCTGCGCCGGATCCACATCGTCGATTGCCACGGCGCTCTGGTCGATGAGCAGTCGCGCGAATCCTTTACGGCGCAAAGCCGCCAGAGCCGCGGCGATGGGCGAGGCTGCGGAGGGATCGGCGCCGGCGGGCTTTCGAGCGCCGTCGGCGGCCAGGCTTGACGGTGCGGCGCCATGTTCGCCGTTCGGGGATGTGCCATCCGTCTCGTCGCCCTGCTCGCGCAGCTCGTCGACCTCCGGCGCGTCGCCGGTGGACGCGACGTCGCCGGCCGCGTCGAGCACCGGCAAATCGAATCCGATCAGCAGGCGCGTGCCTGGATCGAGCGCACGCAATTGCTGCGCGACGACCTCGGCGGTTTCGCGCACCACCTCGCGTCCGCAGCTGCGGCAGAAGGTGCGGCCGATGCGCGCGTACAGCAGGCGCATGTAATCGTGAATCTCGGTCGTGGTGCCGACGGTTGATCGCGGGTTGCGGATGCTGTTCTTCTGCCGGATGGCAATAGCGGGCGAGATGCCGTCGACGCGATCGACGTCGGGCTTCTCCATCCGCTCGAGGAACTGCCGCGCGTAGGCCGATAGCGACTCGACGTAGCGGCGCTGCCCTTCCGCGTAGATGGTGTCGAAGGCGAGCGACGATTTGCCCGACCCGCTGACGCCGGTCACGATGATCAGCTTCTCGAGCGGCAGGCAGACGTCGACGTTCTTCAGATTGTGGGTGCGCGCTCCGCGAACGATGAGACCCGTGGCCTCGGCCGCCTCGGGCGTGGCGGAATCCGGCATGCGTGTACAGCGACCTCGTTGGGAAGGGTTTGAACCCTCAATCGTAGCGCAGGGGTGGGCTGGTGGCAAACACGGCGGTTCGGGTTGCCCCGCCTGCACAAACGAGATGAGCCGGAGATGAGCGCGGATGCGCGGGTGGTGCGAGAAGGCGAGACGGCTAGACGGCGCCGCGATCGAGCTTGCCCAGCGCCGTCGCGAGGTGCTGCGATTCCTCGGGCGTCAGCGCCCCAAAGAGTTCCCGCTCGGCCTGCTGCTGAATACGGCTGCCTTGCTCGTGCGCTTTGCGGCCCGCCGCGGTCAGCACCGCCAATCGCGACCGGCGGTCCTTGGGATCCGGCGCGCGCCGGACGAGGCCGTCCGCCTCCAGGCGATCGATCAACTGCGTGACATTGGATTTGACGCACGCGAGGCGTCCCGCGAGCTCGCCCAAGGGCAGGGCTTCACCGGCAAGGACGAGGTGGTGCAGCGCCGCGAGCTTCGGCAGCGACAGACCGACAGCGGTCAGCTTGCTCTCCACATGTCCTTCGGCCGCACCGGCTGCGTGCAGCAGCGAGAACAATCCGGCGGCCGGTCGGCGGGCTGCGCTCATTGGTTCAGATATGTATTATATGCCCCATCGGGACGCGACGCAAGATGGGGCGCAGCTGTTTTCGCCGCGCGGCGGCGGCTGGAGCCTGGCGAGATTCGCACCGGTGTCTGCGTGCTTATGCGGGCTTGCGCAGCGTCTTGATGTATTCGACGACCGACCAGATCTCGTCCTTCGCGAGATCGGTCTTGAACGCCGGCATCTTCGGGCTCTTGCGGCCGTTCCAGATCTTGTAGAACAGCACGCCGTCCGGATTCGCGGCGGCGCGCGAGCCGTCCGTCAAGTCGGCAGCCGGTTCATCCGGATCGGATTCGGGGCCGTTGCCTTTCCCTTCGGGCCCGTGGCATTTCTGGCAGCGCGATCCGAACACCGACTTGCCCTTCTTCAGCACATCGGGCGTCGGCTTCAGCGGACTCTGCTCGCCGCGTCCGGCCGGCGGAATCTGCCAGCCGTTGCCCCCCTGCGCCGAGATCACCGCCACCGCGCACAGAACGACGAAGCCGGCGATCAGAAGGGAGGCGGACTTTCGCATGCTTTATTATAGTGCGCACCATGAACGAACCTCGCTCACGGCGCTGGTTTCTCGCCGTTGGAGGAGCCGTGACAGCGGCGTTGGCGGCGTGCCGCTCGAAGGCACCGCCCGCAGCCCTCGAGCCGCGCGCGCTGGGGGCGCCGATCAGCCCGTACGGATCGCGATCGCACTTCGAGAAGGCGACGCGATTCTTCCGTCCGACGACCATTCCGGAGGAGGCGTCGAGCCGCACGCCGCTCCAGGACACGTACGGCATCGTCACGCCTTCATCGCTGCATTTCGAACGCCACCATGCGGGCGTGCCCGATCTCGATCCGGCGGCGCACACGCTGACGATTCACGGGCTCGTCGATCGACCGACCGTGTTCACGGTCGACGATCTCAAACGCCTGCCCTCCATCTCGCGCATCGTCTTTCTCGAGTGCTCCGGCAACAGCGGGAGCGAATGGCGCGGCCCGGGCGAATCAGACGTGCAGCGCGCCCACGGCCTGACGAGCTGCAGCGAGTGGACCGGCGTGCGGTTGTCGACGCTCTTGAAAGAATGCGGTGTGCGCCCGGGAGGCACGTGGGTATTGGCGGAAGGCGCCGACGCCTGCAAGCTCGCTCGCAGCGTGCCAATCGCCAAGGCGATGGACGACGCGCTCGTCGTGTACGGGCAGAACGGCGAGGCGCTCCGGCCGGAGCAAGGCTACCCGCTGCGGCTGTTGCTGCCCGGATGGGAAGGCAACACGAACGTGAAGTGGCTGCGCCGTCTGAAGGTGATGGATCAGCCGGCGATGACGCGCTGGGAAACATCGAAGTACACCGATCTCATGGCGGACGGATCGGCGCGGCAGTTCACGTTCGACATGGACGCGAAGTCGCTCATCACACGTCCTTCCGGCGGGCAGAAACTGCCGGGCCCTGGCGTGTACGAGATGACCGGGCTGGCCTGGTCCGGGCGCGGCGCCATCGCGCGAGTCGATGTGACGATCGACGGCGGCGCGACGTGGACGAAAGCGGATCTTCAGGAGCCGGTGCTGCCGCGCGCGCATACGCGGTTCCGATGGACGTGGCGTTGGGACGGCAAGGAGACGCGCTTCGCGTCGCGCTGCGTGGACGATACCGGCTACGAGCAGCCCTCGCTCGCGGCGCTCGTCGACGCGAGGGGCACGAACTCCACCTACCATAACAACGCGATCCAGGTCTGGAAGATCGCGGACGATGGGACGATCACCAATGGCATCAGCTGAGCGGTCTTGCCGAACGCGTTCGCGAATCGCGCTGACACTGGCGGCCGCGGCATGCATCGCCGGATCGCCGATCGCCGCGCCTGCGGCGCTTCGCGCGCAGTCGCCGACGTTTGGCGTCGGCCGTGCGGCGCGTCCGGATGAAATTGCGGCGATGGACATCACGGTGACGCCGGATGGACACGGGCTCCCGCCTGGGAGCGGCACGGCGGCAGCCGGCAAAGCGATCTACGCGGCGCGCTGCGTCACCTGTCATGGCGCGACAGGCAAGGAAGGACCCCAGGACGTGCTCGTCGGCGGCGGCGGCACGCTGGCGGCGCCGAAGCCGCTGAAAACCGTCGGCAGCTACTGGCCGTACTCGACGATCGTCTTCGACTACGTCCGCCGCGCCATGCCGTTCGATCATCCCGGCACGCTGCCGGCCGACGAGGTCTATGCGGTGACGGCCTACGTGCTGTACCTGAACGGGATTGTCGGCGAGCACGACGTCATCGATCAGGCGACGCTGCCGAAGGTGAAAATGCCGAACCGCGACGGGTTCGTCGCCGATCCGCGGCCCGACACCGGCGTCAAGAAGCGTTGACGTTCTTTCGCACGACGAGCGGCACGGCGGCCGGTAGTGCTAGAATGACGGTTCCCGCCTGGCCGGCGTAGCTCAGTTGGTAGAGCAGCTGATTCGTAATCAGCAGGTCACGTGTTCGAGTCACGTCGCCGGCTCCAAGAAAACCAGTGAATCATAGACGCTATTGGTGTCGATCGCCTTTAGCCTCGATTTTTCGGCTCGTCGCCGATTTGAGGCACCCAGTGGAGTTACAGCAACTCGAACTTCCGGATATGGTTTTGAGACCCGGCTCGTCAACGGCGTCAGAATGGCGGGCGATCGCGGTTCACTTGCCGGCTCGGCGAATCACGTCGAGTTCTATCCCGATCTTGGCTACGTCCTAATTGCGCTCGGCAACACCGATAGCTACGGCACAGAGTCCATCGCGGACCACGTGCGCACGCTGATTACGTCATCAGCGCGTCCGTAACAAGCGACACCGGCCGCTCTCGCCAAAAATACCCGACTGGAGCAAAAAGCTCTATTAATTTTCCGCCGCGGGCCGATAAACAGCCACATGGAACTGCGCGAGATGTCCGAACCATGTGACGCCCCGATGGTCGTGATGGTGGAAAAGCGACACACGCCGGATCGGCGCGCCTTCTGGAGAGGCGGCCGCCGCAATACAGACTGGTTCAATCGCCCGATTGGCGCCTGGCGCAATCTCGAGCAGCGTCTGTCGCCCTGGCGGCAATGGGTCGCCAAGCTGCCCCTGCACGCCAAGGCCGCGTCGCGGCACACGAGTCAGCCGTCATGAACCAGCTCGCCGGGCTCGCCGTCATTACCCTCGCCGTGATTGCGCCGATTGGAACAGCCCGCGCGATCCTTGGCGCCATCCTGACGATGCTGGTCAAGCACCGCGAGCGAATGTAACGCCGCGGGCCGATTCATCGGCGTTCGGCTGACTTGACGCCGATGATCGTCCACGTGCGTTTCATCGCAGTCGATCGATGCCTGCTCCGAGCTACTGCCTGTGGTAAATCCTGGTGTTGCTCAGCGGCTTGCCGTCTGGCCCCACTCCTTTGGTCGTCATCGTCAGCGTCTTCCCATCCTTCGAGACGACGCTACGAGTCGTCTGAACGACCTTGCCCGCTTTCTTGACATTTGCGGTGATCGTGTACGCGTCGACGTCCGGCTACGGCTGGACTGGCCCACTCTCGAACGAGCCCTGCACCGATCCGCACGCGCAAGCGTTCGCGGGCTTCGCGGCGCTGAACGCCGAGCCGGGCGGGGCTCCGCGCAAGATCCGCTACATCGGCTTCATCGACGTCGTCACTTCCACGGTGATCGCGGAGGGCATCTGCGCCGCGCTCCTGCTGCGTGAGCGGGA
>Ga0207657_10006334_pt1 | contig 12295 bp, 13 predicted proteins | sample KBSC33metaG_FD_184316 | JGI IMG/M metagenome (GOLD analysis project Ga0207657, IMG submission 184316) | Corn rhizosphere microbial communities from Kellogg Biological Station, Michigan, USA - KBS C3-3 metaG (SPAdes) (version 2) | ecosystem: Host-associated > Plants > Roots > Rhizosphere > Soil ...
CGGGACGTGGACGTACATGATCCTGACGCTCTCGCCCTGCAGATAGTCGCGCGGCGCCAGCAGCAGCCCGTCGAGCAGCGCCCCGGCGACGAGCAGCCCCCCGCCCCAGCCGAGCCAGACGGTGAGCGGACGGGCAAGCTTCAGGAAGCGGGCGGGATTGGCGAAGGCGTGCATGGAATGGAGGGGTTCTAGCCGAGCGGCGCGGCGGCTCAAAGCCGTAGGTTCACGTATATGGCTTTTTGCGCCCCGCCCCGCCACTAGGAGCGCCGATGGACCGGCCTCCCCAGCGACGCCTGCTCGGCATCGGCCTGCGCATCGGCGCGGCGAGCTGCTTCGGCTGCATGGGCGGAGCGATCAAGCTCGGCTACGCGGCCGGCGCCTCGACGCCGGAGCTGGCCTTCTACCGCTTCCTGTTCGGCCTGGCGCCGCTGCTGGTGTGGATCCGCTCCAGCGGCGCGCAGCGCGTGTGGCGGACGGAGCGGCCGGCCGCGCATTTCTGGCGGGCGGTGCTCGGCCTCACGACCATGCTGCTGACGTTCAGCGCGCTCTCGTACCTCCCCCTCGCCGAGGCGACGACCATCGCCTTCGCCGCGCCGCTCTTCGCCGTGGTGCTGTCGGCGGCTGCGCTCAAGGAGCAGGTCGGCCGCCATCGCTGGAGCGCCGTGGCGCTGGGCTTCCTCGGCGTGCTGCTCGTCATGCAGCCGCACGGCGAGCGCTTCCCGCCGGTCGGCCTCGCCCTCGCCATCGCCGGCGCATTGGGCGTCGGCGCGGTGACGATCACGCTGCGCCAAATCGGCCGCACCGAGGGGACGCAGACCATCGTCCTATGGTTCACCTGCCTGTCTCTGATCGGCGTCGGCATGCTGATGCCGTTCTACGCCCACGCGCATGACTCTCGGACTTGGCTGATCCTGCTCGCGTTGGGCGGGTTCGGCGGCATGGGCCAGCTGCTCATGACCGCGTCGCTGCGCTACGCGCCGGTCTCCGCGGTGGTGCCGTTCGACTATGTGCAATTGCTGTGGGCGGTGCTGCTCGGCTGGTTATTATTCGGCGACCATCCGGCAAGCACCACCGCAGCCGGCGCGGCGGTGATCGTCGCGAGCGGCCTCTACACGGTCTGGCGCGAGCATGTGCTGGGGCGGGAGCGGCAGAAGCTAGACCCGCCCTTATAGCCCCTGCCCTCGAGGGGGAGGGGTTGGGGAGGGGTGGAGTCTCCGGAGAGCCCCCGCCCTTCATAGACTCCGCCCCCACACTACCCTCTCCCCTGAAGGGGGAGGGATCAAGGAGGAGGCGGTCAGCGCCCGATCAGCCGCATCGCCATTGCGTCGGCGACTTCCGCGGGATTCCGGCCGGTCGACGCGCTCTCCTGCCAGATCTGCTCGAGGCGCACCGGGATCTGCTCGATGCGGCCCTCGACCGTCGCCTGGTCGCCGTCCTTGAGATATTCGGTGGCGACGTTGATGATGCCGCCGGCGTTGATGACGTAATCTGGCGCGTAGAGGATGCCGCGCTGGTGGATGCGCTGGCCGTCCGCGGGCGTCGCGAGCTGGTTGTTGGCGCCGCCGGCGACGACCGGGACCTTGAGCGCGGCGATGCTCTTCTCGGTGAGGATGGCGCCGAGGGCGTTTGGGCTCAGGATGTCGGCCTCGAGCGTCATGATCGCGTCCGGGGAGACGACGGTGCCGCCGACCTCGTCCGCGACCTTCTGCGCCCGCGCACCGTCGATGTCGGCGATGCTGATCCGGGCTCCGTCCTTTGCCGCGAGGCGGGCGAGGCCGCCGGCCACGCTGCCCGCACCCTGGATGGCGATGTGCAGGCCCGCGAGGCTTTCCTTGCCCAAAGCCCTGCGGGCGGCGGCGCGGACGCCGAGGAAGACGCCCTGGCTGGTGTGCGGGCCCGGGTCGCCGCCGACAGCGCCTTCAGCCACCGGAAGGCCGGAGACGTAGCGAGTCTGCTTCGACACTTCGACGAGGTCGGGGACCCCGACGCCGACATCCTCGGCGGTGACGTAGGCGCCCCCCAGCCGCTCGACCGCCCGGCCGTAGGCCGCGAGCATCTCGGGCGTCTTGGTCTTCTTCTCGTCGGCGAGGATCACCGCCTTGCCGCCGCCGAGCGCGAGGCCGGCCATTGCATTCTTGAAGCTCATGCCGCGCGACAGGCGCAGGGCGTCGCGCACCGCGTCGCCGCTTTCGGCATAATGCCAGAAGCGCACCCCGCCGGCGCCGGGGCCGAGATGGGTCGAGTGGACGCAGATGACGGCGCGCAGGCCGGTGGCGCGGTCGGTGACGAAATGGACGATCTCGTGATCGTCGAAATCGGGATAATCCCACGGGGAATGCATGCGGGGGCCTCGTCCTGCGAGCGGGGTTCGGGAGGGGCGCAGGTGGGGCGATCGAGGGGACTTGAACCCCCGACCCTCGGTACCACAAACCGATGCTCTAACCAACTGAGCTACGATCGCCACAAGGTGCGCCTGCGGGTGCGGGGCGCACATAGGGGCGGCGGGGGGCGAGCGTCAATGGCCCGTCGCGCTTACCATTCGACGAGGCCGAGCCGCTCCCGGCGGAGCCACCGCGAGAGCATGAGCGCGGCGACGACGGCGAGGCCGCTCGCCAGCCCGGTCCAGATGCCGACGCCGTTCCAGCCCAGCCCGAAGGCGAGGCCGACGGCGGTGGCGAGACCCACGACCCAATAGCCGAACGCGGCGAAGAGCATCGGCACCCGCGTGTCGTGGAGGCCGCGCAGCATGCCTGCGCCGACCGACTGGGCGCCGTCGAAGACCTGGAAGACCGCCGCCAGGAAAAGGAAGGAGACGGCGAGCGGAATGACCGGAGCGTTCGCCGGATCGGCCGGGTCGAGGAACAGCGTGACCAGCCGGTGCGGGATGGCGAAGATCAGGCACGCCATCAGCGCCATGAACGAGACGCCGAGCACGAAGGCGGTCCAGCCGGCGCGGGCGATGCCGGCCGTGTCGCGCCGCCCGAAGGCGAGCCCGACGCGGACCGTCGCCGCCTGGCTGAGGCCCAGAGGCACCATGAAGGTGAAGGCGGCGATCTGCAGCGCGACGGCGTGCGCCGCGACCGAGGTCGCGCCGATCAGGCCCATCAGGAAGACAGCGGCGTTGAAGATGGTGATCTCCAAGGCCAGCGTCACGGCGATCGGCGTCCCGAGCCGCCACACGCCCCTGAAACGCTCCCAGTCCGCCCGCCAGAAGCGGCCGAACAGGCGGTAGCGGCGGAAGCGGGGGTGAAGGGTCACCACCGCCGCCATCGCGAGGAACATGAACGTGCTGGCGCAGGTGCTGCCGATGCCGGCGCCCCGCAGCCCGAGGGCGGGGAAGCCGAAGCGACCGAAAATCAGGCTGTAGTTAAGGAAGGCGTTGAACAGGACTCCGGCAGCGCCGACCGCAAGCGACCAGCCCGCCTGCTCGAGCGCCGAGACGAAGGAGCGCAGGATCAGGTACCACAGGACCGGCACGACCGCCCACATCAGCGCCCGGACGAAGAGCTGCGCGCCGGCGGCGAGCACCGGGTCCTGGTGCATGGCGACGAGGATCGCCTTGGTGTGCCAGAGCACCACCCAGACCGGGATCGCGACCGCCACCGCCGCCCACATCGCCTGGCGGACGGTGCGGCGCACGTCCCGCACCGAATGGCGGCGGGCGCCCAATTCCTTCGCCATCATCGGCGCGGCGGCGGTGACGAGGCCGATGCCGAAGATCAGGAAGGCATAATAGAGGTTTATGCCCAGCGTCGCCGCCGCGAGCGTCCCCGCCCCCGCCCAGCCGAGGAGGACGATGTCGGTCGACTGGATGAGCGACTGGGTGAGGTTGGTGAGCACGAGCGGCCAGGCGAGCGCCAGCGTCGCGCGCAGCTCGCCGCGCCAGAGGCGGCTCTCCTGGTCCCTCGCCTGAAGCATGACGCGCTCGTAGCGGCTGCGACTGGCGGGTGGAAGGTGGCGGCGGGGCGGTGGCGGCAGACGCCTCGAAGAATGGCCCGAGGGAAAACAATTTTCGGCGATCGGCCGCCGCCCATGGCGATGGCCGATCGAGAATCCAAGCGCGGCGCAAGCGAGCCGAGGGCGGCCGGACCGACGGTCGCCGGCCCCGCGCCCCCTCAGCTGCGCGTCAGTTCCACTTGCCGGTGGTCTTGATCACAACGGTATTGGGATTCTTCTGCGTGCTGGGATTGGACTGGCCGCCGGGGTTCACGGCGACGAGGTGCGGGTTGGTGCCGCCGCTGACGGCGGCGAGCTCGGACGGGTTGAGAATGCGCATGGTCGGTCTCCTGATGGACAGGCCATTCGGCCACGCCACCTGCCGCCGCACAAGCGGGCTTTTGGCGCTGTCCCGCGACGGGACGCCTCGCGCCGTTCTTGCCGCGGCGCGGGGGCATCGGGAATCGAGCCGCGGCCGCTCTCGGGTTTTTCCCGGTAAGAAAACCCCTGCCCGTGCGACTAACTGTCTCTGGAAGGGGTCGCGAATGTCGCAGGACGCGCTTTATCTTGAGGCTGTCGCCCAGTTCGCGCCGGCGCTGGCGCGGCTGGCGCGGGCCTATGAAGCCGACGTGGACCAGCGCCGCGACCTGCTGCAGGACGTGAACCTCGCCTTGTGGCGCAGCTTCGCGGCCTATCGGGGCCAATGCTCGATGCGGACCTGGGTCTATCGCGTCGCGCATAACGCCGCGATCTCGGCACGGCCGCGGCGGCGCGGGGCGCGGCTGGTGAGCCTGGAGACGCTGGCCGAGACGGCGGCAGCGGACGATCCCGAAGATGCCGCGGGCAACGCGCATGTGCTGGCCCGGCTGCATGCGATGATCCGCCGCCTCACCCCGCCCGACGACCAGGTGATGCTGCTCTACCTCGAGGACCAGGACGCCGCCGCGATCGCCGAGATCACCGGCCTCTCGCCCGGCGCCGTCGCGACCCGCGTCCACCGCATCAAGCAGCTGCTCTCGCGCCGGTTCCGGCAAGGCGCGCAGCAGCAGGGAGAAGCCGCATGAGCGACGTGAAGAACGTCTGGAAAGACCAGCAAACGGAGGTGAATGCCATGACCAGTCTTGCCGAAGTCCGTACCCGCGCCGCCCAGGTCGAGGCGCGCGCGCGGTGGCGCAACGCCGCCCTCTACGCCTATTCCACGTTCAGCATCCTCGTCTCGGCCTGGCTGATCGCGCGCGGGGCGTTCCCGGCAATGCGCTATCCGATGCTGCTGATGGTCGCGGCGCACCTCTTCGTCCTGTGGCAGGTGAACCGGCGCATCGCGGCGCGGCGGCTGCCCGAGGATCTCGGCGCGCGCCCGGCGATCGACTTCCACCGCGACCAGCTGGAGCGCCAGGCGCACGGCCTCTCGCGCGCATGGCTGTGGTATGCGCTGCCGTTCCTCGTGCCGTTCGCGTGGGAGCTCGCCATCATGCTGCACCGCATCCAGACCGGCGAAGCGCCGCCGGACGCGCCGCGCCTGTTTGCCGTATTCGTGGTGACGGGGGCGCTGTTCTGGACGGCGGTGCTGCTCGGCTTCTCGCGCGCCGCGCTCAAGGCGCGGTTCGAGATCGAGCGGCTGAAGGCGCTCAAGGCGGAGTGAGGCGGGCGGGGACAGTTACGGTAACTGTCCCCGCCCTCCCGCCGCCCGCATTGACATTGCCGCGCGCCGGGCGTTTGCTGGCGGCTCCAGCTACGAACAGGGGGTCTCGACGTGGCACGGATATCCGGAGCGATTGCGCCGTTCGCGGCGGCGGTTATTACCCTTTCGACGCTCGCCGGCTGCGGCCGCGGCGGCGGGAATGCGGCGGCGGGCGCCGGCAATGGCGGGTCGGCGACCCTGGCCGCGGCGCCAGCCGGGCAGCTCTTCCCGGACAATTTCAAGGGCGTGTGCTCGGGCGCCTCGGTCTCGGCGGCGACCGCCTATGCGCCTGGCTCGAAGGCGCACAAGGCGCTCTTTTTCGAGACGTACAAGGACGATTTCAGCGACCATAGCTCGTCGCTGCCCGCCGACTGGACGGTGCAATATTCGCAGACGAGCGATGCCTTCAAGGCAATCGACCTCGTCGTCTGCGCGAAGCGCACCGCCGCCAAGGAGGTCAAGGTCTGCGACAAGTACAAGACGGACGGCAAGCCGAGCCAGAACAAGGTGCGCTGGCATACGGCGACTTACGAGGTCACGGCCTGGGAAGCGAAGACCGGCAAGAAGCTCGCGCAAACGACGCTCGAGGCGACCGACACCGACTGCCCGATGTTCGAGAATTTCAGCGGCGATTCGGACACGGTCGACGATTACGCCTCGCCCTCGAGCGCGCAGGTGGCGGACTTCCTGAGGCCGCACGTCACCGGCTAGGCCGGCGCGATCGGAGCGGCGCATGGAAATACGGCCGGAGCGGCGCGGCGAGGAGGAGACGATCGGCGCGTTGATCGGCGCGGCCTTCGCCGAGGCGGCGCATAGCGGCGGCAACGAGGCGGCGATCGTCGCGGCGCTGCGCCGCACGGGGCGCCTTGCCCTCTCGCTGGTTGCGGTCGAAGGCGAGGCGATCGTCGGCCATTGCGCCGTCTCGCCCGTGACGATCGACGGGCGGAGCTGCGGCTGGTTCGGGCTTGGGCCGGTCGCGGTGCAGCCGGAGCGGCAGCGGCGGGGGATCGGCCGGGCGCTGATGGAGGCGGGGCTGGCTCGGCTGCGGGCCGAGGGGGCGAAGGGCTGCGTCGTCCTCGGCGAACCGGCTTATTACGGCCGCTTCGGCTTCGCGGCCGACGGCGCCTTCCGGCTCGATGGAGTGCCGCCCGGCTATTTCATGCGCCTTGCGTTCGCCGAGGGGGAGCAGGGAGGCAGAGTGGCCTATGATCCCGCCTTCGCGGTGCAATGAGGGCTCAGGCGCGTATCTGGGGACCAATTTCGGCGATGCGGGTGACGCCGGTAAGCGCCATGCCGATGCGCAGCTCCGCTTCGAAGATGTCGAGGAGGCGGGTCACGCCCGCCCCGCCCCGGGCGGCGAGCGCATAGGCCCATGCGCGTCCGATGAGGACGCCGCTGGCGCCGAGGGCGAGCATCTTGAGGACGTCGAGCCCTGAGCGGACGCCGCCGTCGGCCAGGACCACCGTCCTGTTGCCCACCGCCTCGGCGATCGCGGGCAGCGCGCGGGCGGTGGAGGGGACCCCGTCCAATTGGCGGCCGCCATGGTTGGAGACGACGATGCCTTCCGCCCCCTCCCCGGCGGCGCGGCGCGCATCCTCGGGGTCGAGTATGCCCTTGATCACCAGCGGACCGCGCCAGTGGCCGCGGATCCAGTCGAGGTCGCGCCAGGCGATCGACGCGTCGAAATTGCGGCCGATCCAGCCGACATAGTCTTCGAGGCCGCTCTTCGCGCCCAGCACCTTGGCGAAATTGCCGAGGCCATGGGGGCGGCCCCTCAGCCCGACGTCCCACGCCCAGCGGGGATGCGCCAGCGCCTGGGCGAAGCGGCGGCGGCGGCCGCCCGGGCCCGACAGGCCGGAATGGAGGTCGCGGTAGCGGGCGCCGGGCATCGGGAGGTCGACGGTGAACATGAGCCCGGCGCAGCCCGCCTCCCGCGCGACGGCGAGGATCTCGGCCATGTAGCCGCGGTCCTTGATGACATAGAGTTGGAACCAGATCGGCCGGGAGGAAGCGGCGGCCACTTCGGAAAGGGCGCAGACCGACATGCTGGAAAGGCACAGCGGCACGCCCTTCGCCGCGGCGGCGCGGGCGGCCTGCGCTTCTCCGCGGCGGGCGTAGAGGCCGGCGAGGCCGACCGGTCCGAGCATGACCGGGAGGGACTGGGCTGCGCCGAACAGCGTCGTGGAGAGGTCGATCCGCGAGACGTCGACGAGGACGCGCTGGCGCAGCTCCACAGCCGCCAGGTCCTCGACGTTCCGCCGCGCCGTCCGCTCGGCGTAAGCGGCGCCGTCTATGTAGTCGAACAGGAAGCGCGGAAGGCGGCGGCGCGCCGCTTCGCGATAATCCGAGGCGGAGGAGATGCGCATGGCCGCGAGGCTAGCGGGCGAAGGCGGCGCTGGCAAAGCGGTACCGGCCTCCCCACCTCAGGACGATGATACCGCTTTCGATACTCGACCTCGCGCCGATCGCCGAGGGAAGCGACGCCGGGCGCGCGCTAAGGAATTCGCTGGAGCTTGCGCGGCTGGGTGAAAGGCTCGGCTACAAACGCTTCTGGATGGCAGAGCATCACTCGATGCCGGGGATCGCGAGCGCGGCCACCGCCGTGGCCCTCGCCTTCGTGGGCGCGGGAACCGAGAGTATCCGGATCGGCGCCGGCGGGATCATGCTCCCCAACCACGCGCCGCTCGTCGTCGCCGAGCAGTTCGGGACCCTGGCGGCGCTGTACCCGGGCAGGGTCGATCTCGGCCTCGGCCGCGCGCCCGGGACCGACCGCGCCGCGGCCTATGCGCTGCGCCGCAACCTCGCCTCGGACGAGAACCAGTTCCCGCGGGACGTGGTCGAGCTGATCGACTATTTCCGGGCGTCCCCGGAGGGACCGCGGGCGGTGCGGGCAATTCCGGGCGAGGGGCAGGACGTGCCGGTGTGGATCCTCGGCTCCAGCCTGTTCGGCGCGCAGCTCGCCGCGATGCTCGGCCTGCCCTACGCCTTCGCGTCCCATTTCGCGCCGGCGCAGATGGAGGAGGCGGTGGCGCTGTACCGGCAGCGCTTCCAGCCCTCCGAACAGCTCGACAAGCCTTGTGTGATGCTCGGCTTAAACGCCTTCGCGGCGGACACGGACGAGGCGGCGCAGCTGCTGGCGACGTCGGTGATGCAGGCCTTCGTCGCGCTCAGGACCGGGCGGCCGGGGAAGCTGCCGCCGCCGCTCCCGGGCTATGCGGAGACGCTGCCGCCGAGCGGGCGCTCGATGCTGGACCAGGTGCTGACCTGCTCGGCCATCGGCGGCCCGGAGACGGTGCGCGCGCAGATCGAGGCCTTCGTCCGACGCACCGGCGCGGACGAGCTGATGATCACGTCCCAGATCTGGGACCATGAGGCGCGCCTCAGGTCCTACGAGATCGTCGCGGAGGTCAGCGCGAGTCGAGCTCCCTGACCAGCTTTCTCGGCGCCTGCGCGCGGTAGCTCTCCTCCACCCATTCGCGGAGCTGGTCGAGCGGCGGGATGTCGGCGTCGGCAGGCGTGAAGCTGACCCAGCCCCATTTGCCGAGGCCGTAGCCCATCGGGTCGGCATAAGGGAGATCGAGCGCGCCCGCGGCCGTGTAGGCGAGCTTGACGCCGAGGCGGAACTCGTCGCCGGTGCTCAGATAGGCGAAGGTCTTGTCGTTGACGGCGAGGTCGTCATGGCCCTCCCAGGGCGATTTCGAATGGGCGCCGGGAAGCGTGAGGCCCCAGACCCGCAGTGCGTCCATCGCCTGCCTTGCACGATCGCCCACGCATCCCCCCATCCCGCGGAACCGGCGCCGCCCCTCCCCTCGTTGTGGCGCAAGGGCAGCGAAGGACGCGAAGATGGACGACAAAGCCAAGATCAGCAACGGTCCCAACGACCGCGCGCGCAACGAGACAATCGCGGGCACCGGTCCCGGCATTGCCGACGATGCGCTGGCGCCCGGCGAGGAGATTCCGGAAGCACCGACCGACGAGGAGGTGGCGCGGGTCGCGAGGAAGCTCGGCCCGGCGGCGGCGGCCCGTAATTAGGCGACCGGCGTGGTGGGCGCGGTAGGGATTGAACCTACGACCCCACCCGTGTGAAGGGTGTGCTCTACCACTGAGCTACGCGCCCACGCCGTCAAAGCGCGGCCGGAGAGGTCGCGCCGGGGGTCCTTAATTCGGGGCTTTGCGCCTGTCCAGCGGCGCGGATCAGCGCGCGACCGAATCCTTCAGCACCTTGCCGGCGCGGAATTTGGGCTGGGTCGACTCCTTGATGTCCATCGGCTCGCCGGTGCGGGGGTTGCGCCCCGTCGAGGCCTTGCGGCGCGAGCAGGAGAAGGTGCCGAAGCCGACCAGGCGAACCTCGTCGCCGCGCTTCAACGCGCCGGTGATGGTGTCGAACACGCTTTCCACCGCACGCGAGGCGTCGCCCCGGCTGAGACCCGTCGTCTCGGCGACCGCGCCGATCAGCTCCTGCTTGTTCATCGATCACGAACCCCTGCTGCGAGTCGCGCGGGCGACACGTCGCGGCATCTAAAGGCAGGAGGGTGGAGCGTGTCAAAAGGAAAGCGCGGGCTCTGACCTCCCCAAGCGGGACGCTTGGGCAGGGGGACCACCCGAAGGGTGGTGGAGCGGAGATCGGCCGCGGGCTCCAAGATTCACGCGCGCGACGGCGGAAGCGTTTGCGGGGCCACCCCTCCACCAGCTTCGCTCGTCCCCCTCCCCATCCTTGCGGATGGGAGGCAGATTCAGTGCCGCAGGGGCACTTCGCCCACCTCGGGCGGCGGCACGGCCGCGAGCTCGTCGGCTTCGCTCCAGTCGATCGGCTCGACCGGGGTGACCAGCGCGTGGCGGAGGACTTCGTCGACGTGGGAGACGGGGACGATCTCGAGGCCCTCGCGGATGGTGGCGGGGATCTCGACCAGGTCCTTCTCATTCTCCTGCGGGATCATCACCTTCTTGATGCCGCCGCGCAGCGCCGCGAGCAGCTTCTCCTTGAGCCCGCCGATGGCGAGGACGCGGCCGCGCAGGGTCACCTCGCCCGTCATCGCGACGTCGCGGCGCACCGGGATACCGGTCAGCGTCGAGATGATCGCCGTCACCATGCCGACGCCGGCCGAGGGGCCGTCCTTCGGGACCGCGCCTTCCGGCAGGTGGACGTGGATGTCCTTGCGGCCGAAGATGCTCGGCTTGACGCCGTAGCTGGGCGAGCGCGCCTTCACGAAGGAGAAGGCGGCCTGCACCGATTCCTGCATCACTTCGCCCAATTTGCCGGTCGTCTTGATCTGGCCCTTGCCGGGAACGGTGACCGACTCGATGGTCAGCAGCTCGCCGCCCACCTCGGTCCAGGCGAGGCCGGTGACGGCGCCGATCTGGTCCTCCTCCTCGCCCATGCCGTGGCGGAAGCGGCGGACGCCGGAAAAATCGGCGATGTTGTCCGGCGTGAGCTCGATCTTCTCGGCCTTGCCTTCGAGGATCTGGCGCAGCGCCTTGCGCGCCACCTTGGCGATCTCCCGCTCGAGCGTGCGGACGCCCGCCTCGCGCGTATAGTGGCGGATAAGGGCGCGCAGGCCCGCTTCGGTGAAGGTGAGCTCGCCTTCCTTGAGGCCGTGGCTCTCGATCTGCTTGGGGATGAGGTGGCGGGTCGCGATCTCGACCTTCTCGTCCTCGGTATAGCCTTCGAGCCGGATGATCTCCATCCGGTCGAGCAGCGGCTGCGGCATGTCCATCGTGTTCGCGGTGGTGACGAACATGACGTCCGAAAGGTCGTAGTCGATCTCCAGATAATGGTCCTGGAACTTCGAATTCTGCTCCGGGTCCAGCACCTCGAGCAGCGCCGAGGCCGGGTCGCCGCGGAAATCCTGGCCGAGCTTGTCGATCTCGTCCAAGAGGAAAAGCGGGTTGGACGTGCCCGCCTTCCTGAGGTTCGACACGATCTTGCCCGGCAGCGAGCCGATGTAGGTCCGACGGTGGCCGCGTATCTCGGCCTCGTCGCGCACGCCGCCCAGCGACTGGCGGACGAACTCGCGGCCCGTCGCCTTGGCGATCGAGCGGCCGAGCGAGGTCTTGCCGACGCCGGGCGGGCCGACGAGGCAGAGGATCGGCCCCTTGAGCTTGTTGGTGCGCGCCTGGACGGCGAGATATTCGACGATCCGGTCCTTGACCTTCTCCAGCCCGTAATGATCCTCGTCGAGGATCGTCTGGGCTTCCTGGATGTCCTTCTTGACCTTCGACTTCTTGCCCCAGGGGAGGCCGAGCAGCACGTCGAGATAGTTGCGGCTGACCGTCGCCTCGGCCGACATCGGCGCCATCGCCTTGAGCTTCTTGAGCTCCTGGTTGGCCTTGGTCCGGGCTTCCTTGGAGAGCTTGGTCTTGGCGATCTTGCGGGCGAGCTCGGCGAGCTCGTCGCCCTCGCCTTCCTCGCCCTCATTGCCGAGCTCGCGCTGGATCGCCTTCAATTGCTCATTCAAATAATATTCGCGCTGGGTCTTCTCCATCTGGCGCTTGACGCGCGAGCGGATGCGCTTCTCGACCTGCAGCACGCCCAGCTCGCCCTCCATGAAGGCGAAGACCATCTCGAGCCGCCGAACCGGGTTGAGCTCGGCGAGCAGCGCCTGCTTGTCGGAGACCTTGATGTTGATGTTGCCGGCGACGGAATCGCCGAGGCGCGAGGCTTCCTCGATCTGGCCGAGC
>Ga0207657_10006336_pt1 | contig 12292 bp, 7 predicted proteins | sample KBSC33metaG_FD_184316 | JGI IMG/M metagenome (GOLD analysis project Ga0207657, IMG submission 184316) | Corn rhizosphere microbial communities from Kellogg Biological Station, Michigan, USA - KBS C3-3 metaG (SPAdes) (version 2) | ecosystem: Host-associated > Plants > Roots > Rhizosphere > Soil ...
AGTCGACGTCGTCATGCCGCAGATGGGCGTCTCCGTCTCGGAGGGGACGATCACGAAATGGTCGAAGAGCGTCGGCGACACGATCGAGGCCGACGAGACCCTGCTCGAGATCTCGACCGACAAGGTCGACACGGAGGTTCCGTCACCTGCCTCCGGGATCGTCTCGGAGATCCTCGTCCAGGAAGGCGAGACCGTCGAAGTGGGCACCGTGCTCGCGCGCATCGGCGGCGAGCCCGGCGCGGCCGCCGCACCGGCTCCGCCGGAGCCTGCGACGCAGCCGGCGGCCGAGGAAGCTGCGGCAGCAGCGACCGAAGGTCAAGCCGCACCACCCGAGCCCGAGCCGACGCCGGCTCCCGCTGCTCCTGCGCCGCCGCCCGCGGCGGAGGGGAACGGGAAGGCGTTTGTCTCGCCGGTCGTCGCGCGCATCGCGGCCGAGCACGGGATCGATCCCGCCCAGGTACCTGGTACCGGCACGGGGGGCCGCGTCACCAAGAAGGACATCCAGGGGTTCATCGAAGGTGGAGCGCAAGCCGCCGCACCGGAGGCCCCGCAGGCGCCGGCGTCCGAAGCGGCTCCGCAGCCCGCACCGGCTCAAGCGCCGCCGCCCGCCGGCCCTCCGGCCGCTGCTCCAGCTCCGCCCGCAGCGAAACCCGTAGCGGCTCCTGTTCCGGCCACGGTTGGATCCGCGCAGGTAGGCGAATCGCTCGAACCGATGTCCGCCATGCGGCGCGGGATCGCCGAGCACATGCGCCGCTCGCTCGACACGTCCGCGCACGTCACGTCGGCGATCGAGGTCGACATGACGAAGGTCGTGCAGATCCGCGAGAAGCTGAAGAAGGAGTACCAAGCCGCGTACGGCGTCAACCCGACCTATCTCGCATTCATCGCGCGTGCGGCGGTCGAGACGCTGCGCGACTACCCGTGGGTGAACGGCGAGCTGCGCGGCGACCAGATCGTGACGCGCAACTACGTCAACCTCGGCTTCGCGGTCGAGCTCGCCGACGGCAAGGGCCTGATCGTCCCGAACGTGAAGAACGCGGAGACGCTGAACCTGCTCGGCATGGCCAAGGCAATCGCGGACGTCGCTAAGCGCGCGCGTGACAAGAAGCTCACGCCGGACGACGTCGCCGGCGGCTCTTTCACGATCACGAACCCCGGTGGCTACGGCACGTTCCACGGCACGCCGGTGATCAGCCAGCCGCAGGCCGGCATCCTCGGCACGTACGCGATCGTCAAGCGGCCCTGGGTGATCACCGACGAGAACGGCGCCGACGCGATCGCGATCCGGTCGATGATGAACCTGACCCTCACGTACGACCATCGCCTCGTCGACGGCGCGTACGCGGGCCGGTTCCTCCGCGATCTGCGCGAGCGGCTCCAGAGCTGGAGCGAGACGGACTACTAGCCGTGCGGAGCCCGCGGATCGTGCCGATGCTGTCCTACGAGGACGCCGCGGCTGCGACCGATTGGCTCTGCTCGGCGTTCGGCTTCATCGAGGACCGCGCGGTGCGGCACACCACTCGGAGTGGAGTAGTGACGCACGCCGAGCTCGAACGCGACGGCGCGCGCGTCATGGTCGCGACACCGAACGCCGACTACCGCTCCCCGCGTCGTCATCGCGAGACGTGCGAGGACGCCGCGCGCTGGCTTGACAACCCGTGGGTGATCGACGGTGTTTTCGTCGTGGTTGACGACGTCGACGCGCACTACGACGGTGCCGTCGCTGCGGGGGCGAGGATCCTGCGCGAGCCGGAAGAGCCGGGCGTCGGCTTCCGGATCTACACCGCCGAGGATCCCGAAGGCCACCGCTGGATGTTCGGGCAGAGCACCGACGGAGGCTAGGCTGGCCGCCGTGGATGTCGTCGATCTCGGCGTGGTCGAGTACCGCGAGGCGTGGGAGCTCCAGCGTTCCATCGCCGCGGACGTTGCGGCCGGAACACGCCCCGACACCGTTCTCTTCCTCGAGCATCCGCCGACGATCACGCTCGGCCGCCGCTCAGAGCCGGGCGAGCTCCATGTGCCGGACGGCGCCGACGTTGCGATCGTCGAAGTCGACCGCGGCGGCAAGTCGACCTACCACGCACCCGGCCAACTCGTCTGCTACCCGATCCTCGACTTGACGCGTCACGGACAGGACGTCCGGAAGTACTGTCGCGACCTCGAGGAGGCGTTGGCGAAAACGCTTGCGGCGTTTTCGCTGGAGACGACCACCTTCGAGGGGCTCACCGGCGTTTGGCTCGACCGGCCTCCGCGGAAGATCGCCTCGATCGGGATCCACATCCACAAGTGGGTCACGACACACGGCTACGCGCTGAACGTCGACCTCGATCCGGCGCCGTTCACGCAGTGGATCACCGCGTGCGGGCTCGACGGGTACGCCTTCACGACGATGGCGCGAGAGCTCGAGCAGCCCGTGACCGTGGCGGATGTCCGCCCCGTCGCCGCTCAGGCGCTCCTGGACGTCCTCAGCGTCACCGTCGCAGTCTGAGGCATCCCTCGTTCGAGGGATAGCGCCGTCCGCCCCGAAGACGACGCTTCACATGATGGACACGGCGCTTCGCATCCTCGCGTGGGGCGGCCTGATCGCGGCGGCGGCGGTGTGCACGGCGCTCGCCTTCGGCGTGGTCTTCGGCAGCTAAGGCGCCGGCGGGGACGTCCACTTCGCGCGCGGCCGTTCCGCATGCTCGAGGCGGGCGAGCTGGTCGAGGAGCGCGTCCGAGTCAGCGGCGATCGCGATCGAGGCGAGGTCCGCCTCCCGAACGAAGCCTTCCTCGGTGGCGTGCCGAGCGAAGGCGACGAGCGGCCGCCAGTAGTCCTCAACGTCGAGCAGGCCGACCGGCTTGCTGTGCAGGCCGAGTTGCGACCACGTGAGCTGCTCCATCAGCTCGTCGAGCGTTCCGAACCCGCCGGGCAGCGCAACGAACGCGTCGGAGAGCACCGCCATCAGCGCCTTCCGTTCGTGGAGTGACCCGACCACGTGCAGCTCGGTCAAGCCCTCGTGCGCGAGCTCGCGCTCGACGAGCGCCTGCGGGATGACACCGATCACGTCGCCGCCCGCCGCGAGCGCGCCGTCGGCGACGGAGCCCATCAGGCCGACCTTGCCGCCGCCGTAGACCAGGCCCAGCCCACGGGCTGCTGCGATCGCACCGAATGAGCGCGCGGACGCGGCGTACGCCGCTGCTCGTCCACTGGAAGCACCGCAGAAGACGCAGACCCGGCGCACCGCACGAGCGTACCGGCGTTCTCTACCGTGCCCGCATGCACTACGGGTCCCGAGGAGTACGCGAGAAGCCGGAGCGTCCCGCGGACCCGGCGGTCCGCCGCGCGAACCTCCGCCGGATCGCGCGTCTCTTCCGCGACTACCGCGGCCGCCTGTCGGTCGTGCTCGCCCTGATCCTGTTCTCCGCCGCGCTCGGCGTCGTGCCCGCGTTCCTCCTGCGCGGCGTCCTGCAGGCGATCGTCGCGCACGACACGTCGAAGCTCTCCTTCTACGCGGGCGGGATGATCGCAATCGCGGTCGTCACGGGCGTGCTCGGCGTCTGGCAGACGCTTCTCTCGAATCAGGTGGGGCAGCGGGTGATGCACGACCTGCGCACTGCGGTCTTCCGCCACCTGCAGCGGCTGTCGCTCGCGTTCTTCACACGGACGCGCACCGGCGAGGTGCAGTCGCGCATCTCGAACGACATCGGGGGTGTGCAAAGCGTCGTCACGAGCACCGCGACCTCGATCGTCTCGAACGTGACGACGGTGCTCGCGGCGATGATCGGCATGATCGCGCTCTCCTGGGAGCTTGCAGTGTTCGCGTTTGCGCTCGTGCCGGTGTTCGTGCTCCTCACGCGCCGTGTCGGCAACGAACGCCGGAAGATCGCGAAATCCACGCAGGAGACGCTCGCCGACATCTCGAGCCTCGTCCAGGAATCGCTCTCGGTGTCGGGCGTTCTGCTCGGGAAGACGATGGGCCGCTCCGACGAGCTCGCCGACCGCTTCGACGGCGAGTCGCGCCTCCTCGCCGACCTCGAGGTCCGCCAGCGGATGGCCGGCCGCTGGATGATGGCCTCGATCCAGACGACGTTCGCAGTGATGCCGGCCGCGGTGTACTGGTTCGGCGGGCTCGCACTCGCGCACGGCTCGCACGCCGTCACTGTCCCGACGCTCGTCGCGTTCACGACCCTGCAGACGCGGCTCTTCTTCCCGGTCGGGTCGCTGCTCGGAGTCGGGCTCGACGTACAGACGTCACTCGCGCTGTTCGACCGGATCTTCGACTACCTCGACCAGCCGGTCGACATCGAGGAGCGGCCCGACGCACAGACGCTCGAGAACGCCGGGGACGTCACGTTCCGCGCCGTGTGGTTCCGCTACGGCGCCGACGCGTGGACGCTTCGAGACGTGTCGTTCAGCGTGCCGGCGGGATCGAAGACAGCGATCGTCGGCGAGACCGGGTCGGGGAAGACGACCGTCGGCTACCTCGCAGCGCGGCTCTACGACGTCGACCAGGGCGGCATCTCGATCGACGGCGTCGACCTGCGCGACCTGACGTTCGCGTCACTCGCGTCACTCGTCGGCGTCGTCTCGCAGGAGACCTACCTGTTCCACGCCTCGGTGCGCGACAACCTGCGCTTCGCGAAGCCCAACGCGACCGACGACGAGCTCGTCGCGGCCGCCGACGCAGCGCAGATCCACGAGCTGATCGCGTCGCTCCCCGAGGGCTACGACACCGTCGTCGGTGAGCGCGGCTACCGCTTCTCGGGCGGCGAGAAGCAGCGGATCGCGATCGCGCGGACGATCCTCCGAAACCCGCCGATCCTCGTCCTCGACGAAGCGACCAGCTCGCTCGACAACGAGACCGAGCGGCAGGTGCAGGAGGCACTAGACCGGCTCGCCGAGGGACGCACGACGATCGCGATCGCACATCGAATCTCGACCATCGCAGACGCCGACCAGATCCTCGTGCTCGACCAGGGCCAGATCGTCGAGCGCGGCCGGCACGACGAGCTGCTCGCACTCGGCGGCCGCTACGCGGAGCTCGTGGGCCGCGCCGACCGAGAGCCTGCGCTCGGTCGCTAGTGAAGCGCGGCCAGGCGCGCTCGCGCGAGCCGCCGGAGCTCATCGATGCCGCCACACAACGTGCAGTCGTACGAGCGCACGGCACCGTCGATCCCGGCGCTCAGGAGCACATGACCGGACGGCGCGAACGCGACCGAGGTCAGCTGACTCGTCGTCGAACCGAGGTACATGAGCCTGTCGCCGGCGAAGTCGTCTCCCGTGACGGCCCATACGCCGACCTTCGTCGGCCCGGCGCTCGCGACCCAACCGTCGTCGGCGCTGAACGCCGCCCCGCTGACCAGGGCCGAGTGGCCGCGCAGAATGCGCACCGTCTTCCCCGATGCCAGGCTCCAGATTCGTAGGTCGTGGTCGCGGCTTGCGGTCACGAGCAGCCGGCCGTCGTGGCTGAACGCGACGGCCAGTACCTGGTCGTCATGGCCGGGGAGCGTCGACACGAGAGTCTCGCCGGCAATCCGCCAGATCCGTGCGAGCTTGTCGGCTCCCGCGGTGGCGACGAGCGACCCGTCGGGCGAGAAGACGGCGTCATTGACCGCCGCAGGCTGGACGAACGTCGCAATCGCCGGGCCGCCGGCGACCCGGTAGACGCGAACCGTCTTGTCACCGCCTGCGACGACCAACTTGCGGCCGTCGGTCGACAGCGCCACCGACTGTGCCGGCGCCGGGCCGCCGATCGTTCGGATCAGCGAGCCGTCGACGTGCCAGAGGAAGACCCGGCCGTCTGTCGCCGACGCTGCGATCATCGACCCCGCCGCCGCGACGCCGGTGAGCGGCACGCCCGCCGTGAACGTCCGGATGAGCCGCCGGTGCGTCAGGTCCCAGAGCCGCACCGTCCCGTCCGCACCGGCGCTGACCGCAGTCGTCTGCGTCACGAATGCGACGCCGACGGCCTTGCCGGTGTGCGCGCCGATGGTCGTCATCGGCGGCTCGAAGTGCGCATCCCAGAAGCGAACCGTCCCGTCGCCGCTCGCAGTGACGACGCGCGTGCGTCCATTTAGGAAGTCGGCGGCGACCACCGTCTGGCCGTGACCGTAGAGCGCCTCGCGCGCGAAGCCGTCGCCGGCCGCCCAGATCCGGGCACTCCGATCGGCGCTCGCCGTGAGCACGTACTGGCTGTCGGAGCTGAACCCGATTGCGAGGACTGGGGCCGTGTGACCGGTCAGGACCTGGCGCAGCTCACCGCCTTTCGCATCCCAGAGCCGCGCCGTCCCATCGATGCTGGCCGTCCCGATCAGACTGTCGTCGGGTGCAACCGCAATCGCATCGACATTTCCGGCATGCGTCAGCCTCCGGATGAGCGACCCGTCGGCGGCTGACCACTCGAACGCGTCCTGGCCGCGGCCGCCGCTCACGATCGTGGAGCCGTCCGGTGAGAACGCCGCGGCGAGCGTGATGCCGACCTGCGTAATCGTGTAGAGCGACGCACCGGTCGCAGTCGCGAACACGTTGATCGTCGTCGCACGGCCGAAGGCGAGGAACCGATCGCCGGTGGGGCCGAAGACGATCGACTGGACGACTTCGCCCGCGCCGACCGTGTCCTCGACGCTGCCCGTGGCGGCATCGATGAGCAGCACCTGCCGATCCTGCCCCGACGCGGCGACGGTTCGCCCGTCCGGGCTGAAGGCCAGCGCGTTCACGCCGCCTTTCGTCCGGACGATGTGCGCCGGCAGCCTGCCGCCGGACCAGAGGGCGATGTTGCCGGCGGCGTCCCCCGTTGCGATCGTCGCGCCGTCCCGCGAGATCGCGATCGACCTGAGCACGGCCGGAGCCGTCAGCGTGGCGACGGCACGCCCCGTCGCGAGGTCGACCACGACTGCCGACCTGCCGCTCGTGGCGACCGCAGCCCGTGTGCCGTCGGTCGAGACCGCCATCGCGCGGGCAGGGGCACCGAGACCGACCACATGTAGCTCGTGGGAGACGAGCAGCCCGCTGCGAAGGACCCGCTCGACGAGCGGCGAGGGGTCCAGCCTCGCCGCGGCGGCGGCCTTCTTGAGGGTCTGCTGCGGATCGACCGTCAGCAGCGTGAGCGCGTCGAACGCCTCCTCGCGTGCGAGCGCGATCCTTGCCTGCCCGCGGGCAATGTTGCGCTGCTTCAACGCATCGAGACGCGCCGCTTTGGCGATGTCACGCTGACGGCGCGCCTCGTCACGGTCGCGCTTCGCCCTCAGGGCTGCCGCGTCGGCGGCCACCTTCGCGTCCTTCGCCTGGCGCGCCTCCTTCTTGGCGTTGTTCTCGGCAACGAGGCGCGCCGCGGCGGAGACGTTCGCATCATGCTCCGCCTTCCGTGCACGCTCCAGGGCTGCATCGGCCTTCCGCTTTGCGTGATTCGCCTTCAGTCTCAACCGCTTCTCCACCTTGGTCTGCCGTTGGGCGTCGTTCGTCAGCTCTCGCTGCTTTTGCAATGCGGTGACGAGACTCGCCCGGCTCGCGGTCGCAAGCGACTGCTGGTGACGCGCGTCGCTGCGCGCCGAGAGGGCGTAGAGCGCGATACCGACCATGACTGCCGCCAGCGCGAGCGCAACCACGGCGACGATGGCGAGCCGCCGCTGCCGGCGGTGTGCAACTACCCGCTCGCGCTCCAGGTCGCGCCGGCGCCGCCAGCCGACGATCGCGTCGGCGAGGACGTCGTGGAAGATCTCGTAGCGGTCGCTGCCGTCGTCGAGCGAACGCACGATGCGGTCCCGTCCGAGCGACGCCAGCACGGGTGCGACGCCGGCGACCGGTACGCGCGCGAACTCTGCGAGGTCGGATACACGATGAGCGACCTTCGTGCCCGACGGCGTCACGAGGTGCTCGAACATCCGCGCGGCGGCATCCTGGCCCGGCCCGTCGAGCCCTGAGAGCGCACGATCGAGATGCTCGCGGACGATCGCCCCGGCGCCGCCGAGCTCGACGAGCGTCGAGGCACGCAGCACGTTCGCGCCGCGGTCCCGCTCGGCGTTCCAGAGCCGCTCCATCACGAGCTGCAGGTACGGCGCTTCGATGCGGTCCGGCTCGCCGGCTGCCGCGGCCTGCGCGAGGACCGCGTCGACGAGCGCAGGCTCGATTTCCATCCGGTCAGGAGCCGGGACGAGGTCGTTCCATCGCTGCAGCGGGCCGAGGATCGCAGCAGTCGCCGAGGCGCGGTCGAGCCGGTCGAGCCGCAGGTAGTTGGCGAACAGGTTCGGGACGCTGCTCTTGAAGACGTCGAGCTGCGCGAGGGCGTCGTCGCGCAGCGACAGCAGCACGTTCGCGCGCAAACGCGGTCGGAGGACGACCTCGGGCAGCTCGCCGACGAGCGTCCCCGGACCGTGGCCTTCGTGATAGACGAAGTGCTCCTCCAGCTGGTCGAGCACGAGGTAGATGTCACCGTCCAGCACCGTCGACCAATGCGCGATGACGTCGGCGAGAGACGACCCGTCCGCCGGTGCCGGGACCGAGCGCTTGACGAGTGCCCGCACCTCGCCTGCCACTGCGTCCGCGACCGCCGCAACCGGATCATCCGCCCACGCCGAGACGACGACGATGGCGCCGTCGGGGCCGCGGCCGATCGCCCGCTTGCCGGCGAGCTCGCGGACGCGGCGCACGGCACCGGCACGAAGCAGAGAGCTCTTCCCGACGCCGCTCGGGCCGTACAGGATCGTCAGCCGTGACGCGAGCAGGTTCGCGACGGTCACCTCGGTCTCGCGCTCACGGCCGAAGAAGAGGAGCGCGTCGAGCTCGCTCTCGTCGAACGGAGCGAGACCGCGGAAAGGAGCCGCCAGCGGCGTCGTGGCCGTGCTCGTCATGCCGCCGACTCCGCGGGCGTGCCGATGCCCTCGGCGAGCGCCTTCACGTACACCTCGAGTGGCGTCTCGGCGAGATCCACGTCGAGCCGCCGCCAGAGCTCGTGCTCTGCGAGGCCCGGGCTCGGGTGCACGGCCCACGAGCGGTAGGCAACGGCGTCGTCTCCCCAGATGCGGCCGAGAACGAGACGGAGGCTCCAGTCACGGACGGTGTAGCCGAGGAAGAGGAAGTGGCTGCGGCGAAGAGCCGCCGCGAGCGAGACCGGAAGACCGCTCGCGACATCGGCGCGCACGAGGTAGTCGATGTAGTCGTCCTCGGTGACAACGAAGCTGTCGAGCGTGGGGTCCGCCGACGGGTCGGCCTGTCCGCGCATCTTCAGGACGACGGGTCGCCGGTCGAGCGACAGCTCAGTCGCATACGTGTTCGGGACGTCGATCACGCGCGCGCTCCCGCCCGGAGGGATGTGACAGAACTTGCCGCGATTCCGACCCGTCGCGACATATGAGACGACGTCGATCTCCTCACCGGCCGCGTGAAACGCACGCTCGAGCGCCGTTCCGTAGGACGTGGTCACGAGCAGCTGCTGCGGAACGCCTCGCGCCCGAAGCAGCGGCGGCAGCGACGCAAAGAACCCATGCACGGCAGTTGGCTCTGGCTCACCCGCGACGAACTCGCGCAGCTCGTCATACAACGGGCCATATCCGCGGATTGCCGCTGCATACTGCGACACACGTGGCAGCTCCGGCGGATGGGTCCGTGGATACCGGAACCGCTCGGCGAGCCGAAGTGCGAACGCCTCGCTGTCCTCGCCGAGCACGGGGACGACACGGCCGCCGAGCAGCGCGGCAACGACGTCGCTGAGATCACCTGCGCCCGACCGGCTGCCGTGGCCGCGCGGAGACTGCACCTCGACCTCCTGACGAATGACGGCGCCGTGCAGCTCGCGCAGCGCGGGGCCCGGCTCGATGCCGAGCTCACCGAGCAGGGTCTGGCGTGCCTTCTGGTACGCCTCGAGCGCGTCGGCCTGACGACCGGAGCGGTAAAGCGCGAGCATGAGGAGCCCCCAGACACGCTCGCGCATCGGCGACTCCGCGACGAGCCGCTCGAGCTCCGGGATGAGCGCGTCACTGCTGCCGAGCTCGAGCTCTGCCTCGGCGAGGTCTTCACGTGCGACGACGCGCAGCTCCTCGAGACGGAGCACGGCATGGGAAGCAAACGATTCGTACATGACGTCGACGAGCGGCTGCCCGCGCCAAAGCCCGAGCGCTTCACGCAGCGTTGCGGCGCGCATGGCGGGCTCCTGAGCGCGCGCTTGTGCGAGCAGATCCTCGAACTGAAGCGCGTCCACCTGATCGCGCTCGACACTGAGGATGTACCCAGGTGGGCGCGTCACGAGTGCATCACCGAGGATCTTCCGAAGCTGCGACAGGCCGTTGTGCAACGCCGTGACTGCGTGCGTCGGCGGCTCGTCGCCCCAGAGGTCGTCGACGAGCACGTCTCTCGGGACAACCTCGTTCGCCCGGAGAAGCAGCGCGATCAGCAGGGCGCGCTGGCGCTGGCCCCCGAGTTGCACCCCACCTCCGTCGGTCTCAAGCTCCAGCTGCCCGAGGATCCGAAACCGGGTCATCGACTCACTCTAAGCCTCTGCTTGTGCATTGGATAGAACGAGCGGGCCGGCGCTCGGCGGCCGCCCGAGACCGCCTCCGTGGAGGTACCGCCGTTAGGCCTGACCCGCCGTTAGCGCGCGGTTAGTGCGCGATTAGCCGCCCCCAGGACGGTGCGGCCATGACACGCACTGTTCAGATCCTGGTCGCGCTGGCGCTCAGCCTTGCGCTCGCATCTGCAACACCGCACCCAGCCGCCTCGTGCAACGACGACGACTGCGGCAACGCCTCCGCCGGTCTCTCGACGCGTCCGCCGAACGACGCGGTTCAGGCGGCATTCACGAAGCGGAGCTACGCACCTGGAGCGACTGCGACGCTCGCCCTTCGCGGCACCGCACAGAACTTGACCGTACGGATCTTCCGTGCCGGATCCGGCGGGGAAGGGCCGCTGCAGGGTGCGGCAGTGTCGGCGCCCAGGCACGTCCTCCGTCCCGGCAAGTCGATCCAGATCGGGATCGGGAACTGGCCGAGCGGCCTCTACTACGCGCGCGTCGACACGCCTGGTCGCGGCACGTGGTACGCGCCGTTCGTGCAACGCCCGGCACGGTTCGGCACGCACCGGGTCGCGATCGTGCTGCCGACGAACACGTGGCAGGCATACAACTATGAAGACGGCGACTCCTGGTACCTCAACTCGAGCGTTCACAGCATCGACCTCACGCGACCGTATCTCGATGCCGGTGTCCCGCCTCACTACCACGGCTACGACCGCGGCTTCATCCGCTGGCTCATCCTGCACCACGCTCAGGCCGACTTCCTCTCGGACGACGACCTCGATGCGGTAGCGTACGGGAGCGAGCTCGCGCACTACGACCTCGTTGTGTTCTCCGGGCACGAGGAGTACGTGACGCAGCACGAGTTCGACGTCGTCCAGCAGTACCGCGACCTCGGCGGCAACCTGGCCTTCCTGTCGGCGAACGACTTCTTCTACGCCGTGACGAAACACAGCGACCGGATGGACGGCCGCACTCGGTGGCGCGACATCGGACGCCCTGAGGCATCGCTCGTCGGCGCCGAGTACGTCGACTGGAACCACGACCGGTATCCGAATCGCCCGTATCGCGTCACCGACACGGCCGCGGCGCCCTGGCTCTTCCGCGGAACGGGCCTGCACGACGGCAGCACGTTCGGCGTGTACGGAATCGAGATCGACGCCGTCGCGCCGTCGTCACCTCACGGGACGAAGGTGCTCGCCCGGATTCCGGACGAGTTCGGTGCGGGAGAGTCCGCGGAGATGACGTACTACGCGACACCCAGAGGCGCAAAGGTGTTCTCCGCCGGCGTGATGAACTTCGGCGGGTCGGCACTGTGGCCGCAGGTTCGGACGATGGTCGCGAACCTCTGGACGTATCTCAGCGTTCCCTGAGCGCGTACAGGCGGCCGAGGCCCACCAGGTAGAGGCGCTCGTGATCAGCGACAACCGGGGAGTACTTCCCGTCCGGCCACGTCTCGAGAACGTGACCATCGGCCGCACGCAGCGCGTAGGTTCGCTCAGCGAACGTCGAGAAGTACACAACGCCGCCGACCACGCTCGCGGCGCCGGAGATCGCGCCGTTCGAGCGGAAGCGCCAGCGGACGTCGCCCGTGCCGACGTCAAGTGCGTAGAAGCGGTGGTCGTACGAGCCGACGAGCACGAGCCTGCGCGCGACCGCCGGCGACGCATACACGTACCCGCCGGTGGGACGGGTCCAGAGCACGTCGCCGGTCGCCTGCCCGAACGCGTACACCTGAAGGGTGGCGCCCGGCTTCACGTGGAGGGTCTTCGCCAGGTCCTCGTTGATGACGACGTCGTTGCCGGCCGG
>Ga0207657_10006340_pt1 | contig 12289 bp, 8 predicted proteins | sample KBSC33metaG_FD_184316 | JGI IMG/M metagenome (GOLD analysis project Ga0207657, IMG submission 184316) | Corn rhizosphere microbial communities from Kellogg Biological Station, Michigan, USA - KBS C3-3 metaG (SPAdes) (version 2) | ecosystem: Host-associated > Plants > Roots > Rhizosphere > Soil ...
AGGTCCTTCTCCCGCTACCCCCTGCCTCGCGACGGGCGAGGATCGCCGACTGGGCGCTCGGCTGACTCACGCCGCGCGGATGCCGGTGTGCTTCTGCTGCCAGTTGGCGATGAAGCGCTCGATGCTGGTCGGGCTCAAGGGCTTGGCGAAGGCGTAGCCCTGCAAGACGTCGGCCTCCAACTCGGTGACAATTCGGGCGTGCTCATCGGTCTCGACGCCTTCGGCGACCACGCCGATGCCGAGCGAGTGGCCAATGTCGACGATCGAGGCGATGAGCTGCCTCTGGCTCTCGGAGTCGACGACCGGCATCACCAGCTGGCGGTCGATCTTGAGACGGCGCGGGCGGAGCTTGAGCAGGCTCACGATCGAGGCATAGCCGGTGCCGAAGTCGTCGATCTCGATATCGATGCCGAGCTCGCGGATCTGGTCGATATTCCAGGCGACGATGTCGTCGTTCTCATCGAGATAGATCGACTCGACCAGTTCGAAGCTGATGGTGCCCGGGGTGATGTCGAGCTTCTTGAGACTCTTGATCAGGTTCTCGTCGCGCAGGCGGCGGGCGGAAACGTTGACCGAGGCGCGCGGCACGATCAGCCCCTGGGCACGCCACACGTCCATCCAGGCCAGCGTCTGCTCGAGGATCATGCGATCGATCGTGGCGACGACGTTCAAGTCTTCGGCGATGGGCATGAAGAGGTCGGGTGAGACCACACCGCGCACCGGATGCTCCCACCGGGCGAGCGCTTCCACCCCGCAGATCTCATGCGTGCGGGCGTTGAACTGCGGCTGGTACCAGGCGACGAACTGGCCCTGCTCGATGCCGCCCAGGATGTCGTCGGCCATAGCCTTGGTCGAGACGATCTCGGCCTGCAGCGCCTCTGTGAAGAACTCGTACCGGTTCCGGCCGCGGTGCTTGGCGCGATAAAGGGCAATGTCGGCGTCGATCAGCAGACGCTTGTCGTCGACCTTGTCGCCGCGCTGGTAGGCGATGCCCACCGAGACGCCGCAGCGGCATTCGTGTCCCATGTAGGGCAAGGGCTGGCGCATGCGGTCGATGATGCGGGTGGCGAGCCGCGTGAGATCGCGACGGCCGCCGCGCAGCGGACTGACGACGACGAACTCGTCACCACCAATGCGCGCAACGAAGTCATCTTCGCGCACGTTCTCGCGTAACACATTGGCGGCATGGACCAGCATGGCGTCACCCGCCGCATGCCCCAACGTGTCATTGATCTGCTTGAAGCGATCGAGATCGATGTGAAGGAGTGCAATGCCGCCCGCGAAAGCGTCGGCGCCGACCTGCTCGGTGAGGAACCTGTCGAGATAGCGACGGTTGGGGAGGCCGGTGAGGGCGTCGTGCAACGAGGTGTGCTCGATGCGGGCCGTTGCTTCGAGCAGGTCAGCATTGCGGGCTTCGGCCTCGGCCTTGGCGCGCTCGAGCGCCTGCTTGTTGGCGACGTCGGCAGTGACGTCCCAGTTGCAGCCGACGATCCGGGTGGAGCCGTCCTGTTCGCGGTAGCACGCGCCGATCTCGCGGATGACGCGCTCGGTGCCGTCACGAAGGCGCAAGCGGTACTCGGACACGTAGCGGCCGCGACTGCGAAGGGCCTCGGCGAATTCGCGCTCGGCGCGCGCGACATCATCGGGATGGAGGGCCGACTTCCAGTGCATGTAGCTGCGGGGCAGACCGTCACGCGGCTGACCGTAGAGGTCGTTCATGCGGTCGTCCCAGACCAGTTGGTCGGTATCGACATTGTAGTCCCACACCCCCACCTGCGACGTATCGAGCGCCAAGCCAAGACGGCGCGACAGTAACCCAAGCTGATGCTCGCGCTCGCGCAGCGTGCTGATGTGACGCGTTCGCTCGTTGACCAGGCGGCCTGCGATCAACAGCGGGATCAGTACCAGCGCCGCTGCGAGGGCAAGGAGCAACCGAAAGCCGAGCGGATTGGGCAATGCTGCTTCCCAGCCATGGAGGGGACGACCAAGCAATTGCCAAGAGCCATTGGGCAGCGAAATCTCGGCTGAGACGGGATGGTCCGCCAGCACCGCGGGATTGCCGAAGAACACGTTGCCGGCTCCACCGCTTCCGTCTGGCCCCCTCAGGGCTATGTCCAGCCCGAGCTCAGGATCAAAGAGACCGCTGTGAGCGTAGAGACGGTCGGCATCGACCACTGCGGAGATCACACCCCAGAAGCGCTCGGTGCCATTGGGATTGCGGACAAAGACCGGGAACCGGCCAATGAAACCCTTGCCGCCCTGCACCAGATCGACAGGCCCGGCCAGGATGAGGCTTCGCTGGTCCCGGGCACGGAAGATCGCAGTGCGCTGCGCATCGAGCTTGTTGTAGTCGAGGCCCATCAGCTTCTCGTTGCCCTTGACGGGATAGAGAAGCGTCACCTTGAGGTCGGGGGCGCCGGCAACGTCGCGAAGTTGCGAATTCTCATCGAACAGCTGGCCCGCAAGTTCGGTGAAACGCTCCTGCGTCATCTCCGGTTCGGTGCTGACGGTACCAACCAGACCGCGCACCAGCTGCATGTTGCCGTTGATGTTGCCCTCGAGCCGGGCGCGCAACACGCTGATCTGGCGGCTGACCATGCCGCGCACCTGGTGCTCCTGCAGCGCGCGGTTCTGCATGTCGGCGAAGATGGCGGAGCCGATCACCACGACGAGGGCGATGCCGCCGACCAGGTTGGTCGGACGGAAAATCGCAGCAAGCGCCGCACGGATCCTGGCGAATTTCATATTTGCGCGAACTCTCTCGGACCGCACTGGCGACCCGCTTGCGAGAGTGCGGCGGCGGGACCTTAAGTTTGGTTTATCCCAAGGGAATCAGGGTGATTGACGCGGGGGAAGAGTGGGGATGGTTGATGGGGGGTAAAGGCGGCGGCGGGGGCCACAAAAACAGGGACATAGGCGGAACTTTCCCGCTTTTTGGCGGTTTATTCCGGGTCCCCGAACGATTGTTGACCCTGTAGCGCCGCTCCGTCTCCCCCAGACGAGGCGGCGCTCTCGTTTGGCGGTTGTTTTCGCAGGTGAAGCGCGGCTACCATTCGTTAACCTAGGCGCACCGGCCCAAACACCTCAAATGCCACCCAAATTGCCCGATTTTGACCTCTGGATCGACGCCGTGACGCCGCTCGTCAGACTCGAGGTCGCCCCGGAGTATCGGGCCGGGGTCAAGAACCACCTCAAGACGGCCAGCAAGATGGCGGCGGTGCTGGAGAAAGCCCCGCTCAAGGACGAGACGGAAGCCGCGCCGGTCTACCGCGCATGAATTCGACCGCGGGGGTGGCCGACATCGCCAAGGCCGTCAGTACGGCCCAGACCACGGCCAGAGCCGTGGTGATTGCGGCGCTGGCCCGGGTGGAGGCCAATAACGGGCGGGTGGGCGCCTTCACCGACGTTACCGCGGCGCGTGCGATGGAGCAGGCTGAGCGGGTCGATGCGCTGCTGCGCGACGGCAAGAAGCTGCCGCTCGCGGGCGTCCCGTTCGCGGCCAAGAACCTGTTCGACCTCAAGGGGGTGGTGACGCGCGCGGGGAGCAAGATCAACCGCGACAACGCACCGGCGACCGCCGACGCCGTGCTGGTGCACAAGCTCGAGGCGGCGGGCGCGGTGTGCCTGGGCGCGCTCAACATGGACGAATACGCCTACGGCTTCACCGGAGAGAATGCGCATGACGGGCCCTCGCGCAACCCGCATGGGCTCGATCACATGACCGGAGGCTCGTCCGGGGGACCGGCGGCGGCGGTGGCCGCGGGCATGGTGCCGCTGAGCCTTGGCTCGGATACCAATGGCTCGATCCGGGTGCCGGCATCACTGTGCGGCTTGTTCGGGCTGAAGCCGACATTCGGCCGGCTGAGCCGGACCGGCAGCTTCCCCTTCGTCGCGGGGCTCGACCACGTGGGGCCTCTCGCCCGCTCGGTCGACGACCTGGCGCTGAGCTACGATGCCCTGCAGGGCTTCGACGCCGACGACGCCGCACTGGTGCGACGACCGCTGGAAGCAGTGTCGGGGCGGCTCGAACGCGGGTCGGCGGGGCTCAGGATCGCGATCGCCGACGGCTATTTCGGCGGCGAAGCCGAGGTTCGCGAGATGATCGACAAGGTCGCCAAGGCGCTGCACGTGACGCGTCGGATCACCATTCCGGAGGCGCAGGCGGCGCGCGCGGCGGCATACCTCATCACGATGAGCGAGGGCGCGGCATTGCACGCACAGAGGCTGAGGACGCGGGCGCAGGATTTCGACCCGGAGGTGCGCGACCGGCTGCTGGCCGGCTCGCTGCTGCCGAACGGCTGGATCGAACGGGCGCAGAAATTCCGCCGCTGGTTCCAGGAACAAATGCTCGAGCTCCTGGGCGGCGTGGATGCGATCATCGCACCATCGACGCCGATGCGCGCGCCCAGACTGGGGCAGAAGACGGCGATCTTCGGCGGCGTCGAGATGCCCGTGCGACCAAATCTGGGAATCTTTACGCAACCGTTTTCGTTCGTGGGACTGCCCGTCGCGGCGGTGCCGATTGCGATGGAAGGTCAGCATCTGCCGCTCGGCATTCAGGTGATCGCCGCGCCGTGGCGCGAGGACTTCGCACTGCGCGTAGCGCGCCAGCTCGAAAAGTCGGGGCTGGCGAAAGCTCCGGTGGCGCGCGGCTTCGCAGACGAGTAGCTTCCCGCCGCAATTCGCCTTCCAGCCTCATTGCCCAGACCTTCCGTGGTGACTTCCGATGCTCAGCGACGACCGACTGTTTCCTGCCGATCCGACGACGCGGGAGATCGCGCGACGATTGTTCGCCTCGATCCGCGGCCTGCCCCTGATCAGCCCGCACGGCCACACCGAGCCGCGCTGGTACGCCGAGAACAGGGCCTTCCCCGATCCGGCGCAGCTGCTGGTGGTGCCCGACCACTATGTAACGCGCATGCTGGTCAGCCAGGGGGTGACGCTCGAAAGCCTGGGCGTAGCACGGCGCGACGGCGGCAAGACCGAAACCGACGGGCGGACGATCTGGCGCAATTTCGCCAAGCACTATTACCTGTTCCGCGGCACCCCGACGCGGTTGTGGCTCGACACGACGTTCCAGGACCTGTTCGGGATCGATGAGCTGCTCACGCCGAGCAGTGCCGACCGCATCTACGACACGATCGCCGCGGCGCTGCAGACGCCGGCTTTCCTCCCACGCGCGCTGTTCGAGCGTTTCAACCTCGAAGTGATCGCGACAACCGACAGCGCGCTCGATGATCTGAGCTGGCACAAGATGATTCGTGCGTCCGGCTGGGCCGGCCGGGTGGTCCCGACGTATCGGCCGGATGCCGTGGTCGATGCCGACAGAGCAACATTCCAGACGGACCTCGACCGGCTTGGCGAGATCACCGGCTGCGATACCGGAAGCTGGGGCGGCTATCTCGACGCGCACTGGGAGCGCCGGGCCTATTTCAAGCAGATGGGCGCGACGGCAAGCGACCATGGCCATCCAACGGCACTGACGGCGGACCTGAGCGAGGCCGACGCAAGGGGGCTGTTCGACAAGGTGCGTACGGGGAAATCCGATGCCGGCGAGCGCGAACTGTTCCGGGCGCAGATGCTCAGCGAGATGGCGCGGATGAGCGCCGAGGACGGGCTGGTGCTGCAGATCCACCCCGGCTCGTGGCGCAACCACTCGCCTGCAATGTTCGCAACATTCGGACCCGACAAGGGCTTCGATATTCCGCAGCGGACCGATTATGTCGGGGCGCTGAAGCCGCTGCTCGACCGCTATGGGATGGAACCCAAGCTCAAGATCATCCTGTTCACGCTCGACGAGTCGACCTATGCGCGCGAACTGGCGCCACTGGCTGGGGTGTATCCGTCCCTGAAGCTCGGACCACCCTGGTGGTTCTTCGACAGCCCGGAGGGAATGCTGCGCTTCCGCGAACTCGCGACAGAGACAGCAGGGTTCTACAACACCGTCGGGTTCAACGACGACACACGCGCCTTCCCGTCGATCCCGGCGCGGCACGACGTCGCCCGTCGCATCGACTGCACCTATCTGGCGCGGCTGGTTGCCGAGCACCGGCTCGGCGAGGATGAAGCGCACGAGGTCGCGCGCGACCTCGCCTATCGGCTGCCCAAGGAGGCGTACGGACTGTGAGACTCTCGAATGCGACACTGGGGCAGGCCCAGGTCGGGGTACAGCTGCCGGGCTACAACCGGAGCCAGGTGACACCCGGCATCGTCCACTTGGGGATCGGGGCCTTTCATCGCGCGCACCAGGCTGTGGTGGTGGACGATGTGCTGGCGCGCGACGCGAGCTGGGGCATCGTGGGCGCGAGCCTTCGCCGACCCGACACCAAGCAGGCGCTGGCGCCGCAGGACGGGCTGTTTACGCTGCTGATCAAGGACGGCGACAGGCGGGCACCCCGAATCATCGGCTCGGTGCTGTCGGTATTGGATGCACCGAACGAGAAGGAGGCGCTGCTCGGCCGCATGGCCGACCCGGCGACGCGCATCGTATCGCTGACGGTGACCGAGAAGGGCTATTGCTACAACGCGGCAAGCGGCGGGCTCGACACCGCGCATCCCGACATCGTGGCAGACCTCAAGTCACCGCGAAGCCCGACAAGCGCGGCCGGGATCGTCATCGAGGCGCTGCGGCGTCGAATGGCGGCGGGAGTCGCGCCGTTCACGGTGTTGAGTTGCGATAACCTGCCGCACAACGGGCATGTGGCCGGCAAGGTGTTCACCGAGTTCGCCGAAGCGGTGGACGCCAAGCTTGGAGCCTGGGTGCGCGAAAACGTACCGTTCCCGGGGACGATGATCGATCGCATTGTGCCGGCGACGACCGATGCGGATCGCGCCGAGGTAGCGCGCCTGACCGGGCTCGAGGATGCATGGCCGGTGGTCGGCGAGCCATTCCTGCAGTGGGTGGTGGAAGACAAGTTCGTCGGTGCGCGTCCGCCGCTCGAGGTGGGTGGGGCCGAGTTCGTGAGCGACGTGGCACCGTATGAGCGGATGAAGCTCAGGATGCTCAATGGCACACACTCGTCGATGGCGTATCTGGGCTATCTGAGCGGCTACGAGTTCATTGCCGAGGTCATCGCCAATCGGGACTTCCGGCGGTTCGTGGGGAACGAGCTCAGCGAGGAGATCGCGCCGACGCTAGGAATGCCAAAAGCGCAGACGGATGCGTATGCGGCGAAGCTGCTGGAGCGGTATTCCAATACAGCGCTGAAACACCGGACCTACCAGATTGCGATGGACGGCAGCCAGAAGCTGCCGCAGCGGCTGCTGGGAACGATCGCGGACCGGCTCAAGGCCGGGGCGCCGATCGAACGCCTGTCGCTCGCCGTTGCAGCGTGGATGATCTATGCCCGTGGCGTGGACTTGAAGGGCCAGGCGATCGCGGTGCAGGACCCGATGGCGGCCGAGTTCGCGGCGATCGATCCGGGGCGACTGGTGGAGGGATATCTGGCGATCGACCGGGTGTTCCCGCGCGACCTGGCGGGGAGTGCGGTGTTCCGGGAGGTGGTGGGAACGAAGCTGGGGCTACTGCGTGAGGTCGGGGCATTGGAGGCGGTGAGGCGGACGGCTTAGAACCGGCCTTGCAGTCAAGCCCTTCTCCCGCTTGCGGGGGAAGGTGGCGCCGCAGGCGACGGAAGGGGCGGCCGCTTGCGCTGGTGGCTGGGGCCGCCCCCTCCACCGGCTTTGCCGGTCCCCCTCCCCCGCGACTTCGTCGCAGGAGAGGACGCCGACTGAGAGAATGCGCGGCCCCAGGGCTCAGTAGTGGGGGTACTGCATCAGGCTGGCGAGGCGGTATTCGCTGACGCTTTCGATGTCGGCGCCGTCGGGCGGATATTTGCCGGCGAGGACGGCCGCGTCGCGCTCGTCGGCGCGGAGGCGGTCGTCGCGGGCGAAGAACGGGCGCTTCTTGTTGGACTTGCGTCCGTCGAACTTCAACAGATCGAGCAGATTAGGCATTGATGCTTCTCCTATCCCGACGGACGGTCAAAGCGTGGCCGACTCTGTCGGATCCGTCGAGAAAATCGGATGCTCCGACGGGTATTGGAGTGGGAAGGGATTTCTGCAGACGCGTGTTCCAGCAGAATCGACAGGTGTCATCCCGGCGACGGCGGGGATCCAGGTGGCGCCTATGAGCCGATGTTTGTGGCTCTTGGATTCCCGCCGTCGCGGAGATGACATTGTGGGTGGGTGGGAGGTTCGGTGCGCGGGGCCGCCCCCTCCACCGCGAACGCTATTTTAGATCGCAGGCGACGCGGAGGCCGAGGGTGGGGGAGGACCAGGGGCGATCGTTGCCGGTGCGGGGCGCGGCGCCGCCGTCGGCGATGTTGGGGAGTGCGTCGGCGCGGGTGGCATAGGAGCCGCCCATGACGCGGCCGGGGGTGCACTGGCCGGACTGACGGATGGCGGTGAGGTCGCAGGCGGGTGACGCGGGATCGGCGCCATCGGCGACCCATTCCCAGAGATTGCCGATCATGTCGTAGAGGCCGGCGGCGTTGGCAGGCTCGGAGGCGGCATGCATGGCCATGTTGCCGTCGTCACCCGGCCCGCAGCCCCAGCAGACGGGTTGGGTGTCGGCAACGGCTGCGGCCCAGGCCACCGGGCCGGCGGTGGAATAGAGAGCGGCGGACGTCCATTCGCTCCGGGTGGGCAGACGATATTCGACGCAGGGCTGGTCGGCGTCCGACTTGGTGCCAAGCCAGGTCACGTATTCGAGGGCATCGAGCCAGGTCACGTTGCCGGCGGGGCGATCCCCGCGCCCGAAGCCGTCGTCGCCCAGATAGCGATGGCAGCCCATCTCGCGGTAGCAGGCGTCCCACTGGGCGTAGGTGATCTCGGTGGAGGCGAGAGCCAGTTTGGGGTCGCCCGGCAGCCTGACCATGGTGGGGCAATCGACGCAGGCCAGGAACTGGCCAGTGCTGAGGCGCGCGGTCTTGTCGGCAAGCAACGCCTGCTGTTCGCTGACACCGGCTTCGGCAGCTGGCTTGGGACCGGAGGGGCTGAGAAAGATGAAGTCGCCCTGCAGGGCGTAATCGACTTTGTCGGCGGCCGGAAGATCAGGACGCGGTTCTGCCGGCGGTACCAGTTTGGGCAGGACGGCAAAGACCGGGTCGTTGGCATGACCGGCGAGGCGGGTGGCGCGGGCGACGCGGGCACGGACGAACTGCGCGATCTCAGTGCCAAGGATCAGGCCATCGCCGTCGCTGTCGGCGGCGCCGCCGAGGGCATCGACGACCGCCGTCGAGAAGGGATTGTCGACGTCGGGCACGGTCTGCGCAGCGTTGCCGGCGGTGAGGACGAGGCGGGCATTGTGGGCCAGGAGATCGAGCGTCCAGGCCGCAGTCTCCTTGCTGAGCGCGAGGACGGGCTTACCCGCAAGGATCGTGTCGCTGGCGCGGGTCGGCTCGGGCAGCATGGACCCCGAGAAGCAGGAATCGAAGAACAGGAAGACATGCTGGGCGGCAATCGAGGTGAGCGCGGCGCTGAGCTCGTGCACGGAGTAGCCGTTGGGCAGCTTGCCGCCGGCCGGGGTGCCCGCGTCGGAGGCGACGAGGAAGCCGTCGGCATCGGGCTGGGAGGGATCGGAGTAGCCGTGGGTCGCCACATAGACGACGAGGCGATCTTCGGCCTGCTTACCGTAGGTCTGGAAGAAGCGCTCGATAGCGGCCTTGAGGGCTGCATGATCCATGCGGCCGGTGTGGCTTTCGGGCACGACGGTGAAGCCCTGCGCCACAAGGGCCGCGCCAACCTTCTGGATCTCGGGGCCGACGCCGTCGAGGTGGTGCCAGCCGGCATTGTCGAAATCGGAAATGCCGATGAGGAGCGCGTAGGAGTGGGCGGGGCTGAGCTGCTGGACAATCTGCTGGCGGGTCTCGGACCGCTCGGCGTCGCTCACCGGGGTGATGGCGAAGGCGGCCGTGGCGGCCAGAAGCGCCGCGGCAAGGGCGAGCGGAGCGATGAGATCAGGCCAGCGCATGGATGGTCCCCCTCTCGTCGACGGCCTCGCCGGCGCGGCGGTTCAGCGCCTCGCGGGCCGGCGCCGAGGCCACGTGGATGCGCCAGGCACGCCTGAGCACGGCGGCGAGGCCCGGCATGGCGTAGTCGGCCGCGCCGCTCAGCACCGCCTCGATGGCGATGCCGTCGGCGAGGAGCGAGGCGGCGATATCGACCATCGCCGCATTGTCGTCGAAGGGTAGGACGGCGACGGGGACCGAGTCCTTGGGGGTGGCGCGAAGACTCTTTTCGAGCGTGTCGAGCGCGGCGGGGTCGAGCAGATGCGGGACGGCGATGCGGCGCTCGTGGCGGAGGGCCTCACCGGCGAGCTCGGCGAGGCGCGGCAGGCTCGCGACCTCGTCACGGTCCTTCTGCTTGACCGGCTCGGAAAGCTGGTCATAGGGCTGCATGTCGGGATGGAGTTGGGCGCGATCGTCGCGGACCTTGCCGAAGCGCCAGCCGCTCAGCGCCTTGGAGGCCCACCAGCGCGCATGGGCGAGGCGGGCGAGGGCCTCGGCGTCCTCAGGGCCGATGGGGGCGTTGTGGGTGCCGGGGACGGCGCACATGAAGATGCTGGCGAGCTTGTAGTCCATCTGGTCGGCGACGTTGCGGTTGTCGTCCCGGAAGGGCTCGGGCAGATGCGCCCATTCGGCCTCGGCCGGCGCGGCGCCGAACCTGTCGCCGCGGGCCTCGCGCTGGGCGCGGAGGAACTCGGCATGGACGGCGACGGCACGGGCATCCATCAGGCGGGCGAGATCACGGGCCTCGGCGAGATCGGGGGCGACGGCGACGCGGATCATGCCGGTGGTGCCGAGCGGACGATCGGCGGAGCCGTAGGCGACGATGGGCGGGATGGGCTGGTGCAAAGCGAGCAGCACGTCCTCCCATTCGAGCGCGATGGCCTCGGCCTCTTCCGGGGTGGCGCCCAGGCAGTGGACGGCGCTCAGCGGCGGCGCGTCGAGCACCAGGCCGGTGATGGCGCGATCGAGGCTGCCGGCAGCAGCGGCGATCGCGGTGGTGACCTGCACCTCGGCGGCCTCGTTGGTCTGCAGGCGCTCGAGCGCACCGGCGGCGAAGTCGGACATGCCGGTGCGCAGGATCGAGATCAGCGGCTTGTCGGTGTCGAGGCCGAAGCCCTGGCGCACGACCTCCATCGCCACGGCCTGCAGTCCTTCGCCGGTGCCGGTGATGGCGATGTGGGTGCGGTGAGCGTCGTCGAGGGTATAGCGGCCCGACATCGCGGCGGCCATGCCGCGGCGGGTCTGGAGCGCCGTGCGCGAGACGATGGCGAGGTCACGGCTGTGCTGCTCGGCGCGCTGGCGCAGGCGGTGCGAGGAGAGCGCGCGGACCGAGGCCTGCTCGAGGCGGAGGAGGATCTCGGCGCGGCCGGGGCGCTCGAGGGCGGCCTCGGCGAGGGCGACGTTGGTGAGGTCGTTGTGGGTGACGGCGGCGACGAGGCGCGCGGCGGGGGCGCCGTAGCGGGCAAGCTGCTGCGGCAGGCGCTTGCCGTCGATCTCGAGGGCCTCGCGGAAGGGGTGGTGGCGGGCGAAGTCGGCGGCAGTGGCGTGATCGGGGGCGAGATAGGCGGTGGGGGCGCGATGGGCGCGGGCGAGGCCGGCGACGTCATCGGGCGTGCCGGCGAGCAGCAGGTGACCGCCGCGGCTGCGGAACCAGGCGCGGCGCAGCTCGCGGCCGACGAGCTCCCACAGGACGATGGCGGCGAGGACGACGAGCAGGACGGCGGCGAGGCGGGAGCCGATCCACAGGGCAGTGCCGCCGGCGGGGTCGGCGGTGAAGCAGGCGGTGGTGCCGGCGCGCAGGATCAGGCCGAGCGCGGTGCCGAGATTCTGCCGCCAGGTCCAGAGCTCGTCGCCGGGGAGCGGCGGCGGGGCGCAGGCGACGAGGCCCCAGAGCGCGAGCGCCAGGCCGAGCGCCGCCAGCAGCACCAACACGGCGATGTAGAGCGCGAGGCGGCGGGCGTTCACGGCAGAGATTTTCCCCAATCGCGGAACAACATGGCATGCTCGGGGTGCGGTTGTAAGGGAGCCTGAGGTGGCACGGTTTACGGGCGTCTTGAGGGCGGCGGCGTGGCTGCTCGCGGCGCTTTGCGGCGGTGCCGCGGCGGACGAGACGAATCCGTTCCTGCCGGTGCAGGACCCTGCCCCGATCCTTGCGGCGATCGCCAAGGAGACGCCGACATTCACACCGCCGGCGGGCGTCACCGAGATCACGGTGCCGCATCATCTGCTGGCGGCCGACCTCATCGCGCGCGGGTTCTGGGCGGCGTCGGCCGGACACTACA
>Ga0207657_10006343_pt1 | contig 12284 bp, 14 predicted proteins | sample KBSC33metaG_FD_184316 | JGI IMG/M metagenome (GOLD analysis project Ga0207657, IMG submission 184316) | Corn rhizosphere microbial communities from Kellogg Biological Station, Michigan, USA - KBS C3-3 metaG (SPAdes) (version 2) | ecosystem: Host-associated > Plants > Roots > Rhizosphere > Soil ...
GCCGGGCTTTGCCGACGTACACCCGCTGCAACCGCAGGAGACGGTCCAGGGAGCTCTGCAGGTGATCAACGAGCTCGCCTTCTGGTTGCTCGACCTCACCGGCATGTACGGCGTCGCGATGAGCCCGAAGGCGGGAGCGCATGGCGAGCTCTGCGGTCTGCTGTGCATCCGCGCGGCGCTCGAGGCGCGCGGCGATAAGCGCGAAGTCGTGCTCGTGCCGGAAAGTGCCCATGGCACCAATCCCGCGACCGCTGCCTTCGCCGGCTACCGCGTGGAGAACATCCCCGCCAACGCCGCAGGCCGTGTCGACCTCGAAGCCCTGAAGGCGCGTCTCGGACCCGACGTTGCGGCGGTAATGATCACCAACCCCAATACGTGCGGACTGTTCGAGCCGGACATGAAGGCGATCAGCGACGCCGTCCACGCGGCTGGTGCCTTCGTTTACTGCGACGGCGCCAATTTCAACGCGATCGTCGGCAAGGTGCGGCCGGGCGATCTCGGCATCGACGCGATGCACATCAACCTCCACAAAACCTTTTCGACGCCGCACGGCGGCGGTGGGCCGGGCTCGGGGCCCGTGGTGTTGTCAGAGGCACTTGCGCCGTTCGGCCCGCTGCCGTTCGTCGCCAAATATGCTGACGGCAGCTATAAAATCGTCGAGGAGGAGACAGCCGGCGACGAGCATCCCGACGCCTTCGGGCGGATGGTCGCGTTCCACGGGCAAATGGGCATGTTTACACGCGCGCTTGCCTATATCCTCAGTCATGGCGCGGACGGCCTGAAACAGGTCGCCGAGGATGCGGTGCTCAACGCCAATTACGTCCTGCGCAGCCTCGCCGATGTGCTCGATGCGCCGTTCGCCAAGAGCGGCCCGTGCATGCACGAGGCGATTTTCTCCGATCGCGGATTTGCCGATGACGTCAATACGCTCGACCTCGCCAAGGCGCTGATCGACGAAGGCTTCCACCCGATGACCATGTACTTCCCACTGGTGGTCCACGGCGCAATGCTGATCGAGCCGACCGAGACGGAGTCGAAGGCGAGCCTCGACGAGTTCATCATGGCGGCGCGTTCGATTGCCGGACGGGCGAGGGCGGGCGACCAGAGCCTCAAGGCAGCGCCGGTTTACGCGCCGCGGCGGCGGCTCGATGAGACTCTTGCGGCAAGGAAGCCGGTGCTGACATATCGGGAGCCGGAGTCCGCCCAGGCGGCGGAGTAAATTCGGGGAGGGGGTTCGAATGCAGGTCCATCCGGTTCAGCAGAGCTGGGCCAGCTATGCAGTCACGATCGGCATCATCATCGTAATGATGGCGTTGCGCCTGCGCAAAGCTGGCCGGATGCGGCCGCTCAAGCTTGGCAGCCTGTGGATAGTCCCTGTCCTCTATCTTGCGGTCGCTGCCATGATGTTCGTGCAGCTCCCGCCGACCGGCTGGGTCGCGATCGCGTCATGCATTGGCTTGCTAATCGGCGCCGCAGTCGGCTGGCAGCGCGGGAAGATGATGCACATCCACGTCGATCCCAAGACCCATGCGCTCAACCAGAAGGCGTCGCCGGCGGCGATGCTCTTCCTCGTCGTCTTGATCGTTGTGCGGATGCTCGCGCGCGGGGTCATCGGCGCCGAAGGCGGCCTCAGCCCGGCCATGCTCACCGATCCGTTGATTGCATTCGCGCTTGGCATGTTCACGCTCCAGCGGGTCGAGATGTACCTTCGCGCCAGGCGCTTGCTCGAGGAAGCCCGCGGCCGCAGCTGATGACGAGCGAGCGGTTCTACGAAGCACCGGCCGCAGGTACGCGCCGCTCGGCCCCCGCAGCGCTCCGGAATCGCGAACCGATCGCCGGGGTGCTTGAAGAATGGCTACCGCCAACCGGCCTGGTGCTTGAGATCGCCAGCGGTTCGGGTGAGCACGTCGTTCACTTCGCCGATCGCTTCCCGGCGCTGGAATGGCAGCCGAGCGACGTCCATCCGGACGCGCTGGCGTCGATCCTCGCGTGGCGCAACGAGGCGGGCGAACCGAACATTCGGGAGCCGATCGCGATCGACGCAGCGTCCAGCGATTGGCCGCTCGACCGCGCCGACGCCGTGCTCAGCATCAACATGGTGCACATCAGCCCATGGGCATCCGCGCTGGGCCTGCTCGATGGCGCGGCTCGGCTGCTCAGCGCCGCCGCGCCGCTGATCCTCTACGGACCGTGGCTTCGAGCCGATGTTCCCACAGCGCCGAGCAACCTCGCGTTCGACGCGGACCTCAAGCGGCGCAATCCGCAATGGGGCCTGCGCCGGGTGGAGGACGTTGCTATTGCAGCCGAAGGCCGCGGATTGAAGCTTGAGGCGATCCGCGACATGCCCGCCAACAATTTGATGCTGCTTTTCCGCCGAAGCTGATTCGTCAGCCGACGGCCCTGCGCTGCTCCAGTTCCTGTGCCTGCTGGTTGCGCTGCTGTTCCTTGAGGAAACCCATCAGTTCGTCGACCGGGAACACACGGTTGAACCCGATGCCGTGAAACGCGTGATCCTTCCATTTCACGACGCCCGCCGCAGCGTGCAGCCCAGCGAGCGTGACGACGACGTCCTTGCCGGGGCCGAGGTCGACCGGGGAGTCCACGCAAATGCCGCCTTGCGAAATGTTCGCAACGCGTGCGCGAAAGACGGTGCCGTCGCAGCGGAGCGAGGCCGTGCAGCTGAGCTCGATCCGCGGCATTCGCGGGCGCGGACGGCCGCCGGGCGAGTTGAGCAAGGCGAGCACGTCGATTTGCGCGTCGAACGCCACGCCGACGAGCCCCTGATCGGACCATTGTGCGACCCCGCTCACCGAATCGCCGTGCTTGAGCTCGATCGAAACGGGCGTGCCCGCGGGGATTGTCGAGTAAGGCCGGATCATCATTCCGCCCGCCGAGATGTTTCGGATCAAGCAGAGTTCGCGGCGATCCGCGATGGTCAGCGCGCCGACCCGCAGCAGGCTGACATAGCGCTCGTCGTGGCGACGGTCCGGACAGGAAGGTGCATCCGCCGACAGCGAATAAAGCGTGGTTTCTACAAGTTTCTTGGCCAAGTCAGGGCTCCGTACTCGATACAAGCAACTTGCGTTGCCCCATCCGTTCCGACTTTCGTCGAACCGGCCCCACTCACTGCAGATTGCTAGCAGCCAAGGCTTACCAGATGGTTGCCACGTCCGCCGATCTGGCGGTTTGCTGTCCCGATGCGGCAGGCGTAGGATGTGGCAGGACGGAGGCGGCACGATGCTTACGCGCTATCTGGTGTTGGCTGCAGCTCTGGCGAGCAGTGCTGCCGTTTCGGCTCAAACCGCGATGACGACCCTCGACGCCGTGTCGGGTGTGCCGGACATCGACAAGACCACGCAAACCGAAGACCTGCGGTTCCACAACGACGGCGAAGACCGCATGACGGTGCCCGTCCACCTGTCGGGAGCCGGTCCCTACCAGTTCCTGGTCGATACCGGGGCGGACCGCAGTGCCGTCTCGCGCCAGATCGTCGCGAGCCTCAAGCTGCCGAGCGCGGGCGGCGCCGAACTCCATAGCCTGTCGGGAGTTTCGACCATCGGCACCGCGCGCTTGACTAATGTCGCGCTGACGCGGACACCGGAGCGGTCGGTCGATGCGGCGGTGCTAGACGGCGCCTATATTGGCGCGGACGGGATCGTCGGCGTCGACCTGCTCCGCTCGCAGCGCGTGCAGTTCGATTTCGAGAAGCAGACCATGTCGATCGTGCCGTCGGAGGCTCCCGATTTCGCCAAGGAGCCGGGCACCATCGTCGTCCGCGCGAAGCGCAAGAACGGGCGGCTGGTCGTGACCGATGCGACTGCCAACGGTGAGCGGCTGACGGTCGTTCTCGACACGGGGTCGCAGGTCAGCATCGGCAACGAAGCGCTGCGCCGGCGACTCAACCGCGAGGATCTCGTGAGCGTCGAGAAGCGGGTGGAACTGGAATCGGTGACCGGCCAGAAGATCTCGGGCGATTACATGTTCGTGCGCGAGCTCTCGATCGGCGGCGTGTCCCTGAGCAACCTCGCCGTCGTTTTCGCCGACGCACATACATTCAAGCAGCTGAAGCTCGACGGTAAGCCGGCGCTGCTGCTCGGCATGAACGCGATCAGGGCCTTCAAGAGGGTTTCGATCGACTTCGCCAACCGCAAGTTCCGGGTCGTTCTGCCCGAGCATAGCGAGCTGGACACGCAGGTCGCCTCCGCACGGCTTCGCTAAGGCCGCCACTGCCGTCTATGGACAGTGCCGTGGACGGTTCGATCGATATATCCATTCGCTCGTACGACGAGCAGATCCAGCAAGCCTATCGCAGCCTGTTCCCGGGCGATCCGCAAAAATCGCCCGAGCTGCTCGACTGGCGATTTCAAGCGAACCCGCATGGGCTGGCCAAGTTCGCCGTCGCGGTCGAGGGGTCCGAGATCGTCGGCATGATAGCGCTGGTGCCGACCCGGCTTGTTGGCAGCAAAGCCGCAATGACCGGCTATCAAGCGATCGACACCGTCGTTCACCCATCCTTTCGCGGACGCGGCTTGTTCGTCCGCATGGGCGCCGCTGCGCAGGATAAGGAGGCGCTCGGCGGTGGCCTGTTCTGGCCCTACAATGGTCCTTTCCAGGCGGGCCAGGCGCTGACGCTGACGAGTTCGTGCAACGCGACTTCGACCTGGCTCGCCCAGGCGACGAACCAGCCTCCGCCTGTGCAGGGACAAAAAGGCGAGCGCGGCCGCTAGGCCGGGCGTCTCATTCGAAACTAGCGCCAAGCGCGTCGAGCGAGGGTTCGTGCGTGAGGTCCAGATGGAGCGGGCTGACGGCAACGTAACCGTCCGCGATCGCTTCGAGATCAGTCGAATGGCTGGGCGTCTCGACCATCGGACCAAGGCCGAACCAATAATATTCGTAACCCCGCGGGTCGGTGCGCTGAACGATTCGCAGCCGGCCATAATCTCGCAGGCCCTGGCGGCACACGCGGATGCCCTTGACCTCCTCCGGGGGCAGTGCAGGGAAGTTCACGTTGATGAGCGTCCCCGGTTCGCCGGCAAATTCGAGCAACGGCGCAAGCACACGCTCCGCCCAGCCCTGGGCGGCGGCGAATGGCACAGTGTCGCCCATGCCCTCACGCGAATAGGCCTGGCTCAAGGCGATCGACCGAACGCCGGCAAGTGCGCCTTCCATCGCGGCGGAGACAGTCCCCGAATAGGTCACGTCCTCGGCGAGGTTCGCGCCGCGGTTGATCCCGGAAAGGATCACGTCGGGAGGCGAATCCTTCATGATATGCGCGAGCGCGAGCATCACTGAATCGGTTGGCGTTCCGGTGACCGAGAACCGCCGCTCGTCGTGGCGCCGAAGCCGCACGGGCGTGGTCAGAGTCAGCGAATGCCCGGTGCCCGATTGCTCCTCGGCCGGCGCGACGATCCAGATATCGTCGCTGAATCGCCGCGCGACCGACTCCAACAGCGCCAGGCCACGCGCGTTCACGCCGTCGTCATTAGTGAGCAATATCCGCATGCGGCCGGCTATGCGGGACGGCGCCAATTGCTGCAACCGCGAACGGTCGCCTGAGAAATTGCGCCATATTCGCAACAGCTTGGCGATTTCTTCACGGTAACCATGTCAGTTCTTGTTAAGGGCCAGCGGCGCAATTATAGGCGCGAATGGGGATGACAGGCATTGCCGGATAAGTCCCGGTAAAGTCAGTCCATTTTCGCCTCCGGCTGCACCGGTGGCCCCGGGCGCAGCCAGATGGCGGCGTATGGGGCGTCTGCGTTTGGGAAACGCGGGCAAGTACGGGGAGGGAAATGATGGCAACGGCATTAGTCGACCTTTATGGCGGCGAAGATTTCGAACCTTTTGACCGGATCATCTTGCCCGAGGGCTATCGCCCGTCGGACTCGGAAGAATTCATGTGCGGCAAGCACCGCGCCTATTTCCTGCGCAAGCTCAAGGCGTGGAAAGAGGACATCATCGAAGAGTCACGTCAGACCATGGCGCAGCTTCAGGTGGATTCGCTCCGCGAGCCGGACATTGCCGACCGCGCTTCCAGCGAAACCGACTGGTCGATCGAGCTTCGCACGCGCGACCGCCAGCGCAAGCTGATTGCCAAGATCGATTGCACCATCCGTCGCCTGTACGAGGGCGAATATGGCTATTGCGAAGTGACTGGTGAGCCGATCTCGCTCGGGCGGCTCGAAGCGAGGCCGATCGCGACCATGACGCTCGAGGCGCAGGAGCGCCACGAGCGGATCGAACGGGTCTCGCGCGACGATTGATCGCCGCCCGCGGCGCCGGCCGCTAATGCATCATGTGGCCGGCGATTTCGTCCTTGAGCTTCAGTTTCTCTTTCTTGAGTCGGTGGAGAAGGTCTTCGTCAGGATGGGCTCGATGCTCTTCTTCCTCGATGAGGGCGTGAAGAGCGGCATGCTTTGATTCGAGTTCCTCGGCGATTGCCTTGTCCATTGGTGCGGTTCCTTTCGGCTCGTTGTCACCATCGCGCAGTAAATCACGAATTGCGTGACTTGTCTTTGCCGTTGTGCGGCCCGGGCCACGGTTTGACGGCCTCAAGGCGCTGCTCGGCGTGAATGATGCGGAGGTTCCTGCAGGCGGCGCCATGGGCTAGACAGGCGCGACAATGAATGACGACGAACCGCCGGTGCCGCTCGCGGCCTTGAAGGCAGAACACCGCGACCTCGATGAGCAAATCCGGCTGCTCTCGTCCGAGCCCACCGGCGATCAGCTCGAACTTGCGCGCCTGAAGCGGCGCAAGCTGATGCTGAAGGATCAGATCGAGCGGATGATCGATTCGAGCGTGCCGGACATCATCGCGTGAGCGGCCAGTTCTGTCCCGTTGGGAGACACAGCGGCGCGTCGGCGGGCCGACCCATGATCGTCGGACGTTTTCTCCGTCCATTTACAATGGCAGTGTCATGAGGATGGACGAATCGGACATGCCGCGGCCGCAGGTGCACATCACGTCGCGCCTGATCGACTCGCTCTACACCGAGGCGATGCTGCTCGCCGACGAAGCGCGAGCCTATTTCGACGATGCGGGCCGGGACGAACGAGCGACGCTAGAGCCGTTCGCCCGCGTCGGTTTTGCCTGTGAATCGCTCAAGGTGACGACGCGGATCATGCACATTGTTGCGTGGCTGCTGACCCAGCGAGCGATCGAATCGGGTGAGATCCCCGAGCGCGACGGGCACCGGGTCGAGCGTCGGCTCGGCAGTGCGCAGGATACCGATCCAGCGGTCCTCGCTACGCTGCCGCCCTCTGCCCGGCGCCTGATCAGCTCGAGTGCGGACCTCTATGCTCGAGTGAAACGGCTCGATGAAGGCACGTTCGAGACCGCGGTGCCGCAGAGCCCGGCGCGAGCGCTCATGGGCCGGCTCGAGCGTGGACTCGGCGGGCAGAGCGTCTAACAGAGCGGCCGATGCGGCCGTTCACCTTCCATCCCGGTCCAAGGCTCCTCGCCGGCCCTGACCAGGCCGAATCCCTCGCCGCCAAGCTGCCGTCGGGCCCGTGCCTGTTGGTGACGGACCAGGAACTGGTGCGGCTCGGGCTGACGGATCCTTACCAACGAGCGATTAGTACTGGACGCGAGGTCATCGTCTTCGACGCTGTCGAAGCCGATCCGTCGAAGGAAACATTGCTGGCCGCGACCGCGACCGGCCGCTCGGCTGGAGTGACGTCCGTCGTCGGCTTCGGCGGCGGCAGCCCGATGGATGTCGCAAAGCTCACCGCTTACCTGCTCGGCTCCGGCGATCAGCTCGACGATATCTGGGGCGTAGGTCTGGCCACAAGTCAGCGCCTGCCGCTGGTGCTGGTGCCGACAACCGCCGGGACAGGTTCCGAAGCGACTCCGATTTCGGTCATCACCTGCGAAGGCGGGGTCAAGCTCGCAGTCAATTCAGCGCCGCTGATCGCCGACTGGGCGGTGCTTGACGCGACCCTGACGCTGGGCTTGCCGAAGCCGGTCACGGCCGCGACCGGGATCGATGCGATTGTCCATGCGGTCGAGGCCTATACCTCGGCGCGGCTCAAGAACCCTCTGTCCGACGCGCTTGCCCGGGAAGCGCTGCGGCTCCTCAGCAGCAACCTGCTCGCCGCAATCGAACAGCCGCGGAATCTGGATGCGCGGTCGGCAATGCTGCTTGGCGCGCATCTCGCCGGACTCGCTTTCTCCAACGCGCCGGTCGCTGGCGTACATGCTTTGGCGTACCCGCTCGGCGGGCTGCATCATCTGCCCCATGGCCTGACCAATGCGCTGATGCTGCGCCACGTGCTCGGCCACAATCTCGAAGCAGCGCGCGATCATTATGCCGAACTGGCCGAGATCATCGACCCTGAATGCGCAGGGCAGGGAAGCCAGCTGCGCTCGGCGCTGCTGATCGAGCGCCTCGACCGGCTGGCACAGGACAGCGGCCTCGCGCTCCGCCTGCGCGATCACGGCATTGCGTTCGAAGAGGCGGCGGTGCTCGCCAGGGAGGCGATGAAGCAGACGCGGCTGCTGGTGAACAACCCGTGCGAGATCAGCGAAAGCGACGCGCAGCGATTGTATGAGGCGGCGTGGTGAGCATGGAGACACCGGCCACTCGCTCGGCCTTCAAGGCGTGGCGGACGTTGACCACCCGCTGGAGCGACAATGATGCCTATGGCCACGTCAACAACGCGGTTTTCTATCAGTGGTTCGACAGCGCGGTGAACTCGTGGCTGATCGAGCAGGGCATGCTCTACATCATCCGCGGCGACCCGATTGCGCTCGTGGTTGAAACGCGCTGCCGCTATTTTGCACCGCTTGCTTACCCGCAGGACGTGGAGGTTGGGCTGGCGGTCGCCAAGCTTGGCCGATCGAGCATTCACTACCGGATCGGCGTGTTCGGCGCCGGTGAAGAGCGCGTCGCGGCGCAAGGAGAGTTCGTCCACGTCGTGGTCGATCGCATGAGCCGCCGGCCGAGTGAGATCCCTGACGCCTGGCGCGAAAAGCTGGAAACGATCAGCTAGCGGAGAGCCGCGCCTTGGCGGCGGCATATTGACCGGCGAGCAGGTCGACATATTCGGCGACGGGCCGCACTCGGTCGACCGCGCCGATGCCCTGGCCCGAACCCCAGATATCGCGCCACGCCTTGGACTTGGTTGATCCGTCCGACCCGAACTTCATCGTGTCCAGAGTGCCCGCGGCGAGCGCATCCGGGTCGAGCCCGGCATTGACGATCGACGAGCGAAGGTAATTGCCGTGGACGCCGGTGAACAGGTCGGAATAGACGATGTCCGCGGCACCGCTGTCGACGATCGCCTGCTTGTACCCGTCGGGCGCATTGGCCTCTTCCGTCGCGATGAAGGGCGAGCCAACATAAGCGAGATCGGCGGCGGCAGCCTGCGCAGCGAGCACTGCGCCGCCATTGGCGATTGCGCCGGAGAGGATCAGCGGCCCGTCGAACCACGCGCGGATTTCCTGCAGCAACGCGAATGGCGACCAGCGGCCGGCGTGTCCGCCCGCGCCCGCGGCGACGGCGATGACCCCGTCGGCGCCCTTCTCTACGGCCTTCCGGGCAAAGCGGTCGTCGATCACGTCGTGGAGCGTGATCCCGCCCCACGAATGGACCGCCTCGTTCAGTTCGACCCGCGCCCCCAGTGACGTGATGACAATCGGCACCTGCCACTTGGCGCAAACCTGCATGTCCTGCTCGAAGCGGTCGTTCGAGCGGTGCACGATCTGGTTGACGGCATAGGGTGCGGCAGGGCGCTCCGGATGGTCGCGGTCCCACGCGACGAGCGCCCCGGTGATCTCGTGCAGCCATTCGTCGAGCAACTCAGCCGGCCGCGCGTTCAGTGCCGGAAAGCTGCCGACGATGCCGCTCGTGCACTGGGCAATCACGAGCTTCGGGGTCGAAACGATGAACATCGGCGAACCGATCACCGGAATTCGAAGCCTCTGAAGGATCGGCGGCAGGCTCATGAAAGGCCGTGATAGTCGCGGTACCAGGCAACGAAGCGGGGCACGCCTTCGTCGATGCCGGTGATGGGCTTGAATCCGTGGTCGAGCTCGATCGCGCTGATGTCGGCGAAGGTCTCCTTGACGTCGCCGATTTGCATCGGCTTCGGGTCGAGCAATGCCTTGCGGCCGGTTTCCTGCTCAAGCAGCTCGACGACGCGCATCAAGTCTTCGCTTCGGCTGTTGCCGATATTGTACAGCGCATGCGGGCTGGTGCTGCCGCCGGCCTTGATCTGCCCGTCGTCGCTGGGCGGGCCGTCGAGGCAGGCGATGATGCCGCGGACGATGTCGTCGATATAGGTGAAGTCGCGCCGCATCTCGCCGCCGTTGAACAGGGGTAGCGGCTCGCCCGCGTAGAGCGCCTTGACGAAGATCCACATCGCCATGTCGGGCCGTCCCCACGGCCCGTAGACGGTAAAGAAGCGCAAGCCCGTCAGCGGCAGGCGAAAGATGTTGGCGTAGCTTTCGCTCAGCAGCTCGTCGGCCTTCTTGGTCGCGGCGTAGAGCGACAGCGGATGATCGACCCGATCCTCGACCCGGAACGGCAGGCTCTTGTTGCCCCCGTAAACGGACGAGGATGAGGCATAGACCATATGCGGCGTCCGGCGCGCGCGCGCCAGCTCGAGCATATTGCAATGGCCGACCAGATTCGAATGAACGTAGGCCTGCGGGTTCTCGAGACTGTAGCGCACGCCGGCCTGTGCTCCGAGGTGGACAATGCCGCCAAGGTCGATGCTTTCGGTTGCCCGACTGAGCGGTTCGGCCTCGGCGAAATCCACCTGCTCGAACCGGAAGCGATTGCCGAATTGCTGCTGGAGATTGCGGAGCCGCGCCTGTTTCAACGACGGGTCGTAATAATGGTTGATATTGTCGATCCCGACGACCTCGTCGCCGCGTTCGAGCAGCGCGCGGGCGGTTGCCGCACCAATGAACCCCGCAGCTCCAGTGACCAGTACCGCCATGGCCATTCCTTAGGGGGTGCAGTCGGGAGCGCAAAGGCCCTAGAGCGGCGGCATGGATCGTTCATGGAGCTTCGCGATCGACCGCGGCGGCACGTTCACCGACGTCGTCGCGCGCTCCTCGGACGGACGGCTGCGGGTTGAGAAGTTGCTGTCCGAGAATCCGGGACAATATGACGACGCCGCACTGGAGGCGATCCGGCGCGTGCTGACCGATGAGGGCGGCAGCGTCGAAGAAGTGCGCATGGGCACGACCGTCGCGACCAATGCTTTGCTAGAGCGCAAGGGGGAACGGGTCGCATTGGCGATCACGCGCGGGTTCGGCGATGCCTTGCGGATCGGCTACCAGGCGCGCCCCGACATTTTCGCGCGGCATATCCTGTTGCCCTCGATGCTGTACGAGCGGGTGATCGAGATCGACGAGCGCCTCGAAGTCGATGGCGAAGTGCTGGTGGCGCTGGATGAAGCGCAAGCGCGCAGTGCTCTTCAGTCCGTTCGGGATAGCGGAATCGAAGCGGTCGCCATCGTGCTGATGCACGGTTGGAGATTTAGCGATCACGAGACCCGTCTCGCGGCAATCGCGCGCGAGCTCGGCTTCGTGCAGGTTTCGGTCAGTCACGAAGTCGCGCCGCTGATCAAGCTGGTCGGACGCGGTGATACGACGGTCGTCGATGCGTATCTTTCGCCGGTGCTTCGCCGCTACGTCGACCGCGTCGCGGCCGGGCTGCCGGACGCGACCGATCTCCACTTCATGCAATCCAACGGCGGCCTCGCCGAGGCGTCGGCGTTCCGCGGCAAGGACGCAATCCTGTCGGGACCGGCGGGCGGGGTCGTCGGCATGGTCGAAGCCAGCGCGACGCATGGCAATCAGCGGCTGATCGGCTTCGACATGGGCGGCACCTCGACCGACGTGTCGCATTATGCCGGAGCGTTCGAGCTTTCCGACGAAAGCGTCGTTGCCGGTGTGCGCATCCGCGCGCCGATGATGCAGATCAACACGGTCGCCGCGGGTGGTGGGTCGGTTTGCCGCTTCGACGGCATGCGCTTCCGCGTCGGACCCGAAAGCGCCGGCGCCAGCCCAGGACCGGCCTGTTATCGCAACGGGGGACCGCTGACCGTCACCGACTGCAACCTGTTCCTCGACCGGATTGATCCGGCGCAATTTCCGGCGGTGTTCGGGCCGGAGGGCGATCAGCCGCTGGACCGCGCTGCATCGGCTGCACGGCTGCAGGAAGTTGCCGACCGGCTCAATGGCGCGAAGAGCCTCGGAGAAATCGCCAGGGGCTTCCTCGACATTGCCGTGGACAACATGGCCGCGGCGATCCGCAAGATCTCGATCGCGC
>Ga0207657_10006346_pt1 | contig 12282 bp, 9 predicted proteins | sample KBSC33metaG_FD_184316 | JGI IMG/M metagenome (GOLD analysis project Ga0207657, IMG submission 184316) | Corn rhizosphere microbial communities from Kellogg Biological Station, Michigan, USA - KBS C3-3 metaG (SPAdes) (version 2) | ecosystem: Host-associated > Plants > Roots > Rhizosphere > Soil ...
TAGCGCGTCGAGGAACGCCTTCGCGAAGACGCGATGCTCCTCGATGCCGGTCGCGACCGCGAGGACGTTCGGGTCGAAGATCAGGTCCTCCGGCGGGAAGCCGACCTGCTCGACGAGCAGCCGGTAGGCGCGCTCGCAGATCGCGACCTTGCGCTCGGCCGTCTCCGCCTGGCCCTGCTCGTCGAACGCCATCACGACGACGCCCGCTCCGTAGCGGCGTACCGCACGCGCCTGCTCGAGGAAGGCCTCCTCCCCCTCCTTGAGCGAGAGCGAGTTGACGACGCCCTTGCCCTGCACGCACTTGAGCCCTGCCTCCAGCACCGACCAGCGCGAGCTGTCGATCACGATCGGGATCCGCGCGACCTCGGGCTCGGTCGCGACGAGGTTGAGGAAGGTCGTCATCGCCCGTTCGCCGTCGAGCAGGTCGGCGTCCATGTTCACGTCGAGGAGGTTGGCGCCGCCGCGCACCTGCTCGAGCGCGACGTCGAGCGCCGCCTGGAAGTCGCCGCCCTCGACGAGGCGCCGGAAGCGGGCCGAGCCGGTGATGTTCGTCCGCTCGCCGATCATCGTGAAGTTGGAGTCCGGGCGCAGCTCCAGCGGCTCGAGGCCGGAGAAGCGGGTCGCAGCTCGCGGCTCCGGAACCGCGCGGGGCGCGACGCCGTCGACCGCAGCGACGATCTGCCGCACGTGCTCCGGTGTCGTCCCGCAGCAGCCGCCGACGATGTTGACGAGCCCGTCGCGCGCGAACTCCCCGAGGAAGCGGCTCGTGTCCTCCGGCAGTTCGTCGTGCTCGCCGAGCGCGTTGGGCAGCCCGGCGTTCGGATAGCAGGCGACCCAGGTAGGGGCGATCTCGGCGAGGTCCTCGACGAACGGGCGCATCTCGGCCGCGCCGAGGGAGCAGTTCACGCCAACCACGAACGGCCGCGCGTGCTCGACCGAGATCCAGAACGCCTCCACGGTCTGCCCCGAGAGGTTGCGACCGCTCTTGTCGACGGCCGTGAACGAGAGCCAGAGTGGCAGTTTCGGGGCCTCGTCCTGCGCGGCGACGATCGCGGCCTTGGCGTTGAGCGTGTCGAAGACGGTCTCGATCAGGAGCAGGTCGGCACCGCCCTCGCGCAGGGCGCGGATCTGCTCGGCGTACGCCTCCGCCACCTGGTCGAACGTCGCGGAGCGGTAAGCGGGATCGTCAACCCGCGGCGAGAGCGAGAGCGACACGTTGAGCGGCCCGACGGAGCCGGCCACGAGCCCGCCGAACTCGTCGGCGACCTCCCGCGCGAGCCGCGCACCCTCGAGCGACATCTCGGCGGCGACGTCCTCGAGCGCGTAGTCGGCCTGCCCGATCCGGGTCGCGGTGAACGTGTTCGTCGTCGCGATGTCGGCGCCCGCCTCGAAGTACGAGCGGTGGATGTCGCGGATGATCTCCGGCTGCGTCAGGTTGAGCAGGTCGGGATTGCCGGCGACGTCGCGCGGGTGGTCGCGAAAGCGCTCGCCGCGGTACTCCTCCTCCCCGCGCACGCGCTTCTGGATGAGCACGCCCCACGAGCCGTCAAGGACGGCGATGCGCTGCCTGAGGATGGATTCGAGCCGTTCCCGCGTGTCCTGCACCTGGTCTCCTTACAGAGGCCCGGGAGCGGGTTGCTCCTCGGGCGCTTTAGGCGTTTGTTGACCCGGTCGCCAAGCTGCCTGTCAAAGCTCTCCGGGGTACCCGAAACGCTAGCAGCCGGGCCGCGCGGCACCCGACGCGTGAGGGCCGGAGCCAGCGCTAGGGTGCGGCTTCGTGGCCGAGGTATACGACGGCGCGACGCTGCGCGCGGCACTCCTCGAGATCGCGGGCGACTTCTCGTTCACCTGGATCTCCGAGGCCCGGCTCCTGTTCGACGCGTTGGAGCCGCGACGGTTCGCCGAGGTGCACCACAACCCGACCGCGCTGCTGTCCGAGCTCACGGACGAGGACCTCGCACGAGCGCTCACGCCGGACTACCTGGACCGGCTGGCCCGGGTGCAGGGACGCCTCGCGCGCGACCGTGGCGAGGAGACGTGGTGGCGGGCGCGGAGCGGCCCCTCGGACCTCTTCGTCGCCTACTTCTCCGCGGAGTTCGGGCTCGACGAGAGCCTTCCGATCTACTCCGGAGGGCTCGGCGTCCTCGCAGGCGACTATCTCAAGGCCGCGTCGGAGCTCGGGCTCCCGCTCGTGGGGATCGGCCTCTTCTACCGCCGAGGCTACTTCCAGCAACGCCTCGATGTGGACGACCGCCAGATCGAGCATTACCCGCTGACGGTGTCGAGCCGGCTTCCGCTCGAGCTCGTGCCCATGGCGCCGCTGGTCGAGCTGGCAGACGACGAAGGCAACCTCGTGCCCATCCGGCTCGGTGTCTGGCGCGTCCGGGTCGGGCGTACCTCCCTGTACCTCATCGACACGTGGATCCAGGGGAATCCGGAGTGGGCCCTCACCGACACCCTGTACGGCGGCGACCGGGCAAACCGGCTGCGACAGGAGGTCCTGCTCGGCGTGGGCGGAGTCCGCGTCCTGCGGCTCCTCGGGCTCGAGCCGACGGTCTTCCACCTGAACGAGGGCCACTCCGCGTTCCTGCAGCTCGAGCGGATGCGCGAGCTCGTCGAGGAGCAGGGCCTGTCGGCGGACGAGGCGATCGAGCGGCTGCGCGCCTCGACGGTCTTCACGACGCACACGCCGGTTCCCGCGGGGAACGAGGTGTTCGACCCCGACCTCCTGCGAGCGGCCCTCGGCGGGCTCGTCGAGCGTTGCGGCCTCGCGTGGGACGACTTCGTCGCGCTCGGCAAGATCGACCCCGACGAGAGCGGCTTCGGGCTCACGCCGTTCGCGCTCCGCACAGCGAAGTACGCGAACGGCGTCTCCGAGCTCCACGGTGCCGTATCGCGCGAGATGTGGCACGGGCTGTGGCCCGAGAAGCGCGTCGACCAGGTCCCGATCACCTCCGTCACGAACGGCGTCCACCAGCGGACCTGGATCTCCGGCGAGCTCGAGGTCCTGCTCGGCGACACGGATCCGCAGTTCGAGCGTGCGCGCGAGCTGCCGGCGGAGGACCTCTGGAACGCCCGCCGCCGCGGGAAGGAGCGCCTGCTCCGCTACGTGGCCACGACGCGCGGCGTCCGCGAGCTCGACCCGGACGTCCTCACGATCGGCTTCGCCCGCCGCTTCGCGACCTACAAGCGCGCCGACCTCCTGTTCAGCCGGCCCGAGCGCCTCGCACAGCTGCTCGCCGATCCCGAGCGGCCGATCCAGGTGCTCGTGGCAGGCAAGGCCCACCCCGCCGACGAGGCCGGGAAGGATCTGATCCAGCTCGTCGTCGACTTCGCCCGCGATCCCGCGGCTGCCGGGCGCGTCGTCTTCCTCGAGGACTACGAGATGACGCTCGCGCGGCGGCTCGTCCAGGGCGTCGACCTCTGGCTCAACACGCCGCGGCGGCCGCACGAGGCTTCCGGCACGTCCGGCATGAAGGCCGCGCTGAACGGGGTGCTCAACTGCTCGATCCTCGACGGCTGGTGGGCCGAGGCGTACTCCCCGGCCTGCGGGTTCGCGATCGGCGGGCCCGAGGTCGAGGCGAGCGAGGCCCAGCAGGACGAGGCCGACGCGGAGGCGCTCTACGCCGTGCTCGAGGAGCAGGTGCTGCCGGCGTTCTACGAGCGCGACGAGGCGGGGCTCCCCCAGCGCTGGATCGCGCTCATGCGGGAGTCGATCGCCGAGCTCGGGCCGCGTTTCGGGACCGCACGGATGGCGGCGGAGTACGTCGAGCGGCTCTATCTGCCGGCGCACGAGGGCGCCGCGCGGACGCACAGCCGCGTCGCCTAGGGAAATGGAGGCGCGCCGACCCCGGAGCGCGCCTCCCTCCCACTCGCGCCTCAGGCCGCGGCAGCCGCCGTCCGCATGCGCGCGCGAGAACCGAGCAGCACGAAGAGGCTCGTGCCGAGCGTCCAGATCGGGACGCCGAAGATCAGGCCGATCCACCCGATCGGGCCGACGATGAGCACCACCGCCACGAGGCCGCTGAAGGCGGCCCACCAGCGCGGCAGGACGCGCGTCCGCCAGGCGAGGACCGCGATCACGGCGAGGGGCAGCACTGCCGTGAGCTCCGCGGTGATGAAGAAGATGTCCACGGCATGGTGGAACGCCAGGGCGGTCGCCGGGGTGATGTCGTTCTTGTCGATCCCCCCGGCCACGTCGACCGCGGCGGTGAGCATCCCGGACACGCCGGCGATGGCGGCACCGGCGAGCGCGAGCACCGGCGCGGCGAGCCGCTGGCCGACGCCGGCGACGAAGACCACGAAGCCCAGGCAGCCGATCATGAACAGCCACCCGCCGAGCAGGATCGTGTCCGTGCTCGACTTGTACCAGGCGAGGATCTCGCTTCCCGTGGCGTGGTCGGCGGGGCCGTTGTGGTTGAGGAGGATGAGACCGACGATCCAGAGGGCGACGGTCAGCGGGCCGACGAGGGCCCAGCGGCGGTTCTCGGAACTGTTCATCGTGCGTGGTCCTTTCAGGCGAGGGTCGGTGTGGTGGCGATGCGTGCGCGCCTCGGACGCGCACGCATCTTCGAGCGGGCAGTGCGGATGAGCGAGATCGACGTCCCGAGCCCCGCGAGCACCAGCAGCCCGAGGACGAGTCCCGCGAGGAACAGGGCGCGCCGCATCAGACGGCGGCCGTGGCGGCGGGCAGGGCCGGAGCAGCTGCGGGGACGTAGACGGGCTCGTAGCCGAGCACGCGGCCGAGCGGGCTGCCGAGCGCGAGCCCGAGCCGCTGCACGATCGCCGGCGGGAACGGCAGGCGCACGGTGTCGAAGTGAGCCTGCGCGATCACCGCGAGGTGCAGCGGGTTCGGCATGCCCTTCCGGTTGGTGCGGCCGTCGGCGGCGAGCGAGAACATCGTCTCGATCAGCGACTCGAACTGCAGCGCGGGCCGGATCTCGCACACGAAGTGCGCGACCTCGTCACCGGCGTTCCAGAACTTGTGCGGCGTGCCCGCCGGCACCGTGAGGCGCTTGCCGGGGCCGGCGACGAGCTTCTCGCGGCCGACGCGGAAGCCGACCGTGCCGCGGAGGACCTCGAAGCGCTCCTCCTGGCTCGGATGCACGTGCGCCGCGGCGACGAAGCCGTTCGGCTGGACGTAGGTCTCGATCACGACGGCCGCGCCGTTCGTCTCGCGGCTCGTCTGCCTGAAGACGATGCGCTCGCCGGTGACCGGGTTCTCGATGGCGTCTCCTGCGCGGATCATTGCTGTCTCCTTTTCAGCTGGGCCGCCTGCGCGGCTGTCGTTGGCACTCTGGAAGGAGCGGCTTAAGATCCACTTGGGCCGGAGTTAAGGGGGGACGCATTTCCACGCAATTCCGCATCCTGGGGCCGATCGAGGCCGTTTTCGACGGCGCGACGGTGGCGCTCGGGGCCCCGAAACAGCGCGGACTGCTCGCGTTGCTCCTCGTCAACCGCAGGCGCGTCGTGCCGGCCGAGCAGCTCATCGACGGGCTCTGGGGAGAAGCGCCGCCCGCTTCGGCTCTCCAGTCGCTGCAGGTCTACGTGCACGGCCTGCGCCGCGCGCTCGGCGGAGAGCGGATCGAGACCGCCGGGCGCGGCTACCGCGTCGTCGTCGGCGAGGACGAGCTCGACGTCGACCGCTTCGAGCGCACGCTCGAGCGAGGACGAGCGGCTCTCGAGGCCGGCCGCCCGGACGACGCGGCGGACGATCTGCGGGAGGCGCTCGCGGTCTGGCGCGGACCTGCGCTGGCCGGCCTCCCGGAGGAGACGCGGCGGGCCGCCGAGGCCGAACGGCTCGATGAGCTGCGCCTCACGGCTCTGGAGCTTCGCTACGACGCGGAGCTTGCCTGCGGGCGGCACGACGCCGTCGTCGCGGAGCTCGAGGCGCTCACGGCCGAGGAGCCGTACCGCGAGCGTTTCCTCCAGCAGCGAATGCTCGCGCTCTACCGCTGCGGGCGCCAGGCGGATGCGCTCGAGGTCTACCGCAAGGCCCGCGAAGTGCTCGCGGAGGAGCTCGGCCTCGATCCGAGCCCTGCCCTGCAGGAGCTGGAGCGCGCGATCCTGCAGCAGGACGCGAGCCTCGCGGCTCCCGAGCCGCCGACACGCTCGACGCGGCCCTTGCCGGTCCCGCCTACGCCGCTCGTGGGCAGGCGGCTGGAGCTCACCTCGGTCAGCGCGTTGTTCCGGGACGAGGGAGCGCGGCTCGTCACGCTCACGGGGCCGGGCGGAACCGGCAAGACGCGCCTGAGCCTCGCCGTTGCGAACGAGCTCGAGCCCGAGCTCCGCGACGGTGCGCTGTTCGTCGGCCTCGCGCCCGTCTCGAGCCCGGAGCTGCTCGTGCCCACGATCGCGGAGGCGCTCGAGGTGCAAGAGGGCGGGCGGCCGGTCGCCGACAGCGTGACCGAGCACCTCCGAGGCAAGCGGCTGCTGCTCGTGCTGGACAACTTCGAGCAGCTTCTCCCCGCGGCGCCGTTCGTGGGGGAACTGCTCGCCGCGGCCCCGCGCCTCTGGATCCTCGCCACCAGCCGCGCGCCCTTGCGGTTGGCGGCGGAGCGCGAGTATCCCGTGCCGCCGTTCGACACGCCGGACGCCGGCATGCCGTTCGAGGCGCTCGTCAAGACCGACGCGCTGAGGCTGTTCACAGCGCGGGCCCAGGCGGTCGATCCCGGCTTCGAGCTCGACACGGCGAGCGCAGCGGAGGTTGCTCGGGTCTGCACACGCCTGGACGGGCTGCCGCTCGCGATCGAGCTCGCGGCCGCCCGCTCGAAGCTGCTCGCGCCGGGCGAGATCCTCGAGCGGCTGGAACGCGAGCCGAACCTGCTGCCGAGCGGGCCACGCGACGCCCCGGCCCGTCAGCGCACGCTCGCGGCCACGATCCACTGGAGCTACGACCTGCTGCCGCCGGCCGAGCGTCTCGCGTTCGCGCGGCTCGGCGTCTTCTCCGGGGGCTGCACGCTCGAAGCTGCCGAGAACGTGTGTGGCATCACACTCGAGAGCCTCGGCGCCCTCGTCGACAACAACCTGCTGCGGCGGCGCGACTCGCGCTTCACGATGCTGGAGACCGTTCGCCACTTCGCGGTCGAGCGGCTCGAGGAAGCCGGCGCAGCGGAGTTGCGGAAGCGCCATGCGGAATGGCTGACCGAGCTCGCCGAGACGATGGCCGAGCGCACCACAGGAGGCGAGGACGCCACGACGTGGCTCGACCGGATCCAGCCGGAGCACGACAACATCCGTGCCGCGCTCGCCTGGTCGATCGAGGAGGAGCCCGAGCTGGCGCTGCGGCTGGCGAGCTCCCTGCGCCTGTTCTGGGAGGTGCGCGGCCACTTCAGCGAGGGCGGTCGCTGGCTGGAGGAGGCGCTGCAACGCGCGACGGACGTGCCACCGCTCGTACGGCTGCGAGCCGTCTCCGCGAGCGGCGCGATCGCGTTCCGCGTCGGCGAGCACGAGCTCGCCCGAGAGCGCTTCACTGCCGCCCTCGAGCTGGCCCGCGAGCTCGAGGACGAGCTCTGGATCGCGCGGGCGCTCAGCGACGTGGGCACGGTCGCGGCGGTGCTCGAGGAGTTCGACGAGGCGAGCGTGCTGCTCGAGGAGAGCGCGGCCCTCTTCCGCGAGCTCGACGTGCCCGCCCGGCTCGCGACGGTGCTCGGCAACCTCGGCCACATCGCCAGCATGCGCGGCGACTACGAGCGCGCGATCGAGGTGACCGAGGAGGCGCTCGCCCTCGAAGCGAGTCACAAGCCGAACGCGGCGATCTCTCTCTTCAACCTCGGGAGCCACAACCTCGGAGCGGGTCACCACGAGAAGGCGCGCGAATGGCTCGAGCGCGCGATCGCGCACAGCTTCGAGCTCGGCTTCAAGGAGGTGATGGCGTACTCGCTCGCCGCGTATGCGCGCCTGTGCCTCATCGAGGACGACGCTCCCCGCGCGGCGTACCTGGCCGGGATCGCGGACCGGCTGCTCGCCGACGCCGGGCTCCAGCTCCAGCCCGCGGAGCAGGCGCTGTTCGAGGAGGCGAAGGCGACGGCTCAGCGGGAGCTCGGCGACGCGTACGCCGCCGCGCACGATGCGGCCATGGCCGCTCCGCTGGAGGAGGCGCTCCGTGAGGGTGGTGTGCTCGCCGAGGCGCCCGCTTCTCCCTAGGATCGAGGAGGTGGACCAGGACGGCACAGCGGACTTCGAGCAGCTCGTCCGCGACGCGCTCGACGAGCTCCCGGACGACATAAGCGGCCTGATGACGAACGTCGCGGTCACGGTCGAGGACGAGTCGCCTCGGGGACCGAACTACCTCGGCCTCTACGAAGGCGTCCCGTGGGGCAACCGGGGGCCGTACTACGCGGGCGCCTTGCCCGACAAGATCACGATCTACCGCGTCCCGCTCGAGCGGATCTCGGGCGGTGACCCCGAGCGGCTGCGGGCCGCCGTGCGGCGCACGGTCTTCCACGAGATCGCCCACCACTTCGGCATCAGCGACCAGCGGCTGGTCGATATCGACCGCTACTAGGGAGCCGGGCGAAGAGCTGCGCTCTTCGCCCGGAGGCTAAGGAACTGCGCAAACGGGAGAGCGCGGTCTCCCGTTTGCTCCGTGCTGAGAGCACATTGGCGTTGCGTTGTTCAGACGCCTGGTTCTGTCGCGGGCGCGCAGGCTGCGCGTGCGCACCCGCTTCTGCGCGGCGGCGTAACGCAGCGTTACGCCGCCGCCTCGTCGTACCAGGGGCTCGAAACGTTCGAAGCACGGACCCACCAAAGGCCGGAGGCTAAGACAGCCGCGAAGCGGCGACTTGGCCGCAGGCCGGACCGCGCTCGCGCCGGCCTCTGCCGCGCGCGAGCGCACAGCAGAAGCCTCCGTCCAGCAGAGCCTCCCCAGCAAGAAAGCACGAAGCGGGCCGGAAACCGCGCTTTCCGGCCCCCGCAGTTCCGTATCCCAGCGCGCGAGACCGCAGGTCTCGCGCGCTACGAGACGTCGCCCGCCCGCGAGCCCATGCGCTCGATCACGACCTGGGGGATGCGCGCGGTCGGGCTCAGGCGGAGGCACATCCGCACGACCTCGGCGCAGTCCTCGGGGCGGATCATCTCGTTCGGCTCGATGCCGGACCACTGCGCCATCGGCGTGTCGACGAAGCCCGGGCAGAGCGCGATCGCGCGCACGCCGTCCGCGTCGAGCTCGTCGTTCAGCGACCGGGTGAGCGCGATCACCGCGGCCTTCGTGGCGCCGTAGGTCGCCAGTCCCGGAGTCGGCAACGTGCCCGCGATCGACGCGAGGTTGACGATCCAGCCGCGGGACTCGCGCAGGAGCGGGATCGCCGCCTGGGTCACGAGGAAGAGCCCGCGCAGGTTGACGGCGAGCTGGAGGTCGTGGTGCTTGGCGGGGAGGTCCTCGACCCGCCCGCCGATGCCGACGCCGGCCGAGTTGACGAGCACGTCGAGGCCGCCGAACCGCTCGCGGTGCTCGGCCACGATCCGCTCGCACTCCTCCGTCTCGGAGACGTCGGCCGCGATCGACGTGGCTCCGAGCTCGGCGGCCGCCGCTTCGATGCGCTCGGGCCGGCGCGAGACGAGGGTCAGCTCGAAGCCCTCGTCCTTCAGCATCCGCGCGATCGCGAGGCCGATGCCCGACGAGCCGCCCGTGACGAGTGCAGTGCCTGGCATTGCGCCTACAGTAAACGCGGTGGAAGCAACGAGCCTCACCAGCCTCACCGCCGGCGGCGGCTGCGCGGCGAAGTACTCGGCGGCGCGGCTCGAGGAGCTGCTGAAGGGCTTCGTGCCGGCAGAGGCCGAGGACCTCCTGGTCGGGCTCGATCCGGCGGACGATGCCGCCGTCTACCGGCTCGACGACGAGCGTGCGCTCGTCTTCACCGTCGACTTCTTCCCGCCGCTCGTCGACGATCCGGCCCTCTTCGGCCGGATCGCGGCGACCAACGCGCTCAACGACGTCTTCGCCATGGGCGGCACGCCGCTCCTCGCGCTGTCGATCGCTGCCTTTCCGGAAGAGCTCGAGACGGATGTCGTCGCCGCCGTCTTCGCGGGTGCCGACGAGCAGGTGCGCGCTGCCGGCGCGATCCTCGCCGGCGGGCACACCATCCGCGACACCGAGCCGAAGTACGGCCTCGCCGTCGTCGGCACCGTCCACCCCGACGGCGTCTGGACGAAGAGCGGCGCGCAACCCGGTGACGCGGTCTTCCTCACCAAGCCGCTCGGCACGGGGCTCGTGCTCGCGCGGAAGCGCGATCTCGCCGACGCGGCCAGCTGGATGACGACGCTGAACGACCGCGCGGCACAGGCCCTACGGCCGTTCTCCCCGCACGCGGTCACCGACGTCACCGGCTTCGGCCTGCTCGGTCACGCGCACGAGACGGCGGAGCGGAGCGGCGTCCGGATCCGGCTGCGGGCCTCGACCCTCCCCGCGCTCGACGGCGCGCTCGAGGCGGCTCGCGAGGGGATCCGCACCGGCGGCGATCCGCGCAACCGCGACTTCGCCGGGCCCCACGTCGAGAGCGACGGCGTTCCGGAGGAGTTGCTCGCGCTCGCGTACGACGCCCAGACCGCCGGCGGCCTGCTCGTCACGCTGCCGGCGGAGAAGGCACTCTCCCTCGAGGCCGAGTTCGAGCGGGCAGGCCTGTTTCTCGCGCGGGTCGGCGCGGTGGAGGAGGGCTCGGGCGTCATGCTCGAGCCGTAGGGCGAGAACGGCTCTACACTCGGGATCGTGCACGCGGAACCCGCATCGGCGGCGTTGCCGCGCCTGCTCAGTGCGACGGTCTCGCCGGTCGTCTTCCGGCGCATCGCACTCGCGGCCGTGGGGGTGCTCGTCCTCATCGTCGCCACGGGCGCGACCGTCCGCCTCACAGGCTCCGGGCTCGGCTGTCCGCATTGGCCGACCTGCACGACGAAGCACGCGCTGCCCCGCGGCTACCACTCGGACATCGAGTTCGCGAACCGTGTCGTCTCTGCGGTCACCGTCGTCACGACGCTGGCGCTCGCGGTTGCCGCGTGGCGCACCCGCGGCCTCGGCCGCCGCGGCAGGTGGCTCGCGACCGCCGTCTTCGCGGGCACGCTTGCCCAGGCGCCGCTCGGTGCCATCGTCGTCTACTTCGACCTGAACCCGTATCTCGTGATCACCCACCTGCTCCTGTCGTTCACGCTCGTCGCGCTCGGGGTGCTGACGCTGCTCGAGGCCACGCGGCTCGTTCGCGGCAAGGCAGCTGCGCTGCCGGGCATCGCGCGGCTCGGCGGACTCGTCCTCGTCGGCGCCGTGTTCGTCCTTGCGGTGAGCGGGACGGTCGCCACGGCGGCCGGCCGCTTCCCCGGGAGCTCCGGGACGCAGGTCGTGCCGCGGCTCGGCACGTTCTATCCGGCCGTCTACTGGCACGTGCGCGCCGTCGCCGCGTTCGGAGTCGTCTTCCTTCTGCTCGCCGCCTGGGCCTGGACGCGCCGCAGCGCGTATCCCTGGCTCTTGCGCGGCTGCGCGGGACTGCTCGCGATCCTCGCGGTGCAGATGACGATCGGCGAGGTGCAGTACCGGACGTACGGCGACGTGCCGTGGTGGCTCGTCCTGCTGCACGTCGCGCTCGCGGCCTCGCTCGTGGGCTGGACGGCGGGTCTCGCCGCGCGCCTCTGGCGCCCGATCCGGACCGGTGAGACGCTGCAACTAGACTGAACCAATGTCGGAGCTGAACGTCTCTTCGCGGCCCGAGCTCCGCCGCCCGATTCTCATCGCCGCCTTTCGCGGCTGGAACGACGGCGGGCAGGGCGCCACCCTCGGCGGCAGCTTCCTCGCGAAGCAATGGGGCGCGGAGTCGTTCGCCGAGATCGACTGCGAGAACTTCTACGACTTCCAGGCGGTGCGGCCGAACGTCTCGCTCGAGGACGGCCTCACGCGCAAGATCGAGTGGCCGTCGAACACGTTCCTCCATGCCCCGATCCCGGGCCTCGACCGCGACGCGGTGATCCTGCTCGGCGTCGAGCCGAACCTCCGCTGGAAGACGTACACGGCGCTCGTGCTCGAGCTCGTGCAGGAGCTCCAGGTCGAGCTCGTCGTCACGCTCGGGTCGCTGCTCGCCGACGTCCCGCACACGCGACCGGCTCCGGTGAGCGCGGCCGCGAGCGACCAGACGCTCGTCGAGGAGCTCGGTGTCGAGCCGTCGCGTTACGAGGGCCCGACCGGCATCGTCGGCATCCTCCTCGACTCGTGCCGGAAGGCGGGGCTGCCGGCGGTCAGCCTCTGGGCGGCCGTGCCGCACTACGTCTCGCTCGCACCGAGTCCCCGCGCCGCGCTCGCGCTGT
>Ga0207657_10006348_pt1 | contig 12278 bp, 6 predicted proteins | sample KBSC33metaG_FD_184316 | JGI IMG/M metagenome (GOLD analysis project Ga0207657, IMG submission 184316) | Corn rhizosphere microbial communities from Kellogg Biological Station, Michigan, USA - KBS C3-3 metaG (SPAdes) (version 2) | ecosystem: Host-associated > Plants > Roots > Rhizosphere > Soil ...
CCGACTGCGGAATCGGGAGGCTGACGTCGGTGCCGTAGTTGCCACCCTTCCACCACGCACCCGTCGGATAGACCGACTCGGCGGGGCGCTGATACGTGCGGACCAGGCGGCGCAGGTCACCCAGCCGGTGGCCGGTGCCATACATCCACAGCGCGCGCTCGCGGAAGATCAGGTCCACCCGGCCAGCGTCGGTGCCCGGATCCGTGAGGTCCGCCGCGAGACCCGCAATACCACCCTCGGTGCGGGCCTGGTTCAGCTTCGCGATCATGGTAGGATAGTCACCCGCCTTGTACGCGGCCTCGGCCTCGATCAGGCGCGCCTCGATGCCCGTCATCAGGTTTACGCTCGACGTGCGCGTTGGCCATTTCTGCTGGATAGCGAGCGCCGGTGGGCCCGGCGGCGTGGACGGGTCGAACGGCTTGGCCACCGGCGTGTCCGTACCGCACCCGGTCTTCGTGGTCCCGATGAGTGCGCACACCGGCAGACGGGGATCGTTGGCTCCGTAGAAATTCAGCCCGTTCGTGCCCTCACCGTTGCCGACGAAATAACGGCCCACGCTGTTGTTGAACGACCACGCCGCATTGTACACGGTGTTGTCGGAGTGCTGGTTCACCCATGCGGAGCTCGTCGGAACGCCGGCTACCGCGGCGGCCGCCTCGGGAAACTTCTCGAGGTTGACGAGAATGCGCCCCTTCAGCACGGATGCCGCGTTGCGAATGGCGACATCATTGGCAGAGGTGCCATTGGCGAAGTTGATCGCCGAATCCGCGTGCGCCAGCGCCAGGGTGAAGGCGTCCTTGGTGCTCAGGGACGAGCCAAAGACCTCCTTGCCATCCACGACCGTGCTGAACGGAATGGCGCCGCAGTAGTCCTCAGCGAGCTGGTTCTCGGCGAATGCCTTCAGCACGTACATCTGTCCAACCTGCCAGCTCGGCGCGTTGAACTTCGCCAACTGCTCGGCCGCCTGCGTCGCTGCGAGGCGGACGCGGTGCACCAGGCGATATGGACCATCCACCTCGGCATTGTCCGTGGTGATGGCGCGACGATCGATCTGGTTGCGCTGCAGGAAGGTGTCCGACGAACGCCATTCATCAGCGAGCGCGCCGCTGGTGATGAACTCGGTGTCGCCACTGTTGGTGCCAGTGGTGCCGGTCGTGGCGACCTGGAAGCGATAGAGCGCGCCGAGGCGGAGTGCGTCTGCGGCCGCGGCGGTGGTGACATCCGTCGGATTGATGATGTCCGGATCAGTCACGTTCAGGATCTGATCGGTGTTACACGCAGCAATCGCGGTCGCGGCAACCAGCACGCCGGCCATGAGGCCGGCGCGCCGCACGTGCGCGCCCTTGAATCGGGGGGTTTTCATGAAGGAAAAGCTCCTCACTCGGTTCGTGTAGGGACGGAGAGTCATTGGTCTTAGTAGCCGAGCGTCAAACGCAGCTGGAAGTACGTCTGCGGTGGCTGGGTCAGGAAGTCGTTCTGCACGTCGTTCTGACCGTAGTTGCTCTCCGGGTCGATCCCGGTGTAGTTGGTCCAGATGTGAAGGTTGCGCGCCGAGAGATTGAGCGCCATGCGGCTGGCGCGGGCGTAACGTGACGCCCAGCTTGACGGCAGGTCGAAGTTCACCGCCACCTCGCGCAGCCGGACGAACGAGCCGTCTTCCACGTAGCCGTAGTCCGTGGTGTTGGTCACGAACCTGGCGGCGACGAGACGCGCCTGCAGGTCGAGCGGCGACTTCGTGTTGTAGAGCTCATTGCAGTTGCTGAACGAGACGCAGCGATAGCGCGTCGTGCCGTTCCAGATCTTGTAGCCGCCCTTGTAGTCGACGAGGGCGGTCAGGCGTACCCGACGGCGCCACAGGTCGATGCCGTTGGTGAACGAGATCTCGGTGCGCGGCTGGGAGTAGCCGGCGAACACCGCCGTGTCCCCAACCGTCACTTCGCTCGCCTCAATGACGCCGTTGCCATTGGCATCATTGTACGTGTACGGCTTCATGAACCACGAGTTGAGCGGGTAGCCCTCGAGCTGGCTGATCTGGCTCCCGCGCTGCGGCGGCGTGCCGCCGAGGCTCACGATCTTGTTGGAGTTATGCGAGCCATTGAGCGAGACATCCCACCCGAACTCGTCACGCTGGAGGATCTGCGCGCCGATCAGGTACTCGAAGCCCCAGTTGCGGATCTCGCCGAGGTTCGCGAATCGCGAAGTAGCGCCGCTGCCGACCGAACCCGGGATGATCTCTCGGATCAGGGCGTCACGCGACCGCTTGTCGTAGAACGTCAGCTCGGTGTTGATGCGGCTGTCCCACGCGGTCAGGTCGATACCAGTCTCGAGCTCCGTGGAGCGTTCGGGCTTGAGCTTCGAGTTGCCGAGGGCGTTGAAGACGATGCCCGGCTTCTCGACGCCGGCGGCGATGGCCGTCTGCGTGGAGTAGAACTGCACGGCGTCCGTGGTGCCAGGCTGGCGTCCCGAGGCGCCGTAGGCGCCGCGGAGGCGGAGCTGGTTGAGCCAGTTCATCCGGGGGAAGAACGACTCATCCGAGGCCACCCACGATACGGACACCTTCGGGTAGTACACGGCCTTGAAGTCAGCGCCGAACGCACTGTTGTTGTCCGAGCGCAGCGCGCCGGTGACGAACAGCCGCTCATTGAACGACAGCGCCTCTTCCGCGAACACGCCGAGCGTACGGCTCTCGGTGGTGGATTCGCCGGCCGTCGGCACTGCGCCCGCACTCACCGTCGTTGCCCCGGGAGGCAGCTTGGTGGCGTTGGCATTGTTGGCGTAAAAGAGGTCACGATAGAACTGCACACCGAGCGTGGTCTTGGAACCGAGCCACGACTTCGGCTGGAACGAGCCCGTGCCGCTCGCGTCGAGCGTGTAGGTGTAGAAGCTCGCGCGGTTGTCGCTCTTGGTGCCTTCCTGCTGCGTGCCCGACGTGCACTCCGTGAAGCGGCAGAGGAAGGTGTCGACGCGGTTGGTGTAATCGAGACCGGCGTTGCTGCGGAACGACAACCAGTTCTTCGGATGCCAGTTGCTGTTCACCGAGCCGATGAAGCGGTCGATGTCCTGCTCGAACTGCTGCTGATAGACGTTGGCGACGTCGTAGAAACCGTACGGATACCCGCCCGCGTTCGGCGAGCCCGTGCCTCCCACGATGGTCGCGACCCAGCCGTTCGCGTTGTTGTCGCTCGGCGGCAGGGTGTTCATGCCGTGGATGAAGCCCGTGTTGATCGAGAAGTCCGCGTTGCTCGGCAGGGTCACGCTCAGGTTCGCGCGAGCTGTCGCCTTCCGCGACACGTTCGGATTCTCGACGTAATCACGGACAGGTAGCTGCGCGTCCTGGAGCATGTTCCGCTGGGCGGAGGGCAGCGTCTGCAGGCCGCGCTCGTTTTCCCATTCACCGCTCGCGAAGTACTTCACCATCTCGCTGCCGCCACGCACCTGCAGGCCGTAGCTCTGGAGGTGACCGGTGCCGATCGGCGAGGTGGAATCCACCTGCGATGGGCTGAACGAGGCGATGCTGTCGAGCGCGCAGTAGTTGTTGTCAGTGGTCGGAAGCACCTGGCGCGTGATGAAGCAGCTCGCCGTGTTGGGCGTATTCGCGCGCGCGGTGAAGCGGCCGAAGCCGGTGTAGTTGGCTGGCCACGGATTGCGATCGACGATGGCCGACTGCTGGGTGAACAGCGTCCACTGCGGCTTGCCGGCGACGCCCTTCTTGGTGGTGATGACGATGACGCCATTCGCGGCGTCGGTGCCGTACAGCGTGGCGGCCGACGGCCCACGGACCACCTCGATCGACTCGATGTCGTCAGGGTTGAGGTCGTTCATGCGGCTGAACGTCGAACCACCGATGCCGATGCTCTGCGAGTTCGTGCTGCTCTGCATGCGCACGCCGTCGATCACGTAGATCGGGTCGTTGGACAGGGAGAGCGAGCTGGTGCCACGGATACGGACGCGCGCGCCCGTGCCGGTGGAGTTGCCACCGATGACCTGCACACCAGGAGCGCGGGCCGTCAGGAGGTCGCCCATGTTGCTGATCGGGCGCGACTCGACGAGCTTCGCTGCGTCCACCTGGGCGATGGCGTTGCCGACTTCCACGCGCCGCTGCTCACCGGTTGCGGTGACGACGGTGGGGGTCAGCATGACGGCGACCGGCTTCATGACGAAGTTGAGGGTCGTCGCCTGACCGGCCGTGATGGTGGCCGACTGGGTGGTCTCCGCATAGCCCACGCGGAGGGCACGCACCTGCACGGTGCCGGACGGCACACCGCGGATGGTGTAGATACCGTCCTGGTTCGCTTGCGCGCCAAGCGTGGTGCCGACGACGTTCACCTGGGCCGCTGCCACCGGCTGACCCGAACCAGCGTCAGTGATACGCCCGGTGATGGTCGCGGACTGCTGCGCACTCGCTGCAGGCGCGGCGACCAGTGCGATGCCAAGGGAGGCCGCCGCCAGGAACGCGCGACGGAATTTTCCTCGCTTACCCATCAGTGTGTACCTCGAAGAGGGATTGGAACGAGTGGGAACAGGCCGAGGATGGCCCAGTGCCGTGCTCTACGGCGCGTGTGAATCATCGATGCATCAATACTGGAACCCAAAATGACCCCACTCTGACAGGTGTGGTCACAGAGGTCCAGGTATGCATGGACGGATGGAACAAGGAGGACGATCAGGACGACTGCCGGCAACGGGGGAAGATTTCCGGCCACTCCATCCGCGCCAATGACTAGTGGGTGCTGCAACGTCGGTCAAGCCGTCCGACGATTATCCCTGCGGCCCTGGCGCCTTCGCCAACCATTCCCCGCCATCCACCACCATGATCGCTCCCGTCACCCACGACGCCGCAGGCGAGCAGAGATACGCCGCCATGCCGGCGATATCCGCCGGCGACCCCCAGCGCGCGAGTGGAATGGCCTTCTTCGCATAGCTCTCCATCGCCCGCTCGACGGCAAAGACATCGGGCACGCCCTCCGCACTGGGCGGAGGCGTGAACGCCTTGCGCACGCCTTCAGTGGGAACCGGGCCCGGCGCGATGGCGTTCACCCGCACGCCGTCCCTGGCCCACTCCAGTGCCAGGGTTCGCGTCAGCGCGTCGATCCCCGCCTTGGCCGCCGTCGCGTGTGCCATCAGGGGCCAGCCACGATAGTGCAGCGTCATCGAGATGTTCACGATGCTGCCCCCACCACTCGCGCGCATGACCGGCAGCGCGGCCTGCGAGCAGAAGAATGTGCCGTACAGGTCGATCTCGATCACGCTCTTCCACGCGTTCGCCGAGAGGGACTCGGATGGCGCGTAGAAGTTGCCAGCGGCGTTGTTGACGAGGAAATCCAGTCGCCCGTGCTCCTGAACGATCCGGGAAAGGACCTCCTTCACGCGCTCCTGCTCGCGCACGTCCACCGCGATGCCGCTCGCCTTGCCGCCGGCGGCGCGGATCTCCGCGGCAGCGGCGTCGACGCGCTCCTGCTTTCTGCTCGCCAGCACCACGTGCGCGCCGAGCGCCGCGAGGGTGTCGGCGATGCCGCGGCCGATCCCGCTGCCGCCGCCGGTGATGAGCGCCACCCGGCCGTCGAACAGTCCGGGGCGAAAGACGTCGAGTGGCGACGCGGCGGGAGTGATCATGGTGAGAGCTCCGCTGGTGGTTCGGAATCGGAAGTCGCCGCGAAGTCGGATGCGGCACCCGCTGCGTCCATCGGTAGTGCCCCCGGCACCGCGTTCGGCACGAGCACGTCCCGCAATGCGTCGGCAAGGGTAACCGCTTCCGGCGCGGGCGCCACGGTGAGCGCGAGACCGAGCTGCAGGACCGGCGCGAAGGACCGGCGATGATGCGGCGTGAGCCCATGAGACGCCAGCCCCGCATGGTGCTCGGCCGTGCCGTAGCCGGCGTTCGTCTCCCAGCGATAGTGCGGGTGCCGCCGAGCGAGCGCGCGCATGAGCCGGTCGCGGGTCACCTTGGCGACGATGGATGCGCAGGCGATGGAATGGCAGCAGCCATCGCCGCCGACGACGGCGGTGTGGTCCACGCCGAGCGAGCGGATGCGGTTGCCGTCCACGATCACGTGATCGGGCGTGACCCTCAAGCGGCGTAGTGCGCGGCGCATGGCGAGCACCGCGGCGTGATAGATGTTGATGCGATCGATCTCGCGCACGCTCGCGGCGCCCACCGCCACGCAGAGCGCGCGCTCCGCGATGCGAGCGGCGAGCTTCTCACGCTCGGCCGACGTGAGCTTCTTGGAGTCGTCCACTCCGCGGATGGCGCGCGCGTCGGGAGGCATGACGACGGCGCAAGCGACGACGGGGCCCGCGAGCGGGCCCCGTCCGACTTCGTCCACTCCGGCAATGAGGGGGCCTCGAGACGCGCGGAGCTCCCGTTCGAGCGTGCTCCAGCGAGGCATGCCCTGCCGAGGTGGTGGCTACTGCGCGGCGGTTTCCGTCTGCGGAACGCGCGCCTTCTTTTCCTTGATGCGCGTCGCCTTGCCGGTGAGGTGGCGCAGGTAGTACAGCTTGGCGCGACGGACGCGGCCGCGACGGACGACATTGATGTCGGCCAGCATCGGGCTGTGGAGGGGGAAGATGCGCTCGACCCCGACGCCGTTGGAGATCTTGCGGACGGTGAACGACGCGCTGACGCCGCTGCCGCGACGAGCGATGCAGACTCCCTCGAACGCCTGGATGCGCTCCTTCTCCCCTTCCTTGACGCGGACGTTCACGCGGAGGGTGTCACCGGCGCGGAACGGGGGGAGGTTGTCGCGGAGCCACTCTTTCTGGGTTTCGATGAAGGGATGCATATGACGCTCGGGGCCGAAGGCCCGGTTCGGGGCTTAACTGGTAGAGACTGGACAAGTTAGCGCTCCGGGCGGCGTGAGTCCACCCCCGCCCCTTCCACGAACGAGAAACCGCCTCGCCGACATGTCGGCGAGGCGGTTTCAGGTTGCTGGAACTACGATCGACTTACTGACAGGTCGGAGCAGTCTTGGTATCCCACCACACCTGGGTCTTCATGTTGTCCGTACCCTGCGCCGTGATCGCGGCGTTTACGTTCGTGCCGTTGACCGTGTGTTCGGAGGTAGGATAGAACAGACGCCGCGGTACGTAGCTGAGCACGGCCGCCGGACCAGGAGCGATTGCCGGTGGCTGGCAGGTGCGCCGCCACTCGAACCACGCCTGGCCGCCATCGGTGAACAGGGCGACCCACTTCTGGGTGGCGATCTGCTTCAGGCCGGCGGTGCCGCCCTGATAGACCACGCCCGGCTGCGCGAGGAAGGTGGCGATTGCGGCAGGATCAGTGATTCCCCACTGCTTCAGCGACGCTGTGATGCCGGCATTGTAGTAGCTGGCCGCCGACGCTGGCGTCAACCCGCCCAGCCCTCGCTCCGCCGCTTCGGCCTGGATGAACGACAGCTCGGCGAAGGTCATGAGGTAGGAAGGCTGCTTTGCACCGGCACCTCCGAAGGTGCCGTACGCCGTCTTGCCCGGGTAGAAGATGGCGCCCGGCCGAGACGTCTTGGTGAAGTAGGTGCCCGCATCCGCCGCGGTCAGACCGTTCGGCTGGCCGGCATATTCCGATGCGCCAGCTTTGCCGTCCTGGAAGTCAGCCGTCGGCATGGCGTAGACGGCGATGCGCGGATCGTTGTTCGCCGCGAGCACGTCATACAGCGTCTTCGACAGCCGGTGGTCGTCGCGCGTCTGGAAGTTGTCCGACCACGGGTTGTTGGAGATGCCGTCGCCCGGCCAATCGAGTTGCGCGTTGTCGGCGTTCGACGTGAAGACGCCACCCGGTGCCGCGAACGCTGCCTTCAGCTCTGCATCCGCCTTGGCAGGATCCACGTACGAGATGCGGATGGCATCCCGCGCGCGGAGCGAGTTCCCGAACTTCTGCCAGGCCTTCACATCGCCGTCGTAGATCGGGTCCGCGCTGCCGAGCGACGAGGCGCCAGGCGTCTGGAGATCGCTCACCGCCTTCGTGAGCGCCGCGAACATGCCGTTGTAGATCGCCTGCTGGGAGTCATACTCGGGCAGGAGTGCGCCACCGACCGAGTCTCCGGCGAGTGCCTGCGAGTAGGGAACCATGCCCCAGCTGTCCGTCAGGTAGCCGAACTCCCACTGCTGCATGATGACGGCGGGAGCCGACACGGCCGGGGATTCCGCGGCGACGCCCTTCTGCACGACGCGACGGAAGTCCTCGAGCGAACCGTTATACGAGTTCAGGAAGGAATTCTGGGTGTCGGACGCCTTGATGCGCGCGTAGCGGTCCTCGTCCGGATACTGCACTTCCGCCAGGTGCTGCGCCACGAACTCCAGCTGGCGCAGGTCGTAGGTGGTGCCCAGCCAACGCCCGACGGAAGCCTGGACGGCGTTGGTGAACAGTGGTCCGTAGGGGACGTCCTCCGGGTTGTTCGGATTCTGATTGAGCGACGTAAGGTCGCTGTTGCACGCCGCCATCCCGGCGGCGAGCGTGACGCTCACCGCGACAGCGGCTGCAGATCGAAAGAGTCTCATGGTGATCTGTATGGTCAAGGGTTACGGCGTGAGACGGATGCTGAAGCCGAAGCTCCGCGGGTTCGGCAACGCCGCGAACTCCATCCCCTGATAGTTGCCAGTCGAGTAGCCGAACTCGGGGTCGATGTTCGGCACCTTGGTCCAGGTGTACAGGTTGCGACCGATCAGCGCGACGCTCGCCGACTGCGCGAACATCTTGTTGGCGATCTTCACCGGGAGCTCGTAGGAGACGCGCAGCTCCCGGAGCTTGGTCCACGTGTCGTTGTACACGTACCGCTCGTGCAGCTCGAAGAAGCTCTGGTAGAAGTCTTCGGCCGTCACGTTGATCGTGTTGGGCTGGCCGGTGGCCTGGTCGATACCCTTGACGACGATGCCCGGGTTGTCCCAGTCCACTTCGCGACCGGTGAGCGTGTTCGCGAGCACACCGGTGTACTCGCCGAACATGTTCGTCACGCTGAAGATGCTGCCGCCCACGTGGGTGTCGATGAGGGCGTTCAGGGTGAAGCGCTTGTAGCGCACGGTGTTGTTCCAACCGCCGGTCCAACGTGCCTGCGTATTGCCCAGCACCTGGAGAGTGTCGAACTGCGGCAGGCCCTTGTCGAGGAGCCAGTTGCCCTTGTCGTCCTTCAGGATGCCGTAGCCGCGGATCGTGCCGTACGGCTCGCCGACGCGAGCCTCGACTGTCGCTGCCCAGGTCCCGCCGAGGACGATGGTCTGCAGCCCCGGGTAGAGATCGACGACCCGGCCGCGGTTCGACGAGAAGTTGAACGACGACGTCCACTCGGAGTTGCTCGAGCGGAAGGGAACCACTGACACGAGCGCCTCGAAGCCCTTGTTCTCGATCTTGCCGGCGTTGATCGACTTCTGACTGAAGCCGGAGGTCGATGACAGGGGCAGGTTGATGATCTGGTTCGACGTCGCCTTGTCGTAGATGCTGGCGTCGATCGTCACGCGGTTGTCGCCGAAGCCAAGCTCGATGCCGCCTTCCGTGGACAGCGTCTTCTCGGGAAGGAGATCAGGGTTGGCGATGACGTTGGACAGCGAGTAGAGCGGCAGCGAACCGAACTTGGTGGAACTGCCGTTGTAGACCGTCCGGAGCTGGTAGGGCGAAGCATCCGCACCGACCTGCGCCCATGCGCCACGAACCTTGGCGAAGGTGAGGGCGCCCTTCCCGCGCAGCGACGGGATGGCGTCGGTCAGCACCACGGAGGTGTTCACCGACGGGTAGAAGTACGAGTTGTGCTTGTCGGGCAGCGTGGACGACCAGTCATTGCGACCCGTCGCCTCGACGGTCCACCAGTCATTCCAGGTGAACGACGCCGAGCCGTACACGCTGTTGACGCGGCGGTTCTGCACCGTCTGCACGTTGTTCGGCGTGATCGCCGCGTTGGACACGTTGTAGATGCCGGCCACGGAGATACCCGTCGTGCCGACGCCATCGGTCGAGAACGACTGATTTCTGATGTTGCCGCCGACCGTTCCGTTGAGCGCAAGTCGGCTGGTCGCCTGCTTGGTGGCGTTGAGCAACAGCTCCGTGTTGTTCTCGTTGTTGACGTCGCGGAGGTACGCGAAGGCGCCCTGATAGTTCGGATCGCCGTAGTTCAGGTTCCCGCCGGCGTACTGCTGGTCGATGTTGTAGCGGAAGAAGTCGGTGCCGGAGCGCAGCGTGGCGTTGAGCCAGCTGGTCGGGCGGTAGCCGATGGAGCCATTCACGATCGTGCGATCGCGGACGTCCTTCTCCGGGTTGTAGAGCTGGATCCAGTACGGGTTGTTGTGGTAGTTGTAGTTCCAGTTGAACAGGTCGCCGTTGGCGTCGTACTGCTGCGCCTTCAGGGCGTTCATGTCCACCTGCCGACCGAACCACACGAACTGCTCGAGGATGCCGGTGTTGTAACCCACGCCCGGGCGGTTCTGGCCCGTGTTGCGGATGTAGTTCACCGAGCCGGTCGCGGTCACCTTGTCGCTCACCTCGAGCGAGCCCGTGGCGAGCGCCGTCACCTTGCGCAGGAACGAGTTGGGAATGATGCCGTCGACATTCTCACCGCCAAGGGAGAGGCGGGCGCTCGACTTGTCGGTGCCACCGGTGAAGGCGATGTTGCCGTCACGGGTCTGGCCGGTGTTGAAGAAGCTCTCGACGTTGTCGGGGTGCGCGATCCACGGACCGCCATTCGGCGCCGTGAACTGCCGGCAGGGCGCGTTCTGGTCGTACTTGCCGACCACCGGCTTGCCGTTGGCGCCGATCACCCAGCGGCAGCCCGTGGTGCGGCCGTCGAGCCGCGGACCGAAGCTCTGGTCATTGCCGTCCTGCACGCCGCCGCCGGCGCCATCGACGAAATCGAACACGCCGCCGGAACCCTGTCCGTAGCTGTTCTGGTAGTCCGGCAGGATGGAAGCTCGATCCCAGGTGTTGCTGGCCGTGATGGTGGTGGAGCTGGTGCCACGATTGCCCTTCTTGGTGGTGATGAGCACCACACCGTTCGCAGCGCGCGAGCCGTAGAGCGCCGCAGCGTTCGGACCCTTGAGGACCGTGATGTTGGCGACATCCTCGGGGTTGATGTCCGAGATGGCGCTGCCGAAGTCACGACCGTCGGTGAGCCCGTTCAGATAGGAGGTGGCGCCGGCCGGGTCGCCACCGCGGTCCGAGTTCGAGATCGGCACGCCGTCGACGATGTAGAGCGGGTTGTTGTTGCCGTTGATCGAGGTGAAGCCGCGGATTCGGACGTTCACCGAACCGCCCTGCGTACCAGCGCCGGTGATGTTCACACCGGACACCTTGCCCGCGAGCTGGTTCATGATGTTCGGGTCATGCGTGGTGTTGAGCTGCTCACTCGACACCTGCTGCACGGCCGTTCCGAGCTGGCTCTTCTCGCGCGTCTGGCCGAGGGCCGTGACGACGACACCTTCGAGCTGGCTGACCGCCTGCTCGAGTACGAAATCCTGCGTGATGGACGCACCACCCAGGGTGACCTGCACCGACTTGGCCTGCAGGCCGATGCGACGCGCCGTCAGCGTGTGGGTGCCTGATGCCTTTGCGGTCGGGACGGTGAAGCTGTACCGGCCGGCATCATTGGTGACCGCACCGACGCTCAGCGACGGGATGGCGACGTTCACCGCCGGCAACGGCTCGCCCGCCGCGCCCGTGACGACGCCAGATACGGTGGTCCCCTGCTGCGCTGCCAGCGTCATGGGGACGAGCCCCACGAACGCCAACGCCGCGAGGACGCGGAGTGGAACTGCTCTCATCATGCCCCTCTACTCGGGTGGAGGTACGAACGCACGCCACCACCGACTGCGTCGATGGGGTGGCGCGGTAAAACGGGACGAACCATGTAGCTTTCGCGGGCGAAGCCAGCCTCGATCCGGCTGGGTTGCCACCTGCGGCCGGATGAGGCCGGCCCAGGTCGAATGTATGGGTCCTCCATATTAAGCGCGCACCCCGGACTTTCAAGCGTTCCGGGTCGGCGCAGGACCACCGCTCCTGCCTCGTTCGCGCTCGGAAGCGGACTGTACCATTCGCACAGGCCGGCTCCGGCGAGGCGGATTGCGCCTCGCCGGTCCGGACCCGACCTGTCAACGATCCGTCACATTATGTTGCCGACGGATGGCCATTTCGTGACGCACGAGGAGTACGAGTGGAGCTCGGTCTCCGAGGTCATCGAGCGGCAGTGGGCGCCCCTGTCCGAGGGTCTGCTGGAGCTGGCCCTGGTGGCCACCGGTGACCGGGTGCTCGACCTGGCCTCCGGCGCCGGCGATCCCGCGCTCGCCGCGGCCGCCCGGGTCGGACCGAC
>Ga0207657_10006352_pt1 | contig 12276 bp, 8 predicted proteins | sample KBSC33metaG_FD_184316 | JGI IMG/M metagenome (GOLD analysis project Ga0207657, IMG submission 184316) | Corn rhizosphere microbial communities from Kellogg Biological Station, Michigan, USA - KBS C3-3 metaG (SPAdes) (version 2) | ecosystem: Host-associated > Plants > Roots > Rhizosphere > Soil ...
CCCGCTCTAGGTCTCGCCCTGTACGGGCCTTTATTTCCGGATTCCGGGCCGCTTTCGGCGTGTCGCCCATGATCGAATACACGTTCGTCCTATAGTGGTTAGGTGGCGGTGATCGCTGGTCCCGGAAGCCAGTGAAAACGGCCGTGAAGATCCCCCGGGCCAGGCACTATGCGGAGCCGGGCGGAAATGTCGGTGGCGGCGCGTACGGTGTCCATCGATAACCGCCGGGGGATGTCCGGCGGGACTGACACTCAGACGACCTGGGCGGTGCGGGAGGTCCCCGCAGGCCCCTTACCCGGCAGGGAGTCCCCATGGCAGCAAACAGCAGGACGGGCGTCGAGCGGGCGGGCGACAGGGAGAAATCCCTGGAGACCGCGCTGCTCCAGATCGAGCGGCAGTTCGGCAAGGGCTCGGTCATGCGCCTCGGCGAGGAGACGCGGGTCCCGGTCGAGGTGATCCCGACCGGCTCGATCGCGCTGGACGTGGCGCTGGGCCTCGGCGGCCTGCCGCGCGGCCGCATCGTCGAAATATACGGACCGGAGTCGTCCGGAAAGACAACGGTGGCGCTGCACGCTGTGGCCAACGCGCAGAAGGCGGGCGGCATCGCGGCGTTCATCGACGCCGAGCACGCGATGGACCCCGAATACGCCAAGAAGCTCGGCTGCGACACCGACGCGCTGCTGGTTTCCCAGCCCGACACGGGCGAGCAGGCGCTGGAGATCGCGGACATGCTCATCAGGTCCGGCGCCATCGACGTCATCGTCATCGACTCGGTCGCCGCGCTGGTGCCCAAGGCGGAGATCGAAGGTGAGATGGGGGACAGTCACGTCGGGCTCCAGGCCCGGCTCATGTCCCAGGCCCTGCGCAAGATCACCGGCGCGCTGAACCAGACCAAGACCACCGCGATCTTCATCAACCAGCTCCGGGAAAAGGTCGGCGTGATGTTCGGCAGCCCGGAGACGACCAGCGGCGGCAAGGCGCTCAAGTTCTACGCCTCGGTCCGGCTGGACATACGCCGGATCGAGACGCTCAAGGACGGTACCGACGCGGTCGGCAACCGGACCCGCGTCAAGGTCGTGAAGAACAAGATGTCCCCGCCGTTCAAGGTGGCCGAGTTCGACATCCTCTACGGCACCGGGATCAGCCGCGAGGGCAGCCTGATCGACCTCGGCGTGGAGCAGGGCATCGTGCGCAAGTCGGGCGCCTGGTACACCTACGAGGGCGACCAGCTCGGCCAGGGTAAGGAGAACGCCCGTAACTTCCTGCGGGACAACCCGGACCTGGCCAACGAGATCGAGAAGCGGATCAAGGAGAAGCTCGGCGTCGGCCCGCGCATCGATGCTGACGCCAGCGCCAGCGCTAACGGCAGCGCCAGTGCCAACGGCAGCGCCAGCCCCGGCAGCTCCAGCGCCAGCAACCCCGGCAACGGCAGCAGCACTAGCGGGCGCCCAGCCGGCAATGGCGGCGCGCCGTCCAGGACCGCCGCCACTGCCCCGGGTGTCACGGTCTAGCTCATGACCCGCAACGGCCGGGCTTCAGGGTCCGGGGAAGGGGTGTCCGCGGCCACGGCCCGTGGCACTCAAGACCCTGAAGCCCGCGCCAGGCAGATCTGCCTGCGGCTGCTGACGGCCGCGCCCAGGACCAGGGCGCAGCTGGCCCAGGCGATGCACCGCGGCGGCGTCCCGGCCGAGGCCGCCGAAGCTGTTCTCGCCCGCTTCACCGACGCCGGCCTGATCGACGACGCCGCGTTCGCCCGGGCCTGGGTCGAGTCCAGGCATCACAGCCGCGGGCTGTCCAAGCGGTCTCTGTCCGCCGAGCTGAGGCGCCACGGCGTCCAGAACGAGGAGATCCGCACGGCGGTCGACGCGCTCGACCCCGAGCAGGAAGTCGCGACCGCCAGGCACCTGGTCGAGCGCAAGCTGGCGAGCACCCGCGGTCGGCCAGCGGAGACCCGCGTCCGGCAGGCAGCGGGCCTGCTGGCCAGGAAGGGCTACCCGCCCGGCTTGGCCTTCCGGCTGATCAGGGAGGCCATGCAGCGAGAAGGCGCCGAGCTGGACGAGATAGACGCCGACCAGTACCTCGACCCCGACGCCGAGGACGACACCCGGGCCCGCGACGACCTGTAACGATACAGTTCACCTCGTTATCGCTGGCTGGATGCCGCGTTCATGTCGTCCCAGCTCGATGCCGGACGCCATGGAACCGGGCCTTCACGGCGTTGGAACGCGCTGGAACCGGGGTTTCATGGCGTTCCAGCTAGGCCCGCCGCACCCGGACCGTGATGCTGATGGCGCCGGTGTGTCCTGAGTCCGGTTGCAAGACCGCACCGCCCGGCCGCGGCCGTTAGCTAACGGGCGGCCTCGAACGTCGCGTCACGCCGTCCTCGCAGGTAGCAGGCATCATGCCGTTCGTCCAGCTGAGAGACCGTTCGCGACGGCCGACGATACTTTGCTTGATAAAAAGGTTATAAACCCTTAACCTCACGGCAGCGAGGTGTTTGTCTCAGGCTGCACACAGACCCTACGGAGGCGTAGCAAGCGGATACGTTATGTAGTCGAAGCTGACGGGAAGATCAGCTGAGGGCGGCCTGGCGTGAGCCGCCCGTACCAGGGCATAAAACCCTGGTACCGAGAAAGCTACAACACAAGGGTGCCCCGAGGGCTATGGACGGAAAGGGGTGGCCGTGAGCAGCGGATTGTCGCTCGCGTTCATGGTAATCGGGTTGCTCGCGGTGGTATTCGCGCTCGTTGTCGTCTGGCGCCGGACCCCGAATGCCACCCGGACCCCGCTTGCCCAGACCGCCGACAGTACCCAGCTCGACAGTGCGAGCCGCGACAGGGCCGCCGCCGAAGCCGAACACATCCGCACCCGCGCCCAGACCGAAGCCACCGGGATCCTGGAGCGAGCCCGCCAGGAAGCCGAGCAAGCCGCCCAGGGCCGCCGCGAGGTCGAAGAGGAGATCCGCGCGGTCAAGGACGAAGTGCGTGAGCTGCGCGGTGACCTCGAGCGCCGGGAAACCCGCCTCGCCGACCGTGAGCAGCGGCTGGACGAGGAACTCAAGCGCATCGAAGACCGGGCGCAGGCGCTCAGCCAGCGCAAGCAGGACCTCGACCGGCGCGCGGCCGAACTGGACAAGCTCGACGCCGACCGCAGCAAGGAGCTGGAGCGGGTCGCCGGACTCACCTCGGACGCGGCCAAGGTGGAGCTCGTCGCCACGATCGAGAACCAGGCCAAGCGCGAAGCGGCCCTCATCGTCCGCGGCATCGAGCACGAGGCCAGGTCGGAGGGCGAGAAGCGGGCCCGCAAGATCGTCACCCTGGCCATCCAGCGGGTGGCGACCGAGCAGACCAGCGAGTCGGTCGTCTCGGTCCTGCACCTGCCGGGAGACGAGATGAAGGGCCGCATCATCGGCCGCGAGGGCCGCAACATCCGCGCCTTCGAGTCGGTCACCGGCGTCAACCTGATCATCGACGACACCCCAGAGGCGGTACTCCTCTCCTGCTTCGATCCGGTCCGGCGCGAGATCGCCCGGCTCACGTTGGAACGTCTCATCACGGACGGGCGCATTCACCCGCAGCGGATCGAGGACGCCTACGAACGCGGCAAGGCCGAGATCGAGCAGCTGTGCAAGCGGGCCGGCGAGGACGCCCTGGTCGAGCTCGGCCTCACCGACATGCACTCGGAGCTCGTCGACCTCCTGGGCCGCCTGCGCTACCGCACCTCCTACGGGCAGAACGTGCTCCGGCACCTGGTCGAGTCGGCGCACATCGCCGGGATGATGGCCAGCGAGCTGCGGCTGGACCCGATGCTGCTCAAGCGGTGCACCGTGCTGCACGACATCGGCAAGGCGCTCACCCATGAGGTGGAAGGCAGCCACGCGCTGATCGGCGCCGAGATCGCCCGCCGCTACGGCGAGCCGGAGGACGTGGTGCACGCCATCGAGGCGCACCACAACGAGGTCGAGGTCCGCACCGTCGAGGCGGTGCTCACCCAGGCCGCGGACGCGATGAGCGGCGGCCGTCCGGGCGCCAGGCGCGAGTCGCTGGAGATGTACGTCAAGCGCCTGGAGCGCCTGGAGCAGATCGCCGGCGGGCACGAAGGCGTGGAGAAGGTCTTCGCGATGCAGGCCGGCCGGGAGATCCGGGTGATGGTCAAGCCCGACCGGATCGACGACATCCAGGCCCAGGTGATCGCCCGCGACATCGCCAAGCAGGTCGAGGAGGAGCTCACCTACCCGGGTCAGATCCGCATTACCGTGGTCCGCGAGTCCCGGGCCACGGAATTCGCCCGCTGACTCAGCCGCCCTCCAACGGCACGGGCGGGACGCCCGGCGGGGTGAACCCCATGATCTGGCCGTAGAAGGAGAGCTCGGCCTCGAGGCTGGCCACGATGTTCTCCGCCTTGCGGAACCCGTGCGACTCGCCCTCGAAGGTGATGTACGCGTACCGGATGCCGTGCGCGGCCAGGTCCGCCGCGATCGACTCGGACTGCGCGGGCGGCACGACCGGATCGTCGAGCCCTTGCAGCAGCAGCACCGGGCAGGTGGCGTCGTTGACGTGCCCGACCGGAGCCCGCTCGGCGTACAGCGCGTCGCACTCCGGCAGCGGCCCGATCAGCCCGTCCAGGTAACGCGACTCGAAGTCGTGCGTGTGCTCCGCGAACCCCCGCAGGTCGGCCACGCCGAAGTACGACGCCACTGCGGCGAAGACACCTCCGTCCCGCGACCCGTTCGGCCCGCCGAGCACCCCGATACCCGACGTCACCGCGGCCAGCGCGGTCCAGCCGCCCGCCGAACCGCCGCGGATGCCGAGCCGCTTGCCGTCCGCCTCGCCCGACTCGGCCAGGGCCAGCGCGGCCGCCATCGCGTCGGCCACGTCCACCACGCCCCACTGGCCGCGCAGCCGCTCGCGGTAGGCCCGGCCGTACCCGCTCGACCCGCCGTAGTTCACGTCGATGATCCCGATGCCCCGGCTCGTGAAGAAGGCCTTCTCCAGGTCTAGCCGGGGGACGACCTGCGAGGTGGGTCCGCCGTGCACCCACACGATGTACGGCGGCCGCTCACCCTCGGGACCCCGGACCGCGGGGTTGGTCGGCGGGTAGACGATCGCGTGCACGACCGAACCCGAAGGACCGGTCAGCCGGGCCGCCCGCGGCACGGGCAGATAGGCCGGATCCGGCAGCGAGCCGACGCTGCGGCTCAGCTCGCGGACCTGCGCCTTCCCGCCTGGTGCGGAGACCTCCACGTCGATCACGGTCGTCGGCACGGCCCGCCCGGCCGCGATGGTGGCGATCGTCTGGCCGGCCGCGGACACGCCGGAGACGAATACCTGGTAGGGCAGATCCAGGTCGGTCAGGCGCCCGCTGTCCGGGTCGAGCACGCCCAGCCGGGTCTCGCCGGTGCCGTAGGCCACGGCGAGGCGGCCGTCGCCGAGCACCGCGTACGGGCTCAGGCCCAGCTGCCATAGCGGGCCGGCGAACTCCTCCTCCCGCGGGCACAGCGCCCGCGGGAAAGCAAGCAGGTCAGCGACATACAGATTCCACCAGCCCGAACGGTCGGATATCACGTACAAGCTGCGGTCGTCCCGCCAGACCGGGGCCAAGACCGACTCGGTGGCGCAGCCCATGATCAGCTGCTGCTGGTGCTTGTCGCTGACCGGACCGCCGCCGTCGAGCGCCGCGACCCGCAGTTCGGTGCCGTCCCACGGCATCTGGGGGTGATCCCAGCAGATCCAGGCCAGCCGGGTGCCATCCGGTGACGGCGCCGGGTAGGCGTAGAAATCCGAACCGCTGACCAGGATCCGGATCGCGGCGGGATCGGCCGCGCCGGAGCCGTCCAGCGGGACCGCCACGATCGCGCGGGTGATCCGGCCGCCAGCCCCGTCCCGGCCAGCAGAGTGTCGCTCCCTGACGCACCACACTTCGTCCCCGCCCGGGGACAGGACAAAGTCGGCGAACCGGTCGGCGGCGTCCTCCGCGGGCACCGGGGTCAGTGCCACCGGGGCCGGGGTCACTGAGGCGCTCGTCTCCCACCGGTACAGCCGCTGATCGCCGAAGTTTGCGAAGACGAACCCGTCCGGCAGCGGCAGGTACGACTTCCCGCCGTACTCGTGCACCCGGGTCCGGGCGTTCCACGGCATCGGGAGCAGATCGTGCTTCACCCCGTCCGGCCCCTGGCGCACGACGGCCACCCGCCCGCCCTCCTCTGGCCGCGACTCCTGCCACCACACCCCGGCCGCGTCGACGACCGGGAACGCCAGGCTGACCTGCTTGCGCGCCACGTCGGCACCGTCGATGGGAGAGCGCCATTCGCCATAAGGTGCCGTTTCCGTAGTCATTCGCATACAGACATCATGCCGGATTCGGCCACAGAGATCACCCGGCACTCTGCTACCGGATTTACCGGATTTATGTCGCCTGCAATCGATCGCGGGCTCGGCCGCCGAGTCCTGCGTGCCCGGGTCCGCCCCTATCCTGGTCGTGTGACAGCAGGCGGCCGCACCTACCAGATCCGCACCTACGGGTGCCAGATGAACGCGCACGATTCCGAGCGCCTGGCCGGCCTGCTCGACGAGGCGGGATACCAGCCCGCTGGCGACGGCGAAACCCCCGACGTGGTGGTGTTCAACACCTGCGCGGTCCGGGAGAACGCGGCCGACCGGCTGTACGGCAACCTCGGGCACCTGCTGCCGCAGAAGAAGAAGGGCATGCAGATCGCGGTGGGCGGCTGCCTGGCCCAGATGGAGCGCACCCGGATCACGCAGCGCGCGCCCTGGGTCGATGTCGTGTACGGCACGCACAACATGGCCTCGCTGCCCGCGCTGCTGGAGCGGGCCCGGGTCAGGCGCGAGGCGCAGACCGAGTTCGCCGAGACGCTGGAGACGTTCCCCTCCCTGCTGCCGGCCAGGCGGCAGTCGGCCTACGCGGCGTGGGTCGCGATCTCCGTCGGCTGCAACAACACCTGCACCTTCTGCATCGTGCCGAGCCTGCGCGGCAAGGAGAAGGACCGCCGTCCCGGCGACATCCTGGGCGAGATCCGCGCGCTGGTCGCCGACGGAGTGCTCGAGGTCACCTTGCTCGGCCAGAACGTGAACTCCTACGGGGCGGAATTCGGAGATCGCAGCGCGTTCGGCAAATTGCTGCGCGGCTGCGGTGAGGTCGCCGGCCTGGAACGCGTCCGCTTCACCTCTCCCCACCCCCGGGACTTCACCGACGACGTTGTCGACGCCATGGCCCAGACCCCGAACGTCATGCCCAGCCTGCACATGCCACTGCAGTCGGGTTCGGACCGGATCCTGAAGGCCATGCGCCGGGCCTACCGCCGTGACCGGTACCTGGCCATCCTGGACCGGGTCCGGGCCAGCATCCCGGACGCCGCCATCACCACCGACATCATCGTCGGCTTCCCCGGTGAGACCGAGGAGGACTTCGCGGACACCCTGGAGCTGGTGCGCCGCGCCCGGTTCGCCGGCGCGTTCACCTTCCGCTACTCCATCCGCCCGGGCACTCCGGCCGCGACCATGGACGACCAGGTGCCCGCCGAGGTCGTGCAGGAGCGCTACGAGCGGCTCACCGCGCTGGTCGAGGAGACCACCTACGCGGAGAACCAGAAGCTGGCCGGGACGACCGTCGAGGTGCTGGTGGCCGAGGGCGAGGGCCGCAAGGACGCCGCCACCCACCGGATGTCCGGCCGGGCCAGGGACAACCGCCTGGTGCATTTCACCCCAGACCAGGCCACGCCGCGCCCCGGCGACGTCGTCACGGTGACCGTCACCCGCGGCGCGCCGCACTACCTGCTGTCCGACGCCGCCCCGCTGTCCGTCCGCCGCACCCGGGCCGGCGACGCCTGGGAAGCCGCCGCGGCGGCCCCGGCGAGCAGCGCTCCGGTCAGCGCTGCCCCTGTAAGCGCTGCCCCGGTGAGCGCGGCGTCCGCCGTGGCTCCCGTCCTGCTCGGCATGCCGGCCCGTCATCCCGCCGGATAGCCAGGCTCCCTACGCGACCTTGGCCCGCGGGCGGCCCCGCGCCTTCTTGTGCGCCGTGATCGCGCCGTGGTGGAAGATCTCGCCGCCCCAGACCCCGTAGGGCTCGTGCCGCTCGACCGCGCCGGACAGGCAGAACCCGCGCACCGGGCAGCGGCGGCAGTGCATCTTGGCCTGCTCCAGGTCGGCGGGCTGCTCGGAGAACCACAGCTCCGGGTCCTCACGCTGGCACGGCAGCAGGTCATCGAGGGCTCCGGCCCGCCTGGTCAGCAGGACCAGGGAGATAAGCGACATGGCGCGCTACCGGCGGCCGCGAGCCGGACCGGCCGGCGCGTGGTCGCGGGACTGCCCTCGGCGGGCCACTCGGTGGGCGTGCACGATGTCGGGATCCCGGGCGTCAGCCGGCAGCAGCTCGGGCTGCGGCCGGCCCGATCCGTGACGGCGCTTGCGGATCTGTCTCATGAGCGGGTCTCCTTCGCTCGCGGTAGTGGGCACGCTGGGAACACTACGAAGGCACCCCGGGCCGGGGCGTCACCCGAAAGTGGACATGTCAGGTGGAATCTTCCGCGGCGGAGGGGAACGGCCGGCCCGGAAGGGGCCGCGCCTAGCCGCACCCCGGTCTGCAGGTGTGCCTTCGGGCGAAATCGGCCCGGGATACGATGTTTTGCGAGGCCGGCACGGGCCTGCGGCGCCCGGCGGCAACGACGATCGTCTTCCAGCAGCGGGCGGCATGAGTAAATCCCCGGGGATCATGAGCGATGGCTGAGCGGCCAACGGCGACCGTGCCGGAAATGGCCGGGCGGAACACTCTGCTGCTCACCAAGCTGCATCCGCCCGGCCCGCGTCCTGATTTCCTGCCCCGCCCCCGGCTGGCCGAACGGCTCGACGAGGCCCTGAGCCGTGGCCTGGTGCTTGTCTGCGCGCCCGCCGGTTACGGCAAGACGTCGCTGCTGGCCAGCTGGGCCCGGCACTCCCGCAATCCGGTGGCGTGGCTGTCCCTGGATGCGAGCGACAACGACCCGGCCCGCTTCTGGCGGCACACGGTGGCCGCGCTGGACGCGGTCTACCCCGGGATCGGCGAGCGGGTCGGCCCGCTGCTCGGGCCGCCCGCCCCGCACTCATTCGAAGGGCTGGTAACGGCCCTGATCAACGAGCTGGCCGCCCGGTCAGGACCCGGCGGGGTACCGCTGGTGCTCGATGACTACCACCTGGTCGGCTCCCAGCCGGTGCATGCTTCACTGGGCTTCCTGCTCGACCACCTGCCACCTGGCTTGCACCCCGTTCTGGCCAGCCGCGCCGATCCGCCGCTGGGCCTGGCCCGGCTGCGGGCCCGGGGCCAGCTCACCGAGCTGCGGGACGCCGAGCTGCGCTTCACCGCCGACGAGGCAGCGGCCTTCCTGCGCGAGACGGCCGGCGCGGACCTGCCCGATACCGCGGTGGCCGCGCTGACGGCCCGCACCGAGGGCTGGGCGGCCGGGCTGCAGCTGGCGGCGCTGTCGATACGCGGGCAGCGCGATGTCGACGGGTTCGTGGCCGCGTTCACCGGCAGCCACCGCTTCGTGCTCGACTACCTGACCGAAGAGGTGCTCGAACACCAGCCCGAGCAGTTGCGCGCCTTCCTGCTCGAGACCTCGGTCCTGCAGCGGCTCAGCGGACCGCTGTGCGACGCGGTCACCGCCCGGACCGGCAGCCAGGCCCTGCTCGAGCAGGTGGAGCGGGCCGGGCTGTTCCTGCTGCCGCTGGACGAGGTGCGCGGCTGGTGGCGCTACCACCAGCTGTTCGCCGACCTGCTGCGCGCCCGGCTGGAACAGCAGCCGGGCCGCGCCGCCCAGCTGCACCGCAACGCGGCGGCCTGGTACGCCGAACATGAGCTGGCCGACGACGCCATCGGCCACGCCGTAGCCGCCGGGGAGATGACCCTGGCCGCCCGGCTCATCGAGGAGCACTTCGACGAGCGCTTCTACCTCCACGGAGAGGTATCGACGGTGCGGCGGTGGCTGGCCCTCCTGCCGCCGGAACTGGCCGGCTCGCGGGCCCGCCTGCTGCTGGCGCGGGCCCGGCTGGCCCTGCTCGATGGCGGGCCGGCGGAGGCCGAGGGGCTGCTGGATTTGGCCGAACGGGCATCGCCAGACGCAGATCAGAGGTTCGAGCCGTCCGCCGGGAGGGCGTCGAGCCTGCTCGTGAACGTCCCCGCGGCGGTCACGCTCCTTCGCGTGTACCTCGCCGAGCTTCGCGGCGACGCCGAGACCACCGTCGATCTCGTCCCGCGGGCCATGGCCGCCAGGCGCGAGGGCGAAGCGATGCTCGGCACCATCATCGGGTGGTACGCGGGCATGGCCGAGTGGCTGCGAGGCCGCCCGGCCGAAGCCGAGCGGTTGCTGTCGCCGGCCGTCGGCCAGCGTTCGGCCGCCGGCGAGGGCTTCCTCGCCGCCTGGGTCTGCCATGTCCTCTGCCAGGCCCAGCGGGCTCAGGGCCGGCTGGACGCCGTGGTCGAGACCTGCCGCCGGACGCTGGAGATCACGGCGCCACCCGGAAGGGCGGCCGCCCCAGCCGCCGGCGCCGCCTACGTCAACCTGGGCGAGGATGCCTACCAGCGCGATGAGCTCGACACCGCGCTCCGGCACGTCACCGCGGGCATCACCTTGTGCCGTCAGCTTGCCTACCCCGCCCCGCTCGCGGCCGGCCTGGTCACCCTGGCCTGGATCCGGCAAGCCAGCGGCGACCAGGTCGGAGCCTTGGATGCGATCGGGGAGGCCGGGCGGTTCGCCCCGGGTCCCGCGGTAAACGGCCTGCTCAACCCCGTGCCGGCGGAACGGGCACGGTTGCTCCTGGCCCAGGGTGACCTGGCGGGCGCGGCCCGCTGGGCGGACGAGAAGGGCCTCGGCGCTGGCGACGAGCCACACTATCCATCCGAACCCGAACATCTGCTGCTGGCACGCGTCCTGCTCGCCCAGGATCGTCCAGGTCCGGCCCTTGAGCTGCTGGACCGGCTGTACGCGAGCGCCGTTGCGCAGGACCGGATCGGCAGCGTCATCGAAGCCGGAGCGCTGCGAACCCTGGCCCTGGCCGCCAGCGGCCAGGAGGCGGAGGCGGTGTCCGCGCTGGCCGGCCTGCTCGCCCTGGCCGGCCCGCGCGGCTACGTCCGGGTCTTCGCCGACGAGGGGCCTCCGATGGCGGCGCTGCTGGGTCAGCTCATCGCCGGCCAGCGGACAGGCCGGCGCGAAGGCAGGATCCCGATCGGCTACCTGGCCCGGCTCAACCGCGCATTCGACACCGTGACCGCCCCGTCGGAGTCAGATCCCCGGCGTGGCAGCGCGCTGGCGGCACCGGGCATTGTCGAGCCGCTGACCAACCGCGAGCTCGAGGTGCTCCAGGCGCTCGCGGCCGGCCAGTCGAATCAGGCCATCGCCGAGCAGTTCTTCGTCACCCTCGACACCGTGAAGAAGCATGTCAGCCATCTTCTCGGCAAGCTCGGCGCGGCCAACCGCACCGAGGCCGTCGCCCGGGCCAGGGAGCTCGGCCTCATCTCCTGACCTTCAGCTGGGATCGCGGATATCTGCACCCCTGATAGAGGGTGCAGATATCCGCGATGATGCGCTATCGGCCGGGACTAGGCCTCCAGGCCGCGCAGGAACTCGATCAGGCCGGCGAAGTAGACCGCCTGGTCGTCGTACATCGCCATGTGGCTGCCGTCCGGGCAGTGCAGGTAGCGGCCCTGCGGCAGACGTTCCGCCATCATCTTCATGAACGCGGGGTCCATGGTGTCATGCTGGGCGCCGATGACCAGGGCCGGCACGTCGATCGAGGTCAGCTCCTCGGTGCGGTCCCAGTGGGCCAGGCTCGCGTTGGCGCTGATGCCCAGCTCGCTCGGCCCCTGCATGGACACGTAGATCGCCGGGTTGATGTGGGCGAAGGCACGCACCGCCGGGTCGGGCCAATCCGCGACCGGCATCCGCAGCACATGGTGCACGTAGTGCTGCTCGTTCAGCAGCTCCGTGTACCTGGGGTTCTCGATATCCCCGCTGGCCTCATAAGCCTTGATCTCGGCCAGCGCGGCCTGGTCCATCGTCGGCATCAGCACCTGCTCGGCGTAGGCGTTGTAGGCCGGGACGCTGGCCATCATGTTGGAGATGATCAGGCCGCGCAGGTTCTGCTGGTGGGCCAGGGCGTACTCCATGGCCAGGCACCCGCCCCAGGACTGGCCGTAGAGGACGAAGTTGCTGGCGTCCATGCCGAGCGCCTGGCGGACCTGGTCGACCTCGCTGACGAACCGGTCCACGTCCCACAGCGACGGCTCCTC
>Ga0207657_10006353_pt1 | contig 12276 bp, 9 predicted proteins | sample KBSC33metaG_FD_184316 | JGI IMG/M metagenome (GOLD analysis project Ga0207657, IMG submission 184316) | Corn rhizosphere microbial communities from Kellogg Biological Station, Michigan, USA - KBS C3-3 metaG (SPAdes) (version 2) | ecosystem: Host-associated > Plants > Roots > Rhizosphere > Soil ...
GTCGATCCCGCCAACGCCGACCACGCCTGGGTCTCCTACTCCGGCTACAACGCCTACACGCCCGACACGCCCGGTCATGTCTTCGACGTCCTCTACGACCCGTCGACCGGCACCGCGACGTTCACCGACCTCTCCTACGACCTCGGCGACCAGCCGGTGACCGGCATCGCCGAGGACGGCGACACCGGCGACGTGTTCGCCGCGACCGACTTCGGGGTGGCGACGCTCGCGCCGGGCACGAGCAGCTGGGTCAAGGCCGGCAGCGGGCTGCCGTCGGTCGCCGTCTACGGGCTCACCCTCGTGCAGGGCGCCCACGTGCTCTACGCGGCGACGCACGGGCGCGGCGTCTGGTCGATCCCCGTCCCGGTGGCGGCGCCGGCCGCCGGCAACCCGAGCGGCACGTCGTCCGGTGGAAGCGGCGCGACGCCGCCGGCGGGCCAGCCGACGGGCGCCATCACCGGTCCCGCGAAGGCCGAGCTGGGCCGGAAGATCACGCTGACCGCGACCGGCAGCACGCCCAACGGCGGCGCGGTGGCGTTCGCGTGGCAGTCGCCGGGCCTCGACATCCCGGCCGGCGGCGCGAGCGTCACGTTCACGCCGCACAGCATCGGGACCAAGCAGATCGTCCTGACGATCTCGGACTCCGCGGGCCAGAGCACGGTCGTGACCTACGCGCTGACGGTCGTGGACACGACGAAGCCGGCGGCCAGGCTGAGCCGCGTGAAGACCGTGCCCGAGGGCCGCCCGAGTGTGTTCCGCGGGACGGTGTCCGACCTCGGCGGCATCCGCTCGCTGCGGCTGTCGTTCGGCGACGGGCGCCGGGTGTCGATCCTGCGGCATGGCCGGGAGTCGTTCCGGGTGACGCACCGCTACCGGCGGCACGGGATCCATCGGGCGACGCTCGTCGCCATCGACGAGTCGGGCAACCGCAGGGCCGTCCGGCGGATGGTGCTAGTCAGGCGCTAGCGACGAGCCGGCGGCCGAGCGCGTCGACGTCGCCGGCGCCGAGGATCAGGCACAGGTCGCCGTCGCGCAGCAGCGCGCGGAGCGCCGGCTCGGCGTCGTCGAACGCCGGTAGCCACATCACCGTGCGCCCGTTCGCCGCGTCGGCCGCGGCCTCGGCGACGCGCAGCCCGCTCACCCCCGGGAAGTCCTGGGCGCGCTCGCGCGCCGGATAGACGTCGAGGACGCAGGCGACGTCGGCGAGCGCGAGCGCCGCGCCGAACTCGCGCGCGAACTGGGCCGTGCGCGAGAACAGGTGGGGCTGGAAGACCGCCACGACGCGCCGCGGGTCCAGTGTCCGCGCCGCTTCGATCGTGGCGCGCACCTCGGTCGGGTGATGGGCGTAGTCGTCGATCACGCGGGCACCGGAGGCCGTCGCGCCGAGCTCCTGGAAGCGGCGGCCGGCGCCACGGAAGTCGCGCAGCGCCGCGGCCGCGGCGACCACGTCGAAGCCCGCGGCGCCGATCGCGCGCAGCGCCGCCACGGCGTTCTCGACGTTGTGCGCGCCCGGCACGGAGAGCTCGACCGCGACGCCGCCGAGGTCGTCGACGCGCCACGGCCCCTCGAGCCGCACGGCGGCGCCGTTCAGGAACGCGCGGTAGGCCTCCTCGAGCTCGGCGAGCGTCGCGTACTGGTCGACGTGGTCGAGCTCGATGTTCGTCACGACCGCCACGTCGACGTCGAGCGCCAGGAACGAGCGGTCGGACTCGTCGGCCTCGACGACGAGCCACTCCCCCGTGCCCCACGACGCGTTGCTGCCGGTGCCGACGAGCTCGCCGCCGATCAGGTAGCCGGGATCGGCGCCGAGCGCGAGCAGGGCGTGGGCGATCATCGACGTCGTGGTGGTCTTGCCGTGCGCGCCGGCGACGGCAATGACCTTGCGCAGCCGTGTCAGCTCGCCGAGCAGCTCCGCGCGCGAGCGGTCCGGCAGCCCGCGCTCGCGCGCGGCCGCGCGTTCGGGGTTGTCGGCCGGGATCGCCGTCGAGTGGACGACCTCGACGTCGTCGCCCGCCGGGACGTTGCCGGCGTCGTGGCCGATCGCCACCGCGATGCCCGCCGCCCGCAGCGGCGCGAGATACGGGGACTCCGCGCGATCCGAGCCGGTCACCTGTGCGCCGAGCGCGTGCGCGGCCAGCGCGTACGCGCTCATCCCCGCCCCGCCCGCGCCGATCAGGTGCAGGCGGCGGCCCGCCCACGGCGCGGTCACGGCGCCGCCCCCGCGGCGCTGCGCAGCTCCCGCGCCACGTCCGCGGCGGCGTGCGGCCGGGCGAGGGCGAGCGACGCGTGCCCCATCGCCACCAGCCGCGTCCTGTCGTGCAGCAGCCCGGCGACCTCATGGGCCAGCCGCTCGGAGGTCAGCTCGGCGTCGGCCACGACGACGGCCGCGCCGCCCTCGGCCATCCAGCGCGCGTTGGCGGCCTGATGGTCGGCCGTCGCGTGCGGGTAGGGCACGAGCAGCGCCGGGCGGCCGTGGGCGCAGACCTCGAAGATCGAGCCGCCGGCCCGCGCCACGACGAGGTCGGAGGCGGCGAGGGCGGGGCCGAACGGCTGGATCAGCTCGCGCAGGTCGTAGTGCGCGGGCGGCGGATCGCCGAGACGCTCGCGCAGCTCGGGGTAGTCGCGGCTGCCCGCGGCGTGGATCACCCGGAACGGGGCCTCGCGGAACGCGTCGACCGCGGCGAGGTTGATCGTGCGGGCGCCGAGCGAGCCGCCGAACACGAGCACGCACGTCTCGTCGGGGCCGATCCCGAACTGCGACCGCGCCGCCGCGCGGTCCTGCGCCGGCGGCGGGACCGGCCGCCCGGTGACGAGATAGCGGTCGCCCTCACGGCCGGCGATCGGGAACGCCAGGCACACGCGCCGCGCGAACGGCGCGAGCAGCCGGTTGGTCAGGCCCAGATGGCTGTCGGCCTCGGTCAGCACGAGCGGGACGCGCAGCAGGACGGCCGCCAGGCCCACCGGCCCGGCCACGTAGCCCCCGCCGCCCAGGACCGCGTCAGGGCGCAGCCGGCGCAGCAGCCGGACGCTGCGCGCGAACGCCCAGCCCGCCTTGAGCACCGCGCGCGCGGCCTTCACGGGGTCGCGCCGGGCGATCCCCTCGACGGCCAGCGGATGAAACGCGTAGCCGGCGGCCGGCACGAGCTCGCGCTCCGCGCGCTCGCCGCCGACGAAGCTGACCTCGTGGCCCTCAGCCCGCAGCGCGTCGGCGACCGCCAGCGCGGGCACCACGTGCCCCGCTGTCCCTCCGGCTGCGATCACCACGCGCACCGCCCGATCCTGCCACGACCCGCAGCCGGACCTTGCCGCCGTCGGCGATGTTGAGCAGCAGCCCCATCACCGCCAGCATCACGAGCAGGTTCGACGAGCCGTAGGAGATGAACGGCAGCGGGACGCCGGTCAGCGGCGCGAGGCCCAGCACCGCGAAGACGTTGAGCAGCGCCTGGCAGAGCACGAGCGAGGTCAGTCCCGCCGCCAGCAGCTGGGCCGTGCCCTTCGCCCGCTGGGCCACGCGCAGGCCCGCGTAGGCGATCAGGCCGTAGAGGAACAGCAGCGCGCTGACGCCGATGACGCCGAGCTCCTCGCCGATCACGGCGAGGATGAAGTCCGTGTGCGCCTCGGGCAGGTAGAAGATCTTCTGGACCGACTGCCCGAGCCCGACGCCGCTGACCCCGCCCGAACCGAGCGCGATCTGGCCCTGCACCGCCTGGAAGCCCGAGGTGCTGGCGTGCGACCACGGGTGCAGGAACGCGGTGAGGCGCGCGCGGCGGTAGGGCTCGACGATCGCGAAGAGCACGACGAGCCCCGCGCCGAACGCCAGGCCGATCATCAGGTGGCGCCGCGAGATCCCCGCGGCGACGAGCACGCAGACCAGCGTGAACGCGACGACGAGCGCCGTGCCGAGGTCCGGCTGCGTCGCCACGAGCATGATCGCGAGGCCGAACACCCCGAGCAGCGGCACGAGCTGGCGGGGATCGCGGATCCGCGACGGCTTCTCGGAGAGGAACTTCACCGCGTAGAGCAGCAGCGCGAGCTTGGCGAGCTCCGACGGCTGGAACTGCAGCGGGCCGGCGCCGATCCAGCGCTTCGCGCCGTTGACCGTGACGCCGATGCCCGGCAGCTTGACCGCGACCAGGCCGACGAACGCGGCGGCGAGCAGCGGGCCGGTGATGCGCATCAGCCCGTCGAGACCGCGCCGCGTGAGCACGACCATGAGCGCCAGGCCGATCGCGCCGTAGATCAGGTAGCGGACGAGGTAGCTCGTCCCCGCACCGCCCTGCTGGAGCACCGCCGGCGCCGACGAGGCGCTGTAGACCATCACGGCCCCGAAGGCGAGCAGGCACAGCGTCGCCGTGAGGAGGATGTTGTACTCGAGGGGTCGGGCGACTGCGGGGCGGCGGCTCTTGCCCATCAGGCGTTAATTCGCCGTCAGGCCACAAGCTCCTTGAAGCGTCGGCCTCGGGCCTCGAAGTCCTCGAACTGGTCAAAGCTCTTGCACGCGGGCGAGAGCAGCACCACGTCTCCGGGCCGCGCGGCGCGCCGCGCCTCGTCGACCGCGCGCTCGAGGGTCTCGCACCACACGCCCATGCCGAGCGCCTCCCCGATCGCGCGCCCCTCCTCGCCGATCAGATAGACGCCGGCGCAGTGCAGACGGACCGACGGCGCGAGCTCGCCGAAGTCCTGGCCCGGGCCGCGGCCGCCCGCGATCAGGTGGATCGGCCGCCCGTCGAACGACGCGAGCGCGGTCTTCGTCGACGCCACGTTCGTGGCCTTCGAGTCGTTGACGTAGAGCACGTCGTCGTGCTCGGCGACCTCCTCGAGGCGGTGCTCCACGCCTCCGAACGTGCGCAGGCCCTCGCGGACCGCGTCCTCGGGCAGGCCGCGCTGGAGGCAGACCTCCGCGGCAAAGGCGGCGTTGCGGCGGTTGTGCTCGCCGCGCAGCCGCAGCTCCCAGCCCGTGATGGCGCGCGGCGCGACACGGCGTGCGGCTCCGGGGACGTCCTCGTGGCTGACGGCGACGTCGCCGGGGCCCTGCCGCGCGAACGCCTGCAGCTTGGCCTCGCGATAGCGCTCGAACGTGCCGTGGCGGTCGAGATGGTCGGCCTCGATGTTGAGCAGCACCGCCGCCTCGGGCGCGAACTCCAGGGTGTCCTCGAGCTGGAACGACGACGCCTCGCAGACGACGACGGCGGCGGGGTCGACGCTGTCGACGAGCGACGAGAGCGGCGTGCCGACGTTGCCGGCGACGGCGACGGCGACGCCGGCCGTGCGGTGCACATGACCGACGAGCTCGGTCGTCGTCGTCTTGCCGTTGGTTCCCGTGATCGCGATGAAGTCGTTGGGCAGCAGCCGCCAGGCCAGCTCGAGCTCGCCGAGCACCGGGATGCCGCGGCGGCGCGCCTCGGCGATCGCCGGCGCCTCGGCGGGCACGCCCGGCGACTTGACGACCGCGCGCGCCGCGTCGAGCAGCTCGACCCCGTCGGTTCCGACCTCGACTCCCGGCAGGTCGATCGGCTCGCCGGCACGGTCGGCCCCGATCGCCTGCTGTCCGCGCGTGCGCAGCAGCCCGAGCGCCGCGCGGCCGGAGCGGGCCATGCCGACGACGAGCCACGGCCCGTCCGGCAGCGGCGGCCGCTCGTGCATCAGATCGATTGCTGGTAGATCGTGAAGCCGATCGCCGCGAAGATCGCGGCGACGATCCAGAAGCGCAGGATGATCTTCGTCTCCGACCAGGCCATCAGCTCGAAGTGGTGGTGGACCGGCGCCATCAGGAACACCCGCTTGCGGAACGCCTGGAAGCTGAACACCTGGATCAGCACGCTGAGCGCCTCGATGACGAAGATCCCGCCGAGGAGGATCAGCAGCACCTCGGTGCGGGTCATGACCGCCAGGCCCGCGAGCGCGCCCCCCAATCCGAGGGAGCCGGTGTCCCCCATGAAGATCGTCGCCGGGAACGCGTTGAACCACAGGAAGCCCACGCACGTCCCGACCAGACAGCCGCTGAGCAGCGCGAGGTCGCGCTGGCCGGGCGTGATGAACGTGATCGCGATGTAGGCGAGGGCGACGATCGCCACGCACCCGCCGGCGAGCCCGTCGAGCCCGTCGGTCAGGTTGACCGCGCTCGTCGTCCCGGCCACGACCAGGTAGACGATGATCGGGTAGAACCAGGCGACGTTGATCTGGGCGTCGACGACGTGCAGTCGCAGCGTCTCGGGGAGGCCGGCCTTCTGCGTGGCGACCCACCAGAGCCAGACGCTGATCAGCACGGTGAGGATGAGCTTCGTCCGCGCCCGCAGGCCGAGCGAGCGGCGCTTGACGATCTTCGTGTAGTCGTCGGCGAAGCCGATCAGCGCGCAGGCGATCGCGGTCGTGAAGACGCCGACGGCGCGCCAGTCGTAGTCCGAGAGGATCAGGAACGGGACGCTGAAGGCGGTGAAGATGATGATCCCGCCCATCGTCGGCGTGCCCGCCTTCTGGTGGTGGCCCTCCGGGCCCTCCTCGCGGATGTGCTGGCCGAACTCGCGGTTGCGCAGCGCCTCGATGAACCGCGGCGAGAGGAACATGCAGATCAGCAGCGCGGCCGTGCCGCCGATGAGGACGCGGCCCATCTAGTGCTCCACCAGCGCCTCGGTGACGGCCTGCAGGCCCACGCCGCGCGACGCCTTCAGGAGGATCGTGTCGCCGGGCGCCATCAGCTCGCGGACGATCCCCGCCGCCTCCGCCGCGTCGGCGGCGCAGCGGTCGCCGGCCATGTGCTCGGCCAGCGGCCCGACGGTGACGAGCACGTCGGAGCGCTCGCGGGCGTAGTCGCCGATCTCGGCGTGGTAGGCGACCTCATCGGGGCCGAGTTCGAGCATGTCGCCGAGGACGGCCACGCGCCGACCCGAGGCGCGGGCCAGCTCGTCGAGGGCAGCGCGCATCGACATCGGGTTGGCGTTGTAGCAGTCGTCCACGACGACGATCCCGCCGGCGAGCTCGATCCGCTGGCCGCGGCGGTCCGACAGCTCGACCTCGATCGGGCCGCTCGGCTCGACGCCGACGGCGCGCGCGGCCGCCAGCGCTGCCATCGCGTTGCGGCGCAGATGGGCGGCGTCGAACGGCAGCTCGATGCCTTCCAGCGAGGCGACATCGCCGCCCTCGCCGAACGTGACGACGCTCACGTGCTTGGGAATCAGCCCCTCGAGCAGCGGCTCGGCGTGCGGGACGACCGCCGTGCCGCCGTCGGGCAGGCCGGCCAGCAGCTCGGCCTTCGCGGCCGCGACGCGCTCGACGGTGCCCAGCAGCTCGAGGTGCACGGGCCCGATGCTGACGATCACGCCGACGTCGGGCTCTGCGATCCGGGCGAGCTCGGCGATCTGCCCCTCGCCGCGCATGCCCATCTCGAGCACCAGCACCTCGGTGTCGCGCGCCGCCGCGAGCACGGTCAGCGGCAGGCCGATCTCGGTGTTGAGGTTCTGCGGCGTCGCCACCGTGCGGCGATGGGGCCGCAGCATCCCGCGCAGGATGTCCTTGGTCGACGTCTTGCCCGTCGAGCCGGTGATCCCGATCACCTGTGCGCCGAGCTCGCGCCGCCAGGCGGTCGCGAGGTCCTGCAACGCGCGCAGCGGGTCCTCGGCGACGAGCACGCGCCCATCGAGCCCATCGGCGTGCTCGGGCGCGACGAGCACGCCCCACGCGCCGGCGGCGAGCGCCTGCGCGGCGAACGTCCCGCCGTCGACGTTCTGGCCGGTCAGGCCGACGAACAGATCGCCCGGGCCGACGTCGCGCGAGTCGATCGTCGCCCGCACCGGGCGGTCGTCAGATGAGAAGTCGATCACGCAGCGCCTCGCGGGCGACCTGCACGTCGTCGAACGGGATCTTCTCGCCACCCGCCAGCTCCTGGCCCTGCTCGTGGCCCTTGCCGGCGATCAGCACGACGTCACCGTCCTCGGCCAGCCGGACGGCATGGAGGATCGCCTCACGGCGGTCGGCGATCTCCTGGCCGTGGCCGTCCATCCCGGCGCGGATCTCCTCGATGATCGCCAGCGGGTCCTCGGACCGCGGGTTGTCGGACGTGACGATCGCGACGTCGGCCAGCTCGGCGGCGATCCTGCCCATCAGCGGCCGCTTGGCACGGTCGCGGTCGCCGCCGGCGCCGAAGACGACGTAGACCCGCTGATCGGCGAGCTCGCGCGCGGCACGCAGCGCGTTCTCCAGCGAGTCCGGGGTGTGCGAGTAGTCGACCAGGACCGTGAACCCCTGCCCCTCGTCGACCGGCTGGAAGCGCCCGGGCACGTGGCCGGCCGCGGGCAGGCCGGTGGCGATCTCGTCGTCGCCCAGGCCGAGCGCGCGACACGCCGCGATCGCGCACAGCGCGTTGAGCACGTTGAAGTTCCCGGGCATCCCCACCCGCCACTCCCGCCCCTGGGCGATGAAATCCGTGCCCGCGGCGGATGTGATCGCCCGCTCGGCGCGGAGCTCGGCGTCCTCGGAGAAGCCGACCGTCACGCACCCCGGCAGGTCGGCGGCGAGGCGGGCGCCGTACGGGTCGTCGACGTTGACGACGCTCACCGCCGGCCCGGCCTCGAACAGCCGGCGCTTGGCGGCGAAGTAGTCCTCCATGTCGGCGTGGAAGTCGAGGTGGTCCTGCGTGAGATTGGTGAAGACCGCGACCGCCCAGTGGATCGCGTCCGCGCGATGCAGGGCCAGCGCATGCGAGCTGACCTCCATCGCGCACGCGGTGTCGCCGCCCGCGAGCATCTCGGCGAACGTCGCCTGCAGCTCCATCCCCTCGGGCGTGGTCCGAACCGTCGGGCGCTCACTGCCGCCGACGAACGACGTGACGGTGCCCAGCAGCCCGGTCTGGCGCCCCGCCGACTCGAGGATCCCCCGCACGAGCCAGGCCGTCGTCGTCTTGCCGTTCGTCCCGGTGACGCCGACGACCGGCAGCCGCGCCGTCGGGTCGCCATGGAACCGCGCGGCGGCCGGCGCCATCGCCGCGCGCACCGACTCGACGCGCACCTCCGGCACGCCGAGATCCAGCGGCCGCTGCACCACGAGGGCCACGGCACCCGCCGCGATCGCTTCGGGCGCGAGATCGTGGCCGTCGCGCGTGAAGCCCGGGACGCAGAAGAACAGCGTGCCGGCGCGGACGTCGCGCGTGTCGTGCGCGAGGTGCGCGATCTCGACCTCGGGGCCTTCCCCCATCAGCTCGCTGAGGAGCACAGCCTTGAAGTTATTGCCCGTGCCGGCATCCTGCCGGCACCTCTGAGATCAACGGCTTGCCCTCCGGGCGCCGATCAGCCGGGCGGGATCTTCATGTACGGCAGGGCGAAGGCCATGATCTGGCCGAACGCCGGCGCCGCGACCTGGCCGCCGTAGATCGCGCCCTGCGGCTCGTCGACGACGACCATCGTCTCGAGCTTAGGGTGCAGCGCGGGCGCGAAGCCGACGAACGACGCGACGTACTCGCTCTTCGAGTACTGGCCGGTCGCCGGGTCGACCTTGTTTGCCGTACCGGTCTTGCCCGCCAGCTTGTAGCCGGGGATCGAGACCTCGGACGCCGTGCCGCCGGGCGCGAAGACGCCCTCGAGCATCGTGCGCAGCTGCAGCGCGGTCTCGGAGCTGATCACGCGCCGCGGCGCGGGCACGCGCACACGGCGCGGGCCGACGCGCGAGACGATGTGCGGAACCGGGATGCGCCCGCCGTTGGCGATCGCCGCGTAGGCCGCGGCCATCTGCATCGGCGTGACCGAGATGCCCTGGCCGATCGGCAGGTTGCCCATCGACGAGCCCGAGTAGTGGTCGCGCGCGAGGACGATGCCGCGCTCCTCGCCCGGCAGGTCGACGCCGGTCGGACGGCCGTAGCCGAAGCGCGTGACCCACTGCGAGAACTTGTCCGCGCCCTCCTTCATGCCGATCGTGTCAGCGCCGACGTTGCTGGACTGGGCGAGGATCTGCGCCACGGTCAGCGTCTCGGCGGGCCGGCTCTCGGCGTCGCAGATCGTGCGGTCGGCGACCTGCAGGCACGGCGGCAGGCCGAAGGAGGTGTCGGGCGTGACGACGTTGTCCTGCAGCGCGCCCGCGACGGTCACGGCCTTGAAGGTCGACCCCGGCTCGTACGTGTAGCCGACCGCCATGTCCTCGCGCGCGGTGGCGGGCGCGCCCTGGACGTCGTTGGCGTCGACGCGCGGCCAGTTGGCGACGGCGAGCAGCGCCCCGGTCCGCGGGTTCATGACGATCGCGGTCGCGCGCTTGGGCTTGTACGTGGCGCCGACCTGCGTGAGCACGGCCTCCGCCTTGTCCTGGATCGCCGCGTCGAGGCTGAGCTGCAGCGTCTGGCCGGGCTGCGCCAACTTGACGTCCTGGACGTCGATCGGCTGGCCGATCGCGTCGCGGACGGTCTTGCGCTCGCCGTCGCTGCCGCGCAGATCGCGGTTGTAGGTGTACTCGAGGCCGCTGAGGCCGCTGCCGTCGGTGCCGACCGTGCCGAGGACCTGCGAGGCGAGCCAGTCGCGCGGGTAGGTGCGCGAGGTCGTCTGGGTCTCGTCGATGCCGGCGATCTTGAGATCGGAGATCGACTGGGCCTTGTCGGCGCGGACCTTGCGCTGCAGGTAGACGAAGCCGGTGTCGCGCCGGGCGAGGTCCTTGACGATCTGGTCCTCGGGCACGTCGAGGAACGGCGCCAGCCTCTGCGCCGCCTTGACGGGGTCCTTGACGAGGTAGGGCGTCGCGCTGACGTCCGCGGCCGGCTCGGAGACCGCCAGCTCGGTGCCGCGGTCGTCGACGATCGTCCCGCGCCGCGCGGGGATCGTCTCCACCGCGCTCTGCTGGACCTTGGCCTGGTGCTTGAGCTGGCTCGAGCGGACCGTCGCCAGGTAGCCGGCGCGCACCCCGGCGACGGCGAGCAGTCCGAAGAACAGCGCGAAGAGGATCCCGATGCGCCGTCCAGCCGGTTGCATCGCGGCTAGCGCGCTCCGGTCGGGGCGACGCCGCCGGTGGTGGCCGGCGTGGTCGTCGCGGTCGAGGTCGTCCCCCCGCTGGGCGGCGGCGTCGCGCTCGCCGGCTGGGCGGTGGTCGGGGGCGTGGCGGTCGTCGCCGGCGGCGCGGTGGTCTGCGTCGGCGTTGCCGTCGTCGTCGCGGTCGTCGGCGTCGTGGTCCCCGTGGCCGTCGTCCCCGTCGTCGGCGTCGTGGTCGCCGTCGTCGCGGTGGCGCTGGGAGCGACGCCCGTCGCCGGCAGGGTCGCGGCGGTCGGCGACGTGCTCGAAACGGTCGTGTCGGTCCCGATCGGCAGCGGCGCGAGGTGCGAGGGCACCTGGATGTTGCGCAGGGCGCGCGCCGGGTCGAACCCGCGGGCGCTGAGGAAGCGCGCGGCCCCGGCCGGCGGCAGGACGAAGCCGAGCTTCGCCGCCTCGGCCTCGATGCGGTCACCGGACGTCAGCTCGGAGAGCGTCGCGCGCATGGCGGCGTTCTGGCGCTCGAGCTGGCTGGACTGCTCGATGTCGCGGCCGATCCCGTTGTTCAGGCGCAGCATCGAGACCTGCATGAACACGATGCCGATCAGGCCGACCGCGAGGATCCCGATCCACGCGCGGCCGCGGATGATCCGCTCGAGCCAGCGATGCTCGGCGATCCCGTGGATGGCGCCGCCGACGCGCAGCGCGAGCGGCGGCGGCGCGGTGACGGTCGCGGCGCGGCCGCCGCGGACGGGTCCCGAGATGCGGCGCGGCGGCGGGGCCGCGCGGCGGGTCCGGGTACGAGCGGCGGCGGCAGCCATCAGTTGTCCTCCATGAGCTTGCGGGCGGCGCGCAGACGCGCGGACTTCGAACGCGGGTTGGCCTCCACTTCCCCGGGCGTGGGCACGATCCCGCGGCCGAGCAGCTCGGCCTCGGGCACGTGGCCGCACACGCAAACCGGCAGGTCGGGGGGACACACGCAGCCGGTCGCGAGGTCGGCCAGGAAGCGCTTCACACGGCGATCTTCCAGAGAGTGGAAGGAAATTCCTGCAAAACGCCCATCTTTGCGGAGCAGCGACCAGGCGAGGGGCAGCGCCGCGTCGAGCTCGGAGAGCTCGTCGTTGACCGCGATGCGGATCGCCTGGAACGTGCGCTTTGCCGGGTGGCCGCCGCCGAAGCGCGACGGCGCGGGAATCGCGGCCGAGACGACGTCGACGAGCTCGTGCGTTGTCTCGATCGGCTGGCGCGCGCGGGCGCGCACGATCGCGCGGGCGACCTGCGTCGCGTAGCGCTCCTCACCCAGCTCGCGCAGGACGCGCGCGAGCTGGCGCTCGTCCCACGT
>Ga0207657_10006355_pt1 | contig 12274 bp, 11 predicted proteins | sample KBSC33metaG_FD_184316 | JGI IMG/M metagenome (GOLD analysis project Ga0207657, IMG submission 184316) | Corn rhizosphere microbial communities from Kellogg Biological Station, Michigan, USA - KBS C3-3 metaG (SPAdes) (version 2) | ecosystem: Host-associated > Plants > Roots > Rhizosphere > Soil ...
GACCTCGGCGACATGGCCCTGGTTGACCTGCGCCCAGCCCGAAATCCCCGGCTTCACCACGTGACGGTAGCGGTAAAAGGGGATTTCGCTGGTGTACCACAGCGACAGGACGTGAGCCTCGGGCCGCGGGCCGATCCAGCTCATCTCCCACTTGAGGATGTTGATGATCTGCGGCAGCTCGTCGATCCTGAGCTTGCGCAGCACCCGACCGACCCGAGTGATGCGATCATCGTCGCACTTGGTCATCGCCGCGCTTCGTTCCTCGCAGCCGTCGACGCACCACATGGTACGGAACTTGTAGATGGTGATCGCGCGGCCCGCGTGGCCGATCCGTTTCTGGCGGAACAGCACCGGGCCGGAGCTGTCGGCGCGGATCGCAATCGCGACCACGGCCATCACCGGCAAGAGCAACGGCAGCAGCAACAGCGCAGCAAGGAAATCAACGGCGCCTTTCAAGTAGAAATAACCGCGCGCCGGCAAAAGCGAACCGAAGCTGTTCTCGGACAATTGCTCGAGCTCGACCCGCCCGGTCAGCGATTCCGACAGCTGCTTGATCTGATAGACGATGCGCCCGGCGAGCGCCGCGTCGGCGAGGAACGCCTCCCATTCGTCGGGGAGGTCGGCGCGGAAGTCGGCCACGATCGCATTGCAGGCGCGGGTGTCGTGGAGCTGCGGGCGCTTCATCACATGCCAGTCGACGCCGGGGATGACGGTCAGCCGGTCGACGCGGCCGAACGGCACCACGGCGATGCGCCGCCGCAGCCGCCGCTCGGCGCGGATGTAGAGCAGGTACAGCCAGGCGACGTGGAGCAGGAAACCGGCGGCAAGTGCGACGCGGTCGTAGTGAAAACGCGTGAGCAGGAACCAGACGACCACCACCCCATGCCCGGTCAGCGCCGACGGCAGGATGACGAAGCTGCGGCGGATGCCGGGATAGGTTTCGATCGACAGCCGCGTCCAGAAAGCGACAACCACCGCGAGGATGTTACCGATGAGCGCATTGACGCTAGCCGGCTCGAACATCGTCCCGGGAAGCAGCGGCCCGCGGATCGACCACGGCAGCAAGGCTCCGAACAGCAGCGCGCCGGCGAACTGGAATCGCTTGCGGACCAGCAAGGAGACCGATGCCGCGCGGACCCGCTCGTGCCGCATCCTCGCCTACAAGCTCCAGCGATCGAGGGCGGGGTCGAGCTGGCGCTCGCGCCACATGCCCTTGAGGTCGGCCAGCGTGCCGCCAGGCGAGACCATCGCCGCGAGCCGGTCGTCGGCAAGCTCGCGATATTCGCGGTGCGGAACGGCACCGACGACCAGGTCGTATCGGCGCCCGTCTGGCTCGGTCACCTTGAGCCCGTGCTCGCGCTCGATTTCTTCGGCCGACGCGACCGGGTCGGCGACCTCGACGTCGTGCCCGAGCCACTGCAGCCGGCGCACGAGGTCGAAGGTCCGGCTGTTGCGAAGATCGGGGACGTTCTCCTTGAACGTCAGGCCAAGGACCAGCGCCTTGCCGGCGCCGTTGTTCAGCTTCCGCCGCCGGTCGTGCAGCGCGTCGGCGATCCACACCCCCATGCCGTCGTTGGTCTGGCGCCCGGCGAGGATGACGTGGGGATCGTGGCCGACCTGCTGGGCGAGATGGCTGAGGTAATAAGGATCGACGCCGATGCAGTGGCCGCCGACGAGCCCGGGCTCGAAGCCGAGGAAGTTCCACTTGGTGCGGGCGGCGGCGAGCACGTCCCACACCGACACGCCAATCTTGGAGAAGATCTGTGTCACCTCGTTGATGAAGGCGATGTTGATGTCGCGCTGCGCGTTCTCGATCGCCTTGGCCGCCTCGGCGGCCTTGATCGAGGCCGCGCGGAACACCCCGCCGCTGGTCACCGATCCGTAAATCCCCGCAAGCTGCTCGACGACCTCAGCATCCTCGCCGGCGATGACTTTGGTAATTTTGTCGACCGTATGCTCACGGTCGCCGGGGTTGATCCGCTCGGGGCTGTAGCCGAGCCGGAAATCGCGGCCGCGCTTCAGCCCGCCAACGCGCTCGATCTCCGCACCGCACATTTCTTCGGTGACGCCGGGATAGACCGTACTTTCATAGACAATCGTCGGCCGGCGGGCGGGATCGATCAGCCCGGCGACCATCCTTGTGGCCGCCATGACGGCCGTCAGGTCCGGGCGATTGGCCTCGTCCACCGGCGTCGGGACGGTGATGATATAGACGTCGGCGCCGGCGCAATCGCCGGCCTCCGCGGTCAGCTTGAGCGTGCTCGCGCGGAGTGCCGCGTCAGCGACTTCGCGCGTGCGGTCGTGTCCTTTGCGAAGCTCGTCCACCCGCTCCTGGTCGATGTCGAAGCCCGTGGTCGCGAAGCTGCGCGCGAGCGCCACCGCGAGCGGAAGCCCGACATAGCCGAGACCAATGACGACGATGCGGCCCCCGGACTCCATACGCACACTTATAACCAGTCAGTCCGTTTCGGATATGACTGATCCGAAACGGAGGCAATAACTTATGCGGCGGCTGGAGCGCCGTGGTTTTCCGACCGCGCGCGGCCGATTCCGTAATAGAGAAGCCCGGCCTGGCTCGCCTCGGCCGGATCGTAAACGTTGCGCAGGTCGACGAGGATCTTGCCGCGAAGCAAGCCGGCGATGCGGTCGAGGTCGAGGGCGCGGAACTCGTCCCACTCGGTAACGATCACCAGCACGTCGGCGCCGTCCGCCGCGCCATAGGCATCGGTCGCGAACGCGATCCTTGGCAGCACCTGCTCCGCCTGGTGACGGGCGACCGGATCAAACGCGCATACCTCGGCGCCGCGCTCGACGAGCGCGTTCACGAGCGGGATCGACGGCGCTTCGCGCATGTCGTCGGTGTTCGGCTTGAACGCGAGGCCGAGCACGCCGACCCGCTTGCCGGCCACGCTGCCGCCGAGCGCGTGGGCGACCCGCTCGACCATCTGCTGCTTGCGATCGTCGTTGACCTCGACCGTCGTCCGCACGATCCGCTGGGCGACCCCGACCGCGTCGGCCGTCTGGAGGAGCGCGAGCGTGTCCTTGGGAAAGCAGCTCCCGCCGTAGCCGGGCCCAGCGTGCAGGAACTTCGGGCCGATGCGGTTGTCGAGGCCGATGCCGCGCGCGACGTCCTGGACGTCGGCGTCGACCGCCTCGCACAGGTCGGCGATCTCGTTGATGAAGCTGATCTTGACCGCGAGGAACGCATTGGCCGCATATTTGGTCAGCTCGGCGGTGCGCCGGCCGGTGATCAGGATCGGCGCGCGGTTGAGGAACAAAGGCCGATAAATCTCGCGCAGCACCTCCTGAGCGCGGCCGTCCTCGGCGCCGACGACGATGCGGTCGGGATGCTTGAAATCGGCGATCGCCGCGCCCTCGCGCAGGAACTCGGGATTGGAGGCGACCGAGACGCCCTCGACGCCTTCCTCGCGCAGGATTTCCTCGATTCGGTCGCCGGTTCCGACCGGGACGGTCGACTTGGTGACGACCACCGTCCCCGGCTTGATGAACTTCGCCAGCTCGCGGACCGCGTCGAACACGAAGGTGAGATCGGCATGGCCGTCGCCGCGGCGCGCCGGGGTCCCGACGGCGATGAACACCGCTTCGGCATCCGCGACCCCGCGCGCGAGATCGGTCGTGAACTCGAGCCGCCCGCGCTCGGCGTTGGACTTCACCAGCGCCTCCAGTCCGGGCTCCCAGATCGGCATGACGCCGGCCTTCAGCCCCTCGATCTTCGCTGCGTCCTTGTCGACGCAGACGACGCGATGGCCGAAGTCGGCGAAGCAGGCCCCGGAAACGAGGCCGACATAGCCGGTGCCGATCATCGCGATGCGCATGCTTACTCCGTCACTTGGTGCTGGGCGGGCGGCTCTTACCCGTGCCGGGCGCTAGTGAACAAGACCGCGACCCTGCCAGGCGCTTGGCTCGTCACAGGAAACTGGCTTGCTGGCTCGTGTCCTCGCGCGTGGCGCGCTTGAGGCTCGACGGATCGACGAAGGGGATGTTGTAATTGGTGTTCGAGTTGAACGGCGGGTCGAGATAGATGAGGTCGACGCTCTCGTCCGCGATGCTCTCGCGAAGCACGTCGAGATTGTCGCCGTAGAAAAGCTTGATCACGCATCACCCCCGGTTCGGCCGCGCCACCCTCTTTTAGATTTCGCTGTCCTACAAGCCCTTCGCCGCCGCATAGCCTGGCGGATGCACGCGTCGCTCCTTCTCTCCGCGCCGCTCCGCCCGGCGCTCCAAAAGCGAGCGCTCCGCTCATGCGCCCGCGCCCGCCCCCGCGCACACGTGTGGCGTCAACTTTGTCAACTTTGGCAGCTTCCGCATTGCCGGGAAGCGCCGGTGCTTCGGACATTCGCGCCAGATCGGCACCGACGTCGCTCTGCGGCAAATGGGCCTCGATTTCGCCAAAATATCCCTATATTGGCGCGGCCCTTCCGATGAATGTCACAATGCTCCCCAAGCCCCCGCGCGTCGGGCTGGTCTCGCTCGGCTGTCCCAAGAATTTGGTCGACAGCGAGCGGATCATGACCAAGCTGCGCGCCGACGGATATGACATGTCGCCTGATTATGCCGGCGCCGACGTGGTGCTGGTCAACACCTGCGGCTTCCTCGATTCCGCCAAAGAAGAGAGCCTCGAGGCGATCGGCGAGGCCATCGCCGAGAACGGCCGCGTCGTCGTCACCGGCTGCATGGGCAAGGAGGCCGAGGTCATCCGCGAGCGCTTCCCCGACGTGCTCGCGATCACCGGCGCCCAGCAGTACGAGGACGTCGTCGCCGCGGTCCACCAGGCGGCGCCGCCGGTGCCCTCGCCGTTCATCGACCTGGTGCCCGAGGCCGGCCTCAAGCTGACGCCGCGCCACTACAGCTATTTGAAGATTTCGGAAGGGTGCAACCACCGCTGCGCCTTCTGCATCATCCCGCACCTGCGCGGCGATCTCGTCAGCCGCCGGCCCGACGCGGTCCTGCGCGAGGCCGAGAAGCTGGTCGCCGCGGGGACGAAAGAGCTGCTGGTGATCAGCCAGGACACCAGCGCCTACGGCGTCGACTTCCGCCACAAGGCCTGGCCGTGGAAGGGCGAAGAGGTCCGCGCCCACATGACTGACCTCGCGCGCGAGCTGGGCAAGCTCGGCGGCGCTTCGGGAGATGTCTGGGTGCGGCTGCACTACGTCTATCCCTATCCGCACGTCGACAACGTCATCCCGCTGATGGCCGAGGGGCTGGTCCTCCCCTATCTCGACATCCCGTTCCAGCACGCGAGCCCGGACGTGCTGCGACGCATGCGGCGTCCCGCGAACGACGCCAAGGTGCTGCAGCGGATCCGCTCCTGGCGCGAGCAGGTGCCCGATCTCGCGGTCCGCTCCACCTTCGTCGTCGGCTTCCCCGGCGAAACGGACGAGGATTTCGCTTACCTCCTCGCCTGGCTCGAGGAAGCCCGCCTCGACCGCGTCGGCGCGTTCAAGTTCGAAGCGGTCGAAGGCGCGCCCGCGACGGCGATGGCCGACCAGGTACCCGAAGACGTGAAGCAGGAGCGCTATGAAGCGGTCATGGCCCTGTCGGCGCGCATCTCGGCGGAAAAGCTCGGTGCAAAGGTCGGCTCGAGCCTCGACGTGCTGATCGATGCAGTCGACGCCGAGACCGGCGGCGCGACCGGCCGCTCCAAGGCCGACGCGCCCGAGATCGACGGCGAGGTCCACCTGCGCGATGCCGGCGGGCTCAAACCGGGCGACCTCGTCACCATCCAGGTCGAGGACGCCGACGAGCACGACCTTTACGGCGTGCCGGCATAGCCTGGCCGGCCGGCACGCCCGCTCGTCACGCGATCTGGATCAGCGCCGTCCTGCCGCGATTATCGCGGCGGCGCATGGCGCCTCCGATCAAGCCGAACCCGAGCAGCATCGAGAGCCAGCTGGCCGGTTCGGGCACCGCGCTGAGAATGCCGTTGACGCTCATCAAGGCGTTGTTCGGTGCGAAATCGCTGATCTGGCTGTTGTTCGTCACGGTGGTTCCCGCGCGCGGCCAGATGTTGAAGCCGAAATCGGCCGGCGAGAAACCGGTCGACGGCAGAAGCGAAACGGGGACCGAGACGATGAACTGGTTTCCCGACAGCAGGGTCATGAGCGAAGTCGAGCCGACGGTCGCGGTGCCGTTCTTCTGGACGACGATCACCTGGTTGAAGACGACGTTCGGCTCACCGATCGACGCGAACGGCTTGATCGAGCCTGTCCCGGTATCGACGCCGATCACGTAAAATCCGGCGAGAGCGGGGTCGATGTCGCCGGCGAGCACCGCGCCGATGCTGAAGGTCGTCGCGCTTGGGTCGAGACTGACCGAAAAGCTGGTGACGTCCAAGTCGGAACTGGCAGGCCCGGCAAAGCTGGGCAGGAAATCGCCCGTCGGGTCGGAAACCGTGGCCGTGGCGCGCACGGGAGCGGCGGCAATCAGGGATAGCAGAGAAACTGCGATGGGGATCGTCTTCATCGGGGTTCGCCCTTCCGCTGGAGCCCCCCTCCGAACGGATGAGTGTTCAATCCGAGCACGCAGGTTCAACGATGGCGGCCGCTCTTAACGGCTTGGTGAATGTCCAGGCCTATTCCGCCGGACTGGACTGATGTACATCAGCGTTGGATCGTGCTTTTTCCGCGCTGAGGTTCGGTCGATATTTGCGGTGAATTCGCTTACGCTCGGTCAAGAAGGAGTGCTTGCCGTGGGTTCAGTGCGCAACGCCATTGCCTTAGCCGGATCCATCACGCTGGTCGCGGCGTCGAGCGCCGCCGCCGCTCAGCCGCTCGCACAGCCCGCCGCCGTGCAGCCTGCCGCCGTGCAGCCTGCCGCGCCCAATGCCTGGATGATGCTGAGCGTGCTCAGCCCGACTCGCTCGGTCGCGCTCGGCGGCGCCGCCGCCGTGGCGCAGCCGGCCGACGTGCCTCCGCCGCCGCCGCCCGCGGTTGCTGGCGGCGCAATGGCCGACGGCGTTGGCGAAGTCATTCCGTTCGTCCTCTGGTTCGGCCTGATTGCGCTGGCGCTCACCAGCAGCGGCGAAAGCGGCGCTCCGAACAGCCCCGCCTAGGCTGCCGACCGCCTGTCGCGGCAGCGCGACTGGCCCTTATGGTTCCGGCGTTCTAGAGCGCGGGCATGACCGATTTCGCCGCATTGCTCATCGCGGACCGCGGACAAACCTCCAGGCCCGTCCACCTCCTCGACAAATCAAGTTTCGAGGATTGGCTGAAAAAGCGGCCGGCCGAGGACCGGGCCTTGATCGAGGCGCATGGCTTCGATGCGAAGTCACCTTTCGCTTTCGTTCTCCTGCCCCGCGGCGGGGATTTCGAAGTGGTGAGCGCGGTCAAGTCGGCGGCCGCACTGACGCCGTGGTGCCTGGCCAAGCTTGCCGAGAGCCTGCCCGAAGGAACCTACAAGCTGGCGGAAGGTGAGCCGGGCATTGCGGCGCTCGGCTGGCTGCTCGCTCAGCACCGGTTCGAGGCCTATCGGTCCGCCAAGGACAAAGGCGAACGCGGCTCGCGCGTGCTGGTGACCGGCGATGCGGCGAACATCGAGCCGACGATCCGGCTCGCCGCGGCGACCGCGCTGGTCCGCGACCTCGTCAACACGCCCGCGGGCGATCTCGGCCCGGCCGAACTCGAGCAGGCGGTGCGCAATGCCGCGACCGAGCTTGGCGCGCAGGTGCGGGTCACCGCAGGCAAGGAGCTGGCCGACGGCTTTCCGCTGATCGCGGCGGTCGGCGGCGCCGCGTCGGAAGCGCGGGCGCCGCGCCTGATCGAGCTCGAATGGGGCAAGCCCGACGATCCGCGCGTGGCGATCGTCGGCAAGGGCGTATGCTTCGATACAGGCGGGCTCGATTTAAAGCAGCCCGCGGGCATGCGGCAGATGAAGAAGGACATGGGCGGGGCGGCGCACGCGCTGGCGCTGGCCCGGCTGGTAATCTCCGAAAAGCTGCCGGTGCGCCTGCACCTCCTCATCCCCGCCGTCGAAAATGCGGTCTCCGGCACGGCCTATCGCCCCGGCGACATCGTCCAGTCGCGCGCGGGCACGTTCGTCGAGATCGACAATACGGACGCTGAAGGGCGGCTGATCCTCGCCGACTCGCTGACCAGGGCGGGCGAGGACGATCCCGAGCTGATCATCGATTTCGCAACGCTGACCGGCGCGGCGCGGGTGGCGCTCGGCCCCGACCTGCCAGCCTTCTTCGCCAACCGGGACGATCTTGCGAGCGAGGCCGCCGAGGCTGCGTTCGAAGTCGACGACCCGTTGTGGCGGATGCCGCTGTGGGAGCCCTATGGCGATATGCTGAAGAGCGACATCGCCGACATGGCCAATGCGGCGAACAGCCCGATGGCCGGCTGCATCGTCGCGGCGATGTTCCTCAAGCGCTTCGTGCCCGAAAATGCGCGGTGGGCGCACCTCGACACCTTTGCCTGGCGCGACGCCGCGAAGCCGGGCCGGCCGAAGGGCGGCGACGCACTCGGCCTGAGGGCGATGTTCGCGCTACTGAAGGGCTGCTACTTACAAAGCTGACAGCGCAATTCTCACGAAAAACCGGCCGAACAAGGTCACGGCTCTGCAACATTTCGGCCGCTTGCCGGTTTACCTTGCCAAGCTACGCGGCACGGAATTGGAGTTTTGCGGCTATGGGCGAGGTATCGCTTACTGGCTGGATGAAGGCACTTATCGCCTATGTCCGTTCGGGTGAGCCGGACCTCACCAACCGGCAGATGGCGCTGCTGATGCTGGTTTATCTCACCCCCGGTCCCCACACGGTGCGCGGACTTGCCCGCGTGCTCGGCGTTTCCAAGCCCGTCGTCACTCGCGCCTTGAATACGCTGGGCGCGCTCGGCTATCTGCGCCGCGAGAGAGACCAGGACGACCGCCGCAACGTGTTCGTCGTCCGCACGAGCAACGGGGCAGATTTTCTTGAAGGGTTCAAACGCAACCTCCGCGAGGGCGAGACCGGCTCCGCGGCCCACCGGCCCATCATCGGCCAAGCCCCGGCCTACGCCCACCAGCGCTGAGGAATTCGCCCTTTCCGGCCCGTCCGACCTGCCGGACCCCGCTTTCAACGCCTACCGCAAGGATCTCGCCGACGTCGCGCTCGCCGGCCGGGTGGTCGCGTCGCACTATGCCGAGCCACTCGAGCGGGTGATCGCGACGCCGACGGCGCTACGCAGCGCACCGTCTGGCGAGGCCGAAATAATTCGTGATCTCGCGCCAGGAGACCAGCTTGCGGTGGTGGACGAGAGCCTCGGCTGGGCGTGGGGATATGCGGGAACGGACGGCCGCGTCGGCTACGTCCGCAGCGACATGCTCGCGCCTCACGGAACGACGGAGCGCAGCCAGAATAGCTGATAAAGGCTGGTCGCGACGATCACGCCGATCAGCGCGATGATCGCCCAGTCGCGCGCCGGCCAGCGCGGCCGCCGTGCCGGAAACAGCAGCCAGGCCGACACGGCGCAAAGGACCAGCGTGCCGAGCGCGCTGTTGCGCAGGAAGACCACCACCACCGTGCGGACATGCTCCACGCCGCCCACAGTCCGTTCGCCGTGCGGGCTCATCCACAAGGCGGTCGCCCAGGCGATCACCGCTGCGAACAGCAGCAGCCCGCCGACGAACATGCGCGCGCGACCGATCCCGCGGTTGCTCACATCTGCCCCCGTTCGCGCCGGATCGCATACCATTTGGCGACATTCGCCTGGTGTTCCGCCAGTGTATCGGCGAACACATGCCCGCCGGTACCGTCGGCGACGAAATAGAGCGCCTTGGTTTTAGCGGGATGCAGCACCGCCTCGATGCTCGCCTTGCCCGGATTGGAGATCGGCCCTTCGGGGAGGCCCGGACGCCGGTAGGTGTTATAGCCGTTCTCGGCGCTGAGCTCCGATTTCAGAATGCGCCGGCCGAGTGGTTTGCCCTTGGTCACGGGGTAAATGACGGTCGGATCGGCATCGAGTTTCATCCCGATCCGCAAGCGGTTGCAGTAAACGCCGGCAATCATCGGGCGTTCGCTCGCCTTGCCAGTCTCCTTTTCGACGATCGACGCAAGGATCACCGCCTGCTCCGGTGTCGCGAGCGGACAGTCGGTACTCCGCTTTGGCCAAAGCTCGCCGACGGTCTTATCCATCGCGTTCTGCATCCGCGTGACAAGGGACGCGCGCGTTTCACCGCGCTGGTAGCCATAGCTGTCGGGAAGCACCGAGCCTTCGTCGATCGGCGGCGTTGCGCCGGCGAGGAACCGATTCCCGGCAAGCTTCTCGCTGACGATGATCGAGGGCATGCCCTCGGTCACCGTGATCAGCCGCTGCACCGGCTTTCCGTGCTGCAGCAGGTCGAGGATCGCGGCGCCGCCCATCCCCTTCGGAATCTCGAACTCGCCGGCCTGGATCGGGTCGTGCGAGCCGAACAGCCGCGCCATTACGTAATAAGTCCGAGCGGTGCCGGGGATGGCCCCCTCTTTTTCGAGCTTGCGCGCGATGGAGCCGACCGTCGCGCCCTCGGTGATGATGACATCATGCGGCCCCCGCTTCGGACCTGGACCCCACCACAGCAGATAAAGCCCGAGCAGCGCGGCAAGGACGACCCCCGCCGCGATGACGAGGAAACGCCTCACACCGCCTTCATGATGAGCGAGGCGTTGGTGCCGCCGAAGCCGAAGCTGTTGTTGAGCACCGCGCGAACCGGGCGCTCCTTGGCCTTGTGCGGAACGAGGTCGACGCCTTCGCAGCTCTCGCTCGGATTATCGAGATTGAGCGTCGGCGGGACGATCTGGTCGCGCAGTGCGAGGATGCAGAAGATGCTCTCGACCGCGCCGGCGCCCCCGAGCAGATGGCCGATCGCCGACTTGGTCGAGCTCATCGAGACATTCCCGATGGCATTGCCGAACAGTCGCCGCACCGCGCCGAGCTCGAGCTCGTCGCCGAGCGGCGTCGAGGTTCCATGAGCGTTGATATAATCGATGTCCGAGGGCTGCAGCCCGGACTTGCGGAGCGCCATTGCCATCGCGCGGTAGCCGCCCGACCCCTCGGGATGCGGCGCCGTCACGTGATAGGCGTCACCCGAAAGGCCGTAGCCGATCACCTCGGCATAGATTTTCGCGCCGCGCGCCTTGGCGTGCTCATATTCCTCGAGCACCACGACACCCGCGCCCTCGCCCATGACGAAACCGTCGCGATCCTTGTCGTAGGGTCGGCTCGCCTTTTCCGGCTGCTCGTTGAAGTTGGTGCTGAGCGCGCGCGCCTGGGCGAATCCAGCGATACCGATAGGGCAAATGGTCGCTTCGGCGCCCCCGGCGAGCATGATGTCGGCGTCGCCGTCCTTGATCATCCGCGCCGCGTCGCCGATCGAGTGCGCACCCGTCGAGCAGGCGGTGACCACCGCGTGGTTCGGGCCCATCAGTCCATATTTGATCGAGACCTGGCCCGAGATGAGGTTGATCAGCCGCCCGTGCACGAAGTGCGGGCTTACGCGGCCGGGCCCCTTCTCGTGGAGCACGATGCTCTCGCTTTCGATACCCGGGAGACCGCCGATTCCCGAGCCGATCGAGACGCCCGCCATGAGCCGGGTAGCCTCGTCCATGTCGGTCAGTCCGGCGTCCTCGATCGCCTGCCCGGCGGCATCGATGCCATAGACGATGAAGGGATCGACCTGGCGCTGGACCTTGTGGTCGACGCGCTTCGACGGGTCGAAGCCATATTCATGGTCGGCCGGCTTCACCTCGCAGGCGATCCGGCACTTCTGGTCGGTGGCGTCGAAATGGGTGATCGGCCCGGCGCCGCTCTTCGACGCGAGAATATTCTTCCAGCTCGTCTCGACGTCGCCTCCAAGCGGGGTGACGAGACCGAGACCGGTGACGACTACACGGCGCATGTGTCCTACTCCGAAAAGAAACAGGCCCAACCCGCAAGGGCTGAGCCTGTCCTTCGAGACGCGCCTTCGACAGCCCTTTCGGGCTGCTCAGTCGCTCCTCAGAATGAGCGGCTTTCGTGGTCCGCTCATGCTGAGGAGCCGCTGAGCGAAGTCGAAGCGGCGTCTCGAAGCATCAGCCCTTGTTCTGGTCGATATATTCGATCGCGTCGCGAACGGTGGTGATCTTCTCCGCCGCGTCGTCCGGAATCTCGACCCCGAACTCCTCCTCGAAGGCCATTACCAGCTCGACGATGTCGAGGCTGTCGGCGCCGAGATCGTCGATGAAGCTCGCGTCCTCGGTCACCTTGTCCGGCTCGACGCCGAGATGTTCGACGACGATCTTCTTCACCCGATCGGCAGT
>Ga0207657_10006357_pt1 | contig 12272 bp, 19 predicted proteins | sample KBSC33metaG_FD_184316 | JGI IMG/M metagenome (GOLD analysis project Ga0207657, IMG submission 184316) | Corn rhizosphere microbial communities from Kellogg Biological Station, Michigan, USA - KBS C3-3 metaG (SPAdes) (version 2) | ecosystem: Host-associated > Plants > Roots > Rhizosphere > Soil ...
CGCCCGCCGTGCGCTCCGCGAGTTAAGCTGTGCTTCGATTAAATGTCGCGCCATCGCTCTGCTCGCTTGTCTAATATTCTGTCGAGAATCCGTCCTGGGACCATCCCAGACGCTGCAGGATCATCTACCTTTAACTACCTGATTTATAAAGATGACAGGCTTTGCCACTCGCCGCCAAATCGCCCAAAAACCGAGGGCTCAGGCAGCGATCACGTGTGGCGGGCTTGCTTCGTTCTCAGTCGCGCCATTCGCGACTGATGCATCATGCTCGGGTTGGCAGCGCTGCTCGTCCAACTCAGCCCGGATCGCTGCGACCAAGGCCGATGCAGCGACACTGCCGACGCCGCCGCGCGTGGTGTAGCCGGTGGATGGAAATGCCATCCAGCGGGGTATCCAAGGCGCCGCTTTGTCGCGCCCGTTGGTCCCCTCAAGATGATCGCGGATGATGGTCTTTAGAACCTTGTTTTCTCCGACGCATTGGCATGCCCGCGTCTCGATGCAAAACGCTGGCAAGCCGGCGCGCGTCAGCTCCCGATGGAGCCACGACGACAGCGAGCATGCCTCCAGTCCGACGCGCTCGAAGCTCAGGCCGGTAGCGGCCAGCGTCTCGACCAGCGCATCGGGCTCACTGGCCGCCCGAAGCTCGCGGATCACCTTGCCCGTCTCATCAACGACGCAGATCGCAGACTCTTCCAACGATACATCCAGTCCGGCATAATGGCGGATGGTTGCTCCTCCTCATGGTTGTGGCCGCTCGATACGGACCACGTTTTACCATCTGCGAGGAGCAGCCACCCCACCGACTCGGGGCTGAGCCCCAATCACCCCATCTGTTTGAGAATAGTTATGGATGTACGATCCGCCGCAGCATGAGGCTTCCGAGAGTGACATGGATCATGGCTTCGGAGACGAAAGACCATCGCCCAGCAACGCCTGCTTCACCGCAAGCTCGCCGCCTAAATATCAACCTCAGACAAGGCCCGCTCTCCTCCGCGCACCCATCTGAGCCAAATGTCCTGACGGCGGACACAACTATTTCATATCCCGCAAGGAGCTTCTTCGTTTGGTTCAGGCGGGTTTGTTGATGTGCTGCCTCGTTACCCGGGAACTGAAGATGCGCCACGCTCCCCGTTCATAGCGGTATTCCTCATGATAATGACCCCAGCCATGCATCATAACGTTTTCCCCGTTCTCATCCATGATGCGGTCTTCGAGGGCGATGATGCCACGGGCTTCACGCTCATCCAATATTTCGACCTCGTGGCAATGGCCTTGGTGTACAGTGCGCTTTAGTCCAATCCTCTCGATCAGAAAATCGAGGATCGCATCGGCCGACCGAAACACACGAGGATTTGCGCCTTCCGGAAGTGCATCATAATGATCTACAACTTCAGCAGAATATCTAAGATCTAGGATAGCATCTGTGCAGAATATATCGCGCATGCCGGCCCAGTTCTTGGTGTCAACGAAACGAAGATACCGTGACTTAAGAATTTTTATTTCTTCAATTGCGTTTAGCTTATCGATCAGTTCCATCTTCTGTGCCTCCATTTAACTATTCAAAATATCATATTATTTCTGTGATCGAGTGATCCTGCGCGCTCACGCCCGCTGGCTGGATACCGAGACAACCTCGCCCGTCATGTAGCCGGACAGGTCGGAGGCCAGAAACATCATGACGTTGGCCACCTCCCAAACTTCGGCCCCTCGGCCAAAGGCTTCGCGCTTCTCCAAATCTTCCAGGACGTTATTGCTCATGATCTTTGACAGGAAAGGGTTCATCGCGAAGGAAGGCGAGACCGCGTTGATTCTTACATGATGTTCAGCTGCCTCCATCGCGGAGCAGCGGGTGAAGGCCATGACCCCCGCTTTTGCGGCAGCATAATGAGCCTGGCCCTTCTGCGCACGCCAACCCAGCACAGAGGCATTATTTACGATTACGCCGGATTTGCGCGCATACATGGCAGGCAGGAAGGCTCGGCTCATCCGAAAGACGCTTCCTAACGATACGTCGAGAACGCTGCTCCACTGCGCATCCGACATCTCGATGACCTGTACCTCTCCGCCGAGCCCGGCATTGTTGATCAGGACGTCAACATGGCCAAGTTCGCGCAAGGCAGCGTCACGAAGGCCGTCAACCTGATCTTGTACTGTCACGTCGCACACGTATATGGGCGGACGGGAGCAACCGACTTCATCGGCGATGCGCTTAGCCGCTTCGCCCAGTCGGCGCTCGTTAGCATCGCTCAGTAAAACAGTGGCACCTTCCTCGGCGGCGCGCTTGGCAGCCGAGAAGCCGATACCGCTACCGGCGGATGCCGTGACGACGAGAGTTTTTCCACGCAGCAAGCCGCGAGGCGTGGGATAAGGCGGGGCGGTCATAACCTGAGTTCCATCATCAAAATCGGTCGATTCAAAAAAACAAGGAGTTTGCTTCTACAGAGCTTCCCCAAGGGAGGCGTCGTAGACAACTTCGCAGCGTCGAGCTGACAAACAGATACTGCTACAGAAGATCCCGTCCATCCACCAACATAGTTCGACACCATTATTTTCCTAATTTGTCTCTCAGAACGCCAGTTATCTGGAGTCGATGCCATCTATACATGTTATAGATCAGTCGACCGAGTCGACTAGTTTAAATTCCCAAAAATGACATGCATATCCTTGCTTATTGTGAGGCTTGAAAAGCGCTGATTGCCATATGATCGGGTAACGAGCCGCCGACTGTCAATTCGGAACGGCGAACTACCGCATATATGGCGGTTCCGGTTAAACTCGCTCCTTCCGGCGAGTGCTGTTATCCAAAACCTCGGAGGACGAATTAGCATTACAGTTGCATATTTAACTTGAGATGGGCGCATCTTGCGGCGGCTTGATGCGCGCGTCGCCAGCATGACCATGCGATGACATAGGCGGGTTTGATGCGGCGTTGGGCAAGTTTGTTGGCGATGCGGCGGACTTCCTGGAGGGACCAGCGGATCAGCTCCTGATGGCTCGTATCCTCGGTCTTTTTGGGGGAGGCTCGTCATTGGCGCAGTACCGGATCACCGCCATCATGGCGAAGGCGAGCATGACGAGGGAGACGTGGCGATGCCAGCCATACCACGAGCGGGTTTCGTTGTGGTCGAGGCCGAGCTCATTCTTGGCGGTTTCGAAGCTGTCTTCGATCGCCCAGCGACGGCCTTCGACGGAGACGAGAGCCTGGATGCCTGTTCCGGCCGGGCACCATGTCGTGAAATAGGCGAGATCGCCGTCGCTGATATTGCGGCGGATCAGCAGGCCTCGCGTCCAAAGCCCCGATTTCGTCTCATCATATTGATCAGCTTCGAGATCGGCGAGTTCACAATAAGCCCAGTCATGAAGCCGGGCGCCCTTGGTGCCCTCGCCAGCGGACAAGCGCTGCCAGGTAACTGGTTCAAGCTCTCGCGCGATCTCCTCGGCGGTGCCGGCAACGATAGGCTTGCCCGCAGAGGAACCGAAGTAGTGATCCGATTTAACCCGCAGAACATAGCCTTTGCAGGCTCGGCGAAGCGCCAGTTCGATGTCCCCGACACCATACACGGCATCTGCTGCGACCCACGCGAACGACACTTCGGCGGCCAGCGCACGCTGTATCATTTGAACGGCGAGCGCTGGCTTGGTGGCGAAGGTCACAGTGTCAGGAACATGGGTTGCCGCAAGCCGCGCAGGATCGCCGGTCCAGCTCTTGGGCAAATACAAAGCGCGATCGACAAAAGCATGCCCACGAGCCGACACATAGGCGGCGAACACGCCAATCTGGCAGTTCGTTATCTTGCCGGCCGAACCGGTATATTGACGTGCGACGCCACACGACGCTTTGCCCTGTTTGAGGAAACCGGTCTCATCGATAACCAAAACCGCGTCATCTGTGGCGAGGTTCTCGGCAACATACTCTCGCGCAAGGTCGCGCAACGCATCCGCGTCCCAGCGCCCACGGCCCAGAATGGCCTGCCGCCGCCAGGGGCCAGGGTCTCCGGCGGCTTCCGCACGCACCAGCCGGTCTTGCGGCGCTCGTCGCCCAGCAACCCGTCCAAAAACAGGTTCGCCGACGCTGCAACCCGCTCCTGCGTGAACAACTCCCGCATACGGCCCTTCACCTCGCGCAGCGACGATGCCCATAGCTCCAGCGTTGTCTCGATCGATGCTCCCGTCATCCACGGCCTCCCTACCATGGAGACCTATTGATTCAGCGTTTCAATCAATATGCAACTGTAATGCTAGGCTGCGAGTGGTAATCTACCACCTACATGGTATATCGTTGCATACTCAAATCTGCATGGTGGCCGGCGGACCTGAGGGTCTAATATCCGGGAGAGGCGATGGAACTCAGAAAGGAAGGTCAGCGTCCTGCCATTTTTGCATATTTAAGAAACCTGGTCCCATCGGCTATCATGTCTTATCAAGGTGGGCTGCATCAAGATTTGTCCGTCGCGTTGACGGTGCTCTCGCGCTCTTCCGTGATCAGATAATAGCGGGTGGCTGCGCGGTCGAAAAGCTTGTGTTCATCTTCAATCAATTGTGCGGCACCCGCAGAGGTTCGAATCGCACTCATCGCCTGCTCATAGTCATTCAGGCTAGCAAACCAGACTTCGGTAATGACATCGAAAGCATCATCCACTGTGGGAGATGCCTTGCTACCGCGAGAATCAAGATATTTGCGGATATACCGAAGTGCAGATGGCATTAAGCGAAGACCGAGGGGAGCGTGAACTTCCTCATAGTGTCGCTCAAACTCCTCGGCGGAAATGTCTGAGTGCTTCTTCAGCATGACAACGAGTTTTATCATTGAATTTTCTATTTTTCCTCTTTATATGCTAACTTATTTCAGATTATAACGACGTTTATCAGTTTATTGCGCGTTATTCCTGCAGCAACGGGCGTCGATCGGTGGTTCTACTTTAACAAATTGGGCTCGCTGTTGGTGAGCGTTGCTCGCCTACCGGGTATCCACAATTAACGACTGAAAGGCAAGCATATGCTATCAATTGAAGATCGTCTTAACATACAGGAGCTAAAATATAGCTACTTCGATAAGGTCGATAAAAAAAAATGGAATGAATTATATGATCTGTTTATACCCGACGCGGTTATCGACCTATCTGAAGCATTGGAGGAAGATATTGCTCCAAAGCAACCTTCAAACGGTATATTTCACGGAGGAGAAGCTTTTGTTAAATTTGTTAGTGCGGTATTAATTGACATCACTACTGTGCATCGCGGCTTCAATCCGATTATCACTGGGTACGAACCAGATGCAGCCTCCGGTCGATGGTCCATGGAAGACATGTTTTTTGTTGATGATGGTGGGCAACTTAAGCCGGTGTTTCGCGGATTGGGGCATTATGAAGAAACGTATGCTCGCGTTAATGGAGTGTGGAAATACCGCAGCCTGAAGCTTACCAGGGTTTACACGCAGCGATTTTCATGATGCGGACATCTTCCTTAATCTACTTTGCCTATTAGCGACACTGGCGCGGCCTAGCGGCCTTGAGGACGCTGGTCGCTCCGGTCCTCGATCAGGGGCAGCCTCGCCATCTGGCACCCGCCGTCCTGCTGGTTCGTCTGCCAAGGCACTTCCTGATGATTGCGGCCTCGCGCAGCGCGGCCGGAAAACCTCCGCATATGTACTATCATCATCCGCTGCATCGGTCATCGGCATTTGGTCGGTGCCGATGCGCCGGTACAATTCTGCCATCGTAGCGCTGATATCGTCGCTTTCTACTTCATAGAGATTTGAAAACAGCCAGCGCCCCTTCGGGCTGATATTCTCAAGCAGTTCACAAGAGACCATCCCCGGTACTGCCATCACATCCGGCATGTGCTGGTTGGCATACCAAATACAAAATTCGTCTTCGCGGCCAGGCTTGGCATTCGCCATCCCAATCAATTTGTACCGTGTCATTCGGTGTGCTCCTTTTCAAGTTCATTGATCCGCGGCCTGCGCATCCAACTTCGTCTGCGATGTGGTTGGCTGCCTCGCTGAGTCCGTGATCACGAAGGTGACCAATCAATATGTTGCCTGATGTTGCCCGCACCTCGGGCACACGCGTTGCGACTGAGATGCATTGCTGCCAACGGCTGCGGTGATGACAGCGGTCTTCCCGCGAAGGAGATCTCTGGGCTTGGGACGCCCGGCCATTTTCATAACTTACCTTAACTAGCGTCTGACGATGGGGATAGACCAGGCGCGCGTAATCGGCCGATACCGATCGTGCGGAATCAGACAATCAGCTCACTCCAATCGGCACGGCCGGGCTTGGTCAGTTTACTCTCGTGTAATCGAAATTAAACAGATAACATACAATATTACTCAACTATATTATGAATAAGAATGAATGACGTGCACTCCCTCGGAGTAAAATAATTCTATATATAGTGCGATGGAATTTGAATTGTATGAACACAAGAGTTCATTTATTATATACATCGACTCTGCCTAACAAGAAGGCCAAAAATTTTGATCTATTCCATCAGTCTGTGTGATGGAAAATCATCTGCGCTTGCATTTCGAGCATGGGCGAAGCAGAGATGCGGTGTACCGGGCAAAGATGCTTGGTCGCGATTAAAGATGGCGAAGTGCTACTTTGCCGTCTCAGGGCCATGAGCGGCAGGGTCGCAAGCCCGGCCAGGGATTGCTGTTCCCCCTATGCGTGAGGTCAGTCGCGTCGAATTCCGTTGAAGGTCATCACCAAGGCTTGGGATCTCGCACATTCGATGGCGGTCCGGCGCCACAGCGCATTGAACGCATTGAGGATCTGACCATAGGCGATTTGCTGTGTGAGGCCGCGCGCGAGTCAGGAGATCGCATCGCCTTGGTCGATGGAGTTTCCGACCCGAAGTTGCGAAACCGCTGGACTTACACGGAGTTGCTGCAGCAATCCGAGCGAGTTGCTTACGCGCTGTTGACGCGGTTCCGCCCCGGAGATCGGATAGCCTTATGCTCACCCAATTGTCCCGAATGGATCATGCTGCATTATGGAATTGTGCTCGCAGGCATGGTGGAGGTCCCCATACCTGCGAGATCTCGCGCCGCTGAAATCGCAACTGTGGTCAAAGACTGCGGAGCGTCTGCATTTGTCTAGCCGACGTCCAGCGAGACAATGACATCAAAAGAGCTGTCATCGAGGTCCGCAGCCATGTCGGTCTGGGCCTGATCCTGATCCCGATCGTCGAATAGGACAGTTTTCTTGCCAGCGGTGAACCGGTTCACCTTCCTGCAGCCCATCCGCGTGATCCCCTGCTGATTCAGTTCACGTCGGGCACCACCGGGAAACCAAAAGGCGCGCTGCTCCACCATGGCTTGCTTCTTTCAGCAAAGGATGTTTGCGATTGTTGCGGCTTCGTTCGATATGGGGTCTGGCTCAACGGCGTGCCCATGTTTCACCTCGCCGGCAGTGGACCCTCGTTGCTTTCCACCCTCTCGCGCCATGGTACTTTTGTGCTGATGCGAGAATGGAATGCAGCCCTGGCGCTCAAGCTTAATGAAGCCGAACGCTGCAATGCCACGCTGCTCGTGCCGACGATGCTTGCATCGCTGCTTGATCATCCGGACGCTGACTCTCGTGATCTGTCAAGTATCCAGTTCATCTTGACCGGCGCCTCACCGGTCCCGCCGGCCCTGCTGAATCGCGTGACGCAGCGTATCGGTTGCCCGCACGCGGCGCCAGCCATAAGCCTCGAACTCGTCGCAAATCGCCCTGATCGCGTCGAGCAGGTCAGCATCCGCAAGGCGTGGGACCGGCTCGCGATAGAAGCTGGAACGGGCGATCTTCATCAGCCGGCATCCCCGTTCGACGGACATGCCGCCGGGCCGGTGACCACGGACGTAGGCGCGCTTCTCGTGCGCTGTGTGCTTCGAACAGCCCCTTTTAGAAACTCGAGTTCCAGCGCCTGCTTACCAACCAGACGTTCGAGTGCGGCGATCCGCGCCTCATACTGGAGGATCAGGTCCGCCGCGCGGCATCGTCGTCGAAGGCACCCGCTTCGTATTTCTCGATCCAGACCCGGACCAGCTGCCGGGAAATGTCATGGCGCTTGGACAGGCCATGGAGCGTCTCACCTCCGAGGTACTCCTCGACGACCTGACGCTTGAACTCAAGGCTGTGGGATCGGTGCTGTCTCGACATAGGCTCTTCTCCAAGAGCCCGACACCAGGGTCAAATAATCTCATTCCGCGTGTCCGACCCAAGGGGCCCACTCCACGTCGCGGTAATTTCCTCTGCATTTTACGCTCCAGTAGCATCCTCGGTTTGGTGTCACCCAAGTCCGTAGCAAGCGCGCGCCGCATGCTCATCAATGCGCGACCGCTCTCGCTTTGTCGAGGTGGCCTCAAAACCAGGTGGACATCTTGAGGGTATTCGGCAGCCGGCAGGGCCGAATCGATCCTGTTGAACTCTGATCGAGAAAGGAATGATCAGCAGCTTTGATCGACATCATCAAACTTTCTGGGTTGCTGAGTGTAAAGATTTTCTCCAATTTGGATGGGCGATTTTGAATGAAAGTTGGATAGTCAGAGCGCGGATCTGACTTGGTAGAAGCTACCGCTGAGAGCGTTATTTTGACAGGCTCTATCAGGAAATAGAAAGGCGAGGAATGACAGCAACTCTTACAGGACGGCTCGCGGGGAAGGTCGCCATCATAACCGGTGCAGGCGCAGGGATTGGTAGGACAGCTGCTCTGCTCTTCGCGCGCGAAGGCGCAATCGTTGTAGCTGGTGAACTTTCCGAAAGCGCAGGAGTCTCGGTGATCGATGAAATTCTCGCAGCCGGAGGAATGGGGTCATTCTGTAAGACCGACATCTCGGAAACGGAAAGCGTTCAAAGTCTCATAGATCATACGATCAGTAAACATGGGCATCTGGATATCCTTTATAATAATGCAGGTGGTTCTAGTCAGAAAGACAATTACATAACCAAAGTTAGTGATGAAGAGTTCTGGAAGGCAATAAAACTTGATCTCTATGGGACGTGGCTTTGCTGCCGTTATGGTATTCCGGCCATGATAAAGTCTGGTGGTGGATCTATAATTAATGTAACTTCTATAGTTGCGCTGATCGGCTGGCCAACTCGCGATGCGTACACGGCTGCAAAGGGTGGTATCTCCGCGCTCACACGATCAATGGCCGTCGAGTACGCCAAGGATAACATACGGGTAAATGCGCTTGCGCCTGGCGCAACGCGAACTGAACGTGTGGCTAAGATAATTGAAAATGTTCCGGAAATACAACCCATGCTGGCGCGCCACATGTTGGGTCCGTGTGATCCCAAAGATATCGCTAATGCGGCTCTTTACTTGGCGTCTGACGAGGCTGCCCGGGTAACGGGGCAAATCCTTTCGGTCGACAGTGGGATGTCGATAAATTAGCCTTATGCCCTTTGAAATGTTCCAGTCGACTATGTGACTGAGGCCTTAATTCTATACGCTGTCATGTTTTTTGGAGTGGATGGCGTATTCTTGACTATGATTGAATAGCAGGACCAGTACAATAAGGGGATTTGCGCACCACCGTCAGACAACGGAGACACCTGTCACTGGTCGTGTAATTCTCCCTGATTGTGGGCTTTGAAAATTCCCTAGAGCGTCGTGCGCGAAAGCTGAATCGAGGGATTTTCTTTGGCTCGGGAGTGTGATTCATCATCCCTGAAGGGGATGGATCATGAGCAAAGCGCATTCGATTGATCTTGAGCGGGTTTATGGCGAGATCGCGATTGGGCAATCGCGCCGGGCGGCGGCTCGTCGGTTTTGCGTGAGCGCGAGCACGGGTGTGCGATTGGCGCGGCGGATGGCGGCGACCGGGTCGCTTGCCCCGGCGCGTCAGGGGCGTCCGCGCGGCGGTGGCAAGCTGGCGGCGTATCGGGACCGGCCGATCGGCTGGGTCGAAACCGAGTCCGACATCAGCATGCCTGAGCTGGCGTTGCGACTGGAAGCCGAATGTGGCGTTTCCGCGCATCCCGCGTCGCTCTCGCGCCTGCTTCTGGCGGCGGGCTTTACCGTCAAAAAAAAAGACGCTGTTGGCGGACGAAGCCGCTCGCGCTGACGTTGTCGAACGGAGGAGAACATGGCGGCGCGGACGCCAGCCACGGATGCGCGAAGAGCCGCACCGGCTGGTCTTCATCGATGAAACTGCAACCACCACCAAGATGACCCGACTGAGAGGGCGTGCGCGCAAAGGAGCAAGGCTCAAGGCCAGCGCACCGTTCGGCCATTGGGGCACGCAGACGTTTATCGCAGCCCTTCGTCATGATGGGCTGACCGCGCCCTGGATCATCGATGCGCCGATAAACCGGAACATCTTCGAGACCTACGTCGAGACCCAGCTCGCGCCGACCTTGAGCCGGGGAGATGTGGTCATCCTCGACAATCTGTCGAGCCACAAAAGCGAAAAAGCCAAGGCGATCCTCAAGGAACGCGGCGCATGGTTCCTCTTCCTCCCGCCCTACAGCCCCGACCTCAACCCGATCGAGATGGCGTTCGCCAAACTCAAGGCCCATCTCCGCCGCGTCAAGGCCCGGACCATCGACGCCCTTTGGCGAGCGACCGGTGACATCTGCGATCTCTACACACCCGAAGAATGCTGGAACTACCTCAAACAGGCCGGATACACGCGCAGCCTTGTTGGCGAGAGCGACGGTCACCACCCGCGTGGGCTTGCGAGCCAACAGTGCCACCAGCCATGGGCTCGCCGCCTCGGGTTTGGATTTGCCGCGTCGCACGAGCGCGCTCATGCCGATAACCAGCAATTTGCGCAGGTATTTATCGCCCATTTTCGAGATCTTTCCTACGCGCTCCTTACCACCGCTCGACTTCTGCAGCGGGGTCAAGCCTAGCCACGCGGCGAAGTGTCGACCCGATCTGAACTGACCGGGATCGGTGACGGTCGCAGCAAGTGCGCTTGCCGTGACGATCCCGATGCCTGGGTGCTGGACAGGCGCTTCGCCAATTCGCTGTCCCTGTGACAGGCAATGAGTCCTTATCGAGATCGGTGATCCTGGCCTGTAGGTCGTGTACCTGCTCGGCCAGTCCGGTGACGACCCGCACGGCCAGCGGCGGCACGGCCGGTGCATCGCCTTCAGCAATACGGCGCGCCAGAGCGAGCCTATGGTGGATCCCGCGTGCCAGATCAATGCCGAACTCAGCAAGGAGACCGCGCAGCATATTGACCGCCTGTGCGCGCTGTTTGACCATGAGATCGCGCGCACCGTGCAGGCTCAGCACCGCTTGGCTCTCTGGCGACTTTATCGGAACAAACCGCATAGTGCGCGGCGTCACCGCTTCGCAGATCGCCTTAGCGTCTGCGGCATCGGTCTTGCCCCGCTTCACATAGGCTTTGACATAGGCGGGCGGCATCAGCCGGATTTCATGGCCGAGTTTTGTGAGCTCGCGTCCCCAATAGTGGCTCGTCCCGCAGCCGCAACTTGCCCTCGGCGGTCTGCACTTCGGCGATATCGATGTGGAAGTAGCCGATCGGATAGGTCTTGAACTTACGCTTGGGTTCCTTGTCGCCCATCACCTCGGGCAGCCGACTGATCCCGTGCCGTTGCAGGCATCGATGCAACGATGATCGGGTCAGCGACGGGATCGTCGCCTGTAGGGCATAAAGACAGTCATCCAGCGGCAGCAGCGTGTGCTTGCGGAAGGCGACGATAATCGCCTCTTCCTCGATGCTCAGCACTGTCAAATGCACGGCCACGGGACCGGCGGGCAAGTCCTTGACCGCCGTGCGCCTCTTCCACTTGGCGACTGTCTTCTAGTTGATCCCGTAGCGCTTGGCCAGAACCCGCAGGCTCTCTTGACTATGTTGTATCGCTCGACGGACTGCCTCTGTCGTTCGGGCGCTCCCGTGTAAAATCTGCCCCATAGCACATCCTTCCATTCGCTTGAGGATGATGCACCATCAAATGCCGGGATTAAACACACCAGCTTCTTCAGCTGCGCATTCTCACGCTCCAGATCCTTCATCCGACGCACCTGATCAACCTTCAGGCCACCATATTCCTTACGCCACCTATATAGCGTCTGTTCCGCAATCCCGATCTGCCGACAGGCCTCGACGGCGCTCCCGCTCCGCCCGACAATCACATCCACTTCACGCAGCTTCGCGTTGATCTGCTCCAGTGTAAATCGCTGACGTCCCATACAATTCTCCAATTCCCATGCCTCGCAGGGCTCTCTTCAGAATTGGACCAATTTCTCAAGGCAGACCAATATTACGCCGGACTTCCATAATCTCGCGTGCGGAACTGGTGTCACGC
>Ga0207657_10006358_pt1 | contig 12272 bp, 10 predicted proteins | sample KBSC33metaG_FD_184316 | JGI IMG/M metagenome (GOLD analysis project Ga0207657, IMG submission 184316) | Corn rhizosphere microbial communities from Kellogg Biological Station, Michigan, USA - KBS C3-3 metaG (SPAdes) (version 2) | ecosystem: Host-associated > Plants > Roots > Rhizosphere > Soil ...
GGCACGTTCGTGTTGGTGATGGCGTTGAACTTCTGCACCGGCGCGCTCGTCATGTAGCGGACGAACTCGATCGACGCGTCGACGTGCTTCGAGTACTTGTTCACCGCGAGCTGCCAGCCGCCCACCGTGCCGACCGACTTCCCGGATGCGTGCGGCAGCACCGTGACGCTGAACTTGCCGACGATCTTCGAGGACTTGGGGTCCTGACCGATCGAGTACGCATACGGCCAGTTGCGCATGAACGCCGCGTTGCCGCCGACGAACGCCGTGTGCGCCTCGCCCTCCTGGTACGTCGTCACGTCGCGCGGCGTGACCTTCCCGATCTGGGCAGCGAACTGATCGAGGATCCTGGCGCCCTTCGGGTTGTCGATCGTCACCTTCCCGTTGTCGATGAACCCGCCGGCACCGGCCGACTGGTACCACTCGAGCGCGTCGCACGTCAGCCCCTCGTACGAGTTGCCCTGGAAGACGAAGCCGTAGAACTGGTCGTTCGTGGCCTGCTCGCCGTCCTGGATCTTCTTCGCCATGGCGAAGAGCTGCGTCCAGGTCTTGGGCGGAGCCGTGTAGCCGTACTTCTTCAGGAGATCCGTGCGGTAGTAGAGGATCCCGAAGTCACCGAACCACGGCATCGCGACGAGCTTTCCGTCGATCGTGTCGTTCTGGACGATCCCCTGCGCGTGCTGCTTCGACGCCTGGCCGAGCTTCGGCTTCAGGTCGACGAGGTAGGGCGCGAAGGCGCCGGGCCACACGACGTCGATCATCGCGACGTCGAACGACGACGACTTCGACGAGAAGACGCGCGCCAGCTGCGAGTACGAGGCGTCGGACGCGGCCGGGTGCGGGACGACCTTCACCTTGATGCCGGTGTCCTTCGTGAACTGCTTCGCGAGCGCGAGGTCACGGTTGTGGCTCCCGCCGACGGAGTCGCCGATGAACGTGATCGACTGCCCGCCGTACTTCGCCTTGAGCGCTTTCGCACCCGGCACCTTCGGTGCGGGGTAGGCCTTCGCGGCGGACGTTGCCGACGAGGCCTTCGCGGACGACCCCGCGGTCCCGGCGGATGCGACGTTCATCGACAGCGCGACGGCGACGAGCAAAGCTGCCGTCGCGAGGACGACGATGCGGATCTTCATATCTCCTGTCCTTTCTCCGGGCGCGGCAGGCGCGCTCGGCACCGGAGTGAGCGTTGTGGACGATGCGGTCTGGCCGGGCGGGAGACGATCATCGCCGCCGGCACTTCTGCAGACCACCCCAATGCCACCACGCCAATCTATCCCACCGGCGGCCACCGGACGCAAGCGCGCCCCGATCTCACCTCCGGCGGCGGGACCCCTCTGACGCGCCCGTGCCGGGCCGGAACTACGCTCCTCTCATGGAGCTTGCCGGAAAGACCGCCGTGGTCACGGGCGCGTCGTCGGGGATCGGCGCTGCGACCGTGCGGCAGCTGCGCGCGGCAGGGGTGCGCGTGGCGGGCGGCGCGCGCCGGGTCGAGCGGGTCGACGCGGACGTCGCGCTCGAGCTCGACGTCACCGACGAGGCAGCGAGCCGGGCGTTCGTCGACGCGGCAGTCGAGGCGCTCGGCGGGATCGACATCCTGTTCAACAATGCGGGCCTCGCCCTGGGTCGCGCTCCGTTCTCCGAGTCGAGGCCGGAGGACGAGGCGACGGTCATCCACACGAACGTCGACGGCGTCCTGCGCATCACGCGCCTCTGCCTGCCGCATGTGCGGGACGGGGGACACATCCTCTTCATGGGGTCCGTCGCCGGCCGCCAGGCGTACCCGCACGGCGCCTCGTACATCGCGTCGAAGTTCGCGGTGCGGGGCTTTTCCTACGCGTTGCGCGAGGATCTGCTCGGCCGCCCGATCCGGGTCACGACGGTCGACGCGGGGCTCGTGGAGACGGAGTTCTCCGTCGTCCGCTTCTACGGCGACCAGGACAAGGCTGATGCGGTCTACGACGGGCTCGACCCCGTCACGCCGGAGGAAGTCGCTGAATGCGTGCTCTTCGCGCTGACGCGGCCGTTGCACGTCAACCTCGACGAGATCGTGATCAAGGCGCTCGCGCAGTCGAGCGGGGCACGCGTGGTCCGCCGGGAGGCATAGCCGCCGCGTGTCGCTGACGATCCTCGAGGGCTCGACGTTCTGCATCTGCGACGAGCTCGGCGACGTGCGGGGCGGCCTCGGGGGCCTCTACGCGCACGACACGCGCTTTCTCTCGACCCTGACGCTCACCATCAACGGCGAGCGGCCGCTCCTGCTCTCGTCGGGCAGGGTCGAGTACTTCTCGGCTGCCTTCTACTCCCGCAATCCCCTGGCCGGCGGGCTGGACCAGGACGCCCTCTCGATCGCGCGACACCGCTTCGTCGGCGACGGCCTCCAGGACCATGTGGTCATCCGCAACGAGACGCGCGCCCGGCTCAGCTTCACCGTCGAGCTGGGCTTCGGGACGGACTTCGCGGACATCATCAGCGTCAAGCAGCACGACTTCGCGCTCGGTGACCCGCTGCACGCCCCGGAGCTGCCGCCTCTCGCAGCGGCGCGCTTCGACGAGCGCGCAGGCCGGGTGGTGCTCGAGGAGGGAGACGGACGGAGCGGTCGGACGCAGGTCGTGCTGTCACGCACCGCGAGCGGCCGCGGCGGGGTCGTTCGCTTCCCGGTGGCACTCGCGCCCCACGGGTCGTGGGACGTGCGGATCGACGTCGCCGTCTCGCTCGACGGCGAGGTGGAGCACCCCGAGCAGGTCGAGCGCCGGTTCGGCACCGAGCGGGCGCGCGTCCGGGAGTCTCTCGACACCTGGTCGATGCGGCTGCCACGCCTCTCGACCACGTCGGACGATCTCCGTCACGCCTTCGGTCAGTCCGTCGCCGACCTGGCCGCCCTCCGGCTTCGGGCCGGCGAGGGGCCTGGCCACCTGCCCGCCGCGGGGATGCCCTGGTTCATGACCGTGTTCGGCCGCGACACCATCATCACGAGCCTCCAGACCATGCTGCTCGGGCCCGAGCTCGCGGTCAGCGCGCTCGAGACGCTGGCGTCACTCCAGGCGACTACGGACGATCCCACGATCGACGCCGAGCCGGGGAAGATCCTCCACGAGCTTCGCGCCGGACGTGCGGCGGAGAAGTGGTTCGCGCGCTACTACGGGACGGTCGACGCGACGCCGCTGTACCTCGTGCTCCTCTCGGAGGTCTGGCGCTGGACGGGCGACCGTGAGCTCGCGCTGCGGCTTCGCGCGCCCGCGCTGGCGGCCCTTGCCTGGATCGACGACTACGGCGACCGCGACGGCGACGGCTTCGTCGAGTACCAGCGGCGTTCCAACGGTCTCGAGAACCAGTCGTGGAAGGACTCGGGGGACTCTCAGCGCTTCCGCGACGGCCGATTCGCTGAGCCTCCCATAGCGCCGGCCGAGGTGCAGGGCTACGTCTTCGACGCGAAGAAGCGGCTGGCCGAGGTGGCCCGCCACGCGTGGAGCGACGAGACGCTCGCGGCGCGGCTCGAGGCCGAGGCCGCCGAGCTGGCTGCTCGGTTCGACACCGCGTTCTGGGTGCCGGAACGCGGTGGCTACTACGCGCTCGCGCTCGATCGCGACAAGCAACGGGTGGACGCGCTCTGCTCCAACATCGGCCATCTGCTCTGGAGCGGGATCGTCCCCGAGGCACGGGTCGAGGCGATCGTCGACGCGCTGGCGCGGCACGAGCTCTGGTCGGGATGGGGGGTACGCACCATGTCCAAGTCCGACGCGGCGTACAGCCCGCTCAGCTACCACAACGGCACGGTCTGGCCGCACGACACGGCGCTTGCGGCATGGGGCCTCGCTCGGTACGGGCGGTGGGCCGACGTGCGCCGTATCTCGCTGGCGCTCCTCGAGGCCGCCCGCCACTTCGATTGGTCGCTCCCGGAGGTCTTCGCGGGGTTCGACCGGTCGGACACCCCCTTCCCGATCGCGTATCCGACGGCAGCGCGGCCGCAGGCCTGGGCTGCCGGCACGCCGATCCTCCTGCTGCGGCTCCTGCTCGGGCTGGAGCCGGACCTCGCGCAGCGAAGGCTCGGAACGCTCGCCGGGGCCGAGCCGATCCCCGGCATCGGGATCATCCTCGAGGGCGTACGCGCGCTCGGGCAGTCGTGGGACGTTTCGTGTGGCGCCGGTGAGTCTAGGATCGAGCTCGCGACGTGAGAATTGCCGTCCTGAGCCCCGTCTGGTTCCCCGTTCCGCCCGCCGGGTACGGCGGGATCGAGTGGATCGTGTCACTGCTCGCCGACGGGCTCGTCGACGACGGCCACGAGGTGACGCTCTTCGCGTCCGGGGACTCGCACACGAAGGCGCGACTCGAGTCCGTGTACCCGGTGGCCCCGAGCGAGTGGATCGGGCATACGTTCTGGGAGCTGCGGCACGCCGTCTCCTGTCTCGGGCGGTTCGGCGACTTCGATGTGATCTCCGACCACACCGGCCTGCTCGGCCTCGCGCTCGGGTCGATGGGCCCGACCCCGCTCGCGCACACCGTTCACGGACCTCTCTCGGGAGAGCCGGGCGCCCTCTACGAGCAGATCGTCGCCATGCTCCCGCACGCGGCGCTCATCGCCGTCTCCGACGAGCAGCGGCGACCGAAGCCCGACCTGCCGTGGGTTGCCACCTGCCCCAACGCCCTCGACCTGTCCGTCTACCCGTTCCGGCCGGAACGTGGCGACTACCTCCTCTTCGTCGGGAGGATGACGGCCGACAAGGGCGCGCACCACGCCATCGCGGTGGCGATCGAGCGCGGCCTGCCGCTCAAGCTCGCGGGCAAGTGCCGTGAGCCCCTCGAGCAGCAGTATTTCGACGAGCTCGTGCGGCCGCACCTCTCCGACCGCATCGAGTACGTCGGTGAGGTGACCCACGGAGAGAAGGTCGAGCTGCTCCAGCACGCCCGTGCGACGCTCTTCCCCATCGAGTGGGACGAGCCGTTCGGGCTCGTGATGATCGAGTCCATGGCGTGCGGGACACCGGTGATCGCGACCCGGTTCGGAGCCGTTCCCGAGGTGATCGACGACGGGGTCACCGGCGTGATCGTCCCGACCTGGCGGGAGATGGGCGACGCGCTCGAACAGGCAGATGCGATCGACGCGCTGGCGCAGCGACGCGCGGTCGAGGAGCGCTTCTCGCCGGCACGCATGGTCGCCGACTACGTCGCGGCGTACGAGAAGACGATCGAACGGTGGGCCGCACCCTCAGCGACGGCCTGATGACCCGCTGAGCGCCGGATGCGCCTGCGGTCATCGTACGACCGGCAGATCTTCCGGCTCGCGCTGCCCGCGCTCGGCGCGCTCGCGGCGGAGCCGCTGTACATCCTCGTCGACACGGCGATCGTCGGTCATCTCGGGCGGTCGCAGCTCGCGGCGCTCGGCGCGGCCGCGACGGCGCTCTCGGTGCTCGCGACGTTCAACTTCCTGCAGTACGCGACCACCGCCCAGGTTGCGCGCGCGAGTGGCGCCGGCGAGGACCGGGACGCGCGGCGGCTCGGGGCGCAGGCGCTCTGGCTCTCGCTTGCGATCGGCATCGTGCTCGCCGCGGCGATCGCGATCCTGGCCCCGCGGATCGTCTCGCTCGTCGGCGTCGAGGGGCAGAGCGCCGACTATGCGGCGACGTACCTGCGGATCGTGGCGATCGGGGTGCCGTCGTTCTTCCTCGCGCTCGGCGGCCAGGGCTTCCTGCGCGGCGTGGCGGATCTCACGTCGCCGCTCGTGGTGATCGTGGCGGCCAACGTCGTCAACCTCGTCCTCGAGGTGCTGTTCGTCTACGGCTTCGACTGGGGCATCGAGGGGTCTGCCTGGGGGACGGCCGTCGCGCAGACGGGCATGGGCGCAGCGTTCATCTGGCTCGTCGTCAGGCGGGTCGGAGGCGAGGACCTGCGGCCGGCGTACCGCCTCGCCCGGAGGCTGCTCTCCGTCGGGAAGTTCATCTTCGCGCGGACCGCCGCGCTGATCTCTGCGTTCCTGCTCGCCGGCGCGGTCGTCGCGCGCATGGGCGACGCGGAGCTCGGCGCCTACCAGATCTCGTTCCAGCTCTGGCTCTTCCTCGCGCTCGTGCTCGACGCCGTCGCGATCGCGGGTCAGATCATCGTGGGCCAGGAGCTCGGTGCCGGAAAGCCCGGCCGCGCGTTCGACGCGAGCGCACGGATGGTCACGCTCTCGGTCGCTCTCGGCGCCGCGTTCTCCGTGCTGTTGCTCGCGCTCGGCGACGTCCTGCCTCGCATCTTCTCGCAGGATGCGGCGGTGCTCGAGCAGTGCGCGCTGCTCTGGCCGATCTTCGCGCTGATGCAGCCGGTGAACGGCGCCGTCTTCGCGCTCGACGGGATCCTGATCGGCGCGAGCGACGGCCCCTATATCGCGGGGTCGATGATCGCCGCGTTCGTCGCCTGCGCCGTCTCGCTCGCCGTCGTCGTCGCCGGGGACTTCGGCGTGCGGGGCGTGTGGGCGGCGCTCGCGGTCCTCATCGTCGTCCGCGCCGCGACGATGGGGGCACGCTTCGCGCGCCGGCGCTGGCTCGTGACCGGGTGGGCCTGACAGGAGCATGGGTGCCAGGCTTCAGCCTGGCTCCCATTCCGTTTCCCCATGGGTGCCAGGCTTCAGCCTGGCTCCCATACAGTTTCGTTCGTGGAGGGAATGAATGTCCTCGGTGAGCCGCTCGAGCCCTGCAGCTTCGCCCCGCTGACCGGCTTCTGGCGGGACGGTCATTGCCGGACGGGCGGCGAGGACATCGGCGTCCACGGCGTGTGCGCGGTGATGACGGAGGAGTTTCTGGTCTTCAGCGCGTCCGTGGGCAACGACCTCTCGACCCCGCGTCCCGAATTCGGGTTCGGTGGGCTCGTCGCAGGGGATCGCTGGTGCCTCTGCGCGGACCGTTGGCAGGAGGCGCTCGACGCCGGCGTCGCTCCGCCCGTGGTGCTCGAGGCGACGCACGCCCTTGCGCTCGAGTTCGCGTCGCTCGACGACTTCCGCGCGCACGCGACGTCCGCCTGAGAGCGCCCGGGTCAGCCGGGTCGGCGTGGGCGGAGCCGGTGGGCGACGACGTGCCGCTCCTCGAACCCGTAGCGCCGGATGTTGCGGTAGGACGAGCTCGGGCTCCCGTCTCGCAGCTCGCCCGTCTCGGTGACGAGCATCGTGCAGCCCGCCGCGAGGGCTCGCTCGATTCGGACGGCGAAGAGCGCACCCTGACCGCCTTTGCCCCGGTGCTCGGGCAGTGTTCCGGCCATCCCGAAGTAGGCAGCGTGATCCTCGATCCAAACCGCGGCGGCGGCCGCGGGCTCGTCGCCTTCGAGCGCGACGAATGCGTGCCAGGCGGTGGTCTCGGGGATCGCGGCGAACCACGGGAGCGTGTCGTCGGGGAGACCGTAGGCGGTTGCGACGACGCCGGCCCACGCGTCCAGCGTCCCCGCGTCGACCTCGACGATCCGGAGCTCCGTCTCGACGGAGGACGCGGGCGACGGGGGTCGCTCGAAGAGCATCCAGCCCCAGCCGGGCTCGAGGCCCCGCGCCTCGAGCAACCCGTCGAGCGAGGCGTCGGCGGACGGCGAGACCGCGACGTAGAAGCTCGTGTCGCCCATCGCCGCGAGCGCGTCGTCGAGCCGGGCCTCGTCCACCGGCCCGTCGACGCCGAGCCCGACCACGCGGTTCAGCATGGGCGAGTCGGGCGCATGCGGCGCGCGCAGGCAGCTCGCGCCAGCGACGGCGATCGCCCCCGGCCCGTAGACCGACAGGTATGCGTCGAGCGAGATCCGCTCGAGCTCGTGCATGCCGCTACCCGCCCGTCTCGGCGCCGATCGCCTCGAGCCGCTTGCGCCAGTACCGCTCGAGACCGAGATAGCAGTGCCAGTAGGGAGCCGCACGGTCGTACGCGTCGGCGTCGTCCGGGTCCGATGTCGCGACGTCGGCGCGCGCGGCCGCGACGAACGTCGGCTCGTCCATCCCGTGTCCCACGCGGTCGGCCCAGCTCCGAAGCGTTGCGCGGAGGGCCTCGAGGTGGCGCTCGACGTCGTCGAAGACACCGAAATGGACGATCGCCAGCCGTCGCGGCGAGCGTCGCTCGATCTCGTCGATCGTCCGCTCCCAGGCGTCGAGGTCGATCTCGGGCGGCGGCGTTGGTGCGAACACGAACCTGCCCGGCGCGATGCGCACACCGGCCGCGTCGCCGTTGTAGAGCGTCCCGTCCTCGTGGTGGTACGAGACCTGGTGCGAGGCGTGCCCCGTGGCCGGGAAGCAGGCGAGCCCGACGACGCGGTCGCCGACGACGCGGACGTTCTCCTGTGGGACGGGCTCGAGCAGGCCCCAGAGCTCGTCGAACGCATCGCCGTACAGCCGGCGCGCGCTCGCCTCGAGCCGGCTCGGGTCGACGATGTGCGGCGCGCCGACCTCCGAGACGTGCACGGTCAGCGCCGGATGCTCACGGACGAGCGAGCCGGCGGCTCCCGCGTGGTCGAGGTGGATGTGGGAGAGCAGCAGGTGCTTGACGTCGCCGAGCTCGACGCCACGGGTGCCGAGTGCCTCGTGGAGCGCGGGCAGGCAGCTCGTCGGGCCGCAGTCGAAGAGCGCGAGGCCGTCGTCGGTCTCGACGAGGTACGACGCGATGCGGCGCGTGTCGCCGCAGTGGAGAAGGTCGAGAGGCTCGGCCGTCATGCTGGAGACCGTAGTCGGGTTAGCCGTACCGTGGCGGCGGGTATCGGCTTGTAGCGTCGGCAGGACGAGCGATGACTTTCGCGCGGCCCGGCGGTCATTGCCGGCAACCGACCATCCCACAAGGAGGCGAACATGCCTGCACCTACGCTCGTCACCGGTGCTCCGTGCTGGATCGACCTGTACAGCTCGGACACCGACAAGGCGACTGCGTTCTACCGCGATCTGTTCGGGTGGAACGCGGAGCCGCCGATCGAGGAGTTCGGCGGCTACTTCACGTTCTCGAAGGACGGCAAGCACGTCGCCGGCTGCATGCGCAACGACGGCGAGCAGGGGTATCCGGACGCGTGGGGCGTCCACCTCATGACGGACGACGTCGAGGCGATCGCCGCTGCGACACCCAAGCACGGCGGCAAGGTCGAGTTCGCTCCGATGGTCGTCGGTGAGAACGGCAGCTCCACGATGATCACCGATCCGGGCGGTGCGCACGTCGGCGCCTGGCAGCCGAACCAGCAGAAGGGCTTCGAGGTCACCGGTGAGAGCGGGACCCCGGCCTGGTTCGAGCTCCACACCCGCGCGTACGAGCCGACCGTCGCGTTCTACCGCGACGTCTTCGGCTGGGACGTGTACACGATGAGCGACACGGACGAGTTCCGCTACTCGACGCTCGGCGAGGGTGAGGGGCAGCTCGCGGGGATCATGGACGACTCGCCCTACCCCGGCGACGAGCCGGCGCACTGGGCGGTCTACTTCGCCGTGAGCGACGCCGATGCGGCGATCGCGCGGATCGAGGAGCTCGGCGGCCGCGTGGTGCGGCCCGCGGAGGACACGCCGTACGGTCGCCTCGCGACCGTCGCGGACCCGACCGGCACGCAGTTCCGCATCGTCGCGAACAACAGCTGACGCTCGACGACGCATCGGCCCGTGCCGCCCGGCCGAGCGCCGGGCGGCACGGCCGTCGTCGTCGGCTCGGCGCAGGACGGTGTCAGACACCGTTCTCCGTCAAGGGCGAACCGACGCGCTTCTGTGCCGATTCGTCCACATGCCCTGGTGCGGCATGTTTCGGATCCCTCGAGCTGTCGGCTGCGAGGAGCGCGGGACGCCCGGCGCGGTCGGCCCGACGACAAACCGCATGATTGCGCGGATTTCAGCCTGTGGAGAGATCGGCTCCAAGTCGGCACGCTTTCCCCTTGACAGAAAGCGGTGTCTGACACCGATTGCTCGCTCAGGCAACGCGCTCGCCGTGCGAAGGGAGCTCTACGCCCGAACGGGAGTTGCCGCGAGGGCCTGCGCGAGGTCCTCGACGAGGTCGTCGGCGGACTCGATGCCGACGGACAGGCGGATGAGGTTCCGGGGCGCGGCGAACGGCCCGGTGGCCGTCGAGGCGTGCGTCATCCGCGCCGGATGCTCGATCAGGCTCTCCACGCCGCCGAGGCTCTCCGCGAGCGTCCAGACGGTCGTGCGCGCGACCAGCTCGACCGCCTCGTCCTCGCTCGAGACGAGGAACGACACCATGCCGCCGAAGTCGCGCATCTGCCGCGCCGCGATCTCGTGGCCGGGATGGTCGGGAAGGCCGGGCCAGAGCACGCTCTCGACCCGCGGATGCTCGGATAGGAAGGCGACGACGTGGCGGGCGTTGTCGCAGTGCCGCTCCATCCGCACGGCGAGCGTCTTCACACCGCGAAGCACGAGCCACGCGTCGAACGGGCCGGGAACCGCGCCGAGGGACTTCTGCAGGAACGCGAGTCGCTCTGCGATCGTCGGGTCGTTCGTCCCGGCGAAGCCGCCGATGACGTCTGAATGCCCGCCGAGGTACTTCGTCGTCGAGTGCACGACGATGTCCGCGCCGAGGTCGAGCGGCGTCTGGAGATACGGCGTCGCGAACGTGTTGTCGACGACCAGCAGCGCGCCCGCGGCATGGGCGGCGTCCGCCACGGCGGCGATGTCGACAAGGTTCAGGAGCGGGTTCGTCGGCGACTCGATCCAGACGAGCCGGGCGCCCTCGACGTGTGCCGGCGCCGCGGTCGAGAGCTCGTCCGGCGTGACGTACGTGAACTCGTAGCCCTTCGGCTCGTAGACCTGCGAGAACATGCGGTACGTCCCGCCGTAGACGTCGTTGACGCACACGACCCGGTCGCCGGGGTCGACGAGATGCATGATCGTCGTGGTCGCGCCGATCCCGGACGAGAACGCGTGCCCGTGCGCGGCGTTCTCGAGCGACGCGAGGCACTCCTCGAGCGCCGTCCGCGTCGGGTTCGCGACGCGCGCATAGTCGTACCCCTTGTGCACGCCGACGGCTTCCTGCACGAACGTCGAGGTCTGGTAGATCGGCGTCGTCACGGCGCCGGTGGCGGGATCGGGCTCCTGCCCGGCGTGGATCGCGCGCGTCGCGAAGTCCATGACGGAATCGTAGTCGCGGGCCGGCGGGGCTACGCCTGCGGTCGGCGAGCGCGCAGCGCGGCGGCCCAGGCACGGGGCACGTTGCGGCCGATCACGACGGTCTCCGCGCCGAGCCAGGCCGCGAGCCGGTCGAGCGCGTCGCGGATCCCGGGCCCGGCGTCCTTCGGGGCGTCCGGTTCGGCCCAGAGCCCCTTGACGGCGAGCATCCTCGCCCGCCGGTCGAAGACGGGCTCGACCCGGCCGATCAGCCGGTCACCCCGGAGCAGCGGCAGGACGTAGTAGCCGTACTCGCGCTTCGCCTGCGGGACGTACATCTCGAGCCGGTAGAAGAACCCCCACAGCGCCTCGGCGCGGTCGCGGTTGTGCACGAGCTGGTCGAAGGGGGAGAGGAGCGCCACACGGTGGGGCACGGGGCCGTCGCTCGCCTCCGGGTGCGCCTCGAGTCCGCGAGGGGTCACGCGCACGCCGAGCGCCCTGAAGCGACGCTCGGCGAGGATTCGCTCGGCGTCCCGGAGCGGCACGGTGGGCGTCTCCGGATACCAGCGTGCCGCGAGGTCCCAGAGCCGCTGCCGTCCCTGTCGGCCCGCGATCGCAACCTCGCCGTAGAGATGGAGAGCGGTCAGCATCAGCCCGACGCGCCGCGCCCCGTACCAGCGATGGTCGCGCGGCTCGCCCGATGCGCGGTCCTCGAGCTCGCGCGAGAGCAGCGGCCCGCGGCGCTCGAGCTCGCGCAGCACGTAGCGCCTGAACGGCGCGTTGGAAGCGACGAACTCCCGCGCCCAGCGTTCGCGGGAGTACCGCGTCGAACGCCGCCAGCGCCGCATCAGCGCGCGTACGAGCGGCAGGTCCTCGATCGGCCGGACGAAGGCGTGCCACTCGAACAGCGCGCGCTCGTCCCAGAGGAGCCGGTCGAGCTCCGCACGGTCGTACGCGCCGAGCCGGTTCCAGAGAACGAGATGCTGCGGCTCGGCAACGGTCGCGATCGGGTCGAGCTGGAGGAAGCCGAGCGTCCGCACGGTCTCGAGTGCGCTCGCCGCGGAGCCGTCGAGCAGCTGCGCCCGGACGGCGATGCGGCGCGCCTCGTCCGGCGACACGAGCCTCATCGCCTGACGGCGTCCAGGCCGATCACGCGACGGAGCCGGTCGAGCGCCGCGTCGAGGGCGTCGTCGAGCGCGCCGGAGGCGCGGACGCCGTCTTCGCGGTGGAAGGCGCGCACGACGAGCTCGCC
>Ga0207657_10006362_pt1 | contig 12267 bp, 7 predicted proteins | sample KBSC33metaG_FD_184316 | JGI IMG/M metagenome (GOLD analysis project Ga0207657, IMG submission 184316) | Corn rhizosphere microbial communities from Kellogg Biological Station, Michigan, USA - KBS C3-3 metaG (SPAdes) (version 2) | ecosystem: Host-associated > Plants > Roots > Rhizosphere > Soil ...
AACAGCGAGTAGCGGGCGTTCAGGCGTGCATTTATATTCGCGGACAATTGACCTTGCTTAAACATTCCAGAAGACTGGTACTCATAAACCGGGTTCGCGCTGCCCATCGGGTAGAGCGGGGAAGACGGGTAAGTCCCCTGCAGTGGAGCGTTAATGTTCACCGTGCGCAGCTCGTGTACGCCGCGCGAATTGTAGTAGCTGACGGAAAGAGTGATGTTTTTGGGCAACTGGCGGTCGACGCCGATCGCGCTCTGAATGATCCGGGGCGCGACTAGTCCTGGATCGACCCTATAAGTGGTTACCGGCTGCCCCACCGCGAGCTGCGACAGCGCAGGGATATTACCGATAAAGAACTGCGGGTTCTGCACCACATAGCGCTGCTGGACAATGCCGTTGAAGCGTTCAGACGTCAATGCCTGCGCCAGTGCGAAGCGATCGTAAAATAAGCCAAATCCCGCCCGGATTACAGTCTTGGGTTGGCGTAAGCGCCCTTGATTTCCGCCGAGTCCCCATGCCACGCCAATGCGTGGCGCGAAGTCGCCCTTGTCGTGGATATTCGTTTGCGCTTCGTAGCGCAAACCCATGCTCAAGGTCACGCTAGGAACAAGGTGCCAGTCATCCTGGATGTAGGGAGCGACATCCACCTGACTCACATTGAGGAGGGGCTTGCCGCCAGCAACCAAATACTGAAACGCTCCGCCGCCGTTGGCGATGATTTGCGGCCAAGATAAGTTTTGCTGCAGGCCCTGCAATGTGGAGCTATACGCGTTCAGCGATTGAAACAGAAACATCCCATTGAAATTCGTGTCGTTAAAATCCGCCTCGCGGGTGGCGCGCAGGCGCACCCCGAACTTCAAAAGATGAGCGCCTCGGGTCAGGGAAGTGTAATTCTGCAATTCGTAGCTGCCTTGGTTCGTGTATTGGGGGCCTTGGGCAGCTGCATTTCCGGTAAAGTATCCGCTCACGCTGATGGTGGGGGCGTTACTCATGGAGTTCTGTGAATTCGCAGAGTGCGTGTACTGAAAGCGGCTCTCATTGATGGCCCGGGCATTGACCACCCAGGTTTCGATGAGTTGCGCGGATTGAGTGTTGGTCTCGTTGTTGATGCCCTGAGTCGCCAGGTTGAATCCGCCCACGCCGGTGTTGTCCGATGTGGAGCGGGTCAAGGTGTAGCGGGCCTGCAGCGTGATCTTCGCATTCAATTGATAATCGACGCGCGGACTTAAGGAAATTCGCGACGTGGGCGTGGGCACGTTCTCGGTTAAGGGCTCCGGTAGGAAATTGGGCCCCAAAATGGTGGCTTTGATCAGCGCCTGGTCGTCCTGATGACGGTCACTGAAATCCACAAAAAACGAGGTCTTCTTGTTGATCGATCCGCCGAGCGTGCCCTGAGCCTGTTGCGTGAGGAACGACGGCTTCACGTTCGCAAATGGATTGCGCGCGTCCAGAGCGCCGCTGTCGGTCTGGTAAAAGACCGAGCCGTGCAGTTTATCGGTGCCCGGTTTGGTAAGGATTTCGATGCGTCCATATCCGATGCGATCGAACTCCGCGGAAAAAGGATTGGAATTTATGCGGATTTCGCGAATGGAATCCTTGGGCGGCAACTGTCCATTACTGAAGCCGTCGACGAAGATCTGGCCACCATTCGGGCCGGCCGCTGGTCCGGCGAGCGCCGTCAAGTCGCTCTGCAAATCGTCGGGATCGTCCGATAACATGTCTAGATCCTGGCCGCTGATGACGATCGTTCCGGCGTTCTTTGAAGGGTCCAGGTCCACTTGCGACGTGTCGGCGACCGTGACTTCTTGTTTTTCGCTTGCGAGTGTGAGCTTCGCGTCCGCGGTAAGGACGCGCGCCGCAGCCACTTGAATCTGCATGCTCTCAAAAAGTGCGAAACCCTTCGCGGCGATGCGCAGGGTATAGACGCCGGGGGGCAAAGTCGCGAGGGTGTAGCTGCCGTCGTTGCCGGTTTGTGCCACGCGCACCAGCCCTCCTGGTCCGGTTACGGTGACGCTGGCTCCTGGGACGCCGGCGCCGGATGGGTCGGTCACAGTCCCGCGAAGACTCGCGGGCGCCTGTGCAAATAGCGCAACGGCCATTAGCAACGCGAGAACACACGAACAATGCAATCGCTTAAATACAGTCATTCAATCCTGTCGCCTTTGCGCGCTTATTGCCCGATCGCGCCGAGCTCGCCGCCGCCGCCCATGTTCCAGTCGCCTAGAGACATTTCGCGGGTGCCGGGTTTGGTCAGAATGGGCTCCACTCCCGCCAGCAAAGTGATGGCGGTTACTTGATCCGCAGCGGCTCCGGCGGTACTCGAAATGATAATGGCGTCGCCGGTCGCGAGGTCGGAGATCTTGATTGCCGGGGTACGGTCAATCATCGACTGCAGATCGCCGCCGCGTCCGCCGCCGAATGCACCGGGTCCTCTGCCGCCGCCGGGTCCGGCACCCGGTCCGCCCGCGCCGTTACCAGGGGCGCCAGCAGTACCGCCGGGAGCGCCCGCGGGTCTTTCGCCCGGCGCCACGCCGTGCAAACGGTTCGCAATCGCCTGCGCCAACATTGGCTGCAGCTTCTTCAGCGAAGAGTCGGCTGAAATCTTCACCGTCATGGGCTTCTTGGTTTCGATGTTGTTAATGCGGATCAGGTTCTCTTGCGGGTCCACCGAGAGCACCAGGCCGGCGATCATCTTGAACTGCCCGGAGACGATCTCGTCGGCGGTCATCTGGGCGCCATCAGGAGTCTTATTGCCGCGGGCGCGCACCTGATCGCCCTTGTGGATTTCTGAAAGCTTGGATGGTTTGGCGTCGGCGAACTTGACGGAATCCGGAGTGTAGCGCCGGATAACCGCGTTCGGCGCGGGCGTAATCACCAGCGGCTTGACGCCCTCGATCGTCCGCACGTTGATGGTGACCGAATCCGCGGCGACATCCGCGACAATGCCGGTCGCGCCGCGGCGGTCCCAGTCGGCGCGCTCGGCGGCCTGCTTGCTTGCAATATCGCTTTGAGAGATCACGACGATTTCGAGCGCAGCGAGCGATTTCTGATCCTCCGTCATGCGGCCGCGTGCCCGCAGCCGGTCGCCTACGTTAATGTCGGTGAGTTCGATGGCGGCGGCATTGCTCAAATTGGTGGCGCCGGGAGCCACTCGAAGCACCTTGGCTTTAGCGTCAACCGTGACCGCGACTTCGCCGGTGGCGGTCTGGAGCGAAATCTGGCGCGCGGCGGCGTCCAATTTCGTCACGACTCCGAGAGCCCTGCCGACGGCGGCCTCCTGTCCCAAACAGACTGGGGCCGTGCCCAGTGGCGCCAGCAGAAGCACCCAAGGCGCAAGATACATGAAGCTTCGAAGCATCAAGTGTTAAGACCTCCGCGGCTCAGTACAGGTTACCAGTGAATTCGCTGGAGCGCGAAAACCTTGATTTTATTGCGATGCAGCCGACCGCAGCCCTACCGGGGGCAGGTATAAACCACGCCGTTCCCGCTTCCACCACGCCCCAGTGCGGCGGCGGGTTTCCCAGTCCGTGAAGGTGTACTCATAGGCCGTCGCGCGAATGAAGCGGGGCGGTTTATCGGGAAAGGGATTGGTGCCAAGCAATCCCGCGACGTCGGGCGAACCCTCGAGGAGCTGCAGAGCTAGATTCACGAACCATGGGTTCGTTTGGTAATTACTGAGGGCCGCAAACCACATCTGCCAGTCAAGGCGCGGCTGGTAGGGAGCCACCCAGCCGGGTGCGCGGTTGACGTCGCCGGGCTTGTACTTGAACTCATAAGCCTGCCACGTTACGCCGTCCGGCGACCCTTCGAGGATGATCTCGATGCGCTGCGTAGTCATGACGGCGAAGAGTCCGTAAGTGTTTACGATCTGCAGCGGCGCCGTGTAGCGTACCGCCGCGTTAAGAACCGAGGGCAGGCGCCCATTGAAGGTCTCGATCAGATGCGACAGACTTAAGACCATCACCACTACGGCGACGCATGTGGCGACGCGCGCGCGCCCCGTGAAACGCCGCGCTTCCAGCAATCTCTCGGTAACGGGTGCGGGCACGAAACGCGCCAGCGCCTGATCGTCAAAAAGGAAGAGTGTGAGGGCGATCGTCAGCAGATTAAAGAAGGTGTAGTTGCCGGTAAGGAAGATCGCCACTTGCATGACGATCAAGCACCAGGCGCCGAACATCCGGATGCGGCGGGGGAAGAAAATCAAGAACGGAATCACGACCTCGATACCCAGCGCTGCACCGGTCAGGAAATGCTGGATCGCAGGCGGAAGTTTGTCCGCATACCAGGCGAGCGGGGTGGGCAGCGGCTGGGTGTGCCAGTGGAAGCCCAGCGCGGTGAGATTGCGCCAAGTGGGATCGGCGCTCAGTAGCTTGACGGCGCCGGAAAGGAAATAGAGGCGGAACACCAGCCAGCGGAACAGCCACGGCACGATGCGGTTCCGGCCCAGAAAGATCGCCAGGAATCCGGCTTCGAGCAGCAGCGAATCCCATTGGAAAGAGAGAAATTCCTGGCCCGCCGCAGCGAACGACAGATATAAGACGAAGAGCACCACCAGAATGAGGCGCTCGAATTTCCCGCGCGCGAAGCCGGTGAGCAAGAGCATGCACGCGAAAATCACGCCGGCAAAGCACAGGCCGATGAGCGTGATGTCGTCGTTTCCGAACCATAAGAGGCTGGGGACGGCGACAAAACGCAGCGTGGAATCGGTTCGCGCGACGGATGCGAGAAATGGCGCCATCGGGAGGATGCCGCGTTCCCCAAAGAGGCCGATGACCTGGAACGTGAGCGATCCGAACGCAATCGCGTAAATGATCGCCAGCGCGCGCAGAAACAACCACTGCGTCGCGGCGAATTGCGTGGGTTCGATGCGCGTTCCAAAAGTGAAGCGAGTCACCTGATAGAAGAAATCGCGATGTCCCGCGATGACGCGATAGGCGAACTCGCTGGGGGCCGAGATCCAAGAATAGATACGCGCTTTGCCCAGCGATTCAAATACCGCCCGCGCACCGCTCGCCACGCTGCCGTCGGGGCGCACCAGTTGCACTGATCGCGAGTAGACTTCGGAGGGAATCTGCGGGAAGCGGTCGCCTACGTCCTGGGAAGCGAGATACTCGATGCGATCACCGGTGAGCCGGCGCCAATAGTCCAGCCAGATCCGGCAAAAGCCGCAGCGGCCATCGTAGATCAAAACGGGTTTGGGCTCGGGCATGCCTAGACCATTATCGGGGCTTCCGTTCGTATCACAAAAAGCAGTCCGTTTCCAGAGATTAGGGGCTTTGTTATACTACGCATGACATCGTACTCGAAGAGTAGTATGCTAAGCAACGCATGATTCGATCCTGCAAGGACCAGGAGACGGAAAAGTTATTGCGACGCGTTCGCAGCCGGAAATTTCAGAAGATCGAAAGAGCTGCGCGCCTCAAATTGGGTTTCTTGGACGCGGCAACCGCGCTGACTGATCTGTCGTTGCCAGGTCTTCGCCTGGAAAAGCTTTCGGGTAGTCGCGCCGGCCAGTATAGTATTCGCGTCAACGATCAATACCGGGTCTGCTTTCGCTGGCGAGAGGGAGATGCTCATGAAGTCGAAGTCACGGATTACCACGAATAAATTGCCGCTCCTGCATCCGGGAGACTACCTCGGGAGTGTATTGGAGGACGCGGGCCTGAGCGCTAACGCCGTGGCCCTGGCACTGCGCGTGCCCGCCAACCGTCTGACGGAAATCATCAATGGGCGGCGGGCGATCACGGCCGATACTGCCATGAGATTGGCACGCTACTTCGGCACGTCGGCCCAAATGTGGATGAATCTGCAGGCAAGGTATGACCTCGAAGCGGCCGAAGAGAAATTTGCTGAGCGCATCGGATTGGAAGTGCAGCCGATGCAGCGGGTGTCGTAACGCTAGTAATTCAAGAGCGGAATATCTTTTGCAGGTTTGGGTTCCGGGATGCTCTTAATGTACGCATAGACGTCCGCGAGTTCCTGGTCCGACATCACTTTGGCGCGAAAAGGAGGCATGCTGCCCGATGGTGGATTCCGCACAAACGCGCTGAAGGCGACAAACGGCAGACGCGTTTGGGCGAGGCGAGCGCCCGCGTTGCCGCCTTGTCCCCAATAGCCGTGGCACTGATAGCAGCCGTTGCGCTCGAACAAACGCTTGCCGTTGGCGGCGTCACCAGCTTTGGTATCGGCGGCTTTGGTCTGGGCGAGCGCGGTCATTCCGAAAATCATTAGTGGAAGTAAGAAACTTTTCATAGCAGGTCTCCCTGTTCAACGCGGCTGCGTCACCACATCCAGCAACGCCGGCTCGCCGGCCTTCACACGGGCGATCGCGCGTTTGAGCGCGGGCCCAAGATCCTTGGGATCGCTGATGGGTCCTTCGGCGTAAAGGCCGTAACCCTTCGCAATCGAAGCGTAATCGATATTGGGGCCGTTCAGCGCGGTGCCGATGTCGGAGCGCCCAAGATCACGATCGTACTTCGCGCCCAGCAGCGCTAAATACATGCGCTCTTCATGATACGCACGATTGTTGTGCATCACGTTGAGCATCGGGATCTGGTGATGCGCAGCGGTCCACAACACTCCGGGAGCATAGTTCAGATCGCCGTCGCACTGAATGTTCACGGTCAAGCGGCCATGCTTCTTATTGGCCAGAGCCGCGCCCACCGACGCCGGCAATTGGTAGCCAATTCCTGAGCCGCCCTGCGCTCCGATGTAGTGGTAAGGCTTGCTGAAGTTCCATAGGCGCGTAGGCCAGGAACTGACGAAGCGGTCGTTCGATACCAGGGACCAATCTTCATTCTTGATCTGGGCCCACAGCTCCGCGGAAAGGCGCGCGGTGGTGATGGGGCTGGCGTCCCAGGCGATGGCTGCCAGTTCGCGATTGCGCGCGCGGCCCGCCTGATTTTCGGCGGCGATCTTGGCGCCGCGTTCCTGGAGCGCGCGGCGGCGATCCGCAGTGATCAGCTTTTTGACGGCTTCGACCAACTCGGGCAGCGTGGCCTCGGGGTCGCCGGTGATCGCGAGGTCGGCTTCGACGTAGCGCCCAAAATCCTGATAGTTGGATTTATGATTCAGATCGATAGCCGAAACGGTGATGACCTTAGCGCCTGGTTTGATGGTTGGATGCGACTCCATCCCGAATTTGTTGAGGCCGGTCATTTTGTGAGTGACGCCCCACAAATCCTGAGCCTCCAGGGCCAAAATCACGTCATGATCGGAAAGGTTGGGGGTTGCAATGCCCGCTCCGGGGTGGCCGTATAAAGGATGCGCCGAGGGAAAGTTCATGCGCATGCGCTGGTCCTGCACACGAGCTTGCAGAACGTCCGCTAACTCTACGAGGTATTCGATCCCTTTAGGCGTTCGAGCTACGCGGCCGGCGAGGATCACCGGATTCTCAGCGTTCACCAGCGTCTTGGCGGCTTCGGCGACGGCGCCCGAGTCACCCTGCGGCGGCGCGCTCATTACCAGCTTGGGGATGCGCAGGTTCTTTTCGGTGACCGGCTCTTCCTGCAAGGTGCCGTCGGCGACCAGCACCACTGGCTCGTAGGGCGGGGTCATCGAGATGTTGTAGGCGCGCACGGCGGACTCGGCGAAATGCGAGAGCGAGACCGGCATGTCGTCCCACTTGGTGTAATCGCGTACCATCGCGGCGGCGTCCTGGACGCTGTGGACCCATTCGGCGTTGCCGCGGCGATAGTTCACATCCAAAATATTGCCGAGCACGATATATACCGGCACGCGGTCGCAGTAGGCGTTATAAATCGCCATCGACGCGTGCTGCAGCCCGACGGTGCCGTGCGCCATGATCATCATGGGCTTGCCTTCGATCTTGGCGTAGCCGTGAGCCATGGCGACCGACGATTCTTCGTGGCAGCAGGTGAGCCACTCAGGGCTGGTGTTCTTGCCGTAATTGATGAAGGATTCCTGCAGGCCGCGGAAGCTGGAGCCGGGGTTGGCGGCGATGTATTCGATGCCCAGCGTTTTGAAGACGTCGACCATGAAGTCCGAGCCTGGGCGTACGTTGGAGTTGACGTCAACGGCGCCGCCGGTTTCCGGTTTCAGGGCGGCTTGCTGAGCGAGCGCGATGGGTGCGGTGGCGGCCAGCCCGGCGCCACCGGCTGCCGCACGCTTCAGAAAACCTCGACGACCGACAGGATTTTTCGAGTCAGACATTGGCGCCTCCTGATTCAGATCAGTTGCCATTATGTCACGGATGGCATTGCGATTTCGTAGAGGCTCGGGCAGTGGAAGGACGGATGCCCGGGCCCTATCCCGCCCTAGTCCTTTAGATTGGATGTGGGTTGTAAATTGCTGATAATAAATGATAAATGCGTAAGATAGCAGGCGAGCGAGCGATTTTTGCTTGACTTTCGTAGATGTGTTTCGCTATCATGACGATTCGTTCATTTGACGGTTCTGTCTAAAAGTTGTCTCCAGCCCAGGTTTCTATTCGGGGGAAGACGTTCCCTGGGGTGAAGGTTGGGTACTGTTCTAGGAGAACAATGAAGCAGCATTACTTCGTCGTAGTTCTGGCCCACTCCCTGCACGGACGCTTGCGGCGTATCCACGTTCCGCATCAGGCCCTGTATGTGGTTCTGGCGTTGGCGCTGTTTGGCTCGGTCTCGTTGTTTGGGATGGTTTCGAGCTACCTGCGCATGACCTGGAAAGTTGCGAACTATAACGCCCTGCGGGATCAAGTGACTACGCTGCGCAACCGCTACCAGCAGTTGCAGCAGGAGAACACCGAGAAGAAGGAACAACTGGCATCGCTTCAGTTGATGGCTAGCGAAGTTAGCGTGGCTCTGGGCCTGAAGGGCAGACTGGAAGGCGGTGACGATATCGCGAGCGAAGGTCCGCTGGTGCCGAGCTACCGGGAATCCATCGAAGAGTATAACTTTTTAAAATCGGCCAGTTATTCGCAAGTGAATCATCTGTATGCCCGGCGCTGGCAGACCAACGTCGTGCCGACCGTGTGGCCCGTGAACGGACGGCTGTTGAGCCGGTTCGGCGAGCGCGAAGATCCGTTTTCTGGAGAAGGCGCGCTGCATACCGGCGTCGATATTTCGGCTTCCATGGGGACTCCGGTGCACGCGGCGGCGGATGGTATTGTTTCGCGAGCCGAATACTGGGGCGGCTACGGAAAGATGGTGGCGATCGACCATGGCAATGGCATGCATACCTGGTACGCGCATCTGTCGCGATTTGAAGTGGTGCCCGGGCAGGAAATACGGCGGGGCGAAGTCCTGGGTTATTCGGGCGCAACCGGGAAAGTGACCGCGCCGCATCTGCATTTTGAGGTTCGTTTGGGCGGGAACCCTGTGAACCCGTACCCTTACCTGACGCGCTCCGCGATGACGGCGCAGCACGTACAGCCGGATCTGCCGTTCTAATCTCCTATATTCGTCGAAACCTGTACCGCCGGATTCCCGTCTAGAGTAAATCTAGGTATGGGTGTGTCCCGTCAATTCGTGTCGCACGTCGGAAGCTGGGACAAAGTGGGCCGGATTCTGCTGGTCCTGCTAATCCTTGCGAGCTTCGCCGTCGTCCAAACCGCCAGCGTAGTTGAGATTGGCCCGGATCATCACGGCCCCAATGACCATTGCTGCGCCGGAGGCCATGCCGGGCACTTCCCCGTCCTGGTCAGCGTAAGCACTGTCCAAATCGAAACGCTTTCCGTTGCAGGCTGGCGCACCAGAATCGAGCTGGACTCCTACACTTCCGACGACGGCCGCACCTTCAATTCTTCTAGAGCCCCGCCCGCTTAACCTTACCTCCCACTTCTGCGTTCGCTTTGGCCACCTGGGCGTGATCCGTCCGGGTGCCGTGTAATTTTTTTTTATCCATCCAGAGGAGACATGGGGTTATGGTACTTAGACGGTTGTTATCATTTTCGTTATTTATCCTTGCGTGCAGTTTGATGAGTTTAGTCGTGCCGGGTGCGCGGGCGCAGTCGTTGGGCAATGCCGGCACCATAGAAGGAAGCGTCACCGATCAAACCGGTGCATCGATCCCCGATGCTACGGTGACCATCAAGAATTCGGTCTCCGGTTACAGCCAATCGGCGACGACAACCAGGGATGGATCGTTCCGCCTTACCAACATCCCGCCCAATCCGTATCATCTTCAAATAACGGCGTCCGGCTTCAGCACTTCAGAACAGGACGTGAACGTGCGGAACGCCATCCCGGTTCAAGTGAAGACCAAGCTGGATGTTTCCGGAGGGACAAGCAGCGTGACGGTCGAAGCGGCTGGAGCGGATATTCTCGAGAACGATCCTTCGGCTCACATTGACGTGGACCGAAGCTTGATATCCAAGCTTCCATCAGGCGACCCTGGCGGAGGACTCAGCCAGGCAATCACCAACACTACCGGCGGCGTGGCCGCGGATGGTAACGGACTCTTCCACCCGCTGGGCGACCACGCTCAGACCAGTTTCGTCATCGATGGGCAGCCGATCAGCGATCAGCAGAGCAAAGTGTTTTCGACGCAGCTTCCTACCAGCGCGATCCAGAGCATGGAGGTGACCACCGGAACTCCCGACGCCGAATTTGGCGACAAGAGCAGTCTGGTGGCGCAGATCACCACCCGTTCCGGGCTGGGCGCGGGCAGGGTATTCGGCGATGTCGAGGCGAACTATGGATCCTTCGGCACGGCCGGCGGAAGTGTGGGTCTGGGTTTCGGCGGCGCGAAGTTTGGGAATTTTCTGGCTGCTGACGGTGTACGGAGCGGGCGTTTCCTCGACAGTCCTGAGTACACTCCATTCCATGACATTGGCAACAACCAGACGATATTCGATCGCATGGACTATCAGCCCAAGGGCAAGGATGCGTTTCATCTCAATCTGTTCGCAGCGCGGAACTGGATCCAAGACCCCAACTCTTACGATCAGTTGGCGCAGGATCAGCGGCAGCGGGTGCTGACGTGGAACATTGCGCCGGGATATCAGCACACGCTCAACGCACACACGTTGATCACGGTGAATCCCTACATCCGGAAAGACCAATTCAACTACTACGCGAGCCGCGATCCTTTTGCCGACACGCCCGCGACACAAAACGAGAACCGCCAACTTTTGAACTGGGGCGTTCGGGCGGATGTTTCTACCACGCAAGGCCGCCACAACCTGAAATATGGTGTGGATTTGAAGCAAACCCGCTTGCTCGAAAACTTTGGTTTCGGGATCACGGACCCGACGTTCAACGATCCCTGCATTAGTGCTGACGGAAGCCCCTCCGGCGACCCAGAATTCACTTCACCGGCGCAATGCGCTGCCGCGGGATTCGAACCGAACACGGCGATTAATCCGAACGTCACCGGCGCGGTTTTCTCTCCGGCGCTGCTGCCCTTTGACCTGACGCGCGGCGGCCAACTGTTCAATTTTCACGCCGCCGCCAATATAAACCAATACGCGTTCTACGCGCAGGATGCGATCACCGCCGGTAATTTTATGTTCAACATCGGCTTTCGCTTTGACCGCTATGACGGCTTGGTTTCGAAATCCGGTCCGCAGCCGCGGGCTGGCATTGCCTACAACATCAAAAAAACCGGAACGGTTTTACGGGTTTCTTACGCGCGAACTTTCGAAACGCCGTTCAATGAAAATCTGCTGCTCTCGAGCGCGACCGGGATCGGCGGGTTGGCGCAGAACGTATTCGGCTCGACCGGAGTGCCGATTCAGCCGGGCTCCCGCAACCAGTTCAACACGGGCTTTCAGCAAGCCATTGGAAAGTTCCTGCTGGTGGACGCCGACTACTTTTGGAAGTATACGCACAATTCTTTCGACTTCAGCACGCTATTGAACACCACGATCACGTTCCCGATCGCCTGGCATAATTCGAAGCTCGACGGGGTCACGGGCCGCCTGAGCACGACGAACCTCAAGGGTTTCCAGGCGTACTGGACGTTCGGCCATACGCGCGCGCGCTACTTTCCGCCCGAGAACGGCGGGTTGATTCCGCAGGGAACGCCGTTAGCCGGCGGGGTGTTCCGGATCGATCACGATCAGGCGTTTCAGTCCACTGTGAATCTGCGGTATCAGAGGCCGAGGAATGCGGAATGGGTCGCACTCACCTATCGCTTCGACAGCGGATTGGTGGTGAGCGGCATTCCCGATGCGGGCGCCGCATTGGCGCTTACGCCCAATCAGCAGGTGTCAATCGGGTTGGCGTGCAACGGAGTATTTGCCTCGGTGTCGAGCCCACTCACAAATTGCGTCGGAGCTGGTGCCAAGCAAGGCGTGGTCACATCGAAGCTGCTCACGCTGCCGCAAGG
>Ga0207657_10006363_pt1 | contig 12267 bp, 12 predicted proteins | sample KBSC33metaG_FD_184316 | JGI IMG/M metagenome (GOLD analysis project Ga0207657, IMG submission 184316) | Corn rhizosphere microbial communities from Kellogg Biological Station, Michigan, USA - KBS C3-3 metaG (SPAdes) (version 2) | ecosystem: Host-associated > Plants > Roots > Rhizosphere > Soil ...
CCGCCACCACCACCACCGCCGCCACCGCCGCCGCCGCCACCGCCGCCGCAGGTGCCGCGCACCGAATTCGTCAATCCGACCGAGGACAACGACAAGAATTTGAATATCGAAGTGCTCGACCTGACGGCGCTCGGGTCCAACGATGATTTCGGCGAAATCGACACCGGCGTGACGAGCGGCGCGGACTCCAGCGATTGGGACCCAATCAACATCGACGAGGACAAGGCTGAGGAAGAATGCGCCGGCGCGGGCAGCGCGAGTGCGGCGACGAAAGGCAGTCCGGCGGCCTGCGGGGTCAAGCAGAAACAGTAATTGGCGCTAGCGGGTCATCGGCCCGCTTGGTAGCGACGGCGCATGGCCGACCCCGACATTTCCTCCGTAATCGAAACCCCGTTCGACGCTGCGCTATCCGAACGCTACCTCGTCTATGCGCTGTCCACGATCACGGCGCGCTCGCTGCCGGACGTCCGTGACGGGCTAAAGCCGGTCCATCGGCGTCTGCTGTGGGCAATGCGGCTGCTGCGGCTCGACCCCGCCGGCGCCTACAAGAAGTCCGCGCGTGTCGTTGGTGACGTCATCGGCAAGTATCACCCGCACGGCGACCAGTCAGTCTATGACGCAATGGTCCGCCTCGCGCAGGATTTTGCGCTCCGCTACCCACTGGTCGACGGGCAGGGGAACTTCGGCAATATCGACGGCGATAATGCCGCTGCATACCGGTACACCGAAGCCCGGCTGACCGCGGTCGCGATGCAGCTGATGTCGGGGCTCGACGACGGCACCGTCGACTTCCGGCCGACTTACAATGGCGAGGAAGAAGAGCCGGAGGTCTTCCCCGGGCTCTTCCCGAACCTGCTGGCCAACGGGGCAAGCGGCATCGCCGTCGGGATGGCGACGTCGATCCCGCCGCACAATGTCGGCGAACTGATCGACGCGGCGATCCACCTGATCGACAATCCAAAGGCCGAGGACCGCAGCCTGATGGACTTCGTCGCCGGGCCCGATTTCCCGACCGGCGGCGTGCTCGTCGACAGCCGCGACAGCATCGCCGACGCCTATGCAACCGGCCGCGGTGCGTTCCGCGTGCGCGCCCGCATCGAGGTCGAACGCGAAAAGGGGGGCGGCTGGCACCTGTTGGTCAGCGAGATTCCCTACGGTGTCCAGAAGGCGAAGCTGATCGAGCAGGTCGCGCAGCTGATTGCCGACAAGAAACTGCCGATCCTGGCCGACGTCAGGGATGAGAGCGACGATCAGGTCCGCCTGGTGCTGGAGCCTCGTGCGCGAACCGTCGATCCGGAGCTGCTCCTGGAGAGCCTGTACCGGCTAACCGATCTCGAGGTTCGTTTCCCGCTCAACCTCAACGTGCTCGACGCGACGCGCACACCCGGTGTGATGAGCCTCAAGCAGGCGCTAACCGCATGGCTGAGCTTCCAGATCGAGGTGCTGGTCCGCCGCAGCCAGGTCCGGATCGGCAAGATCGACGACCGGCTTGAGCTGCTCGACGGCTTCCTCGTCGCCTTTCTCAATCTCGACCGCGTGATCGAAATTATCCGTACGGAGGATGAGCCCAAGCCCGTGATGATGGCGGAATTCGCGCTGTCCGATCGCCAGGCCGAAGCGATCCTCAACATGCGGCTGAGGAGCCTGCGCAAACTCGAGGAAATGGAGATCGGTCGGGAACGCGAGGCGCTGGCGAAAGAGCGCGAGGACCTCGTGCGGCTGATCGAAAGCCCGCAGCGGCAGCGCACCCGGCTCAAGAAGGATCTGGCCGGCGTCAAGGACAAGTTCGGCGACGATCGCCGCACGCGGATTGAAGAGGTCGCGCCCGCGCGCGAGATCGATTGGTCGGCAATGATCGAGAAGGAGCCGATCACGGTGATCCTGTCGCAGCGCGGCTGGATCCGGGCGATGAAAGGGCATCTCGCGCTCGACCAGGTCGCCGATCTCAAGTGGCGCGAGGGAGACGAGCCGTTCAAGCACTTCCATGCGCAGACAACCGATCGCCTGGCGCTGTTCGCCTCGAACGGCCGGGTCTACACGTTAGCTGGCGACAAGCTGCCGAGCGCCCGCGGGTTCGGCGAGCCGGTCCGGCTGTTCATCGACCTCGATGCCGAGGTCGAGATCGTCCAACTGCTGGTGGTCCGTCCGGAGATCAAGCTGCTGGTCGCATCCTCCGATGGAAAAGGCTTTGTCACCAGTGGCGATGCGACGTTAGCGGAAACGCGCAAGGGCAAGCAGCTTGTGAACGTGCGCGCCGGCGCGAGGGTGGCGGTCGTCCGGCCAATCCCGGACGGCGCCGATGCGGTCGCGGTGATCGGCGACAACCGCAAGATGGTGGTGTTCTCTCTGAGCGAGCTGCCCGAACTCGCCCGAGGTCAGGGCGTGACGCTGCAGCGGTATCGCGATGGTGGCCTTTCCGACGCGGTCGCCTTTCCGCTCGCGGAGGGCCTCAGCTGGCCGCTCGGGGGTGAAAGCGGCCGGGTGCGGACCGAAAGCGACCTGTCCGGCTGGCGCGCGGCGCGCGGCGCCGCCGGGCGCATGCCCCCGATCGGCTTTCCGCGGGACAATCGTTTCGCCTGAGCAGGCGCGTTCAAGCGCCGTTATCCTGCTCGACGTTAACATGTCGGATAAAGTAAAAAAGATACGCGGAATTAACCCCTTCGCCGCATAGAGACGGGAATGCAGGCTGCAGCGACCCGGCCGGCGGCAGTTTCAAGGCTCCGCCGGACGGACAGGTTAAACACGACTCCGCACCTCGTGGCGGTGGACGATCTCGGCTTGCTCGAGGCGTTGCCGATTGCTGCTGCGATCATCGAGCGCGCGCCGAATCGGCTGCTGAGCGTCACGGCACACAACGAGAAGTTCGTCGATGCGGTGGAGAGGTCGACCTGCACCGCAACCGACTGGAACGACGCCGACTGCCTGAAGAGCGGGCCGATCGCCGAGCTGGTTCAGCGCTTCCTCGACGGCGGCGACCTCAATGGGGAGCTCGACCTCAAGCAGGGGGAGGGCGTCGCCTCTCAGTTCTTTCGCCTGAAGCTTGCCCCCCTGCCGCGGAACGACGGACCGGAGCGCTGCCTGTTGAGCGTCGTCGACCGGACTGTCGAAGTTCAGGCCGAGCGCACCTTGCGGGCGGAAATGCTGCGCGACAGCCTGACCGGCCTGCCCAACCGCCTCGCGTTCACCGAGGCGATCGAGACCGCGGGGGCAAATGTCGCGCGAGACCTCGAACACGCCGTCCTGGTTGTCGATATGTTGCGTTTTTCACGCATCAACGAATCGATGGGCAGCCTGGCCGGTGACGAGCTGCTGATCACCTTCGCCCGCCGGCTCATCCTGGCACTGAGGGCCGGAGATGTTCTGGCTCGAACCGGAGGCAACGAGTTCGGCGTGCTCGTGTCCCTTCGCCGCGGCGTTGCCGACGCGCTCAAGGCAGCGGAACGCATCCAGCAGGTGATGACCGCACCGTTCAAGCTGTCGGAGCTCGAGATCAAGGTCGAGTGTGCCATCGGGGTTGCCCTGATGACGGCTGGCCAGGACGCCGAGGAGCTGTTCCGCAACGCGCAGTTCGCGGTCAAGCAGGCAAAGCTGGCCGGAAAGCCGCAGGTCTACGAGCCGAAGCAGGCGACGGAGGCGCGGCGCCGCTTCTCCATCGAGACAGAGCTTCGGCGCGCGCTCGACAAGGACCAGCTGGAGCTCTTTTACCAGCCGCTGATCAACCTGAGGTCAGGCCAGGTCGCCGGCTTCGAGGCGCTGGCGCGCTGGACGCACGAGGATCGGGGCGAAATCAGCCCGACCGAGTTCATCCCGGTAGCGGAGGAATCCGGATTGATCCTCCAGCTCGGGCGGTGGGCGATGGACCGGGCGGCACGGACGCTGGCCGATTGGGACGCCCAGTCCGGCGAGGAACTGCCTTGCTACGTCGCGGTCAACCTGTCGGCGATCCAGGTCGCGCGGGACGACATTCCCGCGATGGTGGAGAGCGCCCTGAAATCGACCGGCCTCAGCGGGGAACGGGTGACGCTCGAGCTGACCGAGAGCTCGATCGTCCAGAACCCCGCGCGCGCCACGCGCGTATTCGATGCGCTGAAGGCGCTCGATACCACCGTCGCGATGGACGATTTCGGCACCGGCTATTCGAGCCTCGCCTATCTCCAGCGCCTGCCAATTGACGTCCTGAAGATCGACAAGAGCTTCGTCTCCGGGATGATGGTCGATCCTGACGCGGTCGCGATCGTCCGCGCGGTGCTGAGCCTCGCAGAAGCGCTAGGCATGTCGACCACGGCCGAAGGAATTGAAACGGTCGAGCTGGCGACGACGCTGGCTACGCTTGGGTGTGGCTCGGGCCAGGGATTCTACTTCGCCAAGCCGCTCGAATCGTCCGCGGCGCTCGATTTCTTCCGCTCGCGCAAACGCTAGTCGAGCAGATCGCCATAACGAGCCGGCCGGCGGGTACGCCGAGCGGTTGCGAACGTCCTAACGATGCTGCCAACCAGAGCTGAGTGGCGAACGTCCGGCGGGTGCACGCCGATCCGAAGCACCTCGAGCGGTGCGTGGCGAAGGGCTGCCGCCGCAGCAAGCGAGGAGAGCAGGCGGAGGCGAGTGCGGCTGGCCCAGGTGATGACCGGACCCCATGCGAGCTCCGCGCCCGTTGCCGGCGACCAAACCCGCAAATGATCCTCGGCCAACGGAATCCTCGATTGTTCGAGTGCCTCGCGCGCACCATCGCCGTAGAGCCAGGCCGGGGCGACGAAACCGTCGATCGGCCGCCCGATCACGTCTTCGACCACCGCTCGCCCCTCATTGATTCGGGCAGCCGCCTCCTCACGCGACAAGCCGAGGAATTCGCCTTCGCTCGCGGTCATGAAGCGGGCCCGCACGCGATCCGCAGTGCCCAAATACTGCGCCTCGTCACGGTGGGTGAAGCCGTGCAACAGCATTTCGATGCCCTGGTCGGCCCAGGAGCGAAGCCGGCCGGCGAAGGGCGAACCAGGAACGATCGGCGCATTGCCCCAATGGTTCGGAACGACCAGCATCGCGAGCCTTGTCCCGACATGCGGCGCAAGCAGATCGAGCAGGCCGTCGACCTCGCTTTCGAAGCGTGGCGAGACGTCGTGGATCGACGCGAGCAGCAAGCGGTTGTGACGGGTGGGGGACATGCCAGACTATCTGTGGTAGCAGGGCCGCGGACGCCAGCCCATTAACAAAGCTTCACTTGAAGTTCAGTAGCAAGGACACTCTCTAACTTGCCGATGCGTATCGCTGACGTCTCTGCGTTTTACACGCCCATCGGCGGCGGCGTTCGCACCTATGTCGAAGCCAAGCTGCGCGCAGCGGAGCGCTTCGGGCACGAGATGATCGTCATCGTCCCGGGCGCGCGCCATGAAGTCGTGCCCCGCGGGCCCAATGCGGTGCTGGTGACGATCCCGTCGCCGCTCCTGCCGGTCGATCGGCGCTATCGCTATTTCGACGATGAGGCCGCAATCCACGCGGCGCTGGACGAGTGGCAGCCGGACCATGTCGAAGCTTCCTCGCCGTGGTCGAGCGCGGCGATGGTCGGGCGCTGGCAGGGCGGTGCGAGCCGCTCGCTGGTGATGCACGCGGACCCACTCGCGGCGTACGCCTATCGTTGGCTCGGCGGCTTCATCCCGACGCCTGCGATCGATGGCATATTCGGCTGGTTCTGGCGCCACCTGCGCGGCCTAGGGCGCATGTTCGATTCGGTGATTTGCGCCAATGCGCAGCTGACCCAGCGGTTGACCGACGGCGGGGTCGAGAATGTCGAGACGATCCGAATGGGCGTCGAAGGCGGTCTTTTCTCACCCACGCTCCGCTCGTCGGTGCTGCGCGAGCAGGTGCTGTGCTCGCTCGGATTGGACGCAGGCGCGACCTTGCTCGTCGGCATTGGGCGGTTCTCGGCCGAAAAGCGCTGGCATATGGTGCTGCGCGCGGTCGGAGGCGCGGCGCGGCGTCACGACGTAGGCCTGCTGCTGATTGGCGACGGGCCGAAGCGGGCGAAGCTCGAGCTGCTGGCGGATCGGACGCGCACCGCGATGGTGCTTCCGCACATGAGCGATCGCGAAGAGCTGGCACGGCTGCTGGCAAGCGCGGACGCGCTGGTCCACGGCTGCGAGGCCGAGACGTTCTGCATGGTAGCGGCGGAAGCGCGCGCGAGCGGCACGCCACTCATCGTTCCCGATCGCGGAGGCGCGGTCGATCAGCTCGCTCCGGGCGCAGGCACCGTGTATCGCGCCGCTAGCGAAATCTCGCTCGAACGAGCCATCGCCCGTTTCATCCGTCGCGGTCCCGAGCTCCAGCACGCGGCGGCCGTCCGGTCACGAGTCGTGCGGACGATGGACGAGCATTTTGCCGACCTGTTCGCTCGTTACGAGCAGCTCGCCCCGCGCCATTCGGTCCTTCCGGCCGCCATCCGCGAAGCGTCATATGAGCGCGCGGCCGAACTTCCTCTGACGCGTCCGGCCGCGATCTGAGGGGTCGCTGAGCCCTCCGCCGAGGGGATAACCGCTTGCTTTAGCGAAAGGTTCGTCGTCACAAGTGCAGGATGACCCTCAACAAGAGCGTAGTGGAATCGATCGGGGCGAGTCCGCTTGCAATGGTGGTCACGAATCCAAACCGAGCCGACAACCCGATCGAGCTCGCGAACCCTGCCTTTTGCGAACTGACCGGCTATCCCGAGCGCGAGATCGTCGGCCGCAACTGCCGGTTTCTGGCCGGCCGGGATACCGAACCTAATGTTCGTCAGCAGGTGCGTGCCGCCGTTGAACAGCAGCGCCCGGTGCTTGTCGACATCCTGAACTATCGCCGTGACGGTACGCCATTCCGGAACGGCGTCATGATTGCGCCCCTGTTCGATGCAAACGGCACCCTGTCCTATTTCTTGGGCTCGCAGGTCGTGCTGCCGGAGGGCGAGGCCGCTCCCCTGTCGGTGCGCCGCGCCCGCGCCGCCGCCCTGGTCGAGGGGCTGCCGCCTCGCCAGCGGCAGGTGCTGGAAGGCATGGCCCATGGCCTGCTCAACAAGCAGATCGCTTACCGGCTTGGCATCGCCGAGAAGACCGTGAAGATGCACCGCGTGCTGATGCTCGACCGGCTTGGCGGCATCACGAGCGCCGAGGCAATCCGGCTCGCAGTCGAAGCAGGGCTATAGCCCGGCCCTAATCCCGTATGGTTCTGTCCGCAGGCGGACCTTAGCTCACCCCGACAAAGGCCGGCCGCACTTCCCTCCCTTGCCAGCGGCCGGCCGACCGGAAGGAGAACTTTCATGCGCGCCATCAACCTATTGACGCTGACACTGCTCATCGTTGGCGGACTCAACTGGGGTCTGGTCGGGGCTTTCGACTTTGATCTCGTCGCCGCCATCTTCGGCGAGATGTCCGCCCTGTCGCGGATCGTTTACGTCCTTGTCGGACTGTCGGCGCTGTACCAGATCATCCCGTTGCTGCAGGCCTTCTCGGGTGGCGAGGTAAGCGCACAGCGCGCCTGAGAAAGGTGGAGTCATTGCGGTGGCGGGTCAGGGTGGCGATGCTTAGCGCCGCCCTGTTCGGCGTATTGTTCCTGCTGATGCTCTCCCTCGGCAAATCGATCCCCTAGCAAGCGGAGCTGAGCGCTTCGACGACGATGCGCTCGAAATCCTCGCCGGCGGGAAAGCCCGCAAGGACCCAGCGGTCCTCGATGGCCTTCAGGGTTCGTGCGACCACCGGTCCCTCCGGCAATCCCCGCTTGATCAGCTGACCGCCGCTGATCGGCAGGCGCGGCGCGTGCCAACCTGTGATTTCGCGCGCCGCGTCCGCCAGTCCGTCGAGCAATAGCCGGTCAACCGCGCAGTCGCTTCCGAGCCGGTAGGCAAGCGCTTGCGGTACGCCGTCGCCGGTCCCAGCGACACAGGCGAGCCGCTTGCGAGCCTTGTTCGACAGGCGCAGCCGCACGGCCACATCCTCGGCAACGTCGGGGTCGCGGGGGAGCAACGCAGCGAGCCGGCGAAGTGAATCTGGGCTGACGCCCGCCCTCGTTTCAGCGCTAATGAGGGCTTTAAGGCTCTGCACCTTCTTCGCGGTGATTTCCGGAAGCACGGGCTTCAGGATCGACTTTTCGAGCATGATCTGCACCGTCCTGGTCGGATCGGCGACGCCCAGCAGCTTGAGGAGCTCGTCCGCGATCCGCTCGCGAGACAGAGCCATGAGGTCGTTGGCGCGCGCGGTGCAGGCCTCAAGCGCCGCCGCGTCGGGCTCGCCCGCGTCGAAGCGCGCGTGGAAGCGGAAGAACCGCAGGATCCGCAAATGGTCCTCCGCGATCCGCTGCAGGGGATCGCCGATGAAGCGGATGTGGCGCTGCTCGAGGTCGGCGAGGCCGCCGAAATAATCGAACAGCTCGCCGGTTACCGGATCGGCGGACAGTGCGTTGATGGTGAAATCGCGCCGCGCCGCGTCTTCCTTCCAGTCGTCGGTGAAGGCTACGGTCGCCCGCCGCCCGTCCGTGGAGACATCGCGCCGGAGGGTCGTGATCTCGAACGGATACCCGTCGCTGACCGCCGTGACGGTGCCATGGTCGATACCGGTCGGCACCGCCTTGATCCTCGCCTTTTCGAGGCGGCGCGTCACGTCGTCGGGCGAGATGCGGGTGGCCAGATCAATGTCATTCACCGGCAGGCCGAGCAGGTCGTCGCGGATGGCGCCGCCGACATAGCGCGTCAGGCCTTCGTCCGCCCCGAGCGCCGCGAGCAGCCGCTTCATGCCGCGCTTCTTGCGCCACTTGGTTGCGTCGAGCTTCAGCGCCACTGCAGCCTGCGCGACAAGTTGACGATCATGGCCGCGGTCGCCCCCCAGATCCTGCGGTCGTTCCACACAATCTCGTAATAGTGGCGCTCTCGCCCCTGGAACAGGGCGCTTCTCCGCTCCTGGTTCGCGGGATCGAGTACAAAGCTCAGCGGCGCCTCGAACCAGTCGGCGACTTCCTGCTCGTGCGGCTCCAGCGGGAGGTCAGGCGGGATGATCCCAAGGAGGGGCGAGACGATATAGCCGGTGACCGTTCTGTAAGGCTCGAGACTCCCGACCACATCGACGGCGCGGGGAGGAAGCAGCAGCTCCTCATCCGCTTCTCGCAAAGCGGCGGCCACCGCGTCTTCGCCCGGATCGATCCGGCCGCCGGGGAAGGCGATCTGCCCGGCGTGAGTGCGCATATCTTCACGGCGAACCGTGAGGATCAGGCCGGGCTCAGGGCGGTCGGTCACCGCGATCAGCACCGCCGCCTCGACCTCGACCTTTGCCCGGAGCTCGGGCAAGTCTCCTTCAAGCGGCGGCTCGATTGGTGGGACGGCGAGGGCGTGACGCAGCCGATCTGCGAGGGTCACTGGCGTTCCAGCGGGAAAAAGACGCCGCTGCTCCAGACGCCCGGCGGATTGTCGCCGCCGGCTAGAGCCAGCTCGGCCACTTCATAATAGACGGGACGCGTAAGCTCGGCCTCCAGCCCGTGACGGACCGCCAGCCGGGGGGAGAGGCCGCTTTCTGTCTCGATGATGCTCAGTGGATGATCTGGACCAAGGATTATCGCGTCGCCGCTATCGAGCCTGAAGGCGATGCGCCGTTCGCGGCCTTCGCCTTCGCTGCTCATCTCGACCGCTCGAAAAGCGGTGGATTCGACCTCGATGTCGAGCTTCTCGGCCGGCGTGACGAGCACGTGCCGGCCATCAGGCTCGCGCCTAAGTACGGTCGAGAACAGGCGCACCATCGCCGGCCGGGCGATCGGGCGACGGTCATGATACCAGGTCCCGTCGCGGGCAATGCGCATCCCTGAATGTCCGCAACGCTCAGGATGCCACCGGTCGACGGGCGGCAGGCGTCTCTCATCGATGAGTGTCTGGAGGTCGGCGAGGCTCAACCCCTGCAGCTCGATCGGTGGGCGGCTTTCCGGCATATCCCGTCATTGCGAGGAGCGCGGCGACGAAGCAATCCATTGTCCGCCGTGGATTGCGTCGCTTCGCCCGCAATGACAGACAGCCCGGCCATGACGCTTTCGAGAACCGCGATCGTGACCGGTGCCGGCAAACGCGTCGGTTCAGTGATTGCTCGCGCATTGGTCGACGACGGCTGGACCGTGCTCGCCCATGTCCACCATGACGGCGACGCCGTGCCACCGGGCTCGACAAAGGTCGTCGCCGACCTCGCGGAGCCCGACTGCGCGGCGGCGATCTTCGCCGCGGCAGATGGAAAGCCGCCGGTGCGGCTGCTGGTGAACAATGCCGCGCGCTTTGCCTGGGACGGCATCGGGGAGTTCAGCCCCGGCGAATTCGACGCGCACATGAGGATCAACGTCCGCGCCGCCGCCCTGTTGACCGAGCGGCTTGCGGCCCAGCACCGCGAGGGGGATGCGCTCATCGTCAACGTGCTCGATTCGAAGCTCTCGGCGCCGAATCCCGACTATCTCAGCTATACTTTGTCCAAGGCCGCGCTGGCGGCGCTAACGGAACTTGCGGCGCGTGCGCTTGCGCCGCGGTCAATCCGCGTGAATGGCATTGCTCCGGCGCTGATGCTGCGATCGAGTGGCCAGACCGAGGAGAATTTCGAGGCGATGCACAGCAACAACCCGCTGCGGCGCGGCGTCGAGGCGGAAGATGTGGTTGGGGCCCTGCTCTACCTCGTGGAGGCGACCGCGGTGACCGGGGCCGTGATCACGATCGATTCCGGCCAGCGCTTCATGAGCCTGGATCGTGACGTCCAGTTCCTCGGTCCGCAATGACCGCGACGACCCCCAAGCTGAGCGGTCTGGTTCCGGCCGACCTCAGGGTTCGCTCCGCCCGAATCATCCTCGAGGGACTCGAAGTGCAGGCTGACATCGGCTTTCATGATTTCGAGATTGGAGCTCCGCAACGGCTGCTCGCGAGCGTCGAGGTGTGGCTAACCGATTTCACGCCGCCGGCCGAAGATCAGCCGTCCCACGCCTGGAACTATGACTTCCTTCGCACGGAGGTCGCCGAACTGGCCGCAGCAGGCCGGTACAACCTGCAGGAGACGCTCGCCCATGCGATCTTCGATAGGGTCGCCGCCTTCCATGGCGTCAGGGCTCTCCGGGTTCGTCTGTCGAAGCCGGACGTATACGCGAATGCTGCAGGGGTGGGCGTGGAAATTGCCTCGTTCGAAGGCCTTTGGCCGGACTCCTGATGCTTCATCAAAAGCCGGAGTTTCAGCCTTATCGGCAGTGGAACAAAATCCGTTGCGCGGCCTTTGAGCCGGAGATAAGGAGGCGCGCCTGTGCCGATGTCATAATGAAACATGGGCGCTTAAGGGTTGTGACCGGCGGGCTACGAACGCCGCTCTGGTCGTGGGGTCCCACCCACGGCTTGTCGAGGAGAATTGCAGGGTAATGTCCTACGCGCAGCGAAAACAGCTCAGCGGTAATCCGGTCGTCGCCTGGACACTGACCTTCTTGCTTGTCGGCGGCCTGCTTTACGCGATTGTGACCGGCCTCGCCTACAACGTGATCAAGAAGACCGCCGAAAATCTCAAAGTGGTGGATGTCGAGGAGCAACCACCGCCTCCGGAGGAGCCGCCGCCGCCGCCGAAGGACATGCCTAAGGTCCCGCCGCCGCCGGTGACCCCGCCGCCCCTCGTCCGGATGGAAGCCCCGCCGCCGCCGATTCAGACGGTGACCGCTCCGCCGCCGCCGCAGATTCCGCCCGTGGCCCCATCGCCGCCGGCGCCGCCGCCGCCGCCCCGCAAAGTTCAGTCGGCGCAGAGTGCGAAGGGTGACCTTCGCAGCCTGTTCAGCGGCGACGACTATCCGGCCTCGGCCCAGGCTGCAGGTGCGGAAGGTACCGCGCAGGCGCAGTTGACGATCGGCCCCAACGGACAGGTCGTCGCCTGCAACATCATTCGGTCTGCCGGTAACGGTGCCCTGGACAGCGCGACGTGCAACATCCTTCGCCGGCGCGCGAAGTTCACGCCGGCCCGCGACAGCGATGGAAACGCCACGACCGACACGATTACGACGCCGCCGATCGTCTGGCGGCTGGAAGGCTAAACTGGTTCAGCTTCGAGACTGATTTTTAAAAGGAACGCAAAGCATGCAAGCAGCACCCGCCGCCAATACCCAATTTGGCATTCAGAATGCGCTCCACGAGGGCGGCCTCATCAGCTACAGCGTGTTCATCATCCTAGTGATCATGTCGCTGGGCACCTTCTACATCCTGTTCACCAAGCTGATGCAGCAGCAGAAGATCATCAGCCAGGGCCGCAAGGTCCGGTCGAGCTTCTGGAA
>Ga0207657_10006367_pt1 | contig 12264 bp, 14 predicted proteins | sample KBSC33metaG_FD_184316 | JGI IMG/M metagenome (GOLD analysis project Ga0207657, IMG submission 184316) | Corn rhizosphere microbial communities from Kellogg Biological Station, Michigan, USA - KBS C3-3 metaG (SPAdes) (version 2) | ecosystem: Host-associated > Plants > Roots > Rhizosphere > Soil ...
CTGCGCTCATGGCTCGGGCTACAAGCCGCTGGTCGAGGCTACGGAAGCGGAAGTTGCCGGAAAGCTCGACGACACGGTCGCGAACGCCGCGCGGGGGGCGGCTGCGGTAATGGCCATGAACAACGTCTATTACCGTTTCGTCCACCTCGTCGCGAACCCGGAATATGGCACCAAGCCGGCGCGGCTGCGGATGAACTTCATCGGCCAGCACGGCATCGCCAAGGACGAGTTCGAGCTGTTCTCGCTTGCGGTCTCGGCGATGAACGGCTGCGGCATGTGTATCGACAGCCACGAACGCGTCCTGCTCGAGCATGGCGTCAAGTCCGATGTGATCCAGGCGGCGGTGCGGATCGCGGCAGTGATGAAGGCGATCGCCACCGTCCACGCGACGCTTTAGCCGATCAACATCCTCACGGCGACGACGAGCAGGGTAACTGCGAGGATCGGGCGCAGGATTTCGTCCGATGACTTGGTCGCGAGCAGGCTGCCGATGATGATCCCGGGGATGGAGCCGATGAGCAGCGCTCCCATCAGGGGAAAGCTCACCGAGCCGATCAGCCAGTGTCCGGTGCCAGCAATCAGCGTCAGCGGCACCGCATGCGCGATATCGCTGCCGGCGATGCGCGCGACGGGCAACGTCGGGTAGAGCATCAGCAGGGCCGTCGTGCCGAGCGCACCGGCGCCGACCGACGTCACCGAGACGAGGATGCCGAGGGCGAAGCCGAGCAGGACGGTCCAGCCCGAAATGCGGCGCGAGCTCGCATGGTCGAAGCGCGGGCCGGCCCAGCGGATAATCCGCGGCCGAAAGAACACCGAGATGCCGGTCAGCAGCAAAGTCGCGCCGAGGATCAGGTTGAGGACGCCCGCGGCATGCTGCGCAAGGGTGCCGACGCGGCTCATGACGTAGATCGTCGCGATTGCCGAGGGCACGCTCCCGCAGGCGAGCGACACAACGATTTTCCAGTCGACGGTCTTGCGCTGGTTGTGGACTGCGGTCCCGACCGTTTTCGTCACCGACGCATAGAGCAGGTCGGTGCCGACCGCGGTTGCCGGGTGGAAGCCGAACAGCAGGACGAGCAGCGGGGTCATCAGCGATCCGCCGCCGACGCCAGTCAGCCCGACCAGCGCCCCGACAAGCAGGCCGGCGAGTGAATAGAGTGGATTGTAGCTAGAGAAGATCCCGGCCCCCTGCGTCATTAATCAGGCGTCGAAATTCATGGCGTAGGTTCCTGTTCCGGGCCGACCCATGGTCCCGCTGGAATTTGCAACCGGCCGCACTTAGATTGTGGCGCACTCGTGAAGGAAGATCGACGCTTGCAGTCCGGCCTCATCGCCTATCTCGATTCGGTCAAGTCGCGCGATCCCGCGGCGCGGTCGCGCTGGGACGTCTTGTTCTATCCGGGCGTGACGGCGCTTGCCCTGCACCGGCTTGCCCACTGGTTGTGGGAAGGGCAGCTGTTCTTCGTTGCGCGGCTGATCAACCATTTTTCGCGCTTTCTGACATGCATCGACATCCATCCGGGAGCGAAGATCGGCAAGCGCTTCTTTCTCGATCACGGCTTCAGCGTAATCGGCGAAAGTGCCGAGATCGGCGACGATGTGACCATCTACCAGCACGTGACGCTCGGCGGTACCAACCCGACGGCCGGAGACGGCGGGAAGCGCCACCCGACGATCCGCTCCGGCGTGGTGATTGGCTCCGGAGCGCAGGTGCTGGGGCCGATCGAGATCGGCGAAGGCGCCAAGATCGGCGCGAATTCGGTCGTGACCAAGGATGTCGCAGCCGGTCAGACGGTGGTCGGCATTCCCGCCAAGCCGGTGCCGGTCGATGCGGTCCACTACAGTCCCGGGTTCATGGCCTATGGCACGCCGTGCGGCGAGGATTGCGATCCCGTCCGGATGCGCCTGATCGAGCTCGAGGATGAGATTGACGCCCTGCGCACGGAAATCAAAACCCTCAAGGCTGTGCGGCAGCCGCAGCCAAAGGTGAAAAGCGCTTGAGCGTGGTCGCGCCGTTCCCGGCACCCTGGGACCGGCGCCCAATCGCCACGTTCGACCGCAAGGAACTAAGCCGCATCCTCGACCTCTACGGCCGCATGGTCGCTGCCGGTCACTGGCGCGACTATGCGCTGCGGATCGACCCCGACGTGGCGGTGTTCGCCGCTTTCCGCCGGCACAGCGAACGGCCGGAAGTGCGCATAGAAAAACGCCCCGCGCTTCGGCTGAAGCAGGGGGCGTTTGCGTTGATCGGCGAGCACGGGGCGGTGCTCAGGCGGGGCCACGACCTCAATGGGATCCTGGCCCCGCTCGAGCGGCGGCTTATGCGGCTTGTTGGCTGACCGGCAGCGGGGCTGGCCGGTCGAGCTCGGGCAGCCGCCCTTGCACGTTCGACGGCAACCGCGTGACGACCATCCTCCGCGCCTGGTGCCAGTAAGCCGACAGCAGCAGCAGCGCTGAGCCGATCACCAGCGCCGTCAGCGCAATATTGAGCTCGACCGCGCCGAATTTCTTGAACAGCTCGGTCAGCGCATAGAGCACGTAGGCAAGGGCCGAGACGAGCAGCGCGCGGCGGTCGACCGCGAGCGCGGTCAGGCCGAACAGCACGTAGAGGCCGACCACCAGCAGCCCTTCGCCGGTGCTGACGCTGCCGTTGGTCAGACCGAGCAGCGCGAAGATCGGGTGTGCGATCATCGGCGCCGCGAGCAGGTGAAGCCAGAAGGCAACGTCGGAGCGGCGCGTGACGCGGGCACGGTCCGAAGAATCCCACCACATCGCGAACAGGAACATGCCGATGCCGAGCACCAACACAAAACCGAGAATGAGGTTCTTCGCGCTGTTGCTGTCGCCGGGCTGGACGATGCCGACGACGACCGCGAGGAACAGGCCGGCTACGGCAGCCGCGCCCGCGGCGACGGTGATCGGCACGTGGAAACGGCGCCAGTGAAGCCAGGCGGCGCCCGCGGCGATCGCCGCGCTAATGCCGCCAACGGTCGCGGCGAGCAGCTGATCGTTGCTGTCGTTGAACCGGTCGGCACCAATGACTTGCACCATCAGGAAGGCTGAGCTTGCGAGCACGCCGCCGACGAAGGCCAGCAGGAGCAGGATCGACGGCAGCGCCATCCGGCGACGCCCGGTGAAGAACAGCGCCAGGCCCCAGGCGGTAGCGGCGATGGCGAGCGGGGCGAGGAAACTCGGCCCAACGTCGCCATGGTCGGACACGAACATCCCGGCCGCCTGGCCGATGCTCTGGCCAATCCAGCCGACTGCAAAGAGGAGAATCGCGGCCGCGATCGAGACGAAGATGTCGTTGAAGCCGGTGATCAGGCGGAACTGCTCTTCGTCCGGAATGCTGGTGGTCCGCTGACGCCCGATGTGCGCGCGCAGCGCGTCGGCGGCTTCGGCCGTGATCACGCCGGATGCGACCGCGTCGTCAAGCTCTTGCTGGCTGTACATGGAGTCTTCTCCCCGTTCGAGACACAGCAGGATATAACTGCTGTATTATAGTGTCAACACAGCAAAGCAGTTGACCACAAGCATCTCCGCGCCAATGGAGGGCGGCGCATGTGCAACCTATACAGCATGACGGCGACGGTCGACGAGATGCGGCGGATCTTCGGTCCCTTCGAAGGCGAGACGACGAACTTGCCCGCTTACGACGAGATCTATCCCGGCTATTCGGCGCCCGTGCTGCGGCGGCGCGACGATGGCGGGCTCAGGCTGGATCATATGAAGTGGGGCTTCCCTGGACCGGTCGCGGCCGGCGGCAGGCCGGTGACCAACGTCCGCAACCTGAACAGCGGCTTTTGGCGCAATGCTTTGAATGAGCCGGCGCGGCGCTGCATCGTCCCGGTGACCAGCTATTGCGAGTGGACCGCCGAGCCCGATCCCGAGACCAAGCGCAAGTCTAAGGTGTGGTTCGGCCTCAGCGAGGAGCAGCACCCGCTGTTCGCGTTTGCGGGTATCTGGCGGCCGGGGGAAGGGGGACCGTTCATGGCCTTCCTGACCTGCGAAGCGAACCAGGTCGTTGGCGCGGTGCACCCCAAGGCCATGCCCGTGATGTTGCGCCCCGGAGCGGATGTCGAACGGTGGCTGGGAAGCGAGCGGGCCGATGCATGCGCGCTGGCGATGCCTTTTGCGGATACGGCGATGCGTCGCGTGAGTTAAGCGGTCAAACCATTGTCCATAGGAGTAATGAGATGGCGAAGAAAGCGACCGGCACGAGGGGCGCCAGCAAGCCTTCGGCGACGAAGAGCAGGTCGAGGTCGGTGACCGTTTCCCAGCGGCGCAGCGGCGATGGTGGGCGGGGCTCGGACGATGCCGGCATGGGCGAAGCATTCATCAAGCTGTTGCAGAGCCCGCTGGTTGCCGAGTTGGTCGCAGTTGCCGCTACGGCTGCTTTGGCCGCATTGGCCGAAAGCGGCTTCACCAGCAGTTCCGGAGCATCGCGCAGCGGCCGCGCAGGAAAAGCGGTGAAGGCGGCCGGTAAAGCCGCCGCGGCTGCGGTCGGGCGCCGCCTCGGGACGGAAATCGACGAAATCCGCAAGGCTGCGACGACCGCTAAGAACGGCGCAAGAGCGTAAGCCGCGCGCGCCCGACCACGCGGGTCGTGTCCAGGATGAAGTCACCCGGATCGACCTTGTCGTCGCGGCTGGTCTCGACACTCATCCACCCCCCGACTGCGAGCCAGCCGGCGGCTGCGACTGACTTTATGGCTCCGCTGCCGGAGCCAGGAGCATAAGGCGGATCGGCGAAGATCAGGTCGAACGGCTCGGAATGTGGCAGCGCCATGGCCGAGCCGCCGAGGATTTTCACGTCTGCGCGGAGCTTGGCGGCATTGCGGCGGATGACCGCGGCGGTGGCGGCGCTGCTCTCGACAAAGGTCGCGTGAGCGGCGCCCCTCGAAAGGGCCTCGAACCCGAGCGCGCCACTGCCCGCGAACAGGTCGGCGACACGAAGATCCTCGAAGCTGCCCAGGCGGCTTACGAGCATCGAGAAGAGCGCCTCGCGCACGCGGTCGGCGGTGGGCCGCGTGGCCAAGCCCGGTGGTGCTTCCAGCGTCCGGCCGCGCCACGCGCCGGAAATAATCCTCATCTGAGCGAGCGCCGAAAGACGTCCAGCTCGCCTTCGGGGACTTCATCGACCGCGCCGGGCTCCAGCCCTTCGAGGGTCAGCGGCCCGTAGGCGATGCGAATGAGGCGCGATACCTGGAGGCCGAGGTGGGCGAGGACGCGGCGAACCTCCCGGTTCTTGCCTTCGGTCAGGCTCATTTCGACCCAGCAATTGCTGCCCGTCCGCCGCTCGAGGTTGGCGTTGATCGAACCGTAATGGATCCCGTCGATGGTGATTCCGTCCGCGAGGCTTTCGAGCTGCGCCTGGGAAACCTGGCCGTAGGCGCGGGCGCGGTAGGTGCGCACGACTCCGGTTCGCGGCAGCTCGAGCTGGCGCTTGAGTTCGCCGTCGTTGGTGAGCAGGAGCAAGCCCTCGGTCATGAAATCGAGCCGGCCGACGGGCATCAGTCGCGGCAGGCCGGGCGGAAGGCGGTCGTAAATCGTCGGGCGCCCTTTGGGGTCGCGCTCCGCGGTGAGCGTCGCCGGCGGCTTGTAGAAGCGAAACAGCCGGGTCGCCGCTGCCGGCCGGACCGGCTTTGCGTCGACCGTGACGCCATCCAGGTTTTCAAGCAGGATTGCGGGCGTCGTGAGCTTTTCCCCGTTGAGCGCGATGCGACCTTCGGCGATCATCCGCTCGACCTCGCGGCGCGACGCAATCCCGGCGCGGGCGAGCAGCTTGGCGATGCGCTGCGGTCCCGTCTCTCGCGACTGTGGCGTGGCAGGCACAGCCCGCCGCTCGCCTCGGGCGCGGTGGGGCACCGGTTTGCGCCTCGTTCGTTGCGCTGGTTGTTTCGGGGGCGAAGTCATGGTTGTGGAGGAAGATGCTGTTCGGGAAGCGTAAGCAGGTCGTCAAGCGGATCCTCATCGTCGAGGACGAGCCGCTGACCGCGTTCGACAATGAAAATATCCTCGGCGACGCGGGTTACGAGATCGTCGCGACCGTCGATGACCTCGACGAAGCGCTCAAGGTGCTCGAAGCCGAAGCGATCGACTTGATCCTGAGCGATGTCCGCCTGCGCAAGCAGCAGACCGGGATCCACCTCGCCCATGCGGCGCGGGAGAAGGGCATCCCGACGCTGTTCGCAACCGGCCATGCCTTTCCCGGCGCGGCGGAAATCGCCGTCGGTTGCCTGATGAAGCCATATAACGAACGCCAGCTGACCAAGGCGATCGACTGCGTCGATCGGCATTTGCAGGGTGAGAAAGTGAAGGCGCCCAAGGGCCTGGAACTGTTCATCGCGGTCGACCGGGCGGAATAGCGCAACCCGTTCATTGCGGGACTAGGCAGGCCATGAAACCTGTCTAAGGTTCCGGTGATTTTCGGTTGGGGGAGGTCACGCATGACGGCGCAGGCGCAAGAAGTGACCGGTTGGCGCAGCACGCTGCCCGCGGCCGTGCGTCCCTATACGGAGGCGGCGCCGCTCGCGTCGCTGTTCCTCGGCATCTCCTCCGGATTTCCGTACGCGATGATCGGAGCCACGCTGACCACCCGGCTGAAGCAGGGCGGCATCGACAAGTCGACGATCACCGCCTTCACGCTCGTCTTCCTCGCTTACAATTTCAAATTCCTGTGGGCGTGGATCGTCGATGGCGTTCGGCTGCCGCTGATCGGGCGGCTTGGCCAGCGTGTCTCGTGGATGCTGGTGACCGGCACGCTGGTCATCGCTGCTGTTGCCAACCTCGCGCTGGCTGATCCCGCGGCGAGCATCAGCTCGGTCGTCACTGCCGCAATTTTGCTCGGCATCGCCGGCGCGAGCTTCGACATCGTGATCGACGCCTACCGTATTGAAATCCTGCAGCCGCGCCAGCTCGGGGTTGGCTCCGGCATGTCGCAATATGGCTGGCGCATAGGCTCGGCCGGGGCGGGAGCGATCGCGCTTGTCGTCGCAGCCCGCCACGGCTGGGAAGCAGCCTATCTGACCTGCGCCGCGCTGGCCTTGCCGGCCATGCTCACGGCCCTGACGATGGGTGAGCCGGAGCGCCGCCGAGCGCCCGTCGAGCGGCGCGGCTTCGGTGCAGCCGCCGCCGCAGTGTGGCGGCCATTCGTCGAGTTTTTCGAGCGCAAGGGCGCGTGGCTGGTGCTGCTCTTCATCCTGCTTCACAAGATCGGCGACACGCTTGCGAACCTCACCTTCCGGCTGCTGTTCGACGACCTGAAATTCTCCAACGACGAGATCGCACTGTACGACGTCGGCGTCGGTTTCTGGGCCTATCTGATCGGCATCTTCATTGGCGGAATCCTCTACGCGCAGCTTGGGATGAAGCGTTCGGTAATGATCAGCCTCATCCTGATGGCTGTGTCGAACTTCGGCTTCGCGCTGCTGGCGATGGCCGGGCACAGCAACTGGGGCATGGCTTCAGCGATCGGCTTTGAGAATGTGGCAAGCGGCATCGGCGGCGTGTGCGTGGTCGCCTACTTCTCGGCGCTGTGCGACCTCAGGTTCACAGCGGCCCAATATGCGCTGATTTCGGCCGCGGCGAGCATCGTCGGACGGTTCCTGACCGGCACGACAGCCGGCGCGCTGATCGACGCCATCGGCTACGTCAACTTCTACCTGCTGACTACCGTCGCGGCGGTGCCCGGGATCGTGCTGTTCTGGATCTTGATGCGCATGGGCCTGATCGACCAGTCGATCGGCAGTGCCGGCGTGGTCGGGAGCGGGGACGTCCGTGCCGATCATCCCGACGAGGAGACCGGCAAGCCGGTTCAGGCGGGGACCTGATCGTTCGCGGCCAGCACCGCGCCGGCGAGATAGAGCGAACCGAAGATCAGGGCACGCGCGCCAAGCGGCGTGGCTGAGAGCGCGGCTTCGACACTGTCGTGCGGCTCGGCGATGAACCCCAGGTTTGCCGCAACCTCGGCAAGATCGTCGGGCGAGAAGCAGCTGTGGCCGGGGATCGGGACCGTATGAACGTGGCTGGCGATACCGCGGAACGGCTCAAGCATGCCGACAGGGTCTTTGGTGGAGAGGCTGGCAAAGACAATGTGCAGCGGTTTGCCGTCGGCGAACTGGTGCTTGGCGAAGATCGCAATTTGTCTTGAAGCCGACGGATTGTGCCCGCCGTCGAGCCACACATCGCGGTCGCCGATGAGCGGCCCGGGGGCGAGATGCTGCAGCCGCGCAGGCCAGTCCGCCCAGCCCATCGCCGCGCTGTAGGCGGAGTTGCGCATGTCCAGCCTGTCCTGATGACGGAGCATGGCGATCGCGAGCGCGGCATTCATCGCCTGGTGCCGCCCCGGTAGCCGCGGCAACGGCAAGTCGAGCTCGCCCTGCTCGTCGCGATAACGCAGCCTGCCCTGCCGGGCGATCGCGTCCCAGGCGTCGCCGCGCGGGAACCAAGGTGCGCCGCGCTCGCGGGCGACCTCGCTCACCCGGCCGCCCACTTCGGGCGGGTAGAGCTGCGTGACGAGCGGGACGCCGGCCTTGGCGATGGCGGCTTTCTCACCGGCGATGTCGATCAGCCCGTTGCCGAGGAACTGCTGATGATCGAGCGCAAGATTGGCGATGCCGGTGACCAGCGGGCGCTCGACGATGTTGGTCGAATCGAGCCGGCCACCGAGGCCCACCTCGAGGATGCAGGCGTCGGCTGGCGTGCGGGCGAAGGCGAGGATCGCCGCGGCGGTCGCGACTTCGAAGAAGCTTGGTTCCACGCCGGCCCCCGCGTCGACGACTTCGGCGAGCAGCTCGGCCAGGACCTGGTCATTGATTAGCCGCCCGGCGATGCGGATTCGCTCGTTGAAGCGGACCAGGTGAGGGCTGGTGAAGGCGTGGACCGAATGACCGCTGGCTTCGAGCGCGGCGCGGAGGAACGCGACCGTCGAGCCTTTGCCGTTGGTGCCGGCGACGTGGAACACGGGCGGCAAGCGGTCCTGCGGGCGGCCGAGACGGTCGAGCACGATCGCGATGCGTTCGAGGCCGAGGCGGTCGCCGGCAGGGGAGAGCTTCGAAAGGCGGTCGAGCTGCGCCTGGACGCCCGGGTGGCCGGAGCGCGCAAAGTCGGCCATCAGGCGGCTTCCTTCGTCTCCGGCGCGAGGTACGACACGAGCAGCGCCAGCCGGTCCTGCAGGTCGGCGCGCGACACGACCATGTCGATCATGCCGTGCTCAAGGAGATATTCGGCGCGCTGAAACCCCTCCGGGAGCTTCTCGCGGATCGTCTGCTCGATCACCCGCTGGCCGGCAAAGCCGATCAGCGCGCCCGGCTCGGCCAGCTGCACATCGCCGAGCATCGCGTAGGAAGCGGTTACGCCGCCGGTGGTGGGATCGGTCAGGACGACGATATACGGCAGGCCCGCTTCGCGCAGCTCGGCGAGCGCAACCGTAGTCCGCGGCATCTGCATGAGGCTGAGGATGCCTTCCTGCATCCGGGCCCCGCCCGCGGCAGTGAACAAAATATAAGGGGCGCGGTCGGTAATCGCGGCCCGGACGCCGGCAAGGAACGCCGCGCCGACGGCAATGCCCATCGAGCCGCCCATGAACGCGAAATCCTGCACGCCGATGACGACCCGGTGCCCGTCGAGGCGCCCGCGGGCATTGACCAGAGCATCGCGCTGCCCATTGGCGGCGCGGGCGGTCTTGAGCCGGTCGGTGTAGCGCTTGGTATCCTTGAAGCGGAGCGGGTCCTCGCGGACCTCCGGGGCAGGCAACAATTCATATTCCGCGGCGTCGAACAATTGCTCGAAGCGTTTGGTCGGGCCGATCCGGTCATGGAAATTGCACCGTGGACAGACGTTGTAATTTTCTTCCCATTCCTTGACGAACACCATCGTCCCGCACTTCGCGCATTTGTGCCACAGATTCTCTGCGCTCTGGCGCTTGGGCAGGAAGGGAATGCCGTTGCGGACGCGGCTCAGCCAGCTCATTCGATAACCTCTCGTTTCAGGCCGGCGGCGATTTCGCGCATCGCTTGCGCCGGGTCGGACGCGCCGGTGATCGGACGCCCGATGACCAGTACGGAGGCGCCGTCGTCCAGCGCCTTCGCCGGTGTCACCACCCGCTTCTGGTCGCCGATGTCGGTGCCGGTTGGACGGATGCCGGGAACGACAAAGAACCCGTTCGGCCATTCGGACCTCGCCCTCGAAACCTCGGCACCGGAACAGACAATCCCGTCGACTCCGGCATCGCGCGCGAGCCGCGCGAGACGGGTCACCTGATCCGCCGGCGACCATTGGATCCCGAGATCGCCAAGGTCGCCTTCGTCGAGGCTGGTCAGCAAGGTGACCGCGACGACCTTGGTCGAAAGCGGCGCCGCATGCTTGGCGGCACGCAGCATTTCGTGACCGCCCGTCGCATGGACCGTCAGGATCGCCGGCTCGAGCGGCGCAAGCGCGGCGACCGCTTTTTCCACCGTGTTGGGAATGTCGTGAAGCTTCAGGTCGAGGAACACCGGCAAACCGGCCCCGGCGACGCGCCGCACGCCTTCCGGTCCCTGGGCCGAGAAGAACTCGAGGCCGAGCTTCACGCCGCCTGCGTGCTCGCGCACGGCCTTGGCGATAACCAGGGCGCGATCCAGGTCGGGGGTGTCGATGGCGACGAAAATCCGGTTCAAGCGGCCGTCTCCGTCTCCTCTGGGGCGGGCGTTTCCGGCGCAAGGGCGGCGAGCCGGTTGCGTTCCATGGTCTCGATCCGGCGGCGGTGCCCCCAGATCCGCGCCCGCAGGATCAGCCAGGTCGGCAGGAAGCCGAGCAGGAACACGAACAGCAGCAGCACCGGCAACTTCATGTCCGCCTGGATATCGCCCCACAGGTTCAGCGTGACGTCTGTCCAATTGCGGCTGGCGAACAGGGCGACGAGCACCGCGATCAGGACCCAGAAAAGGGTCTTCAGGAATTGCATGGCGGCGCGTTTAGGCGAGCCGTGCGTTGAAGGCCAGACGATTGCGTTCCGTCGCGTGTCAGAGTCGCTTCGTCGCAAGCGCGTTAAGAGCGGCGTTGAGAGCGGCAGCTGTCCCGTCCACAACATGACCGGGGTGGGGAGAAAAGTGATTTTGCAAAAAGCGCAAAAGCTTGGCCTTGGCGCGTTCGTGCTGTTGATGGGCGCGTCGCTGCTGGCGATGCGGCCGCACGAAGCGAAGACTGCCGATCCGAAGATCGCCGCGGCGCATCTCAAGCTTGCGTCATTGTCGACTGCCTCCCGCCGCGACGTCGATTACCGCCTGCTGGATGCGCGCCTGAAGCAACTGATGACCAAGCCGGCGATGGTCGGCATGGCCGTCGGCGTGGTCGAGAACGGCCGCATCACCTTCCTCCAGGGTTATGGCGAGACGCTCGAGGGTTCGGGCGATCCGGTGACTCCGGAAACCGTGTTCCGCTGGGCCTCGACGTCGAAGGGCGTCGCAGCGACCATGGTCGCCAAGCTCGCCGAACGCGGCAAGATCGACCTCAATGCGCCAGTCGCCAATTATGCGCCCGACCTCAAGCTTCCCGCCGGCAACGAATATAAGGCGACCGTCGGTGACCTGCTGTCGCACCGCCTCGGCCTCTATCGCAACGCCTACGACAACAAGCTCGAGGAAGGGCAGGACCCGAGCCTGCTCCGCGCTTCGCTTGGGGAGCTCAACGCGACCTGCCAGCCGGGCACCTGCTGGTCGTACCAGAACGTCGCCTATGATGCGTCGAGCGAGATGGTCTCGCGCATCACCCACATGCCTTACGAGCAGGCGGTCAAGCGCACCTTGTTCGACCCGATCGGGATGACCAGCGGCAGCGTGTCGATGACCGGGCTCCAGTCCAACCGCAGCTGGGCCAAGCCGCACAGCGCCGGCCGTCGGCCGGAGCCGATCGACGACACTTATTACAAGGTTCCGGGCGCGGCCGGGATCAACAGCGACATCAAGGACATGGCGCTGTGGATGGAAGCGCAGATGGGCGAGATGCCCGACGTGCTCGACGCCAAGGTGCTTGACACGATCCACGCACCGTACGTGGTCACGCCGACCGAGCGTGCGCGGATGCGCAAGTTCCTCGAACGGCTCAGCGCCGCCTGGTACGGCTACGGCTGGCGGAGCTACGATTATGCCGGTCACCGCATCATCGGCCACCGCGGCGGCATCCGCGGCTACCGCTCGCTGATCCTGTTCGACCCGCAAAAGAAGAGCGGCGTGGTGGCGCTATGGAACAGCGACACGTGGCAGCCCGGCGGCCTGGAGTTCGAGGT
>Ga0207657_10006372_pt1 | contig 12257 bp, 8 predicted proteins | sample KBSC33metaG_FD_184316 | JGI IMG/M metagenome (GOLD analysis project Ga0207657, IMG submission 184316) | Corn rhizosphere microbial communities from Kellogg Biological Station, Michigan, USA - KBS C3-3 metaG (SPAdes) (version 2) | ecosystem: Host-associated > Plants > Roots > Rhizosphere > Soil ...
GCACCTTCCCATAGGCTTCGATCAGGGCATGCATGGTTTCAGGATGCACCGCGCTCTTCTGCCACGTGGAGGTTGTGGCAACGATTCCTTCAATCTCAAATTCATTCGAGTACAGGAGCAGGCGAACGAACGACATCTGATCATCCGGCTCGTTGCCGATGTCGCTCATGATGATCACGCGCGGGCGCCCGATGAAATCGTCAACATGGGTTGGGGGAAGCGGCTCCGCCGCGAATGAAAAGCAGGTCAGGACCAAGCCCTGCAGGAACAGGACGATTAAACAAATCCACCGCAGGACCCCCTTGGCTGCCCGACGAGCGGGCTCGTTTGCTCGTCGGTTCGGGTCTGAATCCATAGGGTATTCTCCGAAAGCCGATCCAGCTAAGCACCCGGGTCGGGTGAGCTCTTCCGCTCTGTCCTCACGCGATCCAGAGCAAGCAGAGTACTTACCCAGAGAGCCGCTGCAAGATATCCCGCAATCACATCGCTGGGATAGTGCACCCCCAGGTAAATCCGTGAAAGGCCAATGGCTGCCACCAGAAGAGCAGCCAGAGTCCAGACTAGGATGCGCCCCAGCCGGGACTGCATGCGTCCCGCCAGTAAGCCCGCGAGCACGCCATAGAAGCAGAATGAAAACAGGGAGTGCCCACTGGGAAAACTGTAGGTATAGGGCACCGGCACGAAAAACGGGACAGGGCGAGGCCGATGGAAGGCATATTTCAGGCTCAAGTCCAGCACGACCGCGCCCAGTATGGTAACGGCCATCCACACCGCCTCCCGCCTCCAGCGGAAGACAAGGAACGCAAGCACCGAGAGGATCGAGGCTGCGGTCAGTCCGTCCCCGCCCAGAAACGAAATGAAAATCATTGCCTTGGTGAGAGAGGGAGAGGCGTAGGCATGAACCTGGTTCCGTATCGCGAGATCAAGGCCGGCCGTCCGGTCGTGCGCGACACCATCCGCGATCCACGCGAACAGAAAGAGCGAAAGCACCGCAACCATCAGGCTGGTGAACGCTGCCGCTTCAAAGATGATGTTTCGCTGGGAAACAACCGCCGGTTCGGTCGGCCGGGATTGATCCGCCTTCACTTACCCCTCCGCTCCGCGTTCCCGGTGCGCGCCGGCGCGTACTGGGCGATAAGCTTACAGAGCTTGTCCAGCAGTGCCGCATTTCCCCGCCGCGGATACGTCCTCAGGCGCTCACGGTAACCCGGCAGGTTATAGAGAAACGACTCCACCCGTTCCTTGTTCAGCTCGTCCCAATAGGTTCCGTATCCCATCTTGTCGAGCCAGTATGCGTTAAAGATCTGTTCAAACTGATGTTCGATTGGTATTGCCAGGTACGGCTTCCCCAGGTGAAGCGCCTCGGTCAGAAGAGAAAACCCGGCATTGGCGATAACTGCCTTTGCACTGACTAAGTCCTCCAAAAACTTGTCCATGGCCGGCTTTCTGTAGATCACGTTGCCGCTCTGTCCTTCACGCCCGAAACCATAGGCGATGAATGGACAGCGCACCGAACCCAACAGTTTGGCGAGCGCCGGCGCCGGAGAAGTTACATAAACCAGCACATGCTCGCCGGTCGTGGGGGCGGCCTTGAGTACCTGCTCGCGCAGGATCGGAGGAAACAGAAATGTGCGCGGACGCTTGACTCGCGTCTCAAAGAACGAAGTCACCAGATACGCATCCGCCCGCGGAGTCATGATCCGCGTCACCAGCTTCGCCACGGCAGCGTCGCGCCGGTGCTTCCTGGGATAGGTCACGTCGGTGTTGGTAAGGCAGTGCTGGTTGTCGATCGAGATGACAGGCAAGCGCAGGTGGTGGCCCACGTGGCAGGTAAGTGGTTCAAAATCGGTGATGACTACCTGGATTTTCCATTCTTCAACCTGTTCGGACAGCAGCGCAATGCTCTTCGCACGCTGCCGCACCGAAAGCAGGTTCCGGGTCAGCGTGCGTCCGTACCTGACCTGGTTGTTCACGTAGGTCAGCCGCAAACCGTAGATTTCGGTCACTTCAAATTTTTCCCGCAGATTGCGCAGCCCGCGATCAAAAGACGCGACGTGGACGGTATGTCCCCTGCCGATCAGGTGCGAAATCACTTCCTGCGCCCTGGTCGAATGTCCTGACCCCTCGCCATTTACTCCATAGAGAATGTTGGCCATGAGATGCCGCAGTATATCGCGCGCACCGTGTGCGTCAGACACTCTTGTCCGACGCCTTTGAAGTTGGTTTTGGTATGGGCCGTCAGAAACTGCAGCAGGAATCAAAACAAAATCAGAAGCGGCGGACAGACCCGAGCGAAGTCGAAGGGAGTGTCAGCCACACAACCATTGGATTTCAAAACATTTAAGAGCAAAACCTGGGGTGGGAGACGGGGATTGAACCCGCAACGTCCGGAGCCACAGTCCGGTGCTCTACCAATTGAGCTACTCCCACCGTTTCTCCTCGATTATAGCAACTGGGGTGAGAGCTGTCAGAGGCGCGGGGAGGGTTGTGCAGACGAGCGAAATAAGCCTAGTGCCGGCCGACGCCGACATACTGGAATCCCATGGCGCGCAGGCGCACTGAGTCCAGAAGGTTTTTGGTGTCCACGATCACCGGACGCTTCAGCAGGTGCTTGATGCGATCGAAATCAAGGCTGCGGAACTCGGGCCAGCCGGTGCCGACTACCAGCGCGTCCATGCCCTCGGCTGCTGCGTAAGGCGTTTCGCAGTAGTGGACCGTGCCGTTCAGTTCGATGCGTGCGTCCGGAATGGCCACCGGGTCGTAAGCCCGGACCCGCGCGCCCCTCGCAACCAGATTCTGCGCCAGGCGCAGCGAGGATGATCCAGCCACCGAGTTGGTATTGGGTTTGAAAGCCAGGCCGAGAATCCCCACGTCTTTGTTCTGCACCGATTGCACAATGGTTGAAATCTTGTCCACAATGCGGTCGGCCAGGCTGAGATTCACCTCTCGCGCCGCGCTCAAAATCTTGAGCGAGACTCCCTTGGCGCGAGCCAGTTCGGCCAGCGACTCCATGTCCGACTCGGCGAAGATTCCGCCCATGCCCGCCCCGGGTTGCAGGCAGCGCGGAGCGATTTTCTTGTCCAGCCCCAGCGCCATGGCCAGGCTGACCGCATCGGCGTTCACCTTCTCGCACAAGCTCGAGAGCTCATTGATGAAGGAAATCTTGGTGGCGACGAATGCCGTGGCCGATTCCCGCACCAGCTCCGCGGTTTCGTGATTGGTCACGATCACGGGAACGCCCCGCATCACCAGGGGATGGAGAATCTGCTTCAACGCCAGCACCGCGTCGTTGACGGACGTACCCAGAATGATCCGGTCAGGCCAGTTGAAATCTTCGACCGCGCAGCCCGGAGTAAGAAATACCGGCTGCGACACGATGGTCGCCTTCAATCCGGCGTCCTTCAATCGTTTCTCTACGCTGGTCGCGGTACCCACCGGCACCGGCGTCATGATGGTCAGAATGGGAGGCTTGGGCGCCAGGCGGGCAATCCGCACGGCCAGGTCGGCCAGATGCTGCGGCGTGTCCTCAGCCAGAAAAATCACCTGGGCCTTTCTGGCGAAGGATTCCATGTCGGTGGAATACGCCAGGCGCCCGGAACGCACATTACGCTTGATGACTTCGGTCAGGTTCTTTTCGAAAAAGGGCACATTGCCCTGGGCCATCTCGACCATGCGGGTACTATCGGGGTGGCAGCAGGTTACCGGAGTTCCAAAGTCGGCCAGACAGGCTGAAACCACCGTCCCGAGATAGCCGGACCCGTAAACTCCTGTCTGCATAAGCCTCCTGGCTGTGGTGTCCTGAAACCCGCGCGGGCAGCGGCTTTACGCAGCAACCCCACATCCTATGTACGCCCTGAATGCGACCTTGGCAATAGACGGGAAGGCCATGTACTTCGGAGGTTGAAAGGGGGCGCCGGACGCCGGACTTCGGCCCTCGAACGTCGGACCTCGGACGTCAGACCTCGGACGTCGGGGCATCGGACTTCTGCCCTCGAGCTTTAAAAAAATTGGCCACGGATTTCACGGATTCACACGGATAAGCCAGCCAAGAGATAAAAAATAGATGTTGATCCGTGCAAATCCGCGAAATCGGTGGGTCGATTTTCCCGAAGTCCGAAGCCCGCGGTCCGCCCGCCCTACGACACCAGTTGCCCGCCCAGTGGGACTCCGGCCAGATCGACCCAGCGGTTCTGCTCGTCTTCGCGCACGAAGGTCAGTTCGCTTACCTGGATGTCGCGGCTGCACTCGAAGTGGTTCCAGCGCTCAAAAGCAATGCGATAAGCCTGCTGCGCCTGGGCTTCGGTACTCATCTTTATGATGGTCAGGTGAGGCATGTAAGGCCACTCTTCCTGGGCGGCCAGGGCCTTGGTGTTGAGCTGTTCGTGCAGTTCACGCATGCGGTAGGAGCCGTTGCCCACGCGGATAAAAACCGTGGGCGTGCGCGGGATGAAAGTCTCGACCTCGCCCAGCGTCACCGTAAAGGGCGCCACCCGGCTGCAGGTTTCTTCCAGCATTTCCAGCGCCGAGCGCTCCGTCCCTTGCAGCAGGCGAGGCGGAAGCACGGTCAGATGAGCTGCCAGATGAGGGAGTTCGGGGTGCAGCTGGCGGCGCAGGCGTTCGACAAATTCCCCGACGGGATTTCTTACGTAGGCCACCAGGGCATAACGCGGAGTCAGCATGGTCCAGTGCGAATTATACGCCGTGAACGTAAACGGAGCACTGGATTGGGCCTTCAGGATGGCTGTGAGAGTTTGGCCGTGCCTGCAACTCACGCCAGGCGGCCATGGCGTTTCCACAGGTCGAGCATGTCACTGCGGCAGACCCAATTGCTTCAGCAGATCGATATAGAGGGGATCGTTATGCCACTGGTCCAGGGCCTTGACGATTTTGACGGGCTCCACTCCTGAGGATTTTTCGGCACGCGCTTTATCCAGCCAGGCAAAGGCTTGCTCTTTGTCGCCGATGGAGGCGTACAGGTAGCCGATTTCGGCGGGGTCCTGGTAACGGCGTTTGCCCAGTTCCTTCCGCATTTCGATTTCGCGGGCGACGGCGGCCTTGATACCCGACTTGGCATAAACTTTCGCTGAGTCCGCCGCGATGGCGATTTCCTCGGGATCATTGCTGATCGCCGCGCTTTTCTTCCACTCTTCCATGGCCAGATCATATTTGCCCGTGTCCCGGTAGATTTGGCGCAGCTCGGCATGGGCATAGTTGAAGTTCGGATCCATGTCCAGCGCTTTCTTCAACTGCTCCACGGCGGCGTCTGACTGCCCTGCATTGTGCAGGACCTGGCCGAGGTTGCATTGGTATTGCAGGTTCAGGGGATCGAGTTCGATGGCGCGGCGCAGGTGGGTAATCGCTTCCGGGTGACGTGCCTCCCATGACAGAAAAAGCCCGTACCAGTGATGGGCATTGGAGAGATTCGGGTTGAGTTCGAGTGTCCGCCGAAATTCAGCTTCCGCAGCCGCGAAATCAAACAAAGTCCACAGTGCGCCGGCCAGGGCCGCGTGAGCGTCGGCTGAAGAACTATCTATACTGAGGGCCTTCTCGGCGGCCGCCTTTGCCTTCGGAGCGGCTTCCCGGGCCGGGATCGGACTGTAATCCGGGACAGCAACGTAATAGTTGGCCAGTCCGACGTATGCCATGGCGTAGCCGGGGTCCTTCTGAATCGCCTGGTTGAAGTAATCCTTGGCTTTTTCCAGAGTCTCGGGCGAACGCCGCTCCCAATAGTAGAGGCCCTTGAGATATGCCTGGTAGGCCTCGGGATCGCTGGTACCGCCCTTGGCCACCTGTGCTTTGGTCTCGCCGGACAGACGCTCGCGCAGCTTGGTCGAAATGGCGCTGGTAATTTCCTGCTGCACGGCAAGCACGTCGGAAAGTTTGCGGTCGTACTGGTCGCCCCAGAGATTGCGGCTGGTGCGGGCGTCGATCAACTCGGAGCTGATGATGATCTGGTCTCCGTGCTGCACGATCCGCCCGGTGACCAGGGCCTCGACGTTCAATTCTTTGGCCAAGGTTTGGGGATCGACGTCGCGTCCCTTATAGCGAAATACTGATGACCGGGCCTTTACGACCAGGTTCGGCAGCTGCGAGAGGTCATTGGTCAGACTCGCGGTGATGCCGTCGCTCAAATAATCGGAGTCGGGATTATTCGTGGCGTTTACGAAAGGCATGACCGCGACTGACGAGATTTGATCCCGACCGCTGTGGCTTCGCCAGAAGAACGCTGCTGCAAGCAGCGACAGAGCGACCAGGCCGGCGATGGCCCCAACCAGCGTCTTGCTTTTCCGGGATGGGGATGGCCCGGCTGCAATCTCGACTCGCGCCGAACTGGAATCGCGGCGCATACGTTTAAGATCGGCCAGCATTTCCGCCGCACTCTGGTAGCGCAGGGCGCGATCCTTCTCTAGCCCCTTGCTGATGATGCGCTGCAGTTCGGCAGGCAGCTCGGGATTAAACCGCGCCGTTGACGCGGGCGCGCCGCGCAGAATTGAATCGAAGATCACGGCCGAGGTGTTTCCGTTGAACGCCATGCGTCCCGTCGCCATCTCATAAAGGACAGCGCCGAACGAGAACAGGTCGGTGCGGGCGTCGAGTTCCTCGCCGCGGGCCTGCTCGGGCGACATGTAAGCCACCGTGCCCACCGCCGTTCCCGGACTTGTCAGGTTTTCCTCGACGGTGGCGCCTTCGGCCGCGAAAGATTGTGCACCGGTCAACTTTGCCAGTCCAAAGTCGAGGATTTTGGCTTGACCGCGCTTGGTTATGAGGATGTTCGCCGGCTTTATGTCCCGATGCACGATCTTTTCCGTATGTGCGGCATCGAGCGCATCGGCCACCTCAATGGCCAGCGACAGCAGGGTCTCGGTATCCATGGGCTTGCCCGAGATGCGATGCTTCAGCGTCACCCCGTCCAGAAACTCCATGGCGATAAAGGCCTGGCCGTCCTGCTCGCCAATGTCGTAAATGGTGCAGATATTGGAATGATTCAGAGCGGATGCCGCCTGGGCTTCGCGTTGGAAACGGGCCAGGGCTTGCGGGTCGCGGGCAACTTCCGGGGGCAGAAATTTGAGTGCAACGAAACGGTGCAGGCGGGTGTCTTCGGCTTTGTAAACCACGCCCATGCCGCCACCACCCAACTTCTCGAGAATGCGGTAGTGCGAAATGGTCTGGCCGATCACTGCCAGCGAATGTTACGTGGCTGAAACCGGGCGAGTCAATGAGGGCCCGGATGGCGCTCTGGGCCTGGCGCGATCGAAGTGCTTTGATCTCTCTACACCGTCCCGCCACGACCGCCAGGGCGAAGCGGCAACATGGTTGCGTGAATCGCGCGCGTGCCTCTATGATTCAATCTGTGAGCTCAACACGTAAGTCATTGACAGTCGGGGCGTAGCGCAGCCTGGTAGCGCACCTGCCTTGGGCGCAGGGGGTCCGCGGTTCAAATCCGCGCGCCCCGACCAAATCCCAATGAGTTTGACGTCCGTCTTCCCACCCTTCGCAAAGAACGCGAAGGATGGGGCAGCCAAGGTGAATTGGACCGCAGCAGAGGGTGGACCAGCCCGCCGAAATCATTCTTTTACCGCTAGACCCGCACCTGACTATACGCCTCGCAAAGAGTATTCGGGTCCCTGAGAGCTATTGATTTAGGCGACCTCATCGTTGCCCCCAGCTAGCCGCGATCATCGAAAATCACTCATCAGGATGACATCGCTGCTTTCGCTTCCCCGAGTCAACGCCAGTTGCCTGCCATCAGGCGACCATTCAAAGTCGAAAATCTCGCCCGAGTCAAAGTGTGTGACCTGCTTCGGTGGTCCGCCGGCGAGACGCTGTTGCCAGATGTTGGAAACGCCGTCCTTGGTTAACACGTACTCAATGGCTTCTCCTCGTGGCGCCCAGCGGGGCCGCCAGGCTGATGCCGGCCAATCAAACTGATGCATGAGGGTCCCGCCATCGAAGGCAATTACCTTCAGCTGATTGGGTTGCGATCCAGAGGGCGAACTGGGGTTGATAACCGGAGTCCCCGGGGCGGCGACATATGCGATCCGCTTGCCTTCTGGCGAGATCGCGAGAACATCTAACTCCCAAGCCGCCGGGCTCTGCGTGATCATTTCCGGAGATTTCTCGGCCGTGATCGCCACACGCATCAGAGTCAAGGAAGGAACCTGGACATAGATTACCCACTTTCCATCCGGCGAACATTGGGGTGAAGTGGCGACGGGTTCGTCCGCGATGCGGACCGGGTTGGAACCATCGGAGTTCATCCGCCAGATTCCAGCTGTTTGTTCACGGTGGGTGGAGTAAACAACATAGCGCCCATCGCCACAAACCGATGGGTCCCCGCCTTGATAGTCATTGGCGGTCAGCTGGGTACGTGCACTCCCATCGGAATTCAGGACTGAAAGATTGCCATCGCCGGCAGCGAAAAGGACCCGACCTCCGGGCGTCCAGGAGAATCCTCCAACAGCATGGTCATTTCGCGTAACCTGCCTGGCCCTGGCGGTATCGCCAGCAGGTGCAATCCACAGATCCGAGACTCGCGTCTGCGCGACGTCAACTAGAGTCCTGCCGTCCTGAGTGACACTCAAGGAATCGGGCTGGTAATCCATCAAATCATTCGTAAGGCGCCTTGTTTGTCCCTGGGGAAAAGAAATGAACCAGAGTTGTCCGCGAAGGGACTGATAGATGTTGCTGCCAATCGGCGCCAAAAGGCCACTTCCGTCCGGCAGCCAGCAAGGACGGCCGATCTGGTTGGGTGTCGAATAGACTTCACGGACGGTTCCATCGCCGACCGCGACTGCCCAAAGTATCGAACGAATGCTTTTCTTCGATTCCACAGTCGAGAAGGCAATGGTTTTGCCGTCGGGGGACCACGCTGTGCCAGCAGTAAACCCGTCAAGATAAGGGCGCGTCGCGAGCACGCGTTCATTGCTCCCATCAGCGTCGGCAATTAACAGGTCAACTTGGTCACCACCCTTTACCCGTAAGAAGGCGAACCGAGCGCCGTCCGGAGAATAGCTGGTTGAGAAGTCCATTCCCTCCTGCATCACGAGATGCGAGGGTCCTCCCAGCGTGGGAATTCGATAAAGAAAAGTGTTAACGGCGTTGTTCTTCTGGGATCGGACAAAATCAATGTAGTTGGCGTCGCGCGAAAAGGTCAGGCCGTAAATCAAAACTTCATCCGGTGGCAAAATCTGCACGTCGCTGCCGGTAGCTACCTGGCGAACATTGAGGCCCTGCTTTTCCCCTTCACGCAGAGCGTAAACCAGGTAGTGCCCGTCGGGCGAAATCGCCGCATTGACAGCGTTCCCGCTCTGCGTCACTCGGCGGAGTTTCATGGCCTGGAGGTCCCATTCATTGCGGCTTCGACTCGGCTTGATGGACAACACGGCCACCGCAACAACCGCCAAGACTGCCAATATTGAGACTCCACCGAGTAGCAGTTTGAGTCGTCGAGAGACAGGTTTTCGCGCACCAGCTTGCGAAACGGGCAAAGCACCCGGACTTGTGACTGTTGGCGCCGGACCGAGGTTTGATTCTGAAGCCGGCAACGTTTCTCCTGTTGGCCGGGAATCGACCAGCGGCGCTATAAAGCGGTAGCCACGCCGCGGCAGAGTTTCGACAAAGCGCGGATTCTCGGCCGAGTCCCCCAGAGCTTCCCGCACGCGGTTGATGGCGGCGTTAAGACCGCCATCGAAATCCACAAATGTGTCGGATGGCCACAGCCGACTCTGTAGCTGCTCGCGGGTAACCAGGTCGCCGGGATGTTCCAGTAAGATGACCAGAATTTGGAATGGCTGGCCGGTGAGCTTGACTCTTATTCCATTCTTGCGCAGTTCTCCCTGGCGCAAGTCCACTTCAAACATTCCAAACCGCACCACGTGAGAATTGGGAACTTGTTCCAGCACAGGCAAACCACAAGAAATGCCGACAGTCTAGCACCGCCGTGCAACTTTTAAAGCTCTGGTTACAGCCTCTAACATCCTGGGTTAACCCCCGTTTTTGCAATAACTTAACGATCGACCTCCTTCCAACATTCCTTTGACAACTAATTGAGGCTCCATCCATTGAGGTAGCGGGACTCTGGGCAGACGTTGTCCCCAGCGCGGCACTCCGCGAGAGGGGACAACGTGACAAGAACATTCAGAAATCAAGAATCATGGGCCACCTGCAACCCAACTGCGGGCTGCCGATTGAGCCTGGTTCTGCTGACCTACATTCTGATGACCGTGACTTTTGTGTTCTCGGCATACCCGCTTGCCGCACAGACAAACGGTGCTGCGAGCGCCCAGAAACAAGCCCCCAAGCAGCACTATGTCTGCAATGTCGGGTACACACCGAGAGAGTGCCAAGCCGCTATGACGGTCTTACGGAAAACTCTAGAGCGATACCACGCGGAAGCGCTCGGCGAATGGACATGGGTCCTAGTGCGCACTGAGGACTGGAAACAGCTTCTAGCGGAGAGAAGGTTCGATCCAAACCATCCGGCGTTCAGCTACCTGCCGAAGCGAGAAACGTTTCTCGACGGCGCCTTGGTGGTTAGATCACCGATTCGCGGTGTGGAGCTTAGTGCGATATGGCATATGGCCATCGAAGAGTTGTTCGATCTGGCGATTCGGCACGAACTTGCACACGCTTTGTGTAACGATCCGGACGAAACCAAAGCCGAACGCGCAGCCATTGCCCTGAAAAATGGGGCACCATTGTCCTGCCGAATTATCGAGCGGGCATCGACTGCAAATCCGAAATGAACACTCCGCGTTCCACCCTGCGTCCCCGATTTGCGCTCGCGTGATACCATGCCGCTGTGAGCGATGCGGTTTGCGTTTCAAGTCCTGGTTCGGCCGCCCCAGCCGCGACGGCGACTGCGCGGCACTCTGCTCTGGTGCGCGTCACTCACTGGATCACCACCCTCTGTTTTTTTGCCCTGCTGGTCACTGGATTTGAAATTGTGATCTCTCACCCTCGCTTCTATTGGGGGGAGACCGGCAATGTTTTGACTCCGCCGTTGTTCAAGCTGCCGATTCCTTCCTCGCGATCATTGGTGCCGACCGGGTACGGCTACGTCATGCCGGACCAGAACGGCTGGAGCCGGTATCTGCACTTCCAGGCTGCCTGGGTGGTGGTACTGACCGGCTTGCTTTATGTTGTCTCCAGCTTTTTGACGGGACATTTGCGGAAAAACCTGCTCCCGCATAAGGCTGATCTTTCGTGGCCGGCGTTCCCCAGGGCGATCGCAAGCCATCTGCGATTCCAGCGGCCGAGTGCGGCAGAAGCGTGGTCGTATAACTTGCCCCAGCGGCTTGCCTACCTGTTTGTGATCTTCGTTTTGTTTCCCCTGGTGATCTGGACGGGCCTGGCGATGTCTCCGGCTTTTGTTTCCGCGGTTCCGGCGACCGTCAATTTGCTCGGCGGCCAGCAGTCCGCCCGGACTCTTCACTTCTTCGTCTCGCTCGCTCTCCTGCTCTTCGTGCTGGTCCACGTGGTGATGGTTTTTCTTGCCGGATTCAGGAGCCGCATGCGAGCGATGATCACGGGCCGCGCCGGTGAACATATGGAGCGCACATGAGGGAATCGTCATCTCGAGATTTGTCGCGCCGAAAACTGATCACGACCGGACTCGCCGCCGCGGCGGGCGCAGCCGGCCTGGGCGTGGCTGCGCGCATGGCGCAAAAGTATGGACTGGTCCCGCCCGATCACGGTGGAATCTACGGCCTCGGCGAAACCCTGACATATGCTTCCCAGCGGTTGCTGACCAGGCACTCGCTGGCCCGGGAGTTTTCCCGGAGCCAGATTTCGAAGCCTCCGCTGGCCAACGAAATGCCGCCGTTGAATGACGAGTTCAAGCGCCTTCAGGCCGGAGGATTCGCTGACTGGCGGCTCTCCGTCAACGGCATGGTCGCCCGGCCGGCCTCGTTTTCGCTCGACCAGCTGAAGAGCTACCCGTCTCGCAGCCAGATCACCATGCTGCAGTGTGAAGAGGGCTGGTCGTATATCGCCGAGTGGATCGGGGTGCCCCTCGCTCACGTGTTGGACGCTGTGGGAGTTCTCCCGCAAGCCAGGTACGTTGTGTACTTCTCAATCGATCCCGGCTGGTGGGAAAGCATTGATATGGCCGATGCATTGCATCCGCAGACTTTTCTCGCCTATGGCATGAATGGCGGTGAACTTCCTGTCGGCAACGGCGGGCCGCTTCGCCTGCGACTGCCCCGTCAGCTCGGTTACAAGAGCGTGAAATTTATCACCCACATGACCGTGGCCGA
>Ga0207657_10006381_pt1 | contig 12245 bp, 9 predicted proteins | sample KBSC33metaG_FD_184316 | JGI IMG/M metagenome (GOLD analysis project Ga0207657, IMG submission 184316) | Corn rhizosphere microbial communities from Kellogg Biological Station, Michigan, USA - KBS C3-3 metaG (SPAdes) (version 2) | ecosystem: Host-associated > Plants > Roots > Rhizosphere > Soil ...
CCATAACGTTTAAAAACATAATCAATTACTTCATCCCTGTCAAGCCACGAAAAATCCATATCAAAGTCCGGTGGCGATGTGCGGTAAGGATTTAAAAACCGTTCAAAATAAAGGTCTAATTCTATCGGATCCACATCGGTTATTTGTAAGCAATAAGCAACGATAGAATTAGCGCCACTCCCACGGCCTACATAATAAAACCCTCTTGATTGCGCATAACGAATAATATCCCAGGTGATTAAAAAATAAGCATTGAATCCAAGTTCATTAATGATCTTTAATTCCTTATCTACTCTTTCCTGAGCCACTTTATTATTTCCGTACCGGAATGCAAGCCCATCCTGAGCCAGCTTCGCTAATAATATCCTGTCATCTTCTTTTGATGCGCTGAAAACTTTTTTATTCTTGTCTTTATAAAACTCCATTTCAATACTGCATGCATCCATCAGCTTGTAAGTATTGGTAACAATACCGGGGTATTGTTTAAATGCTTCTAATAATTTATCTGGGGTAACAAAGCTTTCATTCTCTCCACACACCGCGGTGGCAGGAAGTTTTGACAGCAATGTATTTTTATCAATCGCCCGTAACAGTTTATGTACGTTATAATATTGTCTCTTCAGAAAAGTAACCGGCTGGCGGATTACAAAACATGATGCATATTTTTTCATATCCATCCCAAACAGCTTATTCACTTCTTCAGGCAAAACGCCAATCCTTTCATTCGCCTGTAAATCCCCTGGCGCTCTCTTTCCTAAAGGATAAATCACAAAACCATCATTTAAATCATTGAAGAAATGTCCTGTTTCCCCATTCTCTTTTGGTGAAGGAAAAGGAGTATGGCTTTCAAGATGAACAGAAATAAATTCATTAATCCATCCAAATCCGGTATTATTTGCTGCAATCAAAATATACAATAGTTCATCCCCATTACGGATTTCCGCGCCGGCGATTGGTTTTATCCCTGCAGCCCTGCAGTCCTTTACAAAATCCCAAATATCGCAGGTAGAATTTATATTGGTTAATGCAAGAGAAGATAATCCTCTATTCTCTGCAGCTTCAACCAATTCTTTTACTGACATTGTTCCGTATCGGAAACTAAAATAGGTTTTGCAATTCAGGTACATAAGTTTTGTTTATTGCCTTAATCAGGCAATGCAAAACTAATTATTTTAGTTTATTATTAGCTAATTTATTTAGTATTTTAGAAATGAAGATTATATGTTTAACACCTTAACTCATTATTTACTAATCAACTATATTGCTAAAAATAATTTTGGAATAGCCTTCTACACTAACTCATCTATTTAGTCTTATAACATAAATTTGCGCTTTACCGTGATGCTGACAGACTAATGTGGCGCCATCCGGAAATTAATTTATACGACCAATACTATTGAAGGTTATCATCGGCAGATAAGGAAGGTAACAAAAACCAAAGGAGCCTTTACCAGTGATATGGCCTTATTAAAATTGATTTACCTGGCTACCAAAAACATAGAAAAAAAGTGGACCCAACCACTCCAAAACTGGAGCATAACGGTATCTCAATTAAGCATCATTTTTTCTGGCAGGCTCTCTTTAAATTTATAAAAAATGGTAATTTTACAGCAGCAAGAACGGAGCAATGGCGATGTGACATCAACATTACTTTTAAAAAATGGCCGGGCATCGAGCCCGACCGTTTTTAGCAAGAACTTCGCTGCTGGCTCTGTTCTATCAATATTATTAACTGACACAGTTTATTTTACACTCCCTTATCCAATTCTGTAAATTCACATCATTAATTAATTACATGAAGAAACCTGAAATCAATTGGCCGGAAGCGATTAAACCATTATTGAAAAAATTTAAAAATAAACCGCATCCACTGGATGCTAAAAATGTATATCAATTCCTTGTGATGGTAGTTTTATCGGCGCAGAGCACAGATGCCATTATCAATCAATTAGCGCCTGCTCTTTTCAAAGCATTTCCAAATATGCAGTCGCTTTCAAAGGCAACTCTTGAAACACTGACACCACTAATCAGTAAAGCACGAAACTTTAATAATAAAGGAAAGTGGTTAATTGCTATCGCAAAAGAAGTGAAGCAAGACAGCAATATTCCATTAAGCCTGGAGCAGCTTACTAAACTCCCGGGGATTGGCCGTAAGTCGGCTAATGTAATATTGAGATATGCTAAAGCAACAGCAGAAGGAGTGATTGTAGATGTTCATGTAATTAGGGTAGCACCCCGTTTGGGAATTGCAACAGGCGACGACGCAACTAAAATGGAAAAGCAAATCATGGAAGTGCTACCTCAAAAAGAATGGGATGCTGGGATGGCCATGTCTTTCCTTGGGAGGGAAATTTGCAGGCCTACTCCCGAATGTGAAAAATGCCTGATGAATAAGGTTTGTGCTTATTATAACGGTTGGCTGTAAATAAAAAAAAACATTTAGGCATAGGCAACTTCTTCTTCCAGTGCTACTTCAAAAGTAAGTTCCTGCAAGCCCATTCTTTCTTCCGGCGTGTCCGCAAGGGAATCAAAGCGGCGGATGAATTCAACCGCTTCAACGGGTAAAGGAAAAGATTCATCACTTTCATCTCCAAAAGGATATATGTGAGTTCCGGAGACAAATACATCCGGAAATCTTTCCCTGAGGGCCAGTGCAATAGGGCAATCGTTTCCGATCATTTCAATTTCATTTTCTGTACCACAACGGTAAGAACGTGCGAGTATCTTCCTGGTGACAGCGATAGTAAGATTATCCATAATAGAAATTTAGCTTAAAGATAAATATTTTTTGAAAAAAATAACCATGCTGGTTATTTTTTTTGTTTAAAGGCAGACAATGAAGCCTCGATTTTTTTATATAACAACAAAGCATAAACGAAAATAATATTTCAGTAAAACGACAAATAATTAAGATTCTTGTTTAATAGATAATTCAATTATTTCTAAAAACCTTTTTCAGGAAGTCATCCTGGGCATGTCGAAAGGCAGTAAACAAAATCTGTCCTAAATACACAATCATTCGGGAATGCTAAGAATTCCTACTTAAAAATCTACAGCAATCTTCTTTTCCAACTCCTTCACAACCTGACTAACTATTACCTGATTAACCGCTTTAGCTCCCACTCTAATGGATTCGTTTTCCCAACCTGAATTCGTTTTTCTTAAATGAAATTGGTAATCTCCCTCAAAATAAACTGTGTATTCATTTTTGTTTTCATGATTTACACTCACCCACACTAATTTTAAACTGGCGTCATTACCAATCTCAAACTTATACCAATCTCCATTTTTTACCCCTATAAAATCACGAAGGTTTTTGTCAATAGCCAATACATAGTGTCTGTATTTTACATTATCAACACACCAATATCCATTTTCAGAAATTGTTGCTTCAACACAAATGCCATCAGAGAATTTTACTATAAATCCAAATTGAATAGCATCATCTGTTTGGCCAATTATTTCCGCCATTAGTCTTTTACCATTAACTATGCACTTTATGGTTACCGGTTCTTTAAATGGTATTATCCCCGGGTAATTAATTTGAGGTTCCATAATTTATAATTTTACACAAATCTAATGAAACTAATTAATTTAGCAAATAAAACTAAATAATTTACTATAAATTTAATCCAAATCCCATGGTTCGTGTCCACACTAACCTTTACCATCATCTTTTCTGTTATGTCGAAGAGGATATTTTTAAAATCGCCACCGCTAAAAAAGTACAGCAATTTGATTTCAGCAACGTCAAAAGTGAGAAGCAGATTTGCAAATACATTGATACAGTCATCCAGATTTTACGCAAGCATTTGCCGGAGCAATTGCTGTTGTTTTGAGAAACGAAATTCAAAAGAAATTCCGCTTCCGGAAAATAGAAATACGTTTTTATTATTGATTTACTGCATTTGCTTCGCTTATTACTAAAGCACACTTAAAGTGTATTTTCCTCCAAGAAAAAATAATATAGGTACGGGTTTATTTACCGAAAAATGAAAACATATTGCATTAATTTAAAGTTCCGATTGTACCAACAACAATACAAAATGTGTAACGTTAAGTAGTTGACTATCAAAGATGATTTTTTTTGAGCAGAGCAAATTAGTCCCGTCTTATAACATATATTTGTTGTGCGTCAGCTCTTGTGAAACTCTACTCTTCGACAATGAACTTAAAGAAAGACATATCTCTTGAATTCTCGGACAATATCTATTATTGTCAATTTTACTATTTCCTCTTTCATGGTCTATACGAACCAGACATTTTGAAAGAATACATTGAAATCGAAGAAAACGGAATTCAACTCCTAATGATTAATTCAGGCATTCAAAATGACGAAATACATTTACTTAACGAGAGACTGCTGACAATAAAAAAGTCATTTGCTAAAGACGCATGCTTTGAGCAAAAATGCTCAGACGACTACTTAATTTCATTTTGGAAAAAATATAGTCATTCAAACAAAATTCTTCGGGTTGAAGGGATTCGATTTCATGAATTGGCAACCATTTTTGACATCACTGAATTTCTTAAAAATGGTTATTTCTTGCAAGACGTTTTCTGTGGTTATCAATCGAAAGGAAAGTATGAATACAAGTCTGACTGCTTAGATATTCTTGACTCTGCAATTTATTATTACAATGAGGCATACGACCACGAGACAGGCAATAAAAAAGTTATTGATTATCGCCAAATTGAAACGAGCTCAATTAAACCATTTGAATTTAAAAGGATTTATAGTTCGGAGGAAGTTGTATATAAAAACTATCGAGAGGCATACATTAACTTGTTATTCTTTATAGAATCGTTTATCAATTCAATTGGTTACAATGCTATTCTTGAACCTAATTCCTTTTCGACAGACCAAGTAAATAGACTTCAAGGATTTTGGCTTGCTCGAAAAAACAATAGAATAATGTACTCAAATATTTCTCAAAAAATTGAAGATATTTCTGAAATTATTTCGGGCAATAAAATTGATTTAACCAAATACCCTTTTGTAGATTACATTAAACAAGAAATTGAAATTAGAAACAAGTATATTCATTCATCACCTTTTGAAGAAAAGGAAAAGTTGAATTATTCAAGAATCAATTGGAAACAAAAAGCTATTGATTTGATAAACGAATTTGCAATAGAATCATTATTGATGAAATTATGGTCGCATTGTTATCCTCCTAGAAAATTCCCTGCATTTATTTATAACGGCTTTTATCTCGGAACTTTCAAAGGATTTCAAAGCAGAGGTGTAGCAGTAAATTAGTGAGCCGAACGACAACACTCGCATTGGCTATAGCAGGGCTGACGTGCATTTCATCAGGTTTTTGTTCGCTGTTGGGCAGTAGTTCCGGGCTGAAAATAATCTGTTGAGCTGAAGAATAAGAATCTCAACTTTTTGTTTGTTTACTGTACTTTTGTTCGGGCTGAAAAATCATTGAATGCCCAGCCATCGCCAATGCGTAAACGTTATACGCCATTTTTAGTAGATTTTCACTTCCATGGATTATTCAGTAGAAGAAATATTTTTTTTATCGGGACAATATGACAAAGTTGTTAATGTATCCTTTAAATACAAATCTGAATCATATAATTTGTATGGTAAACATATTACTGGAGAATTTATCTATAGCCCCAGCGAAAGAAAAGAGTTACAAGACACAATTAGTAAAAACGATTTTGCCAGAAACGATGGCTATGTTAAGTTCAAGGGATTGCTAAGTGAGCTTTCTGATGAAAAAAAGAAAATTCTATCTCAAAAGGGATTTAAGGTTTCCGACATTGTCAACGTTCTTCAAATGAATGGCAATCTTGTAAATCAATATTCCGATACAAAAACACGAAGTCTTCCTAAACCGATAGAACTGAAAGTTGATTTTAGTAAAGTAGATAATGACCTGTTAACTATCCGAACCTATTCACAAATGGCTGAATCTGGATATAAATTAATTCAAGAAGAATCAGACCAATTATATGCTGCAATACTAAATAAATATGGCAATCAAATTTCAAGAGAAAAATTCAATGAATTGTTTGTCGACAATGAAACCCGAAAAATAAAAAAAGGTATTCGTTATCATCAACTCGAAAATAAATATTTTTCTAAACCAGGATTAAATTCGGAGGAAGATGAAGAATTCAAAACTCTTCTAAAAGAAAGGTCAAAAGACAGAGTTCCTATAATAATTAAGGAGTTAGAGAAATCAACAGAAAAATTAAAAGAAATAGGAATTCAATATCCCCAAGCCCTTAATATCGCCACTGCTCTTGCTTCACGCTTCGAAGAAGAAAGACTATTAATGTGTCATTTTCCAGTATGGTGGGATTTCGAAAGATTTTTACATATTTATCTTCGACATGTGCAAGAAACCCAAGTTGGAGAAAGGTTTGCTAAAAAAACTCAGTTTCAATATTCGTTTAAAGATATAAGAAAGTTGATTGAAATAGTTTTAGAAAAAATACAAGATGAGATTGAAGAACATTTTATCAAATCACCAACAAAAGATTTTAAAAGACAAGGCTCAAGGAGCGTATATTATAACGGAGACTTTTATACAGTTCATATAGCAACCAATGGTCGACTGATGACTTTTTATAAATACAATCCTAACCAAGACGGCGTATAACATTGGCTTCTACGTTGGCTGAAGGAATAAAAATTAGCTTTTGTTTGTTTGTTCATCAGTAGTTTCCGGCGTGACGTTCATTGTTCAGCCTTTGTATTTATCTTCGGCTTTGGGTTCCCTATTGGGGTTCGGGCAGAAAGTTCATTGAATTCCAGACCATCGCCTTAAATGTTGTATGCAACCAATTTTGACCTAAACTATAACGGGATTTTAAAATTTCATTATTTCAAATGGCAATAAATCATTTAACAACTAAGCAAAAAGAATTAATCAAAGAGCTTGACGAAATCACATCGTTGCTTAGTTTAGACTTTCAAAATATTGGCGAGTACGAAAAAGAGGCTCGCACTACATATTTAAATGCAGCCAAGGACAAAATAATTAGGGGGCAAGTTATTATTTGGTATACGTTGATTGACGAATTTCTCAATATGGAATTATGCCATTACTTCTTTGACAAAAAGCAAAGTTATATTAAGCTTTGGAAGACAAAAAAGTTCCAAAATTTTAATCATCATATTCTTGAAGAATTATACTTGCTTCAAAAATTAAGATTTTTAAAATCAATAAAGAAAGTTCCTAAAAATATTTCAGGAGACATTGAGAGAATTAACTATTTGCGTAACGCATTAGCACATTCTTTTTTTCCGGAGAACTTGAAAAAATCGAAACCGGTTTATAAGGGGAAGAATATATTTTCGTTAGAAGGGCTAAAATTATTAAGTGAAGACTTTGATAGAATTTTCACCTATTTTTTAAAATTAAAATCAAAGAACATCGTAAATGACAATGTAGAAAAATAATAGCATTTGAAATAAACAGTTCTTCTACATACAACATCGCTATGGGCAAATTTGTTCCGGCAGAAAGTTCATTGAATTCCCTGGCATCGCCAATGCGTAAAACCTATCTAGAATAAAAATAAAAACCATTCCCTTCGCTTCGTTCCGCTTCGCCATACGCTCACTTATTGCGCTTTGCTCCATTCATTTCACGATGCTTCGCGGAACTTTCATTCGCTTGAAAATCTTACAGGAAAAATAAAAAAGTTCTAAAATAGTTTATTTACTGCTTTTGGGTAGTAATAAAGAATGACATCAGGAATGATTTTTTTGAAAACGCAAAATAGTTTTATCTTATAACATAAATTTGCTCTTTAGTATCAAATATTTGGCAACAGTGCTAAAGCTAAACTCCCTGCAAAAAATGAAAGTTAGGATTAACAATGTTATTCAATTGGCTATTGCATTACTTCTTGTATTTGCAGCGATAACAAGCCATGGAAATAACTTTTATATTTTTGTTCGTTGGACAATTTTTCTTTTGTCAATTTATGCTGCATATAAAGTACGAAAAAGACCAATCATTGTCATTATACTTATAAGCATAATTGGATTATTATTTAACCCTATTTTGCCTTTTACATTCCACAAAAATATATGGCATATTATCGATTTTGTTTTAGCAATAATACTCTTAATGGCTATTGATTTGAAGGGTTACACAGATACTTTTTCACAAAAAAGAAAATTGACTTTTAATTTTAGTAAAACTATTTTCTACCTCGTGATTATATGGGGCGTAGCAGTTTGGATTTTTTTTTATCCTTGTGCTATTAACTTCTACGAGCAATCTCAGCTAATAATTAAAAAAACAACAACGGTAAAAGGTTTTATCACTGCTGCATATGACGAGAACGTTACAGAATCCGAAACGCAAGGAACACGTTATGACTTTTGGTTTTCATATGAATTTATGACCACTGATGGGAAAAGAATTAGCTCAAGCGCATCTGAAGTTGGTAGGATACCTGAAGAATTTAAAGACCTATCACAAAATCCATATCCAATAGATATTGTTTACTTAAATGAAAACCCCAAAATTAATTTACCCAAAGATCAAATGAAAGATAGCTTACTTGACGTTCTGAGGACTGAATATATTTTTATGGGAGTTTTTATATTTGTTATAGGTGTGGTAGTCAGTTTTCAAATTATAAGAAACGCAACAGAAAAATATTTAACAGAAACAAAAAAACTATTGACAACTATTTAATGATACAGCATTGTATTAAGAGTAAAACTGCTGCCAACATCAGATAAAAATAGAAATCCTGATTGATTGTTCCTTTACAGTCCTAAGGAGAAATTAATTACAAAGCCATGCGCCTTTTCTATCTTGCGCTTCCAGCTACTCCGTCTCGTACCTCGACGGCTTCGCTTCCATCGCTGCGTTCATTCAAGCCGCACCGCTTTTAAAATCGTTCTCTGAAATTCAGCATCCACGTAGCCAATGAAGCAGCGATTTTTTTTGTAGTAATCTTTTGTTTGCTGCTTCATCCGCTGCGTATCCTTTCGCACAAAAAAACTTCCGGGCTAATCTTATTTGCTAACCGCTCAAACAAAGACAGCCAAAGCTACATGGGCGGAACACAACTCTACAATTTATTTCAAACTCTTTGCCGCACCTGGTTAATAAAAAATAAAAACTTCCGGGCTAATCTTATTTGCCAACCGCTCAGACAAAGACAGCCATCTCTACATAGGCGGAACACAACTCTAAAATTTATTTCAAACTCTTTGCCGCACCAGGTTAATAAAAAATAAAAAACTTCCGGGCTAATCTTATTTGCCAACAGCTCTAACAAAACCGCCAACACTTCCATTAGCTCTATTCAGCAATAGTATTTCAATCAGCTAAACACATGGCATCAATTTATTAAAGATGAAACATTTGTACAAAGTTCTTCTAAAGACAACATCCAAATGGCAAAATATTTTGTTATCATCCTTAGCGTTGCCTTTTGGAAGTTGTCTCGGAAAGTCTCTAAAAATCAACATCCACGCGGCAGAAATAAAATGCTTTCAAATTTTGTTGTCATCTTTTTTTTTGCATTTTATTACAGCCGCGTACCCAACCCACAAAACAAAAACTTCCGGGTTAATCTAATTTGCCAACCGCTCAAACAAAACCGCCAACGCTTCCATGTGGCTTCGCCGTTCTCTCCTCAACCCAGTGCGTAAAGTCAGGTTATATTGCCCTCCGTCTCACCGCCAACACTAAAAAAAATGCCGCCAGGCAGGTTCGTTCCTCACCGTGCCTGTCATCATTTTTAAAGTTTCGGTTCGCGTCGGCTCCGGGCGCTCTTTTTGTTTTTTTCCAACACACAAAACCCAAAGAATGTAGGTGCAGAGTATCCCAACTCTTCCTTAACCATAGTAATTTTTGCAAAAGACATTCCAAACTTTAAGGCTCAATTGAATCATTGTACAGAGATAAAAAAATTTGTGTAACAGGCCTTTTAAAGCTTTATAAAAACAAGCCTGAAATAATTATTTCAACACCGGAAGAAATTACTATTCAACAATAGAACCAATTTTCAGGTAAATTATTTCGCCACCCTAAAAATTCTATCAAGGCAAAAGCAAATTTCAAAATTTATATATTTTTCATTCATTTCAATTTGGGGCTGTCATGGTTAGATCCATCTATCATCAATAGTTCTGGCTATCCGTTTCAAGTCCGGTACAAAAACATTTCAACCCTCTCTTTGTTTTCTGACAGCCATTTGTCAATCTTTTTTGTTTCGTGTGCCGGATGGTAAAAAAATCCTGATTGCAAATCTTTTTATCTGCCTCGCAAATCTTTTTTAGCGTTTCAGGTATTTTTTTTGAGATATTATTTTGGTTTTGGAAGGATTGAATCAATCAATTGATGAAAGAGTTTTTCTCTAACAACTAAAAAAGATTTGAACCTTAATACCTTTAGGCGAATCAAATTTGAATTTATGATTAAAGCTACATATCAGGACAAATACAAAGTGGTAGATATTCTTGCTGCATCATTTGATGATAACCAGAGTGTGAATTATATTGTTAAACAGGATAAAAAAAGAACCCAACGAATCAGAAAGCTAATGGCGTACTCTTTTGATATTTGCTACTTATATGGAGAGGTTTTTTTAGCTGATGATAAAAGCGCATGCGCATTGATTTTATTACCCGATAAGAAAAAAAGTAACGTCAAATCAATTTTGCTGGATATAAAATTGATTGTTTCATGCATTGGCATTTCCAATATTAAGAAGGCAATGAAAAGAGAAAGGAAAATAAAAAAAAGTTATCCAAAAGAATTGATGTATTACTTATGGTTTATTGGTGTAGAGCCAGATAAACAAAATATGGGGATTGGAAGTGCTTTAATAAAGAAGGTAATTGAGGAAGCTCATTCCAAACAAAGGCCTGTTTATCTCGAAACTTCAACTTTAAAAAACATTCCCTGGTACGAGAAATTTGGGTTTAAAATTTATAATGAACTCAATCTCGGTTACCCGTTATTTTTTATGAAGAAAGAATAAATAATCATGTACAGATATGCTATTGCCTGGAACTCAAATGCATATTATCACATTTATTTTTGTGAGCATAGAATTAGTAATTTTTTTCTACCTCGTCATCTATAAATTATCAAGGCCAGATGATAGAAGCGCCCTTCTAAATTTAATTTTAATTGCTTTATTAATAATTTACAATGTCAGTGGCGGTTTGCTGCCCGATCCAAATTTGCCCGGTTCTATTTTTATCCAGGAAATTATCGCTTATGGTACTGGATTTATCACACCATGTTATTTTCCTTATTATGTTTATAAAGCTTTCAGGTTGGAAAAGATGAAATTCCATGTATTTAAAGGAGTCTTTTTATGTTTACTATTACCGTACTTTCTTTTTGTAATTGTCTATACAACAACAAATAATTTGGACATTGCAAAAAATTTGCTTGCCATTCCTGTCCTATATGCTTTATGGATCATTTATTCACTTGCAAAAGCCATTAAATATAAATATGGAAATGTTTCAAGCACCAAAGAATCCAAAGAAGAAGCAGCAGTTCTTTTCTTTAGTATTACGCCGTGGATTGGTTTACCGGTTGTCGCTTATTTTGATTTGAGCCAGGATGTGGAGGCATTAATAACTAATCCGGGTTTTTTACTACTCTTGGCCCTTCAGGTTAACAGGCACATAAAACAATTTAGGACAGAGCATCAAAGGCTTATTGATTCCGAACTTCGTTTATTAAGCTGGAATACCAATTTGCAGAATGAAGTAGAGAAAAGAACGAGAGAACTTGAAAAAACAAATGAGCAAAAGACAAATGCTTTCATTAACCTGATTCACGAAACTAAAACGCCCCTTACTTTAGTAAATAATTATTTGGAAGAATACATAAATAATAATAATCCATCTGAAGAATTGGATATAGTAAAAAGAAATCTTGATAAATTATCTTCTGATATTGTTAACCTGTTCGATTTAGAAAAATTCAATAAGGGGTTTGCTGTTTATAATCATAATTTGGTTTGCAACTTTAGTGAAATACTAAAAGACAGTGTCATATTATTTAAGCAGTATCGAAGCGGCATTGAAATAAAGTCAACAATTGCAGATAATATTTTTATACAGGCAGACCCATTATCCATTAACCGGATTATAAATAACCTTATAGAGAATAGTATCAAATTTTCAAATAGTAATAGTGTTATTGAGATAAAACTTCAAGAAGCAGGTGATTCTTTTCAATTTTCAGTAAAGGATTATGGAAGCGGAATTCCTGTTGATGTTCAGG
>Ga0207657_10006383_pt1 | contig 12243 bp, 13 predicted proteins | sample KBSC33metaG_FD_184316 | JGI IMG/M metagenome (GOLD analysis project Ga0207657, IMG submission 184316) | Corn rhizosphere microbial communities from Kellogg Biological Station, Michigan, USA - KBS C3-3 metaG (SPAdes) (version 2) | ecosystem: Host-associated > Plants > Roots > Rhizosphere > Soil ...
GGAATGACGGGAGGTGCTCATGCACTTGAATTGCCCTCCCTCCGAGCGCAGTTGGGCCGCAAAGGAGACTAGTTGATGGCTACGCAGTTCACCGAGGAGAAGAGCGTCCTCGGCCTTGAGAACCCGATGGGAACCGACGGGTTCGAGTTCGTCGAATATACCGCGCCCGACATCGGGCTGCTTCGCGACCTGTTCACGAAGATGGGCTTCCCCGAGGTGGCACGCCACAAGAGCAAGGACGTCACGCTCCACAAGCAGGGCGACTGCAACTTCATCATCAACGCCGAGCCCGGCAGCTACGCCGAGGATTATGCGCGCGACCACGGACCGAGCGCCTGCGCGATGGCGTTCCGGGTCAAGGATGCGAAGGCGGCGCACGCACGCGCGCTGAAGCTCGGTGCCGCGAACGTGGAGGTAGCGAAGGGCGACGGCGAGCTCGATATCCCGGCGATCGAGGGCATCGGCGGTTCGCGGCTCTTCCTCGTCGACCGCTACGCTGACGGCGGTTCGATCTACGACGTCGACTTCAACTGGCATTCGGACTGGCGCGACCGAATGGCGCAGGCGGATTCCAGGCTCACCTACATCGACCATCTCACTCACAACGTGAATCGCGGCCGGATGAGCGTCTGGGCCGATTTCTACGAGAAACTCTTCAACTTCCGCGAGATCCGTTACTTCGACATCGAGGGGAAGCAGACCGGGCTCTTCTCCAAGGCGATGACGTCGCCCTGCGGCAAGATCCGGATCCCGCTGAACGAGAGCCAGGACGACAAGAGCCAGATCGAGGAGTTCCTCCGCGAATATAAGGGCGAGGGAATCCAGCACATCGCGCTCGGCACTTCCGATATCTACCAGGCGGTCGACATCATCCGCGGCCGCGGCATTCCCTTCCAGGACACGCCCGACACTTATTACGAAATGCTTCCGGAGCGCATCAAAGGACATGAGGAGAGCATCCCGGAGCTCGAGAAGCGCCGGATCCTGATGGACGGCGCGCCGACCGAGGGGCAGGGCCTGCTCCTGCAGATCTTCACCCAGAACGTGATCGGCCCGATCTTCTTCGAGATCATCCAGCGCAAGGGCAACGAGGGCTTCGGCGAAGGGAATTTCAAGGCGTTGTTCGAATCGATCGAGCTCGACCAGATGCGCAGGGGCGTCCTCTGACCGACGCCTTCATTTGCGATTATGTCCGCACTCCGATCGGCCGCTACGGCGGAGAGCTGGCGCACGTCCGCGCGGACGACCTCGCCGCGATCCCGATCAAGGCGCTGATCGACCGAAATCCGGGCGTCGATTGGACCGACCTCGACGACGTCATCCTCGGCTGCGCCAATCAGGCGGGCGAGGACAATCGCAACCTCGCGCGCATGGCGGGGCTGCTCGCCGGACTGCCCGACAGCTCGGGCGGGGTCACGCTCAATCGCCTGTGCGGATCGGGGCTCGACGCCGTGGCGATGGCGGCGCGGGCGATCCGCGGCGGCGAGGCCGACCTGATCATCGCCGGCGGCTCGGAAAGCATGAGCCGCGCCCCCTTCGTCATGGCCAAGGCGACGAGCGCGTTCGACCGCAATGCGGAGATGTACGACACCACGATCGGCTGGCGCTTCGTCAATCCGAAGATGAAGTCGGCCTACGGTGACGACACGATGCCGAGCACGGGCGAGAATGTTGCTCAGGAGTTCCAGGTCAGCCGCGAGGACCAGGACGCGTTTGCGCTGAGGAGCCAGCAGAAAGCGGCTGCCGCGCAGGCGAACGGCCGGCTCGCGGCGGAGATCGTCGCGGTCGAAGTTCCACAGCGAAAAGGCGATGCGCTCGTCGTCGACAAGGACGAGCATCCACGGGCGACGACCATGGAAGCGCTCGCAAAGCTGCGGCCAATCGTACGTTCCGACGGCACGGTGACGGCCGGCAATGCGTCGGGCGTGAACGACGGTGCCGCCGCAATCATCATTGCCTCGGAAGAAGCAGCCAAGCGCAATGGCCTGACGCCGAAAGCGCGCGTGCTCGGCGCCGCTGTCGCCGGAGTCCCGCCGCGGATCATGGGGATTGGCCCCGCGCCGGCCTCCCAGAAGCTGATGAAGCGCCTCGGCCTCAAGATTGGCGACTTTGACGTGATCGAGCTAAACGAGGCTTTCGCGGCCCAAGGCCTCGCCGTCCTGCGCCAGCTCGGCATCGCCGACGACGATGCCCGAGTGAACCCCAACGGTGGCGCGATCGCGCTCGGCCATCCGCTCGGCATGTCGGGCGCCCGCCTGGCGCTCACCGCCACCGAGCAGCTTCAGCGGACCGGCGGAAAGCTGGCGCTTGCGACCATGTGCATCGGCGTCGGCCAGGGAATCGCGCTCGCGCTCGAACGGGTGTAAAATGCCGCTTATGGCGACCGCGGCAAAAGAGGTGGATCACGCGGCCATCATGGCCGTGCTGGAGACCGTGCCCGACCCGGAAATCCCGGTGCTGACCATCACCGACCTCGGAATCGTCCGCGGGATTGCCGACAACCCGCCGCGAGTACTGATCAGCCCGACCTACACCGGCTGCCCGGCGACCGTCGCGATCGAAAATTTGATCCGCGAGGCGCTCGACAGCGCGGGGTTCCACGACGTCCACATCGAGCGCGTCCTGTTCCCGCCCTGGACCACCGACTGGATCAGCGAGCGCGGCCGCGAGCGGCTGAAAGCTTATGGCATCGCGCCGCCGACCGTCTCGGAAACGGCGGAATGCCCGCAATGTGGCTCGACCGATACCGCGGAGGTCAGCCGCTTCGGATCGACCCCTTGCAAGGCACAGTGGCGCTGCCACTCGTGCCTCGAGCCGTTCGAACGCTTCAAATGCCACTGATTGATGTACCCCTGCGAAGGCAGGGGCCCAGCTGATAGAAAACTTCTTGGCTCCTGCTTTCGCAGGAGCACAGGCACGTCACCACTCCGCGAACGCGCCGTCCTTTGTCCGGAAGATCGGGTTGCGCCAGCGGTGGCGGTCCTTGTCCGCCTCGCGCACCGCGGCTTCGTCGATGTCGACGCCGAGCCCCGGCCCTTCGGGCACCGGCAGATAGCCGTCGACCGGAGTCAGCGCTGCCTTGTTGGTGCAGAAGTTGAGGAGATCGTGCCCGCCGGTGTTGTAGTGAATGCCGAGGCTGATCTCCTGGATCGCATGATTGGGCGTGCAAGCCGCGATCTGGAGGCAGGCGCCGAGCGCCAGCGGCCCCAGCGGGCAGTGCGGCGCCACCGCGACGTCGTAAGCCTCCGCCATCGCGGCGATCTTGCGCACCTCGGAGATGCCGCCGGCGTGACTGAGGTCGGGCTGGATGATGTCGACCGCGCCCTGCTCGAAGAAGGGCTTGAACTCCCACCGGTCGAACAGCCGCTCGCCGAGCGCGATCGGGGTCGTGGTATGCGCCGCGATCTCGGGAAGGCCGTCCATATTCTCCGACAGCAAAGGCTCCTCGATGAAGAGGAGCCCAAGCGGCTCCAGCACCTTCGCCAGCTGCTTGGCGAGCGGCCGGTGCACCCGGCCGTGGAAGTCGAGCCCGACGTCCATGCCCTGCGCCTGTGCCGCCTCGACGCGCTTCACGACGCCATCGAACTGCTTGCTGGTGCCGATCCACTCGAGCTCGGCGGTCGCGTTCATCTTGACGGCGTCGAAGCCCTGTTTCTTGCGGCCCGCCGCGGCCTCGCCGATCTCGTGCGGCCGGTCGCCGCCGATCCAGGCGTAGGAGCGGACCTTGTCGCGCACCTTGCCCCCGATCATCTGCCAGGCGGGGAGCCCGAGCACTCGGCCCTTGAGGTCCCACAGCGCCTGGTCGAGGCCCGACAGCGCCGACATCATCACCGCCCCGCCGCGGTAGAAGCCGCCGCGGTAGCCGACCTGCCAGATGTCCTCGATGGCGAACGGGTCGGCGCCGATGAAGCGGTCGCGATAAGCTTCGAATGCGCCGTCGACCGCTTCGGCCCAGCCTTCGAGGCTGGCCTCGCCCCAGCCGACCGCGCCGTCCTCGCTCTCGACCCGGACGAACAGCCAGCGCGGCGGTGCGAAGAAGGTCTCGATCCTCCCGATCTTGCGCGCGCTCATCCCTGCTCTGCCTCGCCGGCCTGCGTGCCGGTGCCGCTCATCTTGCGTCCGGCGGCATCGTCATCCGCGTCGGGATGCTCGCTGATCTTCTTGATCGGCACCACCAGGCACACGCTCGACGCCGGGAGCACGTTCCGCCAGTCGGAGATCAGCTGCTTGTAGGCGCGGCCGACGTTGCGGATTCGCCGGTCGAGGTCGAACAGGCCGAGCGGGTTCACGTTGCCGTTCTGCTCGCGGAGCGCGGTGTCCCAATCGACCTGATCGGTGAGGCTGTACCAGGTGAAGCCGACGGTCGGGATTCCGACGTTGCGCAGGCGCAGCACGTTGGCCCACTCCTTCCACAGCCACTTGACCGCCTCGTCGCCGTGCGAGCCTTCCCAAAGGTTGGTCTCGGTGTGCATCACCGGCAGCCGGTAGCGGTTGTAATATTGGCGGGTGATCTCGGTATAGCCGAACGTCTCTCCGGCAGCGACGGTATGGCCGTCGGCGAACACGCGGTGCTCGTTGAGCTGGTAATAATCGTTGCCGAAGATGCAGTGCTGCTTCAGCCGGTGCTCGAGGAACCACTCATATTCCTCGCGGGTCATGCCGTTGTCGAGCAGGTACTGGTACATGCCGCTGTCGACCCGCCGGCCGTAGTTGAGGTCGAGGCTGAGGAACCGCATCTGGTTGAGCACCTCGGCCCGGCCGATCGCGGCGGGGGAATCGGCGTGGTAATATTCGGACGATTCCGACTGGATGAAGATGGCGTCGTGGCGGCGCTTGAGGATTTCGATCATCCCCATGACGTTCGCCTTCACGAGGTGCTTCAGCGCGGTGATGAAGCTCTTGTCGTCCTTCTTCTGCTCGTTCCACCAGCCGTATTTCGCGGAGAAGACCGCGCAGATGAACATCTCGTTGATCGGCGTGAACAGCTGCACCCATGGATAGCGCTCGGCGAACTCGCCGGCGTAAGCCGCGAAGAGCCGCGGGAAGTCCGGGTTCTGGAAATTGCCGATCCAGTCGGGAACGCCGAAGTGGCAGAGATCGACGATCGGCGTGATGTCGCGCTTCTTGAGCTCGGCGAAGGTCTGGTCCGCGAACTCCCAGTCAAACTTGTTGGGACCGAGATAGGTCTTGTGGATCGGCGGCCCGTAACGGAGAAAGTTGATCCCGATCTCCTGGACGCAATCGAAATCCTCGCGCCACCGTTCGTAATGGCCGCAGACCTCCATCTCGTCGACTCGGGTCTTGCCATGATTGATCGTCGGGATGCTGTTCTCGATCCCGGTCGCGAACATGAAGTTGGCGATGGGTCACTCTCCTCGGCCGGCTGCTGCGTCACATCGTTGCGCGCGCTCTAGCGGCACGCCGCACAAACGAAAACCTTGGAGCCAAGTCGCATGCTCAAGCTTTTCGGGTATGGAGAGAAAAAGCATGCGCTGGACAGATGGTTTCATCGGAGTGGACTGGGGCACGACCAATCGGCGCGCCTATCTGATCGATTCCGCGGGCAATCGGACGAACGAGTTCGAGGACGCGAAGGGCGTCCTGTCGGTCCCGGACGGCGGCTTTCCGGACGCGATCGCGGAAATTCGCAACAAGCTCGGGGACAAACCGCTGCTTCTCGCCGGGATGATCGGCTCGAACCGCGGCTGGAAGGAAGCGCCCTACGTCCCGTCCCCTGCTGGAATCGACGATCTCGTCGCCAAGCTCGTCTGGGCGGGCGACCGCGAGGCGATCGTTCCGGGCGTCTCCTACATCGGCAACGGCCGAGCCGACGTCATGCGCGGCGAGGAAGTGCAGCTGATCGGAGCGGTCGCCGCCGGGCTTGCCGATTCGGACGGCCTCGTCTGCCACCCCGGCACCCACAACAAGTGGACGTCGCTCCACCAGTCCAAAATCCAGAGTTTCCGGACCGTGATGACCGGCGAGCTGTTCAGCCTCTTGAAGGAGCACAGCATCCTCGCCGACCTTCTCCAGGGAAAGAGCGAGGATAACCAGGTCTTCCGCGACGCCGCGCGCCACGCGATCTTCAACGAAGCGCTTCCGGCCGAACTGTTCTCGGTCAGGGCGAACGTGCTCCTCGGCCAGATGAAGAAGGAAGATGCGACCTCCTATGCGAGCGGGCTCCTGATCGGGACTGATGTCCGGATCGGCCTGCAGGTTCCTACCGGCGCTCGGGTCATGGTGATGGGCCGCCCCGAGCTCACGCGGCTCTATGTCGCCGCGCTCGGGGAAGCGAAGCGCGACACGCTCGAACTCGACGGCGAAGAATGCTTCCTCGCGGGCATCCAGGAAATCGCGAAGAGGATTTCGAAGTGAGCGCCAGGGACGTTCTCCATCGCTACCTCGACGAGTGCCCGCTCATCGGCATCATCCGAGGGGTGACGCCCGACGAGGCGGAAGCCATAGGCGAAGCAATCTACGAAGGCGGGATCCGGATCATCGAAGTGCCGATGAACTCGCCCGACCCCCTGAGAAGCATCGAGCTGATCGCCAGGCGCCTCGGCGAGCGCGCGCTGGTCGGCGCCGGCACAGTGCTCGATCCGAAGCAGGTAGAGCAGGTGAAGGCGGCCGGTGGCGGGATCATCGTCTCACCCGACACGAACATTGATGTCGTCGCCGCGGCGGCAGCGGCGGGATTGGTCTCGTCGCCCGGCTATTTCACGCCGTCCGAGGCGTTCGCCGCGATCCGGGCCGGCGCCCACGCGCTCAAACTGTTTCCGGCCGAGGGATCGAGCCCCGCGGCGTTGAAGGCGCAGCTCGCCGTTCTTCCCGGCGATATCCCCGTGCTGGCGGTCGGCGGGATCAAGCCGGACAACATGCGGCCCTGGCTCGACGCCGGGGCGACCGGATTCGGCCTCGGCGGCGGGCTCTACAAGCCCGGACAATCGCCGGCCGAAACGCTCGCGAAGGCGCGGGCTTATGTCGCGGGACTTGAGCCATGAAGCCGATCCGGATCGCCATCATCGGCTATGGCAAGATCGCCGAGGACCAGCATGTCCCGTCGATCCAGAAGAATGATCGCTTCGAGCTGGTCGCGACCTCGAGCCGCTCGGGGCAGGGCGTCGGGCAGAAGTTCACCGACTGGCGCGAGCTCATCCGAAGCGTTGACGGGCTCGAAGCGGTGGCCATCACCACGCCGCCCGAGCCCCGCTACACGATCGCCCGCGAGTGCATCGAGGCGGGCCTCCAGTGCCTCCTCGAAAAGCCGCCGACGACCGGGCTCGCCGAAATCGCGGACCTCGACTGCCTCGCCCAAGGCAAGGGCGTCACGCTGTTCACCACCTGGCACGCCCAGCATCATTCGACGGTCGAGGCGGCCGCCAGGGCGCTCGCGGGCAAGCGCATCAAGTCGATGGCGATCCACTGGCACGAGGATGTTCACAAATGGCATCCCGGCCAGCAGTGGATCTGGCAGCCGGGGGGCTTCGGCGTATTCGATCCGGGGATCAATGCCTTCTCGATCGCGACGAAGATTTTCCCGGGCGGCCTGTTCGTCCAGAAGGCCGAGCTCAGCTTCCCCGAGAACGCGCAGACCCCGATCGCGGCGGACGTCACCTTCTACAGCCCTGAGGCCGATGGGCCGCTGACGGCAAGCCTCGACTGGCGCCGGACCGAGGGCGAGGAGTGGACGGTCACCGTCGAGACCAGCGACGGCACCAAGGTCCGGCTCGAAGACGGCGGCGCGCGGCTGATCCTCAATGGCGAGACCAGTGCCGACAACGGCATCGGCGAATATCCCGACATCTACCGCACCTTCGTCGACCTGATCGACGAGCGGCGAAGCCTCGTCGACGTCGCGCCGCTACGCCTGGTGGCCGATTGTCTCCTCGTCGGCGGACGAAAGGTCGTCGAAGCCGTCAACGGCTGATGGAGCAACTTTGGCCGACGGGCATTATCGTTTCGTCGGGCCGCGTTCGTAACGACAAGTGCGCGCCCTCAGGAAATCATCGTGGCAGAAATTACGACGGACGAACTCAGCCAGGCCGACCAGGCCTTTGCCGGCAATCGCCTGCTCTCGACCTTCACTCGCGAGGCGCGCGCGCTGATCGAGCCGTTCGGCACGATAGTCGAGCTCGACGCGGGCGAAATGGTCCTGAAGCGGGGCGAGCAGGTCCACTCCACCATTTTCCCGCTGGATTCGACGCTGATTACGTTGGTGATCGACATGAGCGGCGGGCGGTCGATCGAAGTCGCGTCGATCGGAAGCCACGGGGCCGTCGGGGGAATCGTCAGCTGCGGCCACGCTCCCGCTTTCTCCCGCGCCGAAGTGCTGGTCGGCGGCCAGGCTTACAAGGTGTCGATGGACGCGCTGGAGGATGCGAAGAGCCGCTCGCCGTTCATCTCCAACCTGTTCTGCCGCTATTCGGACTATTTGCTGGCGACGGTCATGCAGTCGGTCGCCTGCAACGCGTTCCACTCGATCACCGAACGGGCGGCGCGCTGGCTCCTGCACGTGCAGTCGCGCTCGGGCGACCGGATCGAGCTAACCCAGGAAGCGCTTGCCGGCCTGCTCGGAGTCCAGCGCACGACCGTCAATGCGGTGATCCAGGAGCTGTCGTCGGAAGGCCTGATCGCGACGAGCCGCGGAATCGTCCGGGTACTCGACCGAGCCGCCCTCAGGCGCCGGGCGTGCGAATGCTACGGGCGGCTCGAGGATCATTATGCCGCGGTGATCGGCCCCAGCGGCACGGGCGCCGCCTGATCAGCCGACCAATCTCCAGCCGAGTGTCTCGCCGGCGTGGAAGGGCACCAGCTCGAAACCCTGCGCTTCGATTCGTTGCGGGACTTGGGTGTCGGCCCGCGCCAGCGTGACCGTGCCGTCGTTCAGCGGCAGGCCGTAGAAGCGCGCGCCATTCTCGGACGCGAAGGCTTCGAACCTGTCGAGCGCACCTTCCGCCTCGAACACACTGGCATAGCTTTCCAGCGCATAGGGCGCGTTGAAGATGCCGGCGCAGCCGCAGCCCGACTCCTTCGCGTGACGGGCGTGCGGCGCACTGTCGGTGCCGAGGAAGACGTTCGGCGCACCAGAGGTCGCGGCCTTGCGGATGGCAAGCCGGTGCCGCTCGCGCTTGGCTACGGGGAGGCAGTAAGCGTGGGGCCGGAGCCCGCCCGCAAAGAGCGCGTTGCGGTTGATGATCAGATGTTGCGGCGTGACGGTCGCGCCCACGTTGGGGCCGCTGCCGAGAACGAAATCCGCGGCCTCCGCCGTGGTGATGTGCTCGAGGACGATCTTCAGGCCCGGGAAATCCCTCAACAATCGGGAGAGAATGCGTTCGATGAACACGGCCTCCCGGTCGAAGACGTCGACGTCGGGGTCGGTCACTTCGCCGTGGACGCACAGCACCATGCCGATCCGCTGCATCCGCTCCAGCGCCGGATAGATGTTGCGGATGTCGGTCACGCCGCTGGCGCTGTTGGTGGTCGCCCCGGCGGGATAAAGCTTGGCGGCGACCCAGACGCGGTCTTCGAACCCGCGCGCGATCTCGTCCGGGTCGGCCTCGTCGGTCAGGTAGCAGGTCATCAGCGGCTCGAAGGCCGGTCCCGCAGCCAGCATGATCAGTTCGCGATACGCCGCCGCCGCCTTTGCCGTGGTCACCGGAGGCACGAGGTTCGGCATCACGATCGCGCGGGCGAACTGGCGCGCGGTATAGGGCGCGACCGCCTGCAGCATGTCGCCGTCGCGCAAATGGACATGCCAGTCGTCGGGACGGCGGATGGTCAGCGTTTGCGATGCCACGCCGCGCTCCCTAACTGAGAGCCATGGCCGCCACCACCCTTAGAGACCGAGCCGTCCTCCGAGTCTCCGGCGAAGACGTGCGCGGGTTCGTGCAGGGACTGGTCACGAGCGATGTGACGGGGCCGCTGCCGGTCTGGGCGGGGTTCCTGACGCCGCAGGGGAAGTGCCTGTTCGATTTTCTGGTTTGGGAGGATGGCGATGATCTACTCCTCGACTGCGAAGGGGCGGCGGCCGACGACCTGATCAAGCGGCTGTCGATCTATCGCCTTCGCCGCCCGATCACGATCGAGCGCGACGCCTCGCTCGCCGTCCACTGGTTGAAGGATGGCGAGCGCACGCCTGACCCGCGTCTGGCAGCGCTCGGAACGCGCTGGCTCGCGCCCGACGGAGAAGCGGCAAGCGGCTGGATCGAGCATCGCCTCCGCCTTGGCGTCTGCGAAGGCCGCACCGAGCTCGGTGACGTCCTTTGGCTCGAATGCAACGCCGCCGAGCTGAACGGGGTCAGCTTCAACAAAGGCTGCTTCGTCGGTCAGGAGAACACCGCGCGGATGAACTGGCGGCAGAAGGTCAATCGCCGGCTCTTCGTGGTCGAGGGCGGCGGAGGCGAGCGCTCGCGGGTCGAATATCCCGAGCTCGGCCTTTCCGTGGTCCATGCCCGCGTCGATGCAATGCCGGACAATGCGATCGTCCCTGAATGGCTGGAAGGCGCGCTCGCTCAGTCGAGCACTGCGTAGGCGCGCACCGGGAAGGTTCCCATCCCGCGCACCTTCGGCGGCACCGCGGAGAAGCGGAAACCCTCGTCGGGAAGCTGGCCGAGCCCGGTCATATGCTCGCAGATCGGGATATCGCTGCCGAGCAGCTTCGAATGCACCGGCCGCCTGCGCTTCCGCGTGTCGTCGATATTGTTGCTGTCGATCCCGACCAGCGCCGCGCCATGCTCGATGAGCCAGTCGGCGGCCTCCGCAGTCAGGAACGGATGCCCGTCGCCGTAGCGCTCCGTCCGCCAGTGCCGGTCCCAGCCGGTGTGGACCAGCACGGCCCTGCCGGCGGCGTCGAGCCCTTCGAACGCCGCCGCGTCGACCGCGATGTCATTCTCCCACGGCTGTCGGACGACGATTCCAGGCACGTCCGCGAGCGACGGAAGCGGAAGCTCGGCGAGGTCCCTGCCCTCGGCGTAACGGTGGAATGGCGAATCGAGATAGGTGCCCGTGTTGGCGACCATATCGATTCGCCCGATCTGGAAGCTCGAACCGTCGTCATAGTTCGCGGCCGAGCCTTCGCGAGTCCAGAAGTCGCAGATGTGCGGCCCGGGAAGGCCGGGATAGGTCGTCATGCCATGCTCGATCACATGGCTGAGGTCGACGATCCTCTTTTGCTGATGATCCGCCACGATGCGATCACTCCGATGAGCAGCCAAAGCGCGTTGAGCGTCGCCGAGGGGACGGCGCCGTGCCACCAGCTGTTGATCACGAACCCGGCCGCACCGACGATGTTCATGCCCTGGAAGACCAGCGACTGCCCGGTCATGCGCCCCGCTGACAGCAGCAGGTACGCCAGCAGGATCAACGCCGCCCCGGCCCAGCCGGCGATTTCGATGGCGATCTGGAGGGGCGTCACGCCGCCGCCAGTCGCCTCAGCACATATTGAAGGATGCCGCCCGCGCGGAAATATTCGAGCTCGTTGTAGGTGTCGATCCGGCACAAGGCCATGAAGCTGAACTCGTCGCCCTCGTCGGGGGTAACCGTCACCTCGACTTCCTGGCGCGGCTTCAGCTCGGCGATGCCTTTGATCGAATATTTTTCCCTGCCGGTCAGGCCGAGCGATTCGGCATTCTCGCCCTCTCGGAATCGCAATGGAAGCACGCCCATGCCGACGAGGTTGGAGCGGTGGATTCGCTCGAAGCTCTCTGCGACCACCGCGCGGACGCCGAGCAAGATGGTGCCCTTCGCGGCCCAGTCGCGCGAGCTTCCGGTGCCATACTCCTTGCCCGCGATCACCACGAGCGGGCGGCCGTCCTGCTTGTAGAGCATGGCAGCGTCGTAGATCGGCATCGTCTCGCCGGTCGGCGCGTAGCGGGTGAACCCGCCTTCGACATTGTCGAGCATGCGGTTGCGGATTCGGATGTTCGCGAAGGTGCCGCGCATCATCACTTCATGGTTGCCGCGACGCGAGCCGTAGCTGTTGAACTCGCCGCGGCTGACCTGCCTTTCGAGTAGATAGCGGCCGGCCGGGCTGTCGGGCTTGATGGCCCCGGCGGGCGAGATGTGGTCGGTCGTGATCGAATCGCCGAAGATCGCCAGCGGCCGGGCGTGGTGGATGTCGGTTGGCGCCGCCGCCTGCATCGTCATCCCGGTAAAGTAAGGCGGGTTCTGGATGTAGGTCGATCCCGACGGCCAGCCATAGGTTTCGCCGCCCTTGATCTCGATCTTCTGCCAGCGCTCGTCGCC
>Ga0207657_10006384_pt1 | contig 12243 bp, 23 predicted proteins | sample KBSC33metaG_FD_184316 | JGI IMG/M metagenome (GOLD analysis project Ga0207657, IMG submission 184316) | Corn rhizosphere microbial communities from Kellogg Biological Station, Michigan, USA - KBS C3-3 metaG (SPAdes) (version 2) | ecosystem: Host-associated > Plants > Roots > Rhizosphere > Soil ...
GAGCCTGATCAACCCGGTGGCGATGGACGAAGGCCTGCGCTTCGCGATCCGCGAAGGCGGCCGCACGGTCGGCGCCGGCGTGGTGGCGAAGATCATCAAGTAAGACAAATACGGCGCATGCGCCGTATTTGTTCCCGCCGTTCATCCGGCCCAAGGGCCGGATAACGCCGGGGAAGCGGGGCAGGGAATTGTGCTTGCACAATTCCTACACGCCCGGCTAGAATGTGCGGCTCGGCGCCCCTTGGCTACATCAGGGTCGCCAACCAGCGAAATGACGTGCAGGACGTGCGTCGTTTTCGCCAGACAGGGAACATGTCGCGCGGCAAGTGCTCCGCCCGTCCCGAAGCTCTTCGGGACACTCATGGCGGGGCGTCTTTTCGCGTTCGCAGTTTCCATCTGGGCAGACCGGGCAACCGGCCTGCCTTGTTTTTCAGGCACGGACGCTGCAGCACGCTTGGAAATTTTTGGGGTTCGGCGCACCCAGCCGCCGGCCTGTCGCTCTTTTAACGAGGAATTCCGTCATGGCGGACCAGAAGATCCGGATTCGGCTCAAAGCGTTCGATCATCGCCTGATCGATCGTTCGGCCAGCGAGATCGTGGAAACGGCCAAGCGGACCGGCGCGCAGGTGCGCGGCCCGATCCCGCTGCCGACCAAGATCGAGCGCTACACCATTCTCGTCTCGCCGCACGTCGACAAGGACGCGCGCGACCAGTACGAGACCCGCACGCACAAGCGCGTGCTCGACATCGTCGACCCCAACGACAAGACCGTGGACGCGCTGATGAAGCTCGAGCTCGCGGCTGGCGTCGACGTCCAGATCAAGCTGACCTGAGGCACACGACCATGACGAAGAAATATTCGTTGGGGATCGTCGGTCGCAAGGCCGGCATGAGCCGGCTGTTCACCGAAGACGGCAAGTCCGTGCCGGTGACTCTGATCGAAGCCACCCCGAACCGCATCACCCAGGTGAAGACGGTTGAGACCGACGGCTACAGCGCCGTGCAGGTCGCCGTCGGCGCCAAGCGCGCCGCGCTCATCAACAAGCCGTCCGCAGGTCACCTGGCGAAAGCCAAGGTCGAAGGCGGTCGTGGCCTGTGGGAGCTGCGCGTCGAGGCCGACAAGATCGGCGACTTCGCGGTCGGCGGCGAGATCAAGGCCGACATCTTCGAGGTCGGCCAGATCGTCGACGTCGAGGGCGTGACCAAGGGCAAGGGCTTCCAGGGCACGATCAAGCGCTGGAACTTCAAGATGGGCGACGCGACGCACGGCAACTCGCTGTCGCATCGCGCACCGGGTTCGATCGGCCAGCGCCAGACGCCGGGCCGCGTGTTCCCGGGCAAGAAGATGTCCGGCCACATGGGTTCGGTGCAGCAGACCACGCAGCGCCTGCAGGTGGTCAAGGTCGATGCCGATCGCGGCCTGATCGCGATCCGCGGCGCGGTGCCGGGCGCACCGGGCGGCGACGTGATCGTGCGTCCGACGAGCAAGGGAGTCTGACGATGGAACTGTCCATCAATAACAGCAGCAAGACGCTGTCGGTCTCCGACGCGATCTTCGGTCGTGAATTCAGCGAGGACCTGGTCCACCAGGTCGTCGTCGCCTACCGCAACGCGGGCCGTGCCGGCACCAAGGCGCAGAAGACGCGTTCGGAAGTCAACGGCACGACCAAGAAGTCGAAGAAGCAGAAGGGCGGCGGTGCGCGTCATGGCGCGCTGACGGCTCCGATCTTCGTCGGCGGCGGCGTGACCTTCGCGGCCAAGCCGCGCAGCTTCGCGCAGAAGGTCAACCGCAAGATGTACCGCGCGGCGATCTCGTCGATCCTGTCCGAGCTCAACCGCCAGGGCCGCATCACGGTCGTCGAGGGCTTCGACGTCGACGCCCCGAAGACCCAGGGCCTGATCGCCAAGCTCAAGGACCTCAACGTCGGCCAGCGTCCGCTGATCGTCACCGAGGAAGCGTCCGAGCACCTGTACCTGTCCGCGCGCAACCTGCGCTACGTCGAAGTGCGTGACGTGCAGGGCCTGGATCCGGTCGCGCTCGTCGGCGCCGACACCGTCGTGATGACCTCCGACGCCGTCAAGAAGATCGAGGAGTGGCTGGCATGAACGAGGCCAAGCTTTACAGCGTGATCCGTGCGCCGCGCGTGTCGGAAAAGACCGCGCGCCTGCAGGAAGTGTCGAACCAGTACGTGTTCGAAGTCGCGACCGACGCCACCAAGGCGGACATCAAGGGCGCGATCGAGAAGATCTTCGACGTCACCGTCGAGGCGGTCAACGTGGTGAACGTGAAGGGCAAGCAGAAAGCCTTCAAGAACCGCAACGGCCGCCGCGGCGACTGGCGCAAGGCATACGTGAAGCTGGCCGATGGCCAGTCGATCGACGTGATGGCCAAGGCCTGAGGAAAGACCCATGGCATTGATGACTTTCAAACCCACTTCGCCCGGCCGCCGTTCCGCGGTCCGCGTGGTGACGCCCGACCTGCACAAGGGTGCGCCGCACGCGGCCCTGGTCGAGAGCCAGAGCAAGTCGGGTGGCCGCAACCACCACGGCCGCATCACCACCCGCCACATCGGCGGCGGCAGCAAGCAGCATTACCGCATCATCGACTTCAAGCGCGACAAGGAAGGCATCCCGGCGCGCGTGGAGCGGATCGAATACGATCCGAACCGCACCGCGCACATCGCGCTGCTGTGCTACGTCGATGGCGAGCGCCGCTACATCATCGCGCCCAAGGGCCTGAAGGCCGGCGAGCAGGTGATCGCGGGCAGCGATGCGCCGATCAAGACCGGCAACACGCTGCCGCTGCGCAACATCCCGGTCGGCTCGACCGTGCATTGCATCGAGATGAAGCCGGGCAAGGGTGCGCAGATCGCGCGCGCCGCCGGTGCCGGCGTGCAGCTGGTCGCCCGCGAAGGCGTCTATGCAACGTTGCGTCTTCGCTCCGGCGAGATGCGCCGCGTGCCGTCCGAGTGCCGCGCCACCATCGGTGAAGTCGGCAACGTCGAGCACAACCTCGAGAAGCTGGGCAAGGCCGGTGCGAGCCGTTGGCGCGGCGTCAAGCCGACCGTCCGCGGCGCGGCGATGAACCCGGTCGACCATCCGCACGGCGGTGGCGAGGCCAAGGCCGGCCAGGGCAACCCGCATCCGGTCACGCCGTGGGGCGTCCCGACCAAGGGTTACAAGACCCGCAAGAACAAGCGCACGCAGCAGTTCATCGTGCGCGACCGCAGGAGCTGATCGAGATGCCACGTTCACTGAAGAAGGGTCCGTTCGTCGACCACCACCTGATGAAGAAGGTGGAGACCGCGGCCAACAACAAGAAGCCGATCAAGACCTGGTCGCGCCGTTCGATGATCCTGCCGGAAATGGTCGGCTACACGCTGGCCATCCACAACGGCAAGAACCACATCCCGGTGCTGGTCAACGAGAACATGGTCGGCCACAAGCTTGGCGAGTTCGCGCTGACCCGGACCTTCAAGGGTCATGGCGGCGACAAGAAGGCCGGGAAGTAAGGAGATGACCATGTCCACTGAAACCGGTGCACGCGCGGTCCTGCGCAGCGCCCGCATCTCCCCGCAGAAGGCCCGCCTGGTCGCCGACCAGGTGCGTGGCCTGACCGCCGAGCGCGCCGTCAACCTGCTGAAGTTCTCCGACAAGAAAGCCGCCCACATGATCCGCAAGGTCGTGGAGTCGGCGATCGCCAATGCCGAGAACAACCAGGGCGCCGACGTCGACGCGCTGAAGGTCACCACCATCATGGTCGACGAAGGTCCGTCGCTGAAGCGCTTCATGGCGCGCGCCAAGGGTCGCGGCACGCGCATCCTCAAGCGCACCAGCCACATCACCGTCGTCGTCGGCGAGGGCAAATAAATGGGCCATAAAGTACATCCGACCGGTATCCGCCTTGGCATCTCCAAGGACTGGAACTCGAAGTGGTACGCCGGCAAGAAGCATTTCGCCGACTACCTGATCGCCGACATCAAGGTCCGCGAGATGCTGCGCAAGAAGCTCGCGCAGGCTGGCATCTCCAAGATCCTGATCGAGCGTCCCGCCAACAACGCGCGCGTCACGATCCACACCGCCCGTCCGGGCGTTGTGATCGGCAAGCGTGGCGAGGACATCGAGAAGCTGCGCAAGGACGTCAGCACGCTGATGGGCGTTCCGGCGCACATCAACGTGACCGAGGTGCGCAAGCCCGAGCTCGACGCACAGCTGGTCGCCGAGTCGATCGCGCAGCAGCTCGAGCGCCGCATCATGTTCCGCCGCGCGATGAAGCGCGCCGTCGGCAACGCGATGCGCCTGGGCGCGCTGGGCATCAAGGTCAACGTCGCCGGCCGCCTCAACGGCGCCGAGATCGCGCGTTCGGAGTGGTACCGCGAAGGTCGCGTGCCGCTGCACACGCTGCGCGCAGACGTCGACTACGGCTTCGCCGAGGCGAAGACGACCTACGGGATCATCGGCATCAAGGTGTGGGTCTACAAGGGCGAGATCTTCGATTTCTCGCAGGTCGGCCAGGAAAAGCAGGACGACACGCCGCGCAGCGACCGTGGTGATCGCGGCGACCGCGCCGATCGTCCGCGTGGCCCGCGTCGCGACCGCGAGGCAAGGGAGTAAACCATGCTGCAACCCAAGCGAACCAAATTCCGCAAGATGCACAAGGGCCGCAACGACGGCCTGGCATGGAGCGGCAACGCCGTCAGCTTCGGCGAGTACGGCCTGAAGTCGACCGCGACCGGCCAGCTGACCTCGCGCCAGATCGAGGCCGCGCGCCGTTCCATCAGCCGCTACGTCAAGCGCGGCGGCAAGATGTGGATCCGCGTGTTCCCCGACAAGCCGATCACCAAGAAGCCGATCGAAGTCCGCATGGGCTCGGGCAAGGGCAACGTCGAGTTCTGGGTCGCGCAGATCCAGCCGGGCCGGATGATCTACGAGATCGAAGGCGTCGACGAAGCCACCGCGCGCGAGGCGTTCCGCCTGGCCGCCGCCAAGCTCTCGGTCACCACCACTTTCGTTGCGCGGACGGTGCGCTGATGGAACTCAAGCAACTCAAAACCAAGTCGGCGGACGAGCTCAAGTCCCACCTGGTCGACCTGCACAAGGAGCAGTTCTCGCTGCGCATGCAGAAGGCCACCGGTCAGCTCGCCAAGACCCACGACGCCCGCCGGGTGCGCCGCGAGATCGCGCGCGTCAACACCCTGCTCGGCGCGAAGAAGTAAGGATGGCCGACATGATCGAAAACTCGAAGAAGCTGCACACGGTCGAAGGCCGCGTCGTCAGCAACAAGATGGACAAGACGGTGACGGTGCTCGTCGAGCGCCAGGTCAAGCACGCGCTGTACGGCAAGTACATCCGCCGCTCGACCAAGCTGCACGCCCACGACGCCGACAACAGCTGCAACACCGGCGATGTCGTGCGCGTGGCCGAATGCGCGCCGATGTCCAAGACCAAGAACTGGCGCGTGGTCGAGATCCTCGCCCGCGCGGCCGAATAACCGAGGAGGCCTGACTCATGATCCAGATGCAGAGCTACCTCGACGTCGCCGACAACTCGGGCGCCAAGGAACTGATGTGCATCAAGGTGCTCGGCGGCTCCAAGCGCCGCTACGCGCACATTGGCGACATCATCAAGGTGACCGTCAAGGACGCGATCCCGCGCGGCAAGGTCAAGAAGGGCGACGTCTACGACGCCGTCGTGGTCCGCACCCGCAAGGGCGTGCGCCGCGCCGACGGTTCGCTGATCCGCTTCGACGGCAACGCCGCGGTGCTGCTCAACAACAAGCACGAGCCGATCGGCACGCGCATCTTCGGGCCCGTGACCCGCGAGCTGCGCTCCGAGAAGTTCATGAAGATCGTCTCGCTCGCACCCGAAGTGCTCTGAGCGAAGGAGCCAGACATGAACCGTATCAAGAAGGGTGACGAGGTGATCGTCACCGCCGGCAAGGACAAGGGCAAGCGCGGCGATGTCGTGCGCGTCATGGGCGACAAGGTCGTCGTGTCCAACGTCAACATCGTCAAGCGCCACACCAAGCCGAACCCCCAGGCCAACCAGCCGGGCGGCGTGGTCGAGCGCGAGGCGCCGATCCATGCGTCGAACGTGATGCTGTTCAACCCTGCCTCGGGCAAGGGCGAGCGCGTTGCAACCAAGGTGCTCGAGAATGGAACCCGCCTGCGCGTGTTCCGCTCGAGTGGTGAAGCCGTCTGAGGCCGAGCCTGAGACCAGAGGAAACATAGAAATGACGACACGTCTGGAAGAGTTCTACAAGTCGGAAGTTGTGCCGAAGCTCATGGAGAAGTTCGGCTACACCAACCCGATGCAGGTGCCGCGCCTGACCAAGATCACGCTCAACATGGGCGTGGGCGAGGCCGCGACGAACAAGAAGATCCTCGAGAACGCCGTGGCCGACATGGCCAAGATCGCCGGCCAGAAGCCGCAGGTCACCAAGTCGCGCGTCTCGGTCGCCTCGTTCAAGATCCGCGACGGCTGGCCGATCGGCTGCAAGGTCACGCTGCGCCGGGCGAAGATGTTCGAGTTCCTCGATCGCCTGATCAACGTCTCGCTGCCGCGCGTGCGCGACTTCCGCGGCGTGTCGGGCCGTTCGTTCGACGGCCGTGGCAACTACAACATGGGCGTGAAGGAACAGATCATCTTCCCGGAGATCGACTTCGACCAGGTCGACGCGATCCGCGGCATGGATATCGCCATCACCACCACCGCCAAGACCAACGAAGAAGCCAAGGCATTGCTCGAAGCCTTCCGCTTCCCGTTCCGCAACTGATCAGGCAGGACTGACACCATGGCAAAGACCTCGATGGTCAACCGCGAAACCAAGCGCGCGAAGCTGGCGAAGAAGTTCGCCGCCCGCCGCGAGGCCCTGAAGAAGACCGTCAGCAGCCAGTCGGCGAGCTTCGAGGAGAAGATGGAAGCGGCGGTGAAGCTGCAGAAGCTGCCGCGCGATTCCTCGCCGGCGCGCCAGCGCAACCGCTGCGCCCTGACCGGCCGCTCGCGCGGCGTGTACGCCAAGTTCGGCCTGGGCCGCAACAAGCTGCGCGAAGCGACCATGCGCGGCGACGTTCCGGGCCTGCGCAAGGCCAGCTGGTAATCAACGTTCCATCCGTCGCGATGTCGCGGCGGCAATTCGAAATTCGCAATCCAGCGGATATCGGTGCACTCAAAGGTGACATTCAATGAGCATGACTGATCCCATCGCCGACATGTTCGTCCGCATTCGCAATGCGGCCGCGGTCGGCAAGCCGACGGTGTCGATGCCGTCGTCCAAGATCAAGGTGGCGATCGCCGGCGTCCTCAAGGACGAAGGCTACATCGCCGATTCGCGCGTAACCCAGGACGGCGCCAAGGCGCAGCTGGAGATCGTGCTGAAGTATTTCGAAGGCAAGCCGGTGATCGAGAAGCTGCAGCGCGTGTCGCGCTCCGGCCTGCGCCAGTACCGCGGCAAGGACGCGATCCCGAAGGTCCTCGGCGGACTCGGTGTCGCCATCATTTCGACCTCGAAGGGCATCATGACCGACGTGCAGGCGCGCCAGCAGGGCGTCGGCGGCGAAGTCCTGTGCTTCGTGGCGTAAGGGAGTAACGAACATGTCCCGAGTTGCCAAAAAGCCGGTCGCGATCGCCAAGGGCGTCGAGATCAACGTCCAGGGCGGCAGCATCAACGTCAAGGGCCCGAAGGGCACCTTGTCGATCGCCAAGCCGGAAGGCGTCGACGTCGTCGTGGAGAACGGGCAGGCGCAGATGTCGGCCAGCGATGCGTCGCTGGTGCCGATGGCTGGCACACTGCGCGCGATCCTCGCCAACATGGTGCAGGGCGTTTCCGAAGGCTTCGTGCGCAAGCTCGAGCTGGTCGGCGTCGGCTACCGCGCCTCGATGGCGGGCCAGGACCTGAATCTCGCGCTGGGCTTCTCGCACCCGGTGCTGTTCAAGGCGCCGGCCGGCATCACCATCAGCACGCCCACGCAGACCGAGATCCTGGTCAGCGGCGCCGACAAGCAGCGCGTCGGCGAAGTGGCGGCGAAGATCCGCGGTTTCCGTCCGCCGGAGCCCTACAAGGGCAAGGGCGTGAAGTACGCCGGCGAAACCATCATCCGCAAGGAAGCCAAGAAGGCGTAATTCCCGGCGTTCAACCAACGCCCGGAACTACTCACGCTTTCAGCTTTCGGAGAACAGACCATGCTCAAGAAAATTGCCCGCCTGCGCCGCGCCAAGTCCACCCGCGCGCACATCCGCGAACTCGGCGTGCCGCGCCTGTCGGTGCTGCGCACCGGCCAGCACCTGTACGCGCAGCTCTTCAGTGCCGACGGCGCGAAGGTCCTCGCGGCGGCCAGCACCACCCAGGCCGACGTGCGCGAAGGCCTCAAGAACGGCAAGAACGCCGACGCCGCCGCCAAGGTCGGTCGTGCGATCGCCGAGAAGGCGATTGCCGCCGGTGTGGAGAAGGTCGCGTTCGACCGCTCGGGTTACCGCTATCACGGCCGCATCAAGGCGCTGGCCGATGCCGCGCGCGAAGGTGGCCTGAAGTTCTGATCGCTTGAACGCGCGGGGCTTCGTCCCCACGCAGTGGCATCTGCCGATGCGGATGGCATCGGGCGCCCTGGCCAGTTCTGGCCTACGGCGATTCACCGGCAACACATCACAACCATAAGCGGCCACGCCGCAAATCCTCTCAATCAAACGGAATACGGAAATGGCAGACGAACGAGCACCGCGGGGCCGCGATCGCGATCGCAACCGCGAGGAAGTCGACGATGGCATGGTCGAGAAGCTGATCGCGGTCAACCGCGTCAGCAAGACCGTCAAGGGCGGCCGCCAGTTCACCTTCACCGCGCTGACGGTGGTGGGCGACGGCGACGGCAAGGTCGGTTTCGGTTACGGCAAGGCGCGCGAAGTGCCGGTCGCGATCCAGAAGTCGATGGAGCAGGCGCGCCGCGGCATGATGCGCGTCGAACTGAACAACGGCACCCTGTGGCATGCGGTGAAGTCGGGCCACGGCGCGGCGCGCGTGTTCATGATGCCCGCGTCCGAAGGTACCGGCGTCATCGCCGGTGGCGCGATGCGCGCCGTGCTCGAAGCGGTCGGCGTCAAGAACGTGCTGGCCAAGGCGGTGGGTTCGCGCAATCCGATCAACCTCGTGCGCGCCACCCTGCGTGGCCTGTCCGAAATGCATTCGCCGTCGCGCATCGCGGCCAAGCGCGGCAAGAAGGTCGAGGAGTTGCAGCATGGCTAAGAACGAAGCGACGACCGGCACCGTCAAGGTGCGCCTGGTCAAGGGCCTGCGCGGCTGCAAGTCCATCCATCGCCTGTCGGTGAAGGCGCTGGGCCTGGGCAAGTTGAACAGCGTGCGCGAACTGAAGGACAGCCCGCAGGTGCGCGGCCTGATCAACACCGTGCATTACCTGGTCCGGGTCGAGGAGTAATTCCATGAAGATGAACACACTCAAGCCCGCCGACGGCGCGCGCCAGGAGCGCAAGCGCGTCGGTCGCGGCATCGGTTCGGGACTCGGCAAGACCGCCGGTCGCGGCCACAAGGGTTCGTTCGCGCGCAGCGGCAAGGGCAAGATCAAGGCCGGCTTCGAAGGCGGCCAGATGCCGATGCAGCGCCGGTTGCCGAAGATCGGCTTCCGCTCCAAGCGTGCGCTCGACGTCGCCGAAGTGCTGCTGTACCAGCTGGACAAGCTGGACGCCGGCACGATCGACTTCGCCGCGCTGCGTGCCGCCAAGCTCGTGCCGACCAGCGCCAAGCAGGCGAAGATCGTCAAGAAGGGCGAAGTCAGCAAGAAGTTCGTGCTGAGCGGCCTGCTGGCGACGGCCGGCGCGAAGGCGGCGATCGAAGCCGCTGGCGGCCAGGTCAACGCGGCCGACGGCCAGGAGTAAGCAGCGCATGGCGCGAAGCGGCAACGTGGCAGGCGCCCTCGGCGGCGCCGGCAAGTTCACCGAGCTCAGGCAGCGCCTGATGTTCGTGCTCGGTGCGCTGGTCGTCTATCGCCTGGGCTGCTACATCCCGGTGCCGGGCGTGAACCCGCAGGCGATGCTGCAGCTGATGGAGCAGCAGAAGGGCACCATCGTGGACATGTTCAACATGTTCTCCGGTGGCGCGCTGCAGCGCTTCAGCCTGTTCGCGCTCAACGTCGTTCCGTACATCTCCTCCTCGATCATCATCCAGCTGCTGGTGCAGATCCTGCCCAGCATGAAGGCGATCCAGAAGGAAGGTGAATCGGGCCGCCGCAAGATCACCCAGTGGTCGCGCATGGGCGCGATCCCGCTGGCGATCTTCCAGTCGGCGGGCATCGCCATCGCCCTGCAGAACTCCGGCGCCAGCAACGGCATCCAGGTGGTCTACGCGCCGGGCATGGGCTTCGTCCTGACCGCGGTCGTGGCATTGACCGCCGGCACGATGTTCCTGATGTGGGTCGGCGAGCAGATCACCGAGCGCGGCGTCGGCAATGGCGTGTCGCTGATCATCTTCGCCGGCATCGTCGCGGGCCTGCCTGCCGCCGTCCTCGGTACGCTGGAACAGGCGCGCAACGGCGACATCAGCGCGCTGTCGGTGATGATGATCGCCGCGGTCGTGTTGCTCGCCACCTTCTTCGTGGTGTTCGTCGAAAGCGGGCAGCGCCGGGTGACGGTCAACTACGCACGCCGCCAGGGTGGCCGCAGCGCGTACATGAACCAATCCTCGTTCCTGCCGCTCAAGCTCAACATGTCGGGCGTGATCCCGCCGATCTTCGCGTCGTCGATCATCATGTTCCCGGCGACGGCGACCACGTGGTTCGGCCAGGCCGGCAGCTCCAGTTTCCAGACCACGATGCAGAAGATCACCCAGGCGCTGTCGCCGGGCGAGCCGCTGCACATGATCCTGTACGCGGCGCTGATCACCGGGTTCACCTTCTTCTATACGGCCCTGGTCTTCAATTCGCAGGAGACCGCCGACAACCTGAAGAAGTCGGGTGCGCTGATTCCCGGCATCCGTCCGGGCAAGGCGACCGCGGACTACATCGATTCGGTGCTGACGCGTTTGACTGCGGCCGGCGCGGCCTACCTGGTGCTGGTCTGCCTGCTGCCGGAAATCATGCGCAGCAAGCTCGGCGCCTCGTTCTACTTCGGCGGCACGTCGCTGCTGATCGTGGTGGTGGTGGTGATGGACTTCATCGCGCAGATCCAGGCGCACCTGATGTCGCACCAGTACGAAAGCCTTCTGAAGAAGGCCAACCTGAAGGGCGGTTCGCGCGGCTTGTCCCGCGGCTGAGCCTCAGGACGTTTTGAAGGCGTCGGCCACCGGACGGTGGCTCGGCGACAAGATGGGCGACCCGCGCGGCGGTCTCGAGCGCGGGTGGGTCGGGACCGTTCCGCGCGCCAGAGTAGCGCGCGGGGCAGGGCAGGCAGGCGGCGCGCGAGCGCTTCCCGACCGGCCCCGCCAGTCCGGATCCATCGCCGGAGCATGGGCACACTCCCCATGCCGGGTGCTGGCCGCTAGGCGGCCGGTACTTCCTAGTACGTCGAGATCCTGTTAAAATTTCCAGTTCACTCCGCCAAGCCTGACCGGGCTCGGCCGCCAACAGTTTGGAGAATCGCGTAATGGCGCGTATTGCGGGCGTCAACCTGCCTGCCCAGAAGCACGTCTGGGTCGGGTTGCAAAGTATTTTCGGCATCGGCCGTACCCGTTCCAAGCAGGTCTGCGAAGCCGCCGGCGTCACGCCGTCGGCCAAGATCCGCGACCTGTCCGAGCCGGAAGTCGAGCGGCTGCGCGCCGAGATCGGCAAGTTCGCGGTCGAGGGCGACCTGCGCCGTGAAGTCGGCGTCGCGATCAAGCGCCTGATGGACCTGGCCTGCTACCGCGGCCTACGCCATCGCCGCGGCCTGCCGCTGCGCGGCCAGCGCACCCGGACCAATGCACGCACCCGCAAGGGTCCGCGCAAGGCCATCAAGAAGTAAGGAACCCACATGGCCAAGCCAGCAGCAGCGAAAGTCAAGAAGAAGATCAAGCGCGTCGTCACCGACGGCATCGCGCATGTCCACGCTTCGTTCAACAACACGATCATCACGATCACCGACCGCCAGGGCAACGCGCTCTCGTGGGCGACCTCGGGCGGCGCGGGTTTCCGCGGTTCGCGCAAGTCGACCCCGTTCGCCGCGCAGGTCGCGGCCGAGAAGGCCGGCAAGGTCGCGCTCGACTACGGCGTGAAGTCGCTGGAAGTGCGGATCAAGGGCCCGGGCCCGGGTCGCGAATCGGCCGTG
>Ga0207657_10006385_pt1 | contig 12243 bp, 7 predicted proteins | sample KBSC33metaG_FD_184316 | JGI IMG/M metagenome (GOLD analysis project Ga0207657, IMG submission 184316) | Corn rhizosphere microbial communities from Kellogg Biological Station, Michigan, USA - KBS C3-3 metaG (SPAdes) (version 2) | ecosystem: Host-associated > Plants > Roots > Rhizosphere > Soil ...
ATTACCGCTCGACGCAGCCCATCCTCGCCGCGGCGAACGCTGTGATTTCGCGCGCGCCCGAGCGCTTCACCAAGAATTTGTGGACCGAGCGGCAATCCGCCGCCAAGCCGCAACTGGTGACCGTCAAGGACGAGTCCGAGCAAGCCCGCTACGTCGTCGAGCACGTGCTCGAGGCGCGCGAGACCGGCATGACGCTGAAGCAGCAGGCGGTGCTGTTCCGCACCTCCTCCCATTCCGGACCGCTCGAGATCGAACTCACCCGCCGCAACATCCCGTTCGTCAAATTCGGCGGCCTGAAATTCCTCGACGCGGCGCACGTCAAGGACATGCTCGCGGTACTGCGCTTCGCCGAAAACCCGCGCGACCGCGTCGCCGGCTTCCGCCTGCTGACCCTCATGCCCGGCATCGGCCCGGCGTCGGCCGCAAAGCTGCTCGACGCCATCGCCGCGGCGCCCAGCCCGCTTGCCGAACTGGCCGAAGCTGCGCCGCCCGCCAAGGCTGCCGCCGGCTGGCCGGCCTTCACCGGCCTCATGCAGCAGCTCGCCGGGCGGCAGGCGGGCTGGCCCGCCGAACTCGATCTCGCCCGCCGCTGGTACGAGCCGCTGGCCGAGAACATTCACGAGGATTGGGTGATCCGCCTGCAGGATCTGCAGCAATTGCAGCAGATCGCCACCGGCTTTCCGACCCGCGAGCGCTTCCTCACCGAGCTGACGCTCGACCCTCCCGATGCGGTGACCGACGAGTCCGGTCCGCCGCTCAAGGACGAGGACTACCTCATCCTCTCCACCATCCATTCGGCCAAGGGGCAGGAGTGGAAGTCGGTGCATGTGCTCAACGTCGTCGACGGCGGCATTCCCTCCGACCTCGGCGTCGGCACGCCGGATGAGATCGAGGAAGAGCGCCGCCTGCTCTATGTCGCCATGACCCGGGCGAAGGACGAATTGCACTTGCTGGTGCCGCAGCGCTTCTTCGTCCGCCAGCAACGGCCCGATGGCGACCGGCACCTCTATGCGCAACGCACCCGCTTCATCGACAAGCCGATGCTGGCGCTGTTCGACGATATTTTCTGGCCGCCGATCGTGCGCCTCGCCCGCGCCGACGGCGCCGCCCCGCAGCTGGCCCGGCTCGACCTTGCCGCGGGCATGCGCTCGATGTGGGCGAAATAGCGCGTCCGCCCGAATGGTTCGACAAGCTCACCATGCGGGCTCCAAGAGACTAGCTTTGTACGCGACCGAAGCTACAAAGCGACCCAAGGACCGCATGGTGAGCTTGTCGAACCATGCGGCCCGGGCTCACTAACGGAACGATCATGTCGAAAACCACGCCGGCAACGCTGGCCCTGACCCGCGCCGGCATCGCCTTTGCTGCCGCCGCCTATGACTATCACCCCGGCGCCGAGCACATCGGCGTGCAGGCGGCCGAAGCGCTCGGCGTCGCGCCGCATTTGGTGCTGAAGACGCTGATGGCGGAGGTCGACGGCAAGCCGGTCTGCGTCGTGGTGCCGTCCGACCACGAAGTCTCGATGAAAAAGCTCGCCGCGGCATTTGCCGGCAAATCGGCGCAGATGCTGAAGCCCGACGCCGCCGAGCGGCTGACCGGCTACAAGGTCGGCGGCATCAGCCCGTTCGGCCAGAAGCGCAAGGTGCCGACCGCTATCGAAGCCACCGCCCTCGGCCTTGCCGAAGTGTTCATCAATGGCGGCCAGCGCGGCCTGCTGCTGAAGCTCTCCCCCGCTGACGCCCTGCGCGCCGCCGAGGCCAAAGCTGTGGCGCTGGTGGCCGAGAAGTAGGCCGAGACGCGGGGCGACCCCTCACCGGCCTGGCGGCCACCCTCTCCCCAAGCGGGCGAGGGTTATCGCCAGCAGCACGCCCATCGTCCCCTCGCCCCTTCGTCGGGGAGAGGGCAAGGGTGAGGGGTGGCCCCACGCCGCGAGGGTAGCCGAATGGACGGCGCCCCTACTCCGTCCGCAGGAACTGCGCCGGCTTGGTCGACAGGGCGCCCCAGGTGGTGGCCGCGCCGGTGGCGATGGTCAGCACCACGGTCAGCACGATGACGATGAGGATCAGCGGTAGGTCGAGTTCATAGGCCACCTGGATGGCGTAATTGCTGATCGCCCAGGCCCCAAGCACGCCGAGCACCGCCGCCAGCACCGCCGCGAACACCCCGAGGATCGAGTATTCGAGCACGAAATCGCGGATCACCTCGCCGCGCGTCGCACCCAGCACCTTTTGCACCACGGCATCGGCTTCGCGCTGCGCCCGGCCGGCCGCCATGGTGCCGGCCAGCACCAGCAGGCCGTTGATCACCGCGAGACCGCCGACGATGTCGACCGCCGTGCTCAATTGCCCGATGATCGTCGCCGCCTGGTTGAGCGCATCCCCGATCGGCAAGAAGGTCACATCCGGGAATTGCTGCGCCAGCTTGCGGCCGACCGACACGATCGCATCCGGATTGGCATAGACGCCGCCCATGAAATCGCCCGGCAGCCCGTCGAGCGCGTGCGGGGAAAAGGTGATGAGGAAGTTCATCCCGCTTTGCCACTGGAAGTTGCGGGTATTGGCCAGGGTCGCCGTGATCGGCTGGTTGTAGAGGTCGAAATCGACCTTGTCGCCGATCTTCAGGCCGAGCGACGCCGCCGTCGTGGTGCGTAGCGAAAACAGCGGCGGCCCCTTGTAGTCCTTGCCCCACCATTGCCCCTGCGCCACCGTGGACTCTGGCGGCAGGTCGCCGGCCCAGGTCATGGGCACCGGCTTGTTGGTGGTCCCGCCGAGCGCAAACTGGCCTTCCTCGCCGACGCCCTTGATCTGGTCGACCGGCACGCCCTTCATCGCGGTGATCTTGCCGCTAAAACTCGGCACCGGCACGAACTTGGCAAAATCCTTGTCGGTCTGGGCCAGCTTGGTCAGGGCGTCGACCTCGTCGGGAAACAGGTCGGTGGCGAGATAGGTCGGGGCATCACGCGCCACTTCGCCCTGCAACTGGTTGCGCGTGTTGTTGTCGACCAGCACGATGAGCAGCAGCATGGCGATGCCGAGCCCGAGCGACAGGATCACCACCGGCGCCGGCGAGCCGGGCCGGTAGACCGCCTTGACGGCGTTGCGGATCGCCGTGTTGCGCACCGGCGGCACCAGCCGCAGCAGCATCAGCAGGATGATCGCCGCGAAGCGCAGCAGCAGGAAAGCGAAGATCACCCCGATGGCGTAGGAATTGACCAGTATCCAGTCCTTGGTCGTCACATAGGCCAGCGCGTAGATCAGCGCCGCCGCGATCAACAGCGGCAGCAACGCCTTCGGCTTCAGCAGCTCGCGCCCGTCGAGCTTTTCGACCGCCCCGCCAACCGAGCGGAACAGCATTGCCGGCTTCAGCCGCTGCGCCCTCAGGATCGGCACGAACGAGAACGCGAAGGCGATCAGCAGGCCAAAGCCCACCGCCGTCAGCAGCGCCTCGAAATGGATGGCGGGCGGCAGGTCGACGGTCAGGATACGCCCCAGCGCCGGCAGCGCCGCCGCCGTCGCCAGCGCCCCGAGCACTACCCCGATGGCGATGCCGATCACCGACAGGATGCCGAGCTGCACCATGAAGTGCACCATGATGCGATTGCCGGTGGCGCCAAGGCTGCGCATCGTTGCCACCGAGCGCTGCTTCTGCGTTATGTAGGCGGAAACCGCGTTTGATACGCCCACCCCGCCCACCAGCAGGGCCGAAAGCCCGACGATCAGCAGGAACTTGGTGAAGTCGTCGTAATAGTGGGCGAGGTCGCCGGCGGCATCCTTGGGGCTGCGCGCCACCCAGGCCTTGTCGTTGAACTTCGCGTCGATCGCCTTGACCGCCGCCGCGTAGTCGTCGAGCGCCGTCTCGGCGGTCTTGTTCTTGAGCACGATCTTGTAGCGGTACTGGGTCAGCATGCCCGGCAGCGGCGGCCGCGCGTCCGGCGTTGCCGCCAGCGCATCGACCGAAATCAGCGCCGTCAGTCCCAGATGGAAGCCGCGCGCCGCCCCGTCCGGCAGCGACCCGAGCACGCCGCGCGCCTGGTATTTGGTCTGCCCGATCTGGAACTCGCCGCCGATCTTGATGCCGAGCCGATCGAGGATGACCGGATTGACGATGGCTCCCCAGACGCCGTTCTGCTGCGCCAGCAGCACGGCGGGTTTCTCGCCATTGGGCAGTTGCGGGCTGCCGACGCTGCCGACCAGCGGATAGTCCTCGTCGACCGCATCGATGTCGAGGAACACGGAATTGCCGTTGGCCGTCGCGCTGCCATTGCTGTCGTCGGCTTCCGCCACCGGCCCGAAGGTCTCGAAATAGGCCCGCTCCTCGGGCGTCGCGCGCCGGTCGGGACGGGACATTTCGATATCGCCGCCCATCAGCTTGGTGGCGTCGCGGACGATGGCGTCCTGCAGCGAGGCGCCGACCGAGCCGACCGCGGCGATGGTCATGGTGCCGAGTGCCAGGCACGCGAGCAGCACGGCGAAGTGCCGCAGGTCGCCCCGGAGGTCAACCAGGGCGATGCGGATCCAGTTCTTCAGCCGCGTCATGCCGCCTCGACCTCGGCCTCGGCGGTCAGATGGCCATGCTCCATGAACAGCCGGCGGTCGGCTTGCGCCGCGAGGCTGCGGTCGTGGGTGATGAGCAGGATAGCGGTGCCCTTGTCGCGGGCAAGGTTGAACATCAGCTCGATCACCCGCGCGCCGGTGTCCTGGTCGAGATTGCCGGTGGGTTCGTCGGCCAGCAGCAGCTTCGGATTGGTCACCATGGCGCGGGCGAGCCCGACCCGCTGCTGCTCGCCGCCCGACAAGGCGTGCGGCAGATGGCTCACCCGATCGGCAAGCCCGACCTCGGCCAGCGCCGCGGTCGCCGCCTCGCGCACTTCGCGGAACGAGTGTTTGCTCTCGGCGATCTCGAGCGCCAGGCTGACATTTTCCAGCGCCGTCATCGAGGGAATGAGGTGGAAGCTCTGGAACACGATGGACAGCGTCTGCCGGCGGAAGATCGCCAGTTGGTCCTCGTTGAGGTTGGTGATGTCGCGCCCCCCGACCGCCACCCGCCCCGAAGTCGCCTTTTCCAGCCCGCCGAGCACCATCAGCAGCGAGGTCTTGCCGCTGCCCGAAGGCCCGACCACCGCCGCCACTTCACCGGCGTTGAGCGAGAAGCTGACATCCTTGAGGATGTGGAGCTGCGTCTTGCCCGTCGTCAGGTGCAAATTGGTTTTCTCGGTTTCAATGACCGGGGTCGACATCGCGTGATCACTCGTTGCTGGAAGGTGGCGCGAATTGCGAAGGCGCGTGGCAAGTCGGCTTTGCCCCCAGGACATGAACCCGCCTGCCCACACATAAGGGCATCATGGCTTTTAGACAATTCAGCGGGCAAATCAATCGTCAATTGGCCAGCCGGGCCCCACGGTGAGCCCACGCCGCCCGCCTTATCCCGAGCTGCACAACAACCGCGGCGAGCACCGAGGGTGGTTCGAGGCTCGCTCCGCTCGCACCTCACCATGAGGATGGGGAAGGTTGCCCACTCACCGTCCAACCCTCCTCCAACCTCATCCTGAGGTGCCCGGCCGCAGGCCGGTCTCGAAGGACCATCGATGATCACTACACGCCGCAAGCAAAAGGCCGCCCGGCATGCCGGACGGCCCGGACGTCTTGGCGCCCGCCTAAATCAGAACGGGGTGTTCGGGTAGTCGAAGTCCTTGGCGTTGTCCTTGGTGATCAGCGTCGAATTGATGATGAACCTGCCGTCGACCTGGGCATTGGCCGCAAAATGCAGCGCGGTCAGGTCGATGGCGGTCGCCACCATGTTCGGGTTGTAGCTGACGTCGACCGGCACCTGCGTTGAGCCGGCCGCGACCATCTTCACGATCTGGTTCATGCCGGCCCCGCCGACCGCCCACATTTCCTTTTCGCGGTTGGCTTCCTTGATCGCCTTGAGCACGCCGACCAGGGTGTCGTCGTCCTGCGCCCAGACGGCATCGATCTTGGGATATTTGGTCAGGAAATCCTGCATGATCTTGTAGCCGTCATCGCGGTTCCAGTTCGCGAACTGGCTGTCGAGCACCTTGATCTGGGTGCCCTTGATGCCATCCATGAACGCATCGACGCGCTGCTTGTCGATCGGGATCGGGGCGCCGCGCAGCACCACGATATTGCCGCCATTCGGCATCGCCTGCTTGAAATAGGCCGCCGTGGTGGCCCCGAGCCCCGGATTGTCGCCCGCGACGTAGAGGTCCTCGATGCCCGTCTGCGAGAGCTGGCGATCGACCACCGTAACCCACTTGCCGGCGTCCTTGACCTTCTTGATCGAGGCGGTCATGGCGTCCGGATCGCCCGGCAGGATGACGAGGCCGTCGATATTGCGGGTCGTGACCATGTCCTCGAGGTCGGCGGCCTGCTTGGTGGAATCGGGGGCCGTGGCAAGCACGAACTTGAGGTTCGGATAGGCCTTGCTCAGCCGGTCGACGGCCTGCTGCGCGAAGAAGTCGACGCCGCCGGTCCACCCATGGTCGGCGGTCGGCACGGAGACGCCGATCGTGTAGGTCTTGTCCTGGGCGATGGCGGTGCCGCCGAGCGCGAAGCTGGCAACGACAACCCCCGCCAATGCGGTAGTCCTGAACGCGTGCATGAGTCTTCCTCCTGATGTGCCCTTGTCCGGGCGTTTGCATTGAACCGCTTAGTCGCCGACCTTGCGCGAGCGCTGCAACAGCACGGCGACGATGATGATGGCGCCCTGGAACGCCTGGTTGAGATAGGGGCTGATGACACTCTGCAAATTGAGGATATTGCCGATCAGCTCGAGGATGATTACCCCGACCACCGTGCCCCAGATGCGCCCGAAACCGCCCTTCAGCATGGTGCCGCCGATGATCACCGCGGCAATCGCCTGCAATTCCCACAGCACCGCCGTCGAGCTGTTGGCCGAGCCGAACCGCGGCACGTAAAGGATCGTCGCGATGCCGACGAAGGCCCCCTGCAGCACGTAGGTCAGCAGCCGTACCCGATCGACCTTGATGGCCGAATAGCGCGCTACATGCTCGTTCGAGCCGATCGCCGCCGCGTGCCGCCCGAACTTGGTGCGCCGCATGACGACCTCGCTGGCGATGGCGATGACGGCAAAGACGATGATCGGCACCGGCACCCCGAGAATGTTGCCGGCATAGACCGGCCCGTAGGCGTCGGCGACCTGGAAGTTGAGGTTGAGCGTGCCGCCATTGGCAAGGAAGGTGATCAGCGCCCGGAAGATGCCGAGCGTGCCCAGGGTGACGATGAACGGCTCGATCCGCCCCGCCGTCACCAGGATGCCGTTGGCCGCGCCCCCGGCGGCGCCCACCACCAGTGCCGCCAGCATGCCCAGCCCGACGACCACGAGGCCCGTGCCGAGCACCGGCACCGCCGCATTCATGATGATGATGGTGAGCCCGGCGACGAACGCCGCCATCGAGCCGACCGACAGGTCGAGCCCGCCCGAAGTGATGACGAAAGTCGCCCCGATGGCGATGACGCCGATCGAGGACGCACGCGCCACCACGTTCATCACATTGCCGAGCGTCAGGAAATTGGCGTTCAGCATGGCCCCGAGCAGCACCAGCAGCACCAGTGCCAGCAACGGCCCGAGCACGCTGAACTTGAAGCGCGGGCGCGTGGGCCGCACGGGCTGCTCCGAAACCGTGCTGCTCATCGTCGACCCGCTCCCTCCAGCCCCATCGCGTGGCGCACGATCGCCTCCTCGCCGATCGCGGCGCCCTCGAGCTCTCCGACGATCCGCCCCGCATGCATGACGATGACACGGTGGCTGAGCCCGATGACTTCGGCCATTTCGGAAGAGATAACTATAATACTTTTCCCCATGCCCGCGAGCCTGTCAATAAATCCATAGATTTGCTGCTTGGTGCCAATGTCGATGCCGCGCGTCGGCTCGTCGATGATGACGATGTCCGGCTCGACCAGCATGGTTTTCGCCAGCAGCAGCTTCTGCTGGTTGCCGCCCGACAGATTGCCGACCAGCACCGCCCGGTCCGGCGCGCGGATGTCGAAATCCGCGATCGCCTTGTCGAGCGCCCGGTCCTCCGCCCGCTCGTCGATCAGCCCGTGCACGAACCGGTCGAGCCCGAGCAGCGTCAGGTTGGGCCGCATCTGCTTGTCGAGCAGCAGGCCGTGCCCCTTGCGGTCCTCGGTGAGGTAGGCGAGGCCGAGCCGGGAGGCATCCTGCAGCGAGCGGATGCGCGTCGGCTTGCCGTTGACGGTCAACCGACCACGCGCTGTGCGGAGCCCGACCACGCCCTCCATCAATTCCGTGCGTCCCGAGCCGACGAGCCCCGCAAAGCCCAGTATTTCGCCGCGCCGCAGCGCGAACGAGGCCGCCTCGACGTGCCCCGGCACCGTCAGCCGGTCGACGTCCAGCACGATTTCGGAGGACGCCAGCGTCCGCTTCGGCGGGAACAGGTCGGAGACGTCCCGCCCCACCATGTGCCGCGCCATGTCATCGACGCTGAGGGTCGCGGCCGGGGCCGTGATGACGTTGCGCCCGTCGCGCAGCACCGTCACCACGTCGGCGATGGCCTTCACCTCGTCGAGCTTGTGCGAAGTGTAGAGGATGGCGACGCCTTGCGCCTTGAGGCGGGCCACCTGCTTGAACAGCACCTCGGATTCGCGCGCCGTCAGCACCGCGGTCGGCTCGTCCATCACCAGCACGCGGGCGTTGCGGGCCAGCGCCTTGGCGATCTCCACCATCTGGCGCTGCGGCACCGACAGGTCGGCAATGCGCTGTTGCGGCTCGACCGGCGTTTCGAGCTCGTCGAGCAGCTCGCGCGCCCGCTGCCGCATCGCCTTGGTGTCGAGGAAGGGGCCGCGCCGCATCTCCTGGCCGAGAAAGATATTGGCCACCACCGAAAGCTGCTCGGCGAGGTTGAATTCCTGGTGGATGAGCACGATGCCGCGTGCCTCGGCGGCGGCGCTGTCGGCCAGCACCGTCTCGACCCCGTCGATCAGCACCTTGCCGCTGCTCGGCGGCTGATAGCCGCAAAGGATTTTCATCAGCGTCGACTTGCCGGCGCCGTTCTCGCCGATCAGGGCGTGCACTTCCCCGGCCTTGAGCGCGAGATCGACGTCGAACAGCACCCGGACCGCGAAATCCTTGGAGACTGCCGTCGCGGCAAGCGGCATCTCGCTGCTCTCCACCCGTCCCTCCCGCAATCGCCGGTGGCGCGTCGGGCCACCGGCCTCACCCTAGACTATCGCCCGCGCCCTTGGGAATTGATATTGCTCGCAATAACGCAATCGCGATCCGCGCTTTGCTGTGCTGGATTGCCGTCTCGGTCGCGATCACCTAGCTCAATTGCGCCGCGAACCTCACCAGCACAGTGCGGATCTCGAGCGGCCTCAGCGCCACGCTGAGCCTTGCCCCCTCGAGCGGCAGCGGCGCGAGCGGATGCTCGATCGGATCGGCCGCCATTGCCGCGCTGGGCGCGACGCTGAAACCGACCGCCGCCGTCATGGCTTGCCGCGACAGGTTCTGCACCCGCAGCGCCACCCAGCCCGGCTCCTCGCCCGGCTTGCTGGTCACCAGCACCGGCTGGCCCGGTTCGACGCCGAAGAAGCTGTCGGAGCGCTTGCCGGTCGGGGCGAGGTCGCGCACAGCGACCGGCGGCGTCGCCATTTCGGCGGCGTACCGTGCTGCCGCCCCGGCATCCGCCGCCCCTTCATGCGTCGTCAGCCGATAGCGCAGCGGCATGCGCCCGCTCTGGCTCGACTTGAAGTTCACCAGCCAGTGGTTGTTGAGGGCCCACGACATGACCGTCGGCCCTTCCGGCTGCAGCGTACGGTGCCACTTGCCGGTGGTGATGCCGCCAAGCTGCAGCAGCGGCGCATCGAGCGGCACCAGTGTCACCCCGCGCTTGCCATCGCTGACATCCACCCAGCGGCCGGCCGGATACCAGTCCTTGGCCGCCCCATCGAGCTGGTCGTCGTTCGGCACCACGGGAATGCCGTTGAGGTCGAGCAGGAAGTCGTGGCCCTCGAGGTTGAACGGGAAGGCGATGAACACCGCCTCCGCCTTGTCGTGCTCGAGCTTGTCGATCATCCAGTCGACGCCGAGGCTCTTGCTCTCGGCATCGAGCCAGTAGGTGACGCGCGCCGCCGACACGCCCGGCGCCTCGATCGTCACGGTGATGGCGGCGCGCCCCTGCTCGATCGTCGCCGGCCCGAGCGTCACCTTGCTCGCCACCTCCCGCCGCCACGGAGTATCCGTGTGGCCGGTGAAGAACTCGGGTTTGTCAAAGCTGATATCGGCGATGGCCAGCCGGTCATCCGGCGAATCCACCGTCTCGTAGATATATTGCCCCGGCCGCCAGCCCTGATAACTGCCGGCAAAATCGTGGCCCTGCGCCTTGTCGAAGAACGAGGCGAGCGCCCCGGTCGCCGGATCGATGCTGACTCGATAGTGCGCATTCTCTATGCTGCTGCCGGATGCCTTGAGGTCGCCGGCGGGCACGCCCCGCTTGAGGTCGAGGAAGGCATAGCCCATCGGCGGCAGCGTGCCCGCGACGCGCCGAATGTCGGGATAGGGCCGCGGCCCGCCCCACGAACTGCGCCGGTTGAAGAAATGGTCGAGCATGCCGACCGGCGCCGCCCCGCCGCGCGGCTCGGGCTCCTCCACCACCACCCGCCGTTCCCACGGCAGCGTGTTGATGACCAACAGCTCGTCGATGCCCGACGGCTTGAACGCCTCGGCCGGATCGAGATTGCCGAGATTGAAGATGCCCTCCGGCCCCTTGCGGCCGAGCGGCGCGCCGAGCGCATTGGCCGCCCGGGCGACGGCGTTGTGCCCCTCCATCGCGGCGCTGTAGGCAAACCCCGCCTTGCGGTTCCACTGCGCCATCGAGAACAGCGAATGTGGCGCCTCGACCGACGAATAGGCGCCCCAGGTATGCTCGTCGAACAGCGTCATGGATTCGTAGGTGTCGGCGGCTAGCCGGGCATCCCAGCGCCGCGGACCGCGGCTCCTGAGCCAGCTTTCGAGACTCTCGCCAACCCCGACGATCTCGTGCGCGGCGCGGTTGACGCCGACCTCGAAGGCACTCGAGCCGACCCCGTCGGCCCAGTGGTCGGTCCAGTCGCCGCGCTGCGTGCCGATCGAATTGGCATAGCGGTCGCGGAGCAGCTTGCCGAAGGCGCTGACATTGATGAATTCCATCCGCCAGTTCGTCCGCTCGTCATTCCATTTGCGCACGAATTCCGGCATCCGCGCATCCGGCGGCCCGTTATCGACCCGCACCGGATGGGTGGATTCGCAGTAGAGGAAGTCGAACGGGTAGGTTTCGTCGTTCTCCAGTTCTTCCACCCAGCGAGGCAGCAGCCGGTCGACCAGATCCCAATTGCCGAGGCCCGCCTGCGAGCGGCCGAACAGGTAGTGATAGCCGTTCCAGGCCAGCACCTGCTTGCCGCTCGGCCCCTGCCAGTTGAAAGCCCCCGGGAACGGTTTTGGCCGCGCCCCGCGGATCGGATTGATGGCGGCGGTGTAGAACGAGATGCCGAGATCGGCGAGCAGGTCCGCATAGAGCCAGGAGACGCCGTTGACGTCGTCCTGCATGGCCGCTTCCACCTTGAAGCCGAACTCGTCGCGAATGGCGCGCAACGGATAGAGCGAGCGGTGCATCTGCTCCACATTGAGCAGCGGCGTGAAATTGTACTGCATGCCGGCGATGTCGATGCGGCCCTGCTCGTGCCAGAACCGGAAGCGCTCGATTTCGCCGGGGCTCGCCTGCCTGAGCCAGCGCAGGAACGGCCCGGTGGTCTCGACCGTCCAACGATACTTCGCCTCCGCCGGGAACTCGTCGGTCGCCTCGATCAGCTCGAGCGCCTGTCCCACGAACTCCCCGTGCTGCCTGAGCGCCAGCGCCTGATAGTCGGTAAAGCCGATATCGGTGTGCGCGTGGTTGCAGATGAGAATGGTCTTGATCTTGGGCATGCTTCCTCCTGCTCCGCTCCGGTGAAGGGCGCGGGGTCGTTAAGTTCGCAATTCCACCGTCGCCCCATTGCGGGGTACGGAGTCTGCGGCTCCATCGTCTCCCTGCCCCTCGAGGGGAGGGATCAAGGGTGGGGGTACCCGCCACCCGCTCAGTGCCGCGGCAACCCCCACCTGGCTGCCGCCACCCTCCCTCAAGGGGGAGGGGAACCCAGCCTCAGGGCTCCATCACACCCTCCCCCTTGCGGGGAGGGCTGGGGTGGGGGTCCTGCCTCCGGCGCAATGCCC
>Ga0207657_10006395_pt1 | contig 12232 bp, 14 predicted proteins | sample KBSC33metaG_FD_184316 | JGI IMG/M metagenome (GOLD analysis project Ga0207657, IMG submission 184316) | Corn rhizosphere microbial communities from Kellogg Biological Station, Michigan, USA - KBS C3-3 metaG (SPAdes) (version 2) | ecosystem: Host-associated > Plants > Roots > Rhizosphere > Soil ...
TCGCGACGAAGTCGTGCCCGGCATCCGCGACCCGTTCACCAACCGGCCGATCGAATAGCCGTTCGCTTGATTTGAACCGTAGCGCGGCCCAAACTCCCGGCATGGCTACCGCTGAACCGAGCAACGTCGACCAGCTGAGCTTCGAGGACGCACTAAAGCGACTCGAGGAGATCGTCCGCACGCTCGAAAAGGGCGAGGCGCCGCTCGACCAGTCGATCGAGCTTTACCAGGAAGGCGACCGGCTCCGCCGCCATTGCGAGGCGCGCCTCAAGGATGCGCAGGCGCGGATCGAGCAGATCGCCTTCGGCAGCGACGGCAAGCCGGCGGGGCTCAAGCCCTTCGATGCCGGTTGAGACCATCGACCGGCTCGCCGGCGAACTCGAGGCCGAGGCGAAAGCGGTCTCGGCCGATGTCGACCGATTTTTCGCGAGGCTGCTGAGCCCCACCGGCGACAGCCGCGAGCGTTTCTACGAAGCCATGCGCCACGCCGCGATCGGCGGCGGAAAGAGGCTCCGGCCGCTGCTGACCATCGCCGCCTCGCGCCTGTTCGCGATCGACCGCGAATGCGCGCTTCGGGCCGGCTGTGCGATCGAAGCGATCCACGTCTATTCGCTCGTCCATGACGATTTGCCATGCATGGACGATGCCGAGCTTCGGCGGGGCAAGGCCACGGTGCACAAGGCGTTCGGCGAGGCGGCGGCGGTGCTCGCCGGCGACAGCCTCCACGCGCTGGCCTTCGAGATTCTTGCCAGCCCCGCCACTCACGAGGATCCGTGGGTCCGCTCCGACCTCGTGCTCGAACTTGCCCGGGCGGCCGGCCCCAACGGAATGGCCGGAGGGCAGATGATGGACCTCGCCGCCGAGGGGAACGCGCTCGACCTGCCGGCGATCACCCGCCTCCAGCAGCTCAAGACCGGCGCGCTGATCGAATATTCGGTAGAGGCCGCGTGCATCATGAACCGCCTGCCGCCCGATGCCCGGACCCCCTATCGCGGCTATGCGCGCAACATCGGCCTCGCCTTCCAGATCGCCGACGACCTTATCGACCATAGCGGCGACCAGGCTGCGGCCGGCAAGCCGACGGGCCGCGACGCCGATGCCGGCAAGGCGACCTTCGTTTCACTACTCGGAGAGGAACGCGCTCGCCAGCAGGCGGGCTTCCTCGTCAACCAGGCGATCGAGCATCTCTCGGGTCACGGCCGCGAGGCGGACCTCCTGCGCGCCATCGCCCGCTTTGCGATAGAAAGAGACCATTGATGAAAGTGGCGGTCTATCCGGGGACGTTCGACCCGATCACCCTCGGGCACCTCGACATCATCCGGCGCGGCGCGCACCTCGTCGACAAGTTGGTGGTCGGGGTGACGACCAACCCGGCCAAGGAGCCGATGTTCACAGTCGCCGAGCGGCTGGCGATGGTGAAGCGCGAAGTCGCAACCATCCCCGGGAACATCGAGGTGGTGGAGTTCGGCTCGCTGCTGATGGATTTCGCGGAGCAGCAGGGCGCGACGGCGATCCTTCGCGGCCTGCGCGCGGTCGCCGACTTCGAATATGAGTTCCAGATGGCTGGGATGAACCAGCAGCTGAACGACGATATCGAGACCGTCTTCCTGATGGCCGACGTCTCGCTCCAGCCGATCGCCTCCAAGCTGGTGAAGGAAATCGCACGCTTCGGCGGCGCCATTGGCAAGTTCGTCCCACCGGAGGTCGCCGAGGACGTTCGAAGGCACTTGAACGGCGGTTCATGATCGGCTCAGCGGCGGGCAGGCATGCGCCGGCATGGAATTTTGGGGAGGGATATGTTCGTCAAGGCTCTTTTCGCGCTGCCGCTGGCGGCATTGCTGGTCGCGGCAGCGCCGGCTCCGGCCCCCGTTCCGAGCATCATGGCGCCGCCCGAAGTCGCGGCCAATGGCGCGAACCATCTGTTCCTCGACCTGTCGAACGGCGGGACGGTGGAGATCGTCCTTCGCCCCGACCTCGCGCCGCACCATGTCGAGCGGATCCAGACGCTCGTCCGCCGCGGCTTCTACGACGGCCTGACCTTCCACCGGGTCGTTCCCGGCTTCATGGCGCAGGGCGGCGATCCCAAGGGGACGGGCGAGGGAGGATCGGATCTCCCCGATCTCAAGGCGGAGTTCAACCGCGTTCCCTTCCTCCGCGGCACGTTCGGCGCGGCGCGCTCGGAGACTCCGGACAGCGCCAACAGCCAGTTCTTCATCATGTTCGTGCCCAATCCCGAGCTCGACAACCGCTACACGAACATGGGCCGGGTGGTGAAAGGCATGGACGCAGTCGACAAAATCGCACCCGGCGAGCCGCCCGCCGACCCAACCAAAATTGTGAGGGCTTACCTCGGCGGCTAAGGCCGCTCCGATGCGCGTCGCCGATTTCGACTTCGACCTTCCGCCAGAACGGATCGCGCTAAGGCCGGCGCGGCCGCGGGACAGCGCACGGCTGCTGCTGGTCGACGGCGTCGAGGTTTCCGATCACCAAGTGCTCGAGCTTCCCGAGCTGCTCCGTCCAGGCGACGTCCTCGTGTTCAATGACACCAAGGTCATCCCGGCACAGCTCGAGGGACGCCGCGGCGATGCCAATATCGGCGCGACGCTGCACAAGCGCGAGGGCCCGCGCGAGTGGCACGCCTTCCTTCGCAATGCGAAGCGCGCGCGCGTCGGCGACAACATCGACTTCGGCGAGGGCGTCCACGCGTCGGTGGTCGAGAAGAGTGAGGACGGCTCGGCCCTTCTTCACTTCCACGGAGAGGAGCCGGTCGAACTGCTGCTCGATCGCGCGGGCCGAATGCCGCTGCCGCCCTACATCGCCTCGAAGCGGGCGGTCGATGAGGCGGACCGGGCCGATTATCAGACCATGTTCGCGCGCGAAGAAGGTGCGGTTGCCGCACCCACAGCCGCGCTTCACTTTACGCCGCGGCTCCTCGATGCGCTCGATGAGCGCGGGATCGGACGGGAGACGCTGACGCTGCACGTCGGGGCCGGGACCTTCCTGCCCGTGAAGAGCGAGCGAATTGAAGAGCACAGGATGCACGCCGAATGGGGCCGGATCGACGCCGCGACGGCCGAGCGCCTCAACGCGGTACGGCGGTCCGGCGGCCGGCTCATCTCGGTTGGAACGACCAGCCTGAGGCTACTCGAAAGCGCGACGGACGAGGACGGAACCATCCGCCCCTTCGAGGGCGACACGGCGATCTTCATCACGCCGGGCTATCGCTTCAAGGCGATCGACGGGCTGATCACCAACTTCCACCTCCCCCGCTCGACCCTGTTCATGCTGGTCAGCGCGCTGATGGGCCTCGACGTGATGAAGGCTGCCTACGCGCACGCGATTACCGCAGGCTATCGCTTCTATTCCTACGGCGACGCCAGCCTGCTGTTGCCAGCCTAGGGCCGCGCTTCGATCACCATGTTGAACGGCGTCTCGGTGGCGCGACGGACCTTCGAGAAGCCCGCCTCCCGGAGTACTTCGCTGAGCCTGGCTTCGCCGGCCTGGGCCCCGAGTGCGAGGCCGACCTCCTGCGCCTTCGAGCCCGGCGTGCAGATCATCGTCGATGCCGCATAGTACATTCGCCCGACAGGATTGAGATTGTCGGTGAGATCGTCGCCCGCCCTCGGCTCGACGATCATGAACGTGCCGTCCGGCTTCAGCATGTCGCGCACGTGCCGCGCCGCGCCAACCGGATCACCCATGTCGTGCAGACAATCGAAGCAGCAGACGAGGTCGAAGTCGCCGCCTGGCGCGTCTTTTGCCGAGGACAGTTCGAAACGCACGTTGGGCGGGTCGCCGGCCTCCCGGGCCGCTTCTCGTGCCCGCTCGATCGACTTGTCATGATAATCGAAGCCGATGAACTCGCTCTTCGGGAAGGCCTCTGCCATGATGATGGTCGAGGCTCCATGGCCACAGCCGATGTCCGCGACCTTTGCACCGTTTTTGAGCTTGTCGAACACGTCCTGGAGCGCCGGAATCCAGCCGGCGACGAGGTTGGCGCGATAGCCGGGGCGGAAAAATTTCTCGCAGCCGCGGAACATGCACTCGTGGTGCTCGTGCCAGCCGACGCCCGCTCCGGTGCGAAAGGCCTCGGTGATCTTGGGCTCGTCGATATAGGTCGAAGCGATGAGCTCGAACGCCGGCGCCACATAGACGGGCGAATCCTCGTTCGACAGGGCCATCCGCTGCTCGGCATTGATGGAAAAGCGGCGGTCGGCGGCATTGTAATCGACGAAACCGGAAGCCGCCTGCGCCGAGAGCCACTCGCGCACATAGCGTTCATCCAGCTCGAGATGCTTCGCTAAATCCGCACTCGTCGCCGGACCAATGTCCGACAAGGCCTTGTAGAGGCCGAGCTTCATGCCGGTGACGACCAGGCTTCCGCTCATCGCGGCCGCCATGTCCCCAACGATTTTGTGCATGAAATCTTCGAGTTTCTGCGGGTCCGGCTCCATGATCTGTGCCGGACGCGGCGGTGCCATCGTCGCCATAATGTCCCCCTTCGTTCGAGTCGGGATGGCGACATTTACCACGAACGGGGAGAGGCGTCAGGCGGCTCGGCGCGTCATTACCGTAACTGAAGCCAGTGGCTGAGGTCGCGGCCGATGAGCTTGCCGAGCTTGTCGACCTCGCTCTGGAACTCCGCCTGGATCTCGCGCTGGACCGCGGCGGAGATCGGGCGCTTCTCGTCCTCGACCTTGTTCCAGCCTAGGATGCGCTTGCGGAGCGAGCGGGGCTTCCTGCCGCCGCTTTTGCCGACCTTCTTTTGCGCGGCCTTGTCGAAGCGGCCGTGGTGCCGCGCGCTCGCGAGATAGGGGAGCAGCGCTCGAGGCGGCCGCTTGAGCAACTGCTGAATCGGAATGAATCTAACGCCCTTGCCCTCGCGCTCGGCCTTTCGCTGCGGGATCGGCGCCGGGTCGAGGCCGGCGAAGTCGAGGAGGCGTCGGTGCTGGCCTGCGGGATCCGAGACGAGGTCGTCGAACACGACGATGAGGCAACGTTCCCGGCCGACGGTGTCGAACAGCCGCTCGACGTAAGTGCCGTAGCGCGCGCCCTCGTCGTAGCGGAGCCAGCGCGGCTCGATCGTGCTCCACGGAATGCGTCGGCCCGCGGCACGATCGGGGACCGCGGCCCAGGCGTCTTCGAAACGGCGGATGTTCTCGTCGCCAGTGAAGATCAATCTTTTGTGAAGCGACGGGAGCAAGGTCATCGGATCGCGCACGCCAACGACGAAGCGCGAGTGCGGCCATAGCTTCAGAGCGGGCGCAAGCTGCTCGGGCGCGTAGAGGTAGGACACCGAGCCGTCGGCGCCGACTGTTTGTCCCGGCTCCGGCTGCCTGAAGAAATGATCGAGATAATCGCCCTCGACACGCTCTCTCAGTTCCTCGTCGTCGAGGCCCCGGAGGTCGTGCTGGCCGAAGAAGTGCGGCTCCTTGACGAAGGGGAACAGGATTTGCGGATGGCCCTGGAGCCAGCGCGCCATGGTGGTCGTCCCGCAGCGCGGCGCGCCGACGATGAACAGGAACCTCTCGATGTCTTGGATACGCGGCATCGCGGCGGCACTAACATGACCTTCGCCCTTCGCCAGCCCCGTTCGAGTTGCGGCACGCGCCTGAGCCGCTAAGCGCCGCGCGGTGGCACGTTTTTCTTTCTCGATCGGCGCGACCGACGGCGCGGCGCGGACCGGCATCATCTCTATGGAGCGCGGCGACATCCGGACGCCGGCGTTCATGCCGGTCGGGACCGCGGCAACCGTGAAGGCGATGCGGCCCGAGGAGGTCCGCGCGAGCGGCGCCGATATCATCCTCGGCAATACCTATCATTTGATGCTCCGGCCGGGCGCCGAGCGGGTAGCCAAGCTCGGCGGGCTTCACCGCTTCATGGGCTGGGAACGGCCCATCCTGACCGACAGCGGCGGTTACCAGGTGATGAGCCTCAGCGAGCTGACCAAAGTCACCGAGGAGGGCGTTTCCTTCGCCAGCCACCTCGACGGGTCTCGCCACATGCTGTCGCCGGAGCGGTCGATCGAGGTACAGCGGCTGCTCGACAGCGACATTGTGATGCAATTCGACCAGCTGGTGCCGACGACTTCGCCGATAGAGGCACAGGGCGAGGCGATGGAACGCTCAATCCGCTGGGCGAAGCGCAGCCTCGAGGAATTTGATCGCGGCGGCGAGCATGCCGCGCGCTCCGCGATCTTCGGCATCCAGCAGGGGGCGCTCGACGAGACGTTGCGGCGGGAGTCGGCCGAAGGCCTGCTGGAGATTGGTTTCGACGGCTATGCGATCGGCGGACTCGCGGTCGGGGAGGGGCAGGAGGCGATGCTCGGCTGCCTCGACTTTGCCGTCGGCATGCTGCCCGCGGACCGGCCGCGCTACCTGATGGGGGTCGGCAAGCCCGACGACATTGTCGAAGCGGTCGTGCGCGGGGTCGACATGTTCGACTGCGTGCTTCCGACGCGATCGGGAAGGACGGGTCAGGCGTTCACCGCCGACGGGGCGCTGAACATGCGCAACGCCCGCTTCGCCGAGGACCGTGAGCCGATCGAACCCGGCTGTCCGTGCCCCGCCTGCACGACCTTCGAGCGCGCCTACGTCCATCACCTCGTCAAGTCGGGCGAGATCCTCGGCGCGGTGCTGATGACGCAGCACAACTTGTGGTTCTATCAGCGATTGATGCAGGGGCTGCGCGAGGCGATCGTCGGGCAGAAGCTGCAGACGTTCGCGGCGGAGTTTTTGGCGCGGTATCGGCGTTCCCTGGCGTAGGCCGGGGTCCAGGGCGCTGCGACAACAGCGCTTGCGCGCTCCTGGGCCCGAGCCTTCGCTGGGGTACGGTCAGATCGCGTCGTCCTTCACGGCCTCGGTTTCATCCGCGTTCGTGAGCTTGTCCTGCGTCCGAAGCTCGAAGTCGCTCGCATCGTGGCGCTCGTGGAGCTGTTCGCTTTCATCGCCGGTGAGCTTGTTGACGATCCGGCCGCGCTTCACCGCCGGCCGCGCGTCGATCTGCTTCGCCCAGCGCATCAGATGCTCATATTCACGGGTTGCGAGAAACTCGTCGGCGCCGGGGTAGGAACGGCCAAGCGCGACCCCGCCGTACCAGGGCCAGATGGCGATGTCGGCGATGGTGTAATCCGCTCCCGCGATATACTCGCTCTCGGCGAGGCGCCGGTTGAGGACGTCGAACTGGCGCTTGGCCTCCATCGAATAGCGGTTGATGGGATATTCGAACTTCTTGGGCGCATAAGCGAAGAAATGGCCGAACCCGCCGCCGAGGAAGGGCGCACTCCCCATTTGCCAGAACAGCCAGGACAGCGTTTCCGCCCGCTCCGGACCCGACGCAGGCAGGAATTCGCCGAACTTCTCCGCGAGATAGACGAGGATCGCGCCGGATTCGAAAATGCGCACCGGCTCCCGGCCGCTGCGGTCGACCAGCGCGGGGATCTTGCTGTTGGGATTGACCGCGACGAAGCCGCTTCCGAACTGGTCGCCTTCGCCGATGCGGATCGGCCACGCGTCATATTCGGCGTCGCGGTGCCCCTTCGCGAGGAGCTCCTCGAACAGGATCGATACCTTCTGGCCGTTGGGCGTGGCGAGGGAATAGAGCTGGAACGGGTGCTTCCCGATCGGAAGCTCCTTGTTGTGGGTGGGGCCTGCAACCGGGCGGTTGATGTTCGCGAACTGCCCGCCGCTGGGCTGTTCCCAAGTCCACACTTTCGGCGGCACATATTCGGTCATGCTGTTCCCTTTTTGCTAACTAGGACAGCCAGCTAGGAACGTGCGGGAACGCTTTCCAGTGTCAGCCCTGTGCCTAGCCCGCGCTGGTCGAGAGGAAGCTCGGAAGCGGGCCGTTCCAGTCGGACTTGATATCCTCGACGACCGGTGAAGGCGCCTGTCTCTCGTCGGCCTTGGGCTCGACCTTTTCCGACGGGTGGGGCGCCGCGGCTCTCGACGGCTTTGGCGCGGCGGCTCTCGACGGCCTGGGCGCCGTGGCCTTCGAGGGCTTTTCGGCCTTGCCGCGCCGTTCGGGCTTCGCGGGCTTCTCGACGGGGGCTTCCTCGGGAGTTCCTGCGACCGGGATTTTGTGCCCGATCAGCTTTTCGATCCGGCTGACCGCCTCGGCATCCTCGCGTGTGGCGAGCGTGATCGCGATCCCGGTCATGCCCGCCCGGCCGGTGCGGCCGATGCGGTGAATGTAATCGTCCGGCTGCCACGGAACGTCATAGTTGATCACGTGGCTGACGCCTTTGACGTCGAGCCCGCGCGCGGCGACGTCGGAGGCAACGAGGATCGTGATCTCGTCGTTCTTGAAGCGATCGAACTCGGCGATGCGGTCGGACTGGTCCATGTCGCCTTGGATCTGCCCCGCAGCGAAGCCGGCGCGCTTCAGGCTCGAAGCGAGCTCGCGCACCGTGGTCTTGCGGTTGGCGAAGACGATGGCGTTCTTGAATTCCTCGTGCCTGAGGATGTCGCGAAGCGCGTCCTTCTTCCTGTCGGCGCGAACGTGGACCAGCCGCTGCTCGATATTGACGTTGGCCGTCGCCGGACGCGCGACCTCGACCCGCTTGGGATCGCTCAGGAACTTCGCGGCGAGCTTCTGGATCGGCGGCGGCATGGTCGCCGAGAAGAGCAGGGTTTGCCGGCTCTTCGGAAGCTTCGCGCAAATCTCTTCGATGTCGGGGATGAAGCCCATGTCGAGCATCCGGTCGGCCTCGTCGATCACCAGCAGCTTGCAGTCGGTGAGCATGATCTTGCCGCGACCGAACAGGTCCATCAGGCGCCCCGGCGTCGCGATCAGCACGTCGACCCCTTTTTCCAGCGCCTTCACCTGGTCGCCCATCTGAACGCCGCCCATCAGGAGCGCCATCGAGAGGGGATGATATTTCCCATATTTCTCGAAATTCTCCGCGACCTGCATCGCGAGCTCACGCGTCGGCTCGAGGATCAGCGAGCGCGGCATCCGCGCACGGCTCCGGCCCTCGTGCAGAATATCGATCATCGGCAGCACGAAGCCCGCCGTCTTGCCGGTGCCGGTCTGGGCGATTCCGATCAGGTCCTTGCCCATCAGCACCGAGGGGATCGCCGCGCGCTGGATGGGCGTCGGCTCGTCATAGCCGCTGTCGGCTACCGCGCGGAGCAGTTCGTCGGAAAGGCCGAGATCGGCAAAAGTCATTGATTCTTCTTTGATGTTGGCGGGCTTGACGGACAGCAGTCGCGCAGCAGCAGCTGCCTGTGCGAACCCCTTTCTCTTGTCAAGAAATGGGCCGGAAGCGCTCTGGTTCCGAATCTTGGCTTAGCGATCGCGCTGAAATTTCGGCTCGAGCTTCTTGAACCGGTCGATCGTGCAGCTTCCGCCCATCCGCGAGCGGATGGCGTCGCGACGGGCGCACAGCCGGTCGTCCTGCAGCTGCAGGTAGAAACCCCCGTAGAAATCGAGCGCCGGACAATCCTCGTCGAGCTCTGCTCGAATGCGCCGATGGTCGCTGACCAGGAAGTCGATCTGTTGAGGGCCGGACAGGAACGCCCGCCTGATCGTCGCGATCGGCAGGCACTTCGGACCCTTGTGCTCTTTCCATTCGACCTGCTGCCCGGCGAATGGCCGTGGCTGGATCGGAATGCGAAGGATGATCTCGTCCTGCACGATCAGGCGCGTGACGGTCGTGCCTACAGCCGTCGGCTGCGCGGCGAACAGGCCGAGCAGCAGGGGCACGAACGCGAGCATCGTCCCCGGAATCATCTCAGCCCCACCGCCATTACGGAGCGATTCGCAGCGACGCGTTGAATGTTCAATGAATTGGGCGGCGGATGGACGGCCGCTGCTCGCTGACCGGCTTGCCTAAAGCCGGGAAGGCCAATAGAGGCGCGCTCACCAATTTATGCCGGCTGGCCCGCGCGATCGCGGCCCGTAAGCCCGAGCCCCAGGAGATCTCTTCGATGGCGAGTGCCGCCCCGACCCAAAGCCTGCCTTTGCTCTACAATGCGATCGAGCCCCTGAACGCGACGCAGCACAGCAAGATGAATGTACGCGCGATCGATGCGATGCCGCAGGCCGGCCGGACTCACGCGATTCCCGTGACGGTCGACGAGTTCGCCCTGATCCAGCGCCACTACCCCATCGTCTTCTCGATCGGCGACAGCCCGGTCCCGCTGGCGCTCATGGGCCTCAACGAAGGCGTCAACGTGTTTCTCGACGCCGACGGCAAACCGCTCGACACCAATCTCTATATCCCGGCCTATCTGCGCCGCTATCCGTTCCTGCTCGCGCGGCTTCGGCCGGACAGCGACGAGCTTTCGCTGTGCTTCGATCCGACGGTCGGCGCGGTCGGCGAGTTCGAGGACGGGCAGGCGCTGTTCGACGGCGACAAGCCGAGCGAAGCGACCACTGCCATCCTCCAGTTCTGCGAGCAGTTCGAGGCCGCCGGCCAGCGCACCGCCGCGTTCATGGACGAGCTGGTGAAATCCGACTTGCTGATGGATGGCGAAGTCGCGATCCAGCCCGAAGGGTTCGAGCAGCCGTTCGTCTACCGCGGCTTCCGGATGGTCGACGAGGAGAAGCTCAGGAACCTTCGCGGCGACGAGCTTCGCAAGATGAACCAGAGCGGCATGCTGCCGCTCGTTTATGCGCATCTCTTCTCGCTGAGCGAGACTCGCAACGTGTTCAGCCGGCAGATGGAGCAGGGCAAGGCCCCCGCGCCGGCGCCGCAGCTGTCGCCCGAGATCGCTTGAGCCTATTCGGCGGCGGTCGCGTACTGTCCGCCGAGCAGCGCTTCTCCGAGATCGACCGCGAGCCGGTCGATGAAGGCCGCTGCGCGGTCGAAGCCGGGGCCCGGCTCGCGAAGCGCCGAATCGAGATAGCAGCGCCGGTCGACCTCCAGCTGGAGCGCGCAAACGCCGCGTGACGGCGCCGCGTGATGCTCGATCACATGGCCGCCCGCGAAGGGATCGTTGAGCCCGGCGCCGTAGCCGGAGCGGCGGGCCGTTTCGAGCGCGGCGCTGGTGAGCCACGGCTCAGCGGTTTGGCCGCGGCGGTCGCCGAAGATGATCGGCGGCGTGCCCGCCGATGGCGGCGGCATCGAATGGCAGTCGATCAGCAGCGCGCAGCCGAAACGGCCGAGGAGAATCGCAATCTGCTCCCGGATCGCGCGGTGATAGGGACGGTGGGCCTGGTCGAGACGGTCTGCGAGCTGGGCGGGGGTGATTGGCCGCCGCCACAGGAATCCATGGCTGTGGGTTCGCGACGGCACGATTCCGAGCCCGCCGCGCGCTCGAGCAGTCACCCGTCCGCGCGCCGCCCCGTCGATCACCGAAGGATCGACGTCGTCCTCCGCACGGTTGCAGTCCACCGCTGCCCTCGGCGCCCGGGCGATCACCGCGCCGCAGCCGCGCTTCAGCGCTCGCCAGATCAAACGGTCGACCAGCGGGTCCTCGAGGTTCTCGAGTGCGGGCCTGCCGCCGGGTGCGCTGTCGACAAGCCAGTCGGGATAGTCTCGGCCCGAGTGGGGGACCGAGAGCAGGACCGGCAGGTCGCAGCGCGACGGATGGACGAGGGGGGAGGCGAGCGGCGTCACGAGGGGTTCGCGCCAATCCTTCTTTTCTGTGCCAGATTAGGACTGAAGTCGGGGTGCTGCAACGCATGAGGGCGATATTCGCTTCTGGCAAAACGAAATGGGTGAGAGCATAAAGCGGCGATGGCGAGGATCCTTCTGGCCGAAGACGACACGTCGATGCGCGAGTACCTCCAGCGCGCGCTGCAGCGCGTCGGCTACGAGGTCGCGGCGGTCGGCTGCGGCACCGAGGCGATGCCGCTGCTCCAGGCCGAGCGGTTCGATCTTCTTTTGACCGACATCGTGATGCCCGAGATGGACGGGATCGAGCTCGCTCAGAAGGCGAGCGCGATCGATCCCTCGATCCGGGTCATGTTCATCACCGGCTTCGCCGCGGTGGCGCTCCAGGGCGGACGCACCGCGCCGGAAGCGAAGCTCCTGTCCAAGCCCTTCCACCTGAAGGACCTGGTGATGGAAGTGGATCGCATCTTCCAGACCGAGGACCAGCACGGCCGGCTCTAGCGCCGAAAACCCGGTTGCGCCTTTCGCAACTGCTCCCTAAATGCCGCTTCTCCAAGCCAAACGGCTGACCCGGGTGGGCGTGTAGCTCAGTGGTAGAGCACTGTGTTGACATCGCAGGGGTCGCAAGTTCAATCCTTGCCACGCCCACCATTTCTTTTCAGTGACTTAGCG
>Ga0207657_10006401_pt1 | contig 12221 bp, 12 predicted proteins | sample KBSC33metaG_FD_184316 | JGI IMG/M metagenome (GOLD analysis project Ga0207657, IMG submission 184316) | Corn rhizosphere microbial communities from Kellogg Biological Station, Michigan, USA - KBS C3-3 metaG (SPAdes) (version 2) | ecosystem: Host-associated > Plants > Roots > Rhizosphere > Soil ...
ATTATATTGTTGGCCGAAGCTTTTGATCGTGCCGCTGTCCATCGCCATCGCGACGGTGAACGGCTTGAAGGTCGAGCCAAGCTCGTAGACGCCCTGGGTCGCGCGATTGAAGCGAGCATCCGGTGAAGCGGCACCGGGAATGTTGGGATTGATCTCCGGCAGCGAGGTCAACGCCAGCACTTCGCCGGTGTGCACGTCCATCACCACCCCGGCAGCGCCGATCGCCGAGAATTTGGTCATTGCGTCGAGCAGCTCGTGTTCCAGCGCCTGCTGGACGCGGCTGTCGATCGACAGCGTCAGAGGATCGCCGCGGGTCGCGGGGTCGGACAGATACTTGTCGAACGCGCGCTCCATGCCGGCAACGCCGTGGCCGTCGATATCGGTGTAGCCGAGCACGTGCGCGGCCAGCGTCGTCTGCGGGTAGAGCCGGTCGGGTTCACGCTCAATCGCAAGACCCGGCTCGCCCAAAGCGTTCACTGCCTCGACCAGTGCGGGCGATGCCCGTCGGCGGAGATAGAAGAATGGCTTACCCGATTTGAGCAGCGCGAAATATTGCTCCTCGCTCTGCTCCGGCATGAGCCGCGCGAGTTGCTGCGCCAGCGCGAGTTTGTCGCCGATCACCTTGGTCGGATGGACGGCGATGGTCCACGCATCGATAGTCCGCGCCAGCGGATCCCCATTGCGGTCGACGATGTCGCCGCGCTCCGGGATCAGCGCCGTCAGCCCGGCCTTGCGCCCAGCATGATCCCCGAAAGCGGCAAGATAGAGAATCCTCAGCGCGATGATCGCAATGACGCCGGCATAGACCAGCATTCCGAACATTAGCCGCTGGTGCATGACAGCGAGCAGCTGCCGGCGCTGGCCGACGAGTCGGAGCCGCTCGGGCCGTTGCGCGACGAGAGCGGGCGACGGTGCGTTCATCGGGCGGCAGTGGAGTCCTTGGAATGGCCGGAATGCTTCGCCGGCAACGGCGCGAGCGGGTCGATCTTCGCAATCCGAATCGGCTTTGTCACCGGCCTGTCCACGAGCGTTGCGGCCTTATCCACGGATTTCTTGGGCGCTGCCGAAGCGTCTTTTTGTGGCGCTCTCCTGGCGGTGATCTGGGCGGCCGCGAGGCCCGGCTTCGCCACGGACTTCGTGGGGGCCGGCTTTGCCGCAAGTGCCGGCTTGTCCGTGGCTTTGGCGGTCGTCTCGGGCAATGCGACGACCGACCGCGCCGGGACCTCGCGCGTCTCGATTTTCAAGCTTGCTTGATGAAGCAAGGCATTCGGCGTCACCGTTGCCGGCACGCCCGAATCGTCCATTTCGGGATCGCCGATCGGCGCCTGCTTCATCGGCGCCGGAGCGGACGCCATGACTATCGGAGCCTGGAACTCGACCTTGTGCTCGGGCTGGGCGAGACGTGCCAGCTCAAAGCCGCCCTTCAGGAACTGGTCGGCGGTCGGCGCGGATAAGGCGAACGCGCCCGCATTCCAGCGCTCGAGCTGCGACAGCCGCCCGCGGGTACCGATTTCCGTCTGGAGCAGGCGCATGTCGCGCTGCGCGAGGACGATCTTCGTTTCGACGTCTTCGAGCGACGCGCGCTCCGAGGCGACGCGGAGCGAGACCAGGTAGCAGCCGAGCGCCGCGCCGGCACAGCTTGCGACCATGAAGACTGAGCGGAAGCTGCGGCTACTCATTGCAGGCGCTCCTTGCGATGTGGGGCTGAGGTGCGGATCGCGCTCCGCAGGCGGGCCGAGCGCGAACGCGGGTTGGACGCCAGTTCGCGCTCGCTTGCAGCGACCGGCTTGGCGACCCGCTCGAAGGTCGGCGCAGCAGTCGGCGCAACTAGCGGACGATGACGCGAGCCGGCCGGAGTCGCGCCGCTGCGCTCACGGAAGAAGCGCTTGACGATGCGGTCTTCGAGGCTGTGGAAGGTCACGACCGCGAGCCGGCCGCCGGGCTTCAGCGCGCGCTCTGCGGCTTCCAGTCCCTGCTCGAGTTCGTCGAGCTCGGCGTTCAAGTGGATGCGGACGGCCTGAAAGGTTCGGGTCGCCGGATCGCTTTTCTGGCCCGGGCGGAACCCTGCGGCGCGGCGGACGATCGCTGCCAGCTCGGCTGTGCGTTCGACCGGACGTGCGGCAACGATGGCGCGGGCGATCGCCCGGGCGCGCGGCTCCTCCCCATAGTCGCGCAGGACCCGGGCGATGTCGGCCTCGTCGGCCGAATTCAAAAACTCGGCGGCGGTCAGGCCCGACTTGCTCATGCGCATGTCGAGCGGACCGTCGGACTGGAACGAAAAGCCGCGCTCGGCGCGGTCGAGCTGCATCGAGGAAACGCCGATATCGAGTGCGATTGCATCGACCAGACCAATGCCGCGCTCGGCGAGAACGCTGTCCATCTGGCTGAAATTCTCCTGGACCAGCTGGAGCCGCGGGTCCGGGACGAGCGATCGTCCAGCGTCGATCGCTTCGGGATCGCGATCAAAGCCGATCACCCGTCCCGCCCCCGCCGAGAGCATGGCGCGCGTATAGCCGCCCGCTCCGAATGTGCCGTCGACCACGGTCTCGCCGCTGTGGATCGCCATCGCGGCGATGACTTCACTGACCAGCACCGGCACATGTGGGGCAACACTGGCGCCGGTGCTGGTCATGCCGCGCCTCGCTCTTCGAGGCGGAAGCGGACGATGTCCTTGAGGTCGTCAGGGATCCGCGCATCCTTGAGAAGCAATTCGGGGTTCCAGATCTGGAAGGTTTCCCCGGTGCCGAGAAACAGGGCCAGATCGGCGATCTGGCCCTTACGGCGCATCATCGGGGGCACGAGGATGCGACCGGAACTGTCGTAAGGCGCTTCCTCAGTGGCGGCGAACGCCATGAGATTGCGTTGCTGATATTCAAGCTGCGCGTCCGGGCTCGTCTCTTCCTTCTCGAGGAGGCGCTCGAGCTTCACGTGCTTCAGCGCGGCGTAGGCCGGGTCGTAGGCGCTGAGGCAGGGGAACGCTTCATGCTTGGCAAGGACGATGGTGCGAGCATCGCCGCGGCGTTCAATCACTCCGCGAAGGAATGCGGGGACGGACACGCGGCCCTTTGCATCGACCGCGTTCAGTGCGCTGCCCTGAAACAGATGCTCTAGCGCCACGCTCAAACCACTCCCCGTTCGAGCGCGCGGGCTGTCCTTCGCGGATGCACGCCGTCGCGCGCGCCGCGTTCAGATTCGAATCAAAGGGTTAGCCCCCGCGCTCCAGCGATGTTGGTAACCCAACAACCTGCGGGATACAACGGGATTTGATGGGTGAATATGGGATTATGTGGGAAATCCTAGATTTCTGCGGTTTTTCCGTGCACGAGTGCCGGGACCGTTCTTCTCCTGTTCTGCTTGAATGCCCTGTGGATAAGTCTGTGGCCAACGAATCACTTATGTTCGAGCGTGGCAAGTTCCTGCACTACCGCGCCGAGATTTCGGCCGGCATCGTCGGCCACGCTATCGACGTCGAGCAGATCGGCATCGGCGACCACGATCGCCTCGCCTTTGCCGACGGTGCAACGTGCGACGAACCGGTCCGCACTGATGTCGCAGCCTCCCCACAAGGAGCCAGGTGAGACGGTCATGATCTTCCGCCCGGCAAGCGTCCGCATGGCCGGCCCGCGTTCGTCGGGCGCGTCGAGCCGCAACCCCCAGTGTGCGAGCAGGCCGGTATCCGCGAACATCGGCGGCGGCCGCAGTGGATCGCCGAGCGGCCGCTGGCTCGGCCATTCCAGCATCGGATCGGCAAGCAGCAGGACGCGGCCGCCGCTGCGTACCCAATCGTCGAGAATGACGAGGTTCTCGGCGGTCTGGGCCAGCGGCTGCGCCATCAGCAGCAGCCGGCCCTTCGCCAGCTCGGAGCCGTCCGTGACGCTAATCGGCACGACTTTGTAGCGCGCTCGCAGGGCCTGGAGCGTGCGAGAGCCACTCGCTCGAAGGGAGAAATCCTCGCCGAATATCAACGGCAGACTGGTCAGAAGCAGGAGCGTTGGCCGCTCGCCACTCGGGCGTTGCGGAAGTGCGGCGGGCTGCCGCCGGATCGCTGCAATGCCGAGCGCCGCCATCGTGCAGACGGCGAGCCCCAGCGCGATCACGCGCCGGCGCGCACTCGTCACTTCTTTGCAGCTGCGCTGTTGTTGGTCGCGTCCGAAGCGCCCGGAGCGACGCCAAGCTCGGCAAGCGGTTCGCTCGGCTCATTCGCCGCCGCCTGCTCGGCCGCATTGCTGACGTTGTCGCGGCTCGACCGGCTGATGATTGACCCAAGGAGCACGAGCAGAAAGGCGAAAGCGAGCCCGGTCAGCCCGATACGTATGCGCTGGGCGCTGCTTCCGGCCTGATAAGGCATTAAGGCTCGGACCTCACTTCGACGAAGCTATGTCCCAGTTCGACAATATGCAAGGACGTGGCCTTGACGGTGCCGCTTGTGGCGGTGAAGGGGCGTTTATGACTCGCACCCCTCTGCTCATCACGCTTGCTGCGGCCGCTGCGCTAGCCGGTTGCAACAAGGAGAATCACACCATCGTTTCCGGTGGTCCCGATAATGGCGACGCGAACGTGACCGCCAATGCGCCGGTCGCCTTGCCGCCAACCATCACAGCCACGAAGATCTACCGCTGCGCCGATAACGCGGTGGTCTATGTGGATTGGCTGTCGGACAACAAGACGGCGAACATCCGGACTGAAAAGGCCGGAAGTCCAACGCAGGTCACCGCACCGGAAGCCGGACAGCCGATGACCGGTCCCGCCGGATACTCTGTCGAAGGCACTGCCGAGGCATCTTCAGCCAAGATCGGCGTTCCCGGACATCCGGCACAAAGCTGCAAGGCCTGATCGCCGCCTGACCGCGCTCCTGCGGCCCGCCACCGGGCCGCAGGGCTTCCAACATTCGACGCCAGCCTAGCCGCCGCGCGGCGCCGCGGCTAAGGGGCCGCGCATGGACGTCCTCGAAGCCCCTCGCATCACCCCCGAGATTGTCGCCGAGCACGGCCTTTCCGGCGACGAGTATGAGCGCGTTCTCCACGCGCTCGGCCGCGAGCCGAATCTGCTCGAGCTCGGCATCTTTTCGGTCATGTGGTCGGAGCATTGCAGCTACAAGAGCTCTCGTGTCCACTTGAAGACGCTGCCGACGGAAGCGCCGTGGGTGATTTGCGGCCCCGGCGAAAATGCGGGCGTGATCGATATCGGCGACGGCGATGCGGTCATCTTCAAGATGGAGAGCCACAACCACCCGTCGTACATCGAGCCTTATCAGGGCGCGGCGACAGGGGTCGGCGGCATCCTGCGCGACGTGTTCACCATGGGCGCGCGGCCGGTCGCGAACCTCAATGCGCTGCGCTTCGGGCGGCCGGACCATCCCAAGACCCGCCACCTGCTCGCAGGCGTCGTCGCGGGCATTGGAGGTTACGGCAATTGCGTCGGGGTTCCGACGGTCGGCGGCGAGGTCAATTTCGACGCGGCATACGACGGCAACATCCTCGTCAACGCGATGACGGTCGGCGTCGCCAAGACGGACAAGATTTTCTATTCGGCCGCGGCCGGCATCGGCAATTCGGTCGTCTATGTCGGCTCCAAGACCGGCCGCGACGGAATCCACGGGGCGACCATGGCGTCGGCCCATTTCTCCGAGGACAGCGATGAGAAGCGCCCGACCGTGCAGGTCGGCGACCCGTTTACCGAGAAATTGCTGATCGAAGCCTGCCTCGAGCTGATGGCGTCGGACGCGATCGTTGCGATCCAGGACATGGGCGCGGCCGGGCTCACCTCCTCCTCTGTCGAGATGGCGAGCAAGGGCGGAGTTGGCATTCGGCTCGACATGAACCAGGTGCCGTGCCGCGAAACCGGCATGACGCCCTACGAAATGATGCTCTCGGAAAGCCAGGAGCGCATGCTGATGGTCCTGAAGCCCGGCCGAGAGGCCGAGGCGGAAGCCATTTTCCGCAAGTGGGAGCTGGATTTCGCGGTCATCGGCGAGGTGACCGAAACCGGCCGGATGGTGCTCGAGTTCAACGGCGAGACGGCGTGCGACATCCCGCTCGGCCCGCTGGCCGACGAAGCGCCCTGTTACGAGCGCCCCTACGCCATTCCCAAAGCGCCCGCGCCGCTAGCCGATATCCCCCATGGCACCGACATCGCCGCGGACCTGCTGAAGCTGATGGCCTCGCCCAATCTCGCGAGCCGGCGCTGGATTTGGCAGCAGTACGATCAGCAGGTCGGCGGGGACACCGTTCAGCGTCCCGGCGGCGACGCGGCGGTGGTCCGCGTGCACGGCTCCAACAAAGCGCTGGCGATCACGACCGACTGCACTCCGCGCTACTGCTATGCCGATCCGGTCGAAGGCGGAAAGCAGGCGGTGGCCGAAGCCTATCGCAACCTGAGCGCGGTCGGCGCCAAGCCGCTCGCGATCACCAACTGCCTCAATTTCGGCAACCCTCAGCGCCCCGAGATCATGGGTCAGTTCGTCGGCTGCGTCACCGGCATGAGCGAAGCTTGCCGCGCCCTCGACTTCCCGGTCGTGAGCGGCAACGTCTCCCTATACAACGAAACCAAGAATGACGACGGCACCAGCCTCGCCATCCTCCCGACGCCGGCGATCGGGGCGGTCGGGTTGCTCGCGGACTGGGAAAAATCGGCGACGATCGGCTTTAAGGCGCAGGGGGAGAGCCTGCTTCTGCTCGGCCACTCGACGGGCCACGTCGGGCAGTCGCTGTGGCTGGATCTGTGCCACGGCCGCCGCGAAGGGCCGCCGCCACCGGTCGACCTCGGCGTCGAACGGCGGCTCGGCGAGCTCATCCGGCAGCTCATCGGCGAAGGCCTAGTGACTGCGGTGCACGATGTTGCCGATGGCGGTGCGCTCGTCGCCATCGCGGAAATGGCGCTCGCAGGCGCGGTCGGTGTGCGCGTGTCGTTGCCCACGGTCGCCAATCCGGCGGCCGTGATGTTTGGCGAGGACCAGGGAAGAATCCTGGTGACCACGCGCGACCGCGATGTGGTGATCGCCCGAGCGTCGGCAGCAGGCATCTTCGCCGCACCCATCGGCACGACGGGAGGCGATGCGGTCGAGGGACCCGGATTCCGAGCCGAGCTTGCGGATCTCCGCGCTGCGCATGAGGGGTTCTTCCCCAAGCTGATGGGCAGTGAGCTGACGCCGGAATTCTGATTCCTCCGGCTGGTCGAGCCGGCCAACTGTTCCGTCGATGCAATATAGCTGGGCAACTGGAGAGACGACCACACTCGCCGAAGGCAGGGGGGACAAGCAATGCGACGCTCGATTTCGAAACCGATTGCCGTCGCGACATTACTCTGCGGGACCCTCGACATCGCCTTCGCGGTGCTCCTGACTTTGCTGCGCGGCAAAGAGCCGGCAGCGATGTTGCGCTTCGTTGCCTCCGGACCGTTTCCCGCGGCGACCGGATGGGGCGCCTTCGGCTCGGTCCTCGGCCTGATCGTTCATTACGGTTTGATGGCCATGATCGTGGCTGCATTCGTGCTCGCGGCGCGCAGCCGCAACCGTGAGCATCTCGTCGACATGCCGGTGCGCGCAGGCATCGCTTATGGCGTCGTCACCTACGCGGTCATGAACCTGATTGTGGTGCCGTTGCGCTTTCCGGCGGCATGGCCGCCGACACGCCTGTCGATCGCTACGCAGTTGTTCGCCCACATCGTGCTGGTCGGACTCCCGACCGCATTCATCACCCGGCGATATATGCGCGGGTCCGGACTTTAGATCCGACCGAAGTTCTGATTCGACGCCTTGCGGCCGAAGCCCGTTGGCGGAGTGCGCGTCTTGAGCGGGTTGGTCGCTTTTTCGAACAGTTCGACCGTCTCGTTGAACAAGGCCCTGAGCTGCACGACTTCGGGCACGAGCTCGTCGGGAAAGCGACGTGACTCGACGCAGAAACGCGCGGTGGACTCGATCAGCTCCGCCATCACCGCCAGCGGTTCGGCGCCGAGCTGGCGTGCTTCCCCCTTGAGGGTGTGCGCCGGGAGAACGAGTGCGGTCGTATTCTCGTCGCGCATCGCCTGCTCGATCTGCGCAACGGACTTGACGCCGTCTTCCTTGAAATAGGTCAAGATGCGGATGAAGCCGGGACCAAGCTCGGCCCGGCTTTTCTCAAAATGCGCCCAGTCGACGATATCGCGAGCCTCGTCGGCCACTATCCGCTCCTCAAATGCCGGTCAGCACCGGCTTAAACCCAGTAGGCCCGGATAAGCCCGAAAGAGTAAAATTTGCCTTACAATGCCCTAGCGGTGCTCGCGGTCGAAGGGATTGGTGCGGCCGCGGAAGCTCAACCGGAGCGGCACTGCAGCGAGGGCGAGGTCGCGCCGCAACGCATTCACGAGATAGCGGCGGTAGCTTTCGGGAAGTTCGTCGGTGCGATTGCCGAACACCACGAACGTCGGCGGGCGGGACTTGACCTGGGTGATGTAGCGCAGCTTGATTCGCTGGCCTTTGGGCGCCGGCGGTGGGTTCGCGTCGATCGCATGCTCAAACCACCGGTTGAGCTCGCCCGTTGGCACCCGCCTGCTCCACGCGTCACGCAGGTCGAACGCGACCTTGAGCACCATATCGATGCCCTTGCCGGTCCTTGCGGAGACGGTGAGCAGCGGCACGTCGCGAAGCTGTGCCAGCCCCTCGTTGAGCGCAGCCTTGACGCCATTGAACAAGGACGATGCATTATCGGCCACGTCCCACTTGTTGAGCGCGATGACCAGGGCACGGCCTTCGTCGATCACCTGCGCGGCGATCTTCAGGTCCTGGGCTTCGAGTCCGCGCGTGGCGTCCAGGAGCAAGACGACGACTTCGGCATAATCGATCGCCCGCCGCGTGTCGGCCGCCGATAGCCGCTCGAGTTTGTCTTCGACCTTGGCGCGCTTCCTGAGGCCGGCCGTATCGACCAGGCGCACGGCGCGGCCTTCCCACTGCCATTCGATACTGATCGAATCGCGAGTGATGCCCGCTTCGGGGCCGGTGATCATCCGCTCTTCGCCGAGCATGCGGTTGACGAGGGTCGACTTGCCGGCGTTCGGCCGTCCAACGATCGCCAGCTTGAGCGGCGCGCCTTCGGCGTCTTCCTCTTCCTCGTGCTCCTCGTCGATCTCGACAAACGGCTGCAGGGCCTGGAACAGGTCGGCGACCCCTTCGCCATGTTCGGCGCTCAGCGCGATCGGATCGCCAAGCCCCAGCCGGAATGCCTCGAGGATGCCGTTTTCGGAGGCTCTGCCCTCGGCCTTGTTCGCGACCACGATCACCGGCGTGCTTTCGGCGCGCAGCCACCGCCCGATCTCTTCGTCCAGCGGAGTCAGCCCTTCGCGGGCATCGATCAGGAACAGCGCGGCGTCAGCGTCGCGCACCGCGGCCTCGGTTTGCTGGCGCATGCGGCCGGGAAGCGTTTCTGCATCCCTGTCCTCGAAGCCGGCCGTGTCGATCACGCGGAAATCGAGCCCGAGAAGCTTCGCCTCACCCTCCCGGCGGTCGCGGGTTACCCCCGGGCGATCGTCGACCAGCGCTAGGCGCTTGCCGACGAGCCGGTTGAACAGGGTCGATTTGCCCACGTTGGGGCGGCCAACGATGGCGACGGTCGGAAGGGGCATGCTGTGCCGATAGCAGCGCCGCGACGGCGCCGCGAGGTCTTAGCGGAAGGCCGTCAGGCGCGCGCGATCGTCGAGAATGTAGAGCGTCGAATTGGCGACGATCGGCGAAAGGCTGATCGGCGCGCCGATGCTGCTCTGGCTCTGGAAGGCGCCAGTGGCCGGATCAACATAGATCACCGCGCCGTTCGAACCGGTGACGATCAGGCGGTTCCCGGCGAGCACCGGACCTGAATAGTCGATCTCGCCTTTCTTCGCCTTTGCCTTCACGAATTGGGGAAGCTGATTGATCCAGCGGATGTGCCCGTTTTGACGAAAGATGCAGATCAGCTTCGCCTGGCTGGTAACGACGAAGATCCAGTCGCCTGCCACCCATGGCGTGGAAATGCCGGCGATGTTGAGTTCCCACTGACGCTGGCCGGTGATGAGGTCCAGCGCGACCATGCGCCCACCCTGCCCGACAGCGATCACCTGCCCATTGTCGATCACAGGATCGGCATCGATGTCGCTGAGCGACGACACGCTGGTCCGGATGCTGGTGCGCTGCAATGCGTCCTGCCACACGACCCGGCCGTTCTCGTAGCGATAGGCATTGAGCTCACCGGACGAGAAGCCTGCGATCACCGTTCCCTGCCCCACCGCCGGCGATGCCGAACCGAACACGCCGGCGACTTCAAGCGACGCGGCCTGCGACCAATTGGTCGAGCCGTCGCTCTCCTTGAGCGAATAGATCTGGTTGTCCTGACTGATCACGTAGACCGAGTTGTTCGCAACCGAGGGAGCACCGCGAAGCGGGCCGCCCGGACGAACCTGCCACACGATTCCGCCGTTGCGCTCGTCGAGCGCTGCGACAAATCCAAGGCCATTGGTCGCGTAGATCCGGCCCTGGTCGTAAGCGATGCCGCCCCCGTAGAGCGAAGCGGTATTGGCCTTCTCCGTCGGCGTCTGGCTCGCCCACACTTGGCCGCCGGTGCGGGCGTCAAACGCGCGGACTGCGCCAAGGGTGTCGATCGTGTAGATCCGGCCATTGGCGACGATCGGAGTCGCCGCGAGACGCGCAGTAAGCGAGTTGCCCCTCCCGGCCTGGACACTGAATGCACGTGCCAGCGTGTTGCCGAGCGCCAGCTGTCCCATCGACTTCGTCGCGGTCCCGCCGGACTGGGTCCAGTCGCTGTTCACGGTCGGCTGCGGCAGGGACATCGGAAGGGCTGTGGTCGCGGGGTCGACGGTGACGTCGCCCTCGCCGGTCAGCACGGCGATCCGCTGCCCCAATACGGGCGTGCTCGGCCCCTTGCCTTTTTTCAAGATGCCGCAACTGCTCGCTGCGAAAGCGACGGCAATCAGGAGCGGAACGCGGAAATACGTCGGTCTGATCATTCTTGGTCCTACTGGGCCTTGGTTGGGATCGCGCTGCTGGCGTCGACGCCAAGCGAGCCGGCAACCTGGATGGCGCGCGCGCGGATGGTTTGGGGCACGCCGGGGTCCTTGGCGATGGCGGCGTAGAGCTGGCCGGCTTCCTGGCGCTTGCCCTGCTTGACCAGCGCCAGAGCCGTCATCTCCCCGGCGCTTCCGAACCATGGGTCGCCGGCCTTGGCGAGCGGCTTGAGGCGGGCAATCACGTCGGCGGGCTGAAGCTGATCGAATTCGAGCGCGGTCTGGCGGATCAGGGCCGCGTCGCGATACGCGCTCGGCAAATCGGAATCATCGGCGATCGACTTGTATGTCGAAACCGCGAGCTTGGTGTCATTCTGCTGGATCGCAATGGCCGCGCGCGCGAACGAGGCGGATGCGCGCACCGCTTTGCTGCCGCTCTTCGACAAGTCGGCGAGTTGCTGCGGCGCCTGGTCCATCTTGCCGCTGCCGACATCCTTGTAGATGGCCGCGAGCGTTTCGACTTCTTCTGCGGAGCGCTGGATCTCATGCTGCTTCCACCAGATGAAGCCGCCGCTCGCCGCCAGAAACACGACCACGGCGACGATCAGCCAGCTGCCGTATCGCTTGAAGAAGTCCTCGAGCTGGTCCCGCCGGAGGTTCTCATCGACCTCGCGCAGGAAAGTCTCGTTCATTTCAGGAGGCTCGGCCAAAATTCCTCAATCCGGTCGGTCGGGGGTCCACATGCCGAAAGCTTCCCTTCCCCACCCACGATGAACGGAAGCTGGCGCGGGTTCGTCTAGCGGCAGAAGCGCCAAAGGCAAAGGGGAGTCAACGCGGCCGCTTGTGGAGGTACAGGTAGGCGTCGTCGAACTCCGCGACTGCCTTGAGCCCGGGACGGTCGACGATCGTTACACGGCGATTTTGCAGCTCGATCAGGCGCTTTCGCCTGAGTTCCTGAAGCGTGCGATTCACATGCACCGCAGTGAGGCCCAGGCACTCGCCGAGCTCAACCTGGGTCAGGGGAAAATCGTAACTGTTGTCGCGGGCGACACCGGCGATTCCCAGACGCACATTCAATTCGCAGATCAGATGGGCCATGCGCGCAATCGCGCTGCGGCGCCCAAGCGAGAGAGTCCACTCGCGATGTATCGCCGCGTCGAGATTGGTCATCAGCCAATACAGGCGGGTCAGGTGCGGAAAGCGTTCGGTGATCTCCTTCAGGCGCTCATAGGGAACCCGCCCGTAACGACAGGGCG
>Ga0207657_10006402_pt1 | contig 12218 bp, 8 predicted proteins | sample KBSC33metaG_FD_184316 | JGI IMG/M metagenome (GOLD analysis project Ga0207657, IMG submission 184316) | Corn rhizosphere microbial communities from Kellogg Biological Station, Michigan, USA - KBS C3-3 metaG (SPAdes) (version 2) | ecosystem: Host-associated > Plants > Roots > Rhizosphere > Soil ...
CCAGCGCCAGGGCGCGCTCCACTTCGCCGCGAAACGCCGCGGTCGAGTTCTCCCGGACGGTCTCCGTCTGGCTGCACAGATTGATCAGATAACTCGCGTGGATCGCCACCGGCCCAACATCCTCTGCCGCCCGCAGCGCCAGCATCTTCGCCGCGTCCTCCGGCTTCACCGGCGACGCCTTCCACATGCGCGGACTGGCCGAAAACATCTGGAACGTGTTCGCCCCCGCCGCCACCGCCCGCTCCACCGCCGTCCAGCACCCGCCCGCCGTGCCGACATGTACCCCAATCCGCTGCTTCACTGAATTTGCCATGCTTAGAGCCTATCGCACCTTCAGATAAGGCCACGCAATGTCGACCCAGGGTCGTGTTCTTTACCGGAGTCCCGTTATTTGGGGCTCGCCGATGATGAGAATATCTTCCCCGCCAACCATATGCATCCCAACTCAATAATGAAGCCGGGTACAGACAGCGCCAGCCCTCCAGTTCCAGTCAGGTGTGGTCTATCCCAAGGAAAGACTAAAATCAGCGGGACCTGGAGCCCTATCCCGAACAAAAGGGCTAGCCAAAACCACCACTCGCGTTTCCATTCCCATTGCAGCTTCGCTGCCACAATCGTAACTATCGTGCAACATGTCCATCCCATAGCCGCAGCGCCCCGCGCATACGCTTTCGCAAAAGAGAAAACCAGTATTGAAGCAAGAAATGTCAACACCATGAATGTGAAACTAAAATCGGTTTTTTCCGCTGTCCTTGTCCATTAGTGCCCCCGTCTTACATGCTTGATATTTGTCAAGGGCTTCGGTCACGTCCTTATAGAAATAGGCCGCGTTTACAAAAGAGCCCGTTCATGGCTGACATCCTTGTGCGCTGCATTTGTTGATCTCTGCGCTCCTTCATGAACAGCGGCATTCTTATTTTGTTCTACGGTAGCGGGGACTCCAACTTGGAGACCAAAAAGCCCGTAGGCGCCAACCTTGATTGCTCGTCTTACCGCACCTTCGCCGTCGCTTCGTCCGCGTAGAACTCCGCGATCTCCTTCGCGTACTTCTTCTCCACGACGCGACGCTTCAGCTTCATGCTCGGAGTCAACTCGCCCTCTTCAATCGACCACTCATCCGGCACCACGCACAAGCGCTTCATGCTCTCGTAACTCGGAAGTTCGGCGTTCACCTTGTCCACAATCTGCTGGTAGAGCTGCACGACCTTCGGATCCTTCACCAGCGCGGCACGGTCGCCGGTCGCAATTCCCTGACCCTTCGCCCACGTCTCCAGCGCGGCAAAGTTCGGCGATAGCAGCACGCAGGCAAACTTGTGCTTGTCGCCCACCATCGCCGCCTGCGCCACCAGCGAATTCGCCTTCAGCTTGTTCTCGATCGGCTGCGGCGGAATCAGCTTCCCTCCGCTGGTCTTGATCAGCTCCTTCTTCCTGTCCGTGATCGACAGGAAGCCATCGCCGTCCAGATTTCCAATATCGCCGGTTCGGAACCATCCGCCGTCGGCAAAGACCTCCGCCGTCTCCTTCTCCTTCTTCCAATACCCCGGAAAGATCGACGGCCCGCGCACCTCCAGTTCACCGTCCTCGGCAAACCGGCACTCCACGTTCGACAGAGCCTTGCCCACGGTCCCAATCCGGTGCGCCTTCGGGTAATTGAGAGCGATCACCGGAGAAGTCTCCGTCAGCCCATAGCCTTCGAAGATGCGAATCCCCGCATCGGCAAACCATCCCGCCGTATCCATGCCCAGAGGAGCGCCGCCCGAGATGAAGACCTGCACCCGTCCGCCAAACGCCTCGCGAATCTTGCCGAAGACCAGCTTGTCGGCCAGCTTCCAGCCCAGCCCCCAGGGGGTAATCCCCGCCAGCGTCTTCGGCCGATGCGCCTTCCCCTTGGCCAGCGCCCAGCTCAAAATCTTCGACTTCACCGGCGATGCAGCGGATTTTCCCTCCACCGCCTGCCGGATCTTCTCGTACACCCTGGGCACCGCCACGAAGATCGTCGGCTTCAGTGCCTTCATCGCCGCCGGCAGCAGATCGAACTTCGGACAATAGGCCAGCGTCGCCTGATTGCACATCAGCGCATAGTCCACGTGCCGCGCCGTCACATGCGACAAGGGCAGAAACGAGATGCAACTGTCTGTCTCATTGAATCCGAACGGATCGGTCGAGACGTTCAGATTGCTCGCCAGGTTGCCATGCGTCAGCATTACGCCCTTGGGCTCGCCGGTCGTGCCCGAAGTGTAGATGATCGTCGCCAGGTCGTCGGCCTGCGACTGCTTCGCCATCGCGTCGAACTCTGCATCGCGCTGCTGCTTCGACTGCGCTCCCTGCATCAGTGCGGCAAAGCTCTGCGCATTGCCGAAGTCGCCGGTGTCCATCACCACCACATGCTCCAGCTCGGGCAGATCTCCGGCAGCCACCAGCTTCTCGTACTGCTCCCTGGAAGAGAGCACGGCGACCTTCGCCCCCGAATCCCGCAGCATGTAGCCCACATGGTCGGCGGTCAGCGTCGGATAGAGCGGTACATCCACGCCCCCAATCGCCAACGTGGCGAAGTCCGTTACCGCCCACTCCCATCGGTTTTCCGACAGAATTACCACCCGGTCGCCCTTCACCAGCCCCCAGCCGCGAAAGATATCGGCCAAAGCCCGCACGCGTCCGTACAGTTCGACCGACGAAATCGGCTTCCACGCTCCATCCGCATCCTGCCATCTCATCACAGTACGGTCGCCGCGCCCCGTAGCCCGCATCATTACATCGTTTAATGTTGCCAGATCAAACATAACCGTCTGCCTCGGTTGCGATAAAGTCTCACCCCACCATAAACCACGCATGGATCAAATGGGGATAGAGCTTTCCCTCACAATGCGGCCCTGCTTTGAGGAGCTCTTGAATCTAAACCAGCTAGAAACGTGACAACGCCTCATGGTAGACACGACGGAAGGATCGCCAGGCATCAACTCGCCTGTACCATCGGGAGAATGACCAGGGAGCGAAGCTGAAATAGACGACCGGCTCTCCAAGAAACTCCTGCTCAATCGAGCGCCGATCAAGTTTCCGCAGGACGTCGGCATATTGACGAGCGAATGGCCTATGGCAAAAAAAGGTTTTATTCGCGCCAACCCCAAATGGAACGATTGCTCTCGGCTGGGAGAAATACCGATGGACTCCGTCGACCACGCCAGGCCACATTTCATTGAAGCAGTCATCGAGGATGATGATTCCACCCTCAATCAACGCGCCTTCACTGGTCGCCAGATCATGCGCGGTGATGTCGGCGGTATGTCCCCCATCGATGCTGATCATGCGCAACGGGCCACGGCCAAGCTGAAGCAGCTCTCTGGAGGTAAGCCGCGTCGAATCTCCCTCGTGAATCAATAGCCGGCCTGTATCCGCATGTCTGCGGAGATTTCGCCTAAACCGTTCAAGATCGCCTGCGCCGGAGTGATCGACGTTTAACTCTTGTTGCGAGAACAGATCGATTGCAACTGCCGGTTCGTTCCCCCGCCCAAGAAGATATAGCAGGATGAAGAGCTTTCCGTGATGTACGCCAATCTCGGCTATTCCCCCCGGTAAATTGGCGCTGCGCTGCTCATCGGACAAGAGGGCAAGCGCCTCAGGTGCTCCCGGTAAAAGCCAGCCCTTCACTAAAAACTGACCATGCTTGATATATGCATTCAGAGCGCATTTACTCATTAGGAAATTGCCCCTGTCGCCACTCATTCAAATCTGAAGGCTCAACCCGCTGCAATCCCATTCAATAGCACATCCATCACCTGGGATGCCGTGGCCTTCGCGTCGTACTCTCGCCCGGTAAAAACCGCCGAACTCAGCAACTCATCGATCGCCCCGAACATGCAATGCGCTACCACGCCATCGGAGACGTCCGCCCGGAAGATCCCCTGCTCCTGCCCACGGCGCACTACCTCGCGAACCATCTGGATGTACTTGACCAGATGATGGTGCGAGAACTCCTCGATGAACTTCGCGCTCTGCCGCATCTCGGTCTGCATCAGCACCACCATGCTGCGGTTGACCGAATGACTCTCCAGATGGATCTGCGCAATGTACTCAAGCTGCTCCCGTGGCCCGTCGAGCGTTACGAATGCCTCGGCGACTTGCCGGTAGAACTGTTCAAAGGTTGAGTCGATCGCCGTGCGCAACACATCATCCTTGCTCTTGAAGTAGAGATAAATGGTTCCATCCGCCACGCCGGCGCGCTTGGCAATCGCGCTGACCGGCGAGTTGAAGTAACCCCGTTCGGCAATCACCTCCACCGCCGCGTCGAGGATGCGCTGGTATTTCTCGCCCCCCGTCCCGGGAACTTCCTCCGCCTTCTTCAACTCCGCCTTCATAATCGCCTTTCAAACATTGCCGGTCGGGAAATGCCGTCGCCACGCCACTCTAATGAAACGAACCATGGGCTGCCAAGAATGAATTTTTATTCACCTTCGAAATGCATCTTTATACATACACTCCGTTTTCCACATTTTTTCACGACAAAGCAAAAAGCCGGCCTCCCTAAGGGGAAGCCGGCACGAAAAGCCATTACCTTTGCCTGCCGAATCACAACATAGGCGAATTCAGCGGCCGAAAGTCTATACCTGAGGCACAGGTGTCAGCCGCACGAATGCAGCAGCCTGTCTCGGCCAATCTGCCAGCATAGCCTTGGCAAGCCCGCTGGAAGACTCTTCGGCATGGGCTGCGATGAGCGATCTCAGCGCCTCCTGCGACTCGGGGTCAATGGAGTTAAAACCTTCTGCTGTAATAAATTCCGGATGATACCTCTCGTCCGACACGAAGGAACCGTCGGCGTCGTAAACCCACGCCAGCCCTCCCGTCATGCCTGCGCCGAAGTTCATACCGACGCGGCCCAGAACTGCCACCACGCCGCCCGTCATGTACTCGCAGCCGTGATCGCCAACTCCTTCGATCACGGCAATCGCGCCCGAATTGCGAACAGCAAATCGCTCGCCTGCCCGGCCCGCCGCGAACAGCTTGCCGGAGGTCGCTCCATACAGAGCGACATTGCCCAGGATCACATGCTGCCCGCTGTCCTTGGCAGCCAGACCGCAGGCGCGAATGATAATCTCGGCACCGGAGAGTCCCTTGCCGACAAAGTCGTTGGCCTGCCCGTCGAGCACCAGCTTCATTCCATCCGCGGCAAAGGCGCCGAAGGACTGGCCCGCGGTTCCCTTCAGATTGAAGGTGATGTCCGAGGGGAAATCGCGCTGCGCGCGCCGCAGAACCAGTTCTCCGGCCAGCCGGGAACCAATCGACCGGTCGCTGTTGGTAACTTTGGATTCGATAACATAAGGCTTTCCTTGTTCCGTAGCCTCAAGCGCGGGTTCCACCCAGGCCTCGTCGAGCGGAACTCCGACGGCAGGCTGATTGTTGCGGATCCCCATCCATCGGCTTGCGCCTTCCGAGACCTTGGCCAGCATCGGCTGAAGGTCGAGGTTACCATCGAACCGAACCTGCTCCAACAGGTCCGTCCTCCCAATCGCCTCGTCGAGCGAGGCGAATCCGTAGAACGCCAGCAGTTGCTGCAGGTCTGACGAAAGCTCTTCGAAGAAGCGGACAACATGCTCCGGCTTGCCGCGGAACTTCGCCCGCAGCTTCGGATTCTGGGTTGCGATGCCCGTGGGACAGGTGTTCAAGTGGCACTGCCGGGCCATGTCGCAGCCCATCACCACCAGCACCGCCGTACCGAAGGCGTATTCATCCGCGCCGAGCAGAGCCGCGATCAGGATGTCGTGCGCCGTCGCCAGGCCGCCGTCGGTGCGCAGACGGACGCGGCCGCGCATCCCGTTCTGCATCAGCACTTGCTGCGCCTCGGCCAGCCCAAGCTCCCACGGATTGCCGGCATATTTAATGCTCGACAAAGCCGCCGCGCCCGTACCGCCCACATTGCCCGCGATCACGATGAAGTCCGCGTAGGCCTTGGCGACACCGGCGGCAACCGTGCCGACGCCGCAGCCGGAGACCAGCTTGACGCCGACCGCTGCCTTTGGGTTCACGCGCTTCAGGTCATAGATCAGTTGCGCAAGGTCCTCGATCGAGTAGATATCGTGATGCGGCGGCGGCGAGATCAGCGATACGCCGGGCTGAGCGTGGCGCAGCCGGGCGATCATCCCCGTTACCTTGTGGGCCGGGAGCTGACCGCCCTCGCCGGGCTTCGCCCCCTGAGCTACCTTGATCTCGATCTCCTCGGCATGAGCCAGATACTCGGCGGTCACACCGAAACGACCCGATGCGATCTGCTTGATCTTGTTGTTCAGCGAGGTGTGGACGGCGGGAGCCGCGACCACCGCGGCAGCAACAACCGCAATCGCCGCACCGCCGCCGTTCTCCTGCGCCTCCATGGCCAGTTCAGCCTCAACATGAATCTTTCCGCCGTCGACCGAGTCGATCTTGTAGACGGCAGGATCTTCGCCGCCTTCGCCGGTGTTCGAGCGGCCTCCGAGCAGGTTCATCCCTGCCGTAATGGTCTGGTGTGCCTCCGGACTCAAAGAACCCAGCGACATGGCGCTCGATACGAATCGCTTGCACAGGCTGCTCGCGGCCTCCACCTCGCTCACCGGGCGCGACGGTCCTGCGGGACGAATATTCAGCAGGTCACGCAACACCGCCGGATCGCGCTCCAGAACATCGTGGGTAAAGGTGGCGAAAGCGCCTGCCGGATCCGACGTCAGCGGAACATTGTGCGCTGTGCCGACAACCGACTGCAGCGCCTTGACATTGGGTGGCTGCCAGACGTGCGACTCGGAGACCGTGTTCTTGCGGAACCGTACCCATCCATAGTCGGGCAGATCCGCAGCCGGAGCATCCGCCCCTTCCGCATGCCACATCTGGCGGAGCTGACGGTCGATCTCCGCAAACCCGATGCCGGAGAGCGGTGCGGGCGTGTCGAGGAAGCAGCGATCAACAACGCTCGAATGCAGCCCGAGGATATCGAATAGATGAGCTCCGCGATAGCTGGAGACAACCGAGATTCCCATCTTCGACATGACCTTGGCCAGTCCCGCGTCGAGCGCATGGAGCATCTTCTGCTCATACTCCGCCGCATCGGTCCCGGCAGGAGCCACGGACAAAGCCGTCTCCAGCGCAAGCCACGGACAGACGACGCCCGCGCCATAGCCGATCAGGACAGCGGCATGGTGAATGTCGCGGCAATCGCCTGCCTCGACCGCAATTCCGGTGAGAGTGCGCAGCCCGGCCAGCACCAGCGCCTGGTGGACCGCTCCGGTCACCATTGCCATCGGCACAGGCAGGCGCTCGGGGCTTGCCGAACGATCCGACAAGAGGAGAATGCGAGCGCCGTTGCGTACCAGTTGCACAGCCTTCATGCAGACTTCGTCCAGCGCCTGGACCAGCGAGATCTCCGGCTTGAAGACGCACTGAATCTCGGCAAAGCTCAACTCGTCGGCATGGCCATGCTGACGCTTGCGCAGCGCCTCAACCTGCCCCAGCGACAGCAGGGGAGAAGGGAGCGAAAGCCCCGGCAGCGGCGAGTTCTTATCCAGAAGATGCGCCCACGGCCCAAGCTGGGTGTGCAGAGAGACGACGCAGGCCTCGCGCAGAGGATCGATCGCCGGATTGGTCACTTGCGCGAACCGCTGCCGGAAGTAGGCGTATACAGGACGAGGAACCTTTGCCAGAAAGGCCAGCGGAGTATCATCGCCCATCGACCACACGGGATCCTTGCCATTAGCTGCCATCGGTAGCAGGATCATCTTCACGTCTTCGCGGGTATACCCGAAACCGCGCTGCGAGGCGGCAAGGGCGGCGGCGTCGATTTGTGTCACCGGCAATGGATCGAGCGGCGTCTCTTCGACCAGCTTGGCGTAGGTCGCGCCCTCATCGAACAGCCGCAGGAGCGCCTCGTTCTCATAAAGCTTATGGTTCTCCAGGTCGACCAGAAGCATCTCGCCCGGTCCCAGGCGGCCGCTGTGGGTAACGGCGTCCGGATCGAGGTCGACGAGGCCGATCTCCGATCCGGCGACCACCAGGCCATCTTTTGTCACGGCAAAGCGGCACGGCCGAAGTCCGTTGCGGTCGAGCGCGGCTCCAACCACGCGGCCATCGCTGAAGGCCAGCGCCGCCGGACCATCCCACGGCTCGGCACAATCCATGTGGTAACGCAGGAACGGAGAGGTCTGCTTGCCCACGACCGCAGGCGGAAGCAGCATTCGGACTGCCTCGGCCAGGGTTCTGCCATTCTGTGAGATCAGTTCGATGGCCTCATCGAGGCTGGTCGAGTCGGTGCCCCCCTCCGTCAGGATCGGCTTGCATTCGACCGGCAGGGTGGAATCCCGCGATGCCATGCGCGCACGGTTGCCCCAGACCGTGTTGATCTCGCCGTTGTGGCCCAGTTTGCGACCCGGTTGCGCACGATGCCAGGTAGGCAGGGTGTTGGTCGCATAGCGCTGATGGAAGATTGCGAAGGGAGTAACGTACTGCTTGGAAGCGAGATCGGGATAGAACTTTGAAAGGAAGCTGCCGGCGACCATTGCCTTGTAGGTGATCGTCTGCGAGGAGAGCGAAGCGATATACCCGGTAACATCATCACGCTCGTGGGCCCGCTCAAACTGTTTTCGCGCCAGATAGAGCCTTCGCTCCATGGTTCCCGCCTCGGCTCTTGGTGTATCAACCACTAGAACCTGTCGGATCACCGGCATCGTGCTGAGGGCTTCCTCACCAAGCCACTCGGTACATATCGGCACGTCACGCCAACAAAGCACCTTGAGATCGTGGGCGACCAGGCACCGCTCCAACAGTTCCTCGGCGCGCTTCTCTTCCGGCGGGAGTAGCAACATCCCGACGCCCAGCAACTCCTTCTCGTCCAACTCAATACCCGCAGCCTTCAACAGAAAAGTCCGGGGAACGGCGGTCAACACACCGACGCCGTCGCTGCTCTTTCCGTCTGCAGCGGTCGCGCCACGATGCGAAAGGCGGCTCAGCGCGGTAAGGGCCTGCTCTAAGATCGTGTGGGAGGGCACGGCATCCAGATTCGCGACAAAGCCGACGCCGCAGGAATCGTGGTCAAATCGCTCATCAATCAAAGACGAAAGAGAGCCCAGAGACGGAGATGTCAGGTTCCGGGCAGAGTGTTTCTCAGCAGTCGAAAAAACAGAGGTCAGCACATTTGAGGGAATCTGTTCCATGCTTCACTATACGTCCAGTAACGAGCAAATGTCGCTGGAGATACCTTCCTTTTTGGACTCGCCGCAGAGAGGATGCAGGCGCAATGTGTATAAATATACATCATGATGTATATTTATACATAGCGATGGGAACATAAAAAAGAGAGGGGTAAGGCTCAATTCGCTGGCGCCGGTTGCGTGAATTGCGAATACCGGACGGGATTCACCGCAGCGGAAGAGCGAGCACTCATTATGAAACAGCAACGCCATGCCGTCATTCGAGACCTGCTGGTCAAGACCACCGTCGCCAGCCAGGACGAGTTGCGGAAAAAACTGGCGGAGCGAGATTTTCATGTCACCCAGGCCACGCTCTCGCGAGACATTCGCGAACTGCGGCTGTCCAAAGGACCACAGGGTTATTCTCTGCCCGGCAGCGAGGAGTCGGGCGAAGATACGCTGCCGGGAATCCGCGAAGTACTCGAAAGCTTCGGCATCGAGGTGCGCCAGGCGGCAAATCTCCTTATCCTAGTAACAACGACAGGAAGCGCCCAGCCGATTGCGGCGGGAATCGACTACGAAGACTGGCCGGAGGTCGTGGGAACGATTGCCGGAGATGACAATGTGCTGATCATCTGCCCGGACAGCCAGCAGGCAAAAACCATCAAGGCACGAATTGAAGGGTACATTGGCTAACCTCGAAACACAGACTCCCTCGGCGGCCGGCGCCGTCCATGCGGCGGCATCTGCGCATACGCAACCGCCTCGCATCGCCGTGGCCGGGGTGAGCGGCTACGCGGGTGGCGAACTGGCGCGCCTGCTGCTGCATCATCCTGCGCTCGATGGAACCAGGCCGATATTTCTTGGCCGCGCAGGCGAAGCGGAGCTTGGCTCGTCAACTTCTCTTGAAGATCTGCACCCCCACCTGACGACTGCGGCCGGCGCCGGTGAGAACCCCATCTTCCCATTTAGCTGGAACCGGATCAGCGACGCGGGAATCGATGTATTGTTCCTGGCGACGCCGCACGAGCAGTCGCGTGAATGGGCGCCCCAGGCCATCGAACGCGGCATCCGTGTGATCGATCTCAGCGGCGCATGGCGACTGCACGATGCCCGCAACCGTGATGTCTATCGGCTGAAGGATGCCGACCCCAAGCTCGCTGCCGCGTTGCAGGACGAGGCCGTCTACGGCTGCCCGGAGTTGCACCGCGACGCCATCCGCAGCGCCCGCCTGGTTGCCAACCCCGGCTGCTACCCCACCTCTGCGATTCTTGCGCTCGCTCCCCTGTTGCGGGCGGGCCTGGTCGATCTCGACCGGGGAATCATCTGCGATGCCAAGTCGGGCGTCAGTGGCGCAGGCAAAGCGCCCACCGCGAAGACTCACTTCATGTACGCCGCCGACAACCTCTCCGCGTACAACGTCTTCGGCCATCGCCATGGGGGCGAGTTGATCGAGCAGCTTCATGTCACTGCCGATCAGATTCAGTTCACGCCTCACCTTTTGCCGATCCCGCGCGGGATTCTTACCACTATTTATCTGAAGCTCAAGGATGCGGCGGAGCCATCGGACATTACTGCCGTCCTCGCGAATTTCTATCGCGACAGCCCCATGGTGCGTCTCTACCCGACGCCGCAGTTGCCACAGATTCAGCATGTGGTGCGGACCAACTACTGCGATATCGGCTTCGAACTTGCCGCCGACGGCAAGCGGATGGTGATGGTCGCGTGTCTCGACAATCTTTTGAAGGGCGCATCCGGTCAGGCGGTTCAGAACCTGAACCTGATGTGCGGCTGGAAAGAACAGGAGGGCTTGCTGTGAGATTTGTCGTCAAACTAGGCGGTGCGGCCCTTGAAAACCCCGAGATCCTCCACGGCTGCGGCAAGGCCATCGCCGATCTCGTCGCCGATGGCAACCAGGTGGCAGTCGTCCACGGCGGCGGCGTTCAACTAACGCGCACCCTGGCGCTGATGGGCAAGAAGAGCGAGTTCATCTCCGGCCTGCGCGTCACCGACGCTGAGACGCGGGACGCCGCGCTGATGGTGCTTGCCGGTCGCGTCAACAAATCGCTGGTTGCCGCCATCGGCTCGCACGGGCAGGCTGCCGTCGGACTATCGGGCGGCGACGGCCACGTCTTTCGCGCGCGCAAGAAGAAGACCAACCCCGACCTCGGCTTCGTCGGCGAGATCGCCGCGGCCGATCCCCGTTGGCTCGAAGCCATCTGGACGATGGGAGCGGTTCCGGTCATCTCTTCGATCGCTCTCGGATTCGACGGCGAATACTACAACATCAACGCCGACGAGATGGCCGCGGCCTGCGCCATCTGCACCCGCGCCGACACACTCGTCTTCCTGACCGATGTGCCGGGAGTCAAAGGCGCGGACGGGAACGTGATGCGCTGGCTCACCTTGGCACAGATTCCCGCACTTGAAAAGCAGCAGGTCGTCTTTGGCGGCATGTTGCCAAAGTTGAACGCCTGCCGCCGCGCACTGACGCATGGGGTCAAGCGGGTTCGCATTCTGCCTGCGGAGGCCGCGGGGCTGCTCCCCGACCTCTGCTCCACACGGGTCAACGATGGAACGGAGGTCATGGTCGCATGAAGCTTGCATCCATACAGGCGGCGGAGAGCAAACTGCTTCTCCATACTTATGAGCGCACCCCTATTCTCTTTGTCAGCGGGCAGGGCGTCTATCTGCGCGATGAAGAGGGCAGCGACTATCTCGATCTTCTGAGCGGCATCGGCGTCTCCGCGCTCGGTTACTCGAATCCGGTGATCGAGGAAGCCATCCTGCGCCAAAGCACCCGCCTTCTGCATACGTCGAACCTCTTCTATCACGAGGGCACGGCGAATCTGGCTCTGCGCCTGACCGAGATCAGCGGCCTCGACCGCGTCTTCTTCTGCAACAGCGGCACCGAGGCCTGGGAGGCCGCGCTGAAGCTGGCCCGCTCTCATGCGCGGATTCTGCGCGAAAAGGGCCGGCAGATCGGCATAAAGTTTCTCGCGCTCGAACACAGCTTCCACGGGCGCACCATGGGCTCGGTCGCGACCACGCACAAGGAGAAGTATCGCGAGCCGTTTG